>Ga0315276_10001654_pt1 | contig 20048 bp, 15 predicted proteins | sample YL17G05_0_MG_FD_204542 | JGI IMG/M metagenome (GOLD analysis project Ga0315276, IMG submission 204542) | Sediment microbial communities from Yellowstone Lake, YNP, Wyoming, USA - YL17G05_0 | ecosystem: Environmental > Aquatic > Freshwater > Lake > Sediment | place: USA: Wyoming | collected... | reverse complement strand
TTACGACCAGCCCCTCCCGAACGGCGACGGAGTGACCCTCCAGGCCGACTTCATCCGCTACGACGGAGGCGATTTCTTCCCCCTCGTCGGGGGGGAGCCGCAGCTTCCGAGGCAGAACGCCTGGCTGCTCGAGGGGGGGTACTATCTTCATGCCGTGAAGATGAGCCCCTTCGTCCAGCTGGCCCTGCGCGACTTCGAGGATCCCGCGGCACCCGACGAGAGCAAGAGCCAGATCGGCGTTGCCTGGTGGCCGAGGGGGCATCGTCTGAACCTCAAGCTGGCCGTGGCCCGGCTGGAGAGGGACGGGGAGCCGGACCGGACCCAGGTCGTCGCCCAGTGCCAGATTCTCACGTACTGATGAAGATAAACGCAGGCCGGCGGCGGGATCCGGATCAGTCGCAGGGGGGGGCCACGCGCGGCGCGCCGCCGCTGGTCGTGCCCAGCGTCGATCCGCAATCGTTGTTGACCCGGACGAGGTAGTAGAGGACCGAGGCGGGAAGCGTGGGGTCGGTCGCCTCGGTCCCGCCGATTCCCGCCGCGACGCACTCCGCCATCGAGAAATCGCCGGCCGACGTTGAGCGCAGCAGGTCGTACGTCCACGCGACGGCTCCCGGCTCGGCCGGGGGCTGCCAGCTCAGGGCCGACAGCCCGCCGACGGCGAGGCCCGTCGCGGGGGCGGGAACCGACCACACGGCCGCATCCACCGGAAGGCAGTCGGCGAGGTTGGCGGTCCCGTCCCCGTCCGAGTCGCCGGTCAGCGATCCCAGCGCGTCGATCCGGCCGTGGCCGAAGGTGTTGTTGGGAACGTCCAGCCCGGAGATGCCGCCGCAGTCCTGCGTGCTCGTCAGCGGCACCGCCGACAACTCCACGAGCCCTCGAATCTCCTCGACATGCCCCCGGAGGTCGGGCCGGGCCCCCAGGATCAGGGCCACCAGCCCAGCCACGTGGGGGGCGGCCATGCTCGTGCCGGACATCGTGGCGTACAGGTTCCCCGGATAGCTCGATCGCACCGAGACGCCGGGAGCGCAGGCGTCGGGCTTCAGCCGGTTGCTGCCGTCCACGACGACCGGGCCGCGGCTGCTGAACGAGGCGATTCCATCGAGGGAGGTGGTGGCTCCCACGCTCAGGGAGGCGGCGTAGATTGCCGGAGGGTCGTCGACGGTGGAACAGTTGCTCCCCGAATTCCCGGCACTGACAGCGACGACGATTCCCGCCGCGACCGTGTTCTCCACCACCGTCTGCAGCGTGAGCGGCGAACACCCTTCGCCGGGCGGGCAGGCCCAGGAGTTGTTGATCACGTCGGGAGCGAGCGCCGGGTCGGGGTCGGCTCCGGCGAGATCCGTCGGCGCGACGAACCACTGGAAGCACTCCGCGTAGGTCGCCGGCGTCCCGACTCCCTGGTCCATGTTGCGGCAGCCGATCCAGCGGGCGCCCGGCGCCACTCCGATCCGGTTGAGTCCCCCGTCGTCGCCCACCATCGTGCCCATGGTGTGGGTCCCGTGGCCGTTGTCGTCGCACGGCGCCGACGTGTCGTGGCCGCAGATCCCGCCCCCGGAGTGGATCGCGTCATGCCAGTTGTGGTCGTGGCTCGCCGCCACCCCATCCCAGCCCCTGTACTGGCCGATCAGGGCGGGGTGGCTCCACTGGTATCCCGTGTCCTGGCCGCCCACCACCGCCCCCGCTCCCGTGTAGCCGAGCGCCCAGGCCTGGTCGGCGTCGACCCGGACGATGTTCCACTCGATGGCGGCCGTGGCCTCCAGAGATTCCGCCCCGGCCGGCGGGACGGGAAGGTCCATCCGCACCCTCGGATTCGCGGCGACGTGGCGCACGTCCGCCCGCCGGGCGAGGGTTTCCAGGAGCCGGCCGTCGCCGCGCACCCAGATCATGTTGGCGATCCAGTAGCTGCGGTGCTCCACGCCGCGCGCCTCGAGCAGCGCCAGGATCGGCGCCTGGGTCCGCTCGGCCTGCCTGCGCAGCGTCTCGGTGACGAAGCGTCCCCGAGCGGCCTTCGAATGCCGCGTCGCCGCCGCCTTGAGATCGGCCTGCTCGGTCAGGAAAAGGATGAACTCGGTCGGCCCTTTCGCGGCCTGATCGAGAAGCCCGGGGTGCACCTTGCCTTGCCACGGCGCCGCGGCCGCCTGCACCGGCCGCGCGCCGCAGAGCAGGAGCATCGCGCCCGCCGCCAGGGCGCATCGAAGCCGGCGTGGAAAGGGGGCCTGAACCGGTTGCGGCACCTGTCTCTCCCGAAAAATCCGCCCGGCCCATGCCTTGCTGCGTTTCCGGCAGGCAACCGGGGCGTCTCGAACTCCCCTTCAGGATAGCCAACGGGGGAGGCCGGTGTCCATTCCGGGGGCCCTTTCCCCACCGGGAGGCCTCGCCCGGCCTCTTTCCCCTCCTCCGCCTTCCGCCGGGGGCGAAACTGGCGTAAATTCAGCCGTAGGCACAGGTCGAACCGGGTTTTGCACCCTGCCCGGAAAGGGACGGGCGGGGGAACATGGAACCCACCTCGGGCGTAAGTAGGATGAGATGCCGATGAGCGGAGACACCACACGCGGCGTCGCGGCGGCGCCGGATCCGGAGGAGCGGGACCTCCTGCGGCGTCTCCAGAGCGGCGAGATTGAAGGCCTGGGGCGGCTCGTCGACCGTTACGGGGAGGGGCTGATGCAATATCTCCACTCGATCCTGCGCAGCCACGAGGCGGCGGAAGACACGTTTCAGGACACCTGGGTGCTGGTGGCCCGGAAGATTCGCCGCTGCGACCCCGACCGGCCCTTCGCTCCCTGGCTTTTCCGCGTCGCCCGGAACCAGGCCTATGACCACCTCCGCGGCAGCCGCCGGAGCAGATTCTTCGGCCTGGACGAGCACACTCTCCGGACGCAGCCGGACCCCCGCTCCTCCGCGTCCGCCGCGGTGGATAGGCTGGCGGCCAAGGAACTTGCCGAGAGACTCCTGCCCCGGCTGGAAGCAGGTTTTCGAGAGTTGATCCATCTCCGCTTCTACCGGGAATGCTCTTACGAGGAGATTGCGGAGATTTGCGAAATCCCCCTGGGGACGGTCAAGAGCCGCCTGCGCCGGGCCCTGGACCGGCTGGCCACCCTCCATGAGCAGATGGAGACCGGAGGTGACGAGAATGCGGACCGATGATTGCCGGGTTGTCCGCGACAGCCTGCTCGACCAGGCCCTCGCGGGCGTAGGCGAAGGGAGCCCGCCGGGCGCGGTGAAGGAACACCTCCGGCACTGCCCCGGATGCGCGAAGTACCTCGAGGGGCTGCGGGCGGCGTCGGGTCTTTCCCGGCCGGAGCCTCTTTACACACCGGCCCTGCGACGGCGGACGCTGGCCGCCGTCGCGAAGGCGGGCGCCATCCGGCCCCTGTGGCTCGCTCCCCTGCTCCTTCCCGCTTCGGCGCTCAGCGTGGCGGTGTCGGTAGTGGCTCCCGTCTGGCTTCTCACTTTCCTGCTTCGACCCCTCCTGGGATCGGAGTGGCTCTCTTTAGGCTTCGCCTTCGCCCTGACGTCCTCGACCGGACTGGCCGTGGCGGGGCTGGGACTCGCCCTGCTGACCTGGCGGCGGACGGCAAGTTCCGCCCCGGCGCCGGCCGGCGCCCTTTTCCCGGAGGTTCACCTGGAGGTTCACCATGAATAGGAAGATTCTGCTCTGGCTCTTCGGAGGTTTCTGTGCCTCAGTATTGGTCGCCCTGGCAATCCTGCGAATGTCGTTCGCCCGGGGAGGGATCGCCTTCGCGCCCGACGACCGCGTGGCCGGGCACGTCCTCCTGGCCCTCGCCGCGGTCTTCGGCCTGCTCTTCCTGTTCTTCGCCATCGGGATCGGGATATACGTCTACCGCGACGCGCGGCAGCGCGGGATGGAGCCGATCGTCTGGACCCTGGTCGCCATCTTCATCCCCTATTTCATCGGGCTGATCATCTACCTGGTCACCCGGAAGCCCCTCCAGTCCACCTGCCCGTCCTGCGGGACGGGGGCCCCGTGGAAGGCCTCGTTCTGTCCTTCCTGCGGCCGGGCCATCTGCCAGGTCTGCCCCAAGTGCCAGGCCTCCATCCAGAACGGCGCACGCTTCTGCCACGCCTGCGGCCTCGAGCTGGCGAAGGTGTAAGGAGAAAGGGGCGTTCCTGGGCTATACTCGGGCCTTCCGGCGGGCCCATGAAGAGAGAATCTGCTTCTGCTGACGCTCCCGTCCCCGTCCAGCCCGGCGAGCGAATCGCCGCCCTGGACATCCTGCGCGCATTCGCCCTCCTCGGCATCCTCGTCATGAACATGGACGCCTTCGCGTCCACCTGGTGGGTGACGGTCATGCCCGAGGCCCGCTGGCCGGCCTGGTACGATCACGCCGCGATCTTCATCAAGGAGACCTTCTTCGACGGGAAGTTCAACTCCCTCTTCTCCCTGCTGTTCGGCATCGGTTTCACGATTCAGCTCGACCGCCTGATGGCCCGCTCGGTTCACCCCATCGCCGTCTACTTGCGCCGGATCGTGATCCTGCTGGTCATCGGCCTGCTCCACGCGTTTTTCCTCTGGACCGGCGACGTCCTCCACGCCTACGCCATCCTCGGGATCTTCCTGGTGTTCCTGCGCAGGGCGCCGAACCGGCTGGTGATCGCCCTCATGGTCCTCGGCTTGGTCTGGCCGACCGTCCGCAGCACGTGGACCCTGTATCACTACACGGATTCCGACGAGAAGGCCGACCGGGCCAAGGTCGAGATGATGCAGCGCGACACGCTGCACGCCTACGGGCAGGGCAGTTACGCCGAGGCCACCGCGATGCGGTTCCGCGAAATGAAGGAGGTCTACTCGGACCCGCGCAGCCTCAGCTACTTTCCGCTCTTCTTGACCACCATGCTGCTCGGAATGTACGCCGGCCGGAAGCGGATCATCCAGGATGCGGAGCGACAACGCGTCTTCATCCGCCGGGTGATGTGGTGGGCGTTCGCCGCCGGAATGTTCTTTGCGCTCCTCGTGAGCTCCCTCCGGCCCCTGCTGGATCCGTTCAAGCCCTCGCCGCTGAGGGTGCTGGTCTCCACCGCCTACGGATACCAGAGGCCCGCGCTGATGCTCTTCTACGCCTGCGCCATCGTTTTGCTGAGCCTGCACGCTCGGTGGGGGAGGCTCCTGGCGCCGCTGCGGTTCACGGGCCGGATGCCGCTGACGAACTATCTCATGCAGTCCGTGCTCTGCACCCTGATCTTCTACGGCTACGGCCTGGGCTTCTACGAGCGCGTCGGCCCGGCGCTGTGCCTGGGTCTGGCCTTCCTCATCTTCCCGGTCCAGGTCCTCACGAGCATCTGGTGGTTCAGGCACTTCCGCTTCGGCCCGGCGGAGTGGCTCTGGCGCACGCTCACCTACGGCTCGGCCCCGAAGATGCTCCTCGAGCCATCCGGGTCCCCCGCCGCCGTCTGACCCGGCGCGGCCGCCCTATTCCGGCCCGTGCCGGCGTCCGTCGAGCGTCTCCAGTACGGCGCGAAACGCCTCCAGGCGCCGGTCGCGCTCGCGGGCGAAGCGCTCGATGCCGCGCAGGATGTGCCCGGGCGACAGGTGCGCCTCCTCGATCACCTCCTCCAGCGTGCCGCCGGTCCGCCAGCGGTCGTCCCAGTCGGAGGTGAGTGAATACCCGGCCACCACGGAGTTCTCCACCCAGTCCCGCATGACCCGCAGCGCCCGGTTGCTGATCACCATCGCGTCCCACCGGTCGGCCGGCGGCGCCACGCGCTCCCGGTAGGCGGCATCCTGCAGGCGGAAAAGCTGCGGGCTGATGGCGGCCACGATCTTGACGTTGATGCCGGCGCCGTCCAGGTCGGGGAGCGCCTTCAAGAGGTTGTCGGTGGTGGAGGTCCCCTGGACGAAGACGGTGCCCATCCTCGGCCTGCCGGGCCGGTAGTCCCGGAGGATGTAGGCGCCCCGGGCGGCGTCGAAATGGGAGGCCAGTCCCAGCGCCTTGCGGTCGGGGATGGTGATGCTCGGCCGGGTCAGGTGCAGGGCGATGATCGGCACGCCGGTGGCGATGGCCGCCCCCAGCACCACCGGGACCTCGTTGTACTCCCAGGGGTGGAGATCGACGACATGCCCCTCGGGAAAGAGCTGGGTGACGCCCGTCTCGAAGATGCCGAAGTGGGTGCGGGAGTCGTCCGCCGTCTCCGGCCCGGAGTGGCCGGCGATCCAGAGCACCTTCCCAACCTTGAGCTCGCAGTCCTGGGAGAGTTGGCTGAACAGGCGCATGGGGCCGTACTTGAGGTAGGAGAAGGCTCCGTAGGTCGAGCAGGCCGTCCAGAACCCGTCGAACTCTCTCATCGGATCTTCGGCAAAATTCACCGAGGCCGCTCCCACCGAGATCCCGGCGTTGGTGAACTCGGTGATCTGCTGCGGCAGCAGCGTGCCCTCCGGGTTCTTCCTGCGGTCGTACCAGCCCCACCCCTCGACGCCGTCGAACCCCTTCGAGAAGCCGATGATGTTGGTCGAGGCGGCGAGATCCGCCGAGCAGGCCAGAAACAGCGGCCTGCCGTAGTCTTTTCGCGCGAGCGAGTTGACCCAGGAGCCCCAGACCGCCAGGGCGGCCCGGTTCGGCTGCGACTCGCCGGGTTTGGCCCACACCGACTCCGGGTAGTTCCGAAAATCGGACAGTCTCGGGTCCCTGCAGATCGAGCCTCGTCCGCCGCCGAGCTTGAGGCCGGCGATCTCGTCCGGCACCGAGCCCGCCAGCTCCACAAGCCGGTCGCTGAGGTAGTCCACCAGCGCGGCGTCGTCCCGCAACACGCCCATGGCGATCCTCAGATTGGCCCCGGCCTGCGACAGCACCGCCGCGGCCCCCTCCGGCGGCCCTTCCCCGAAGCCTTCGTATTGGACCCCGTACTTGTCCATGAAAGTCCTGCGCACTTCCCAGAACTTCTCGCTGTTCATCTTGTGGGGTGTGCCGTGGGACTTGTTGTCGTAAACCAGGTAGCCGCGCCCCTTGCGCGTCTTGAACCAGGCGCAGGAAGGGACGCCCTCCGGGTTGTCGCCGAGAGACGCATCGAGCACGGCCCGGGTCACCTCCCGCCACTCGGAGCCCTGCTCGGTGCCCGTCACCCGCCAGCCGTAGGCGGTGAACCATTCGGACGGGCCGCCGTGGACCACCGAAGAGATGGCGTTGTCGTCGATTCCGAAGTCGTTCCAGTCCACCAGGAAGACGAGGTTGTCGAGGCCCAGGCCCCAGGCCGAGTTGCGAGTCTCGTGGCTTGCGCCCGGAGTGAGCCCCCCCTCTCCCTCCATCGCGAAGACCCGGACCTCCCCCGCCCCGGCGCGCTTGAGGGCCAGCGCCTGGCCCGCCGCCGGAGGCATCCCGTGGCCGGAGGGGCCGGTGTTCCACTTGAGGAACAGCGTCTTGCCCTGCATCTCCGCGTGGCCCGGCAAACCTTTGTTGCGCCGCAGCGTGAGCAGGTCCTCCCAGGTCAGGGCGTATCTGCCGTCGTCATGAAAGGCAAAGGCCGCATCCGACGTCCGCCCACATCGCAGGCGCAGCGACTCGTTCAGGACGGCGAGCGTGGCGTAGACCAGGGGCACCGTGTGACCGGCAGAGAGGACGAAGCGGTCGGAGAACCGCCGCCAGGGGCGCAGGACGTCCCACCGCATGGCCCCCGACAGCAGGGTGGCCACCAGGGCATGGACCTTGGAGCGGGATCCCCCGGGATGGCCGCTCTGCCGGTAGTTCAACGGGATGTCGATCATCTCGTCGATCAGGTCCTTGACGACCTCCCACCGGGCGAACGACTTCTCCGACTCCCGGAACCGCCTTTCAACCTCCTGGCTTCCCCGACGAGTCAACCTGGCCCTCCTCCCGCAGCCTGCTCCTGCATCGCAGTCCCCTCCGCCGGATCCGTCGAGGAAAAAAGCGCGGAAACGAAATCCCGCCGCTCATCGCGGGGGGGATGCGATCGGGACTCCCGCGGGGAAGCGGAACGACCTACTTGTTCGCCTTCGTGAAGTACTCCTTCGAGCCCTTGGGGTCGGCCTTCATGGTGGGCTTGCCTTCCTGCCAGTCGGCGGGACAGACCTCGCCGTATTTCTCGACGAACTGGAAGGCCTTGATGACGCGCAGGGTCTCGTCGACCGAACGGCCCACCGGCAGGTCGTGGACCGTGGCCGCACGCACCACGCCCCTGGGATCGATGATGAACAGGCCGCGCAGGGCGACGCCGCCCTCTTCGATCAGCACCCCGTAGTCACGGGCGATGCTTTTGTTGAGGTCGGCAACCAACGGGTAGGCCAGGCTGCCCAGGCCGCCTTCCTTGCGGGGGGTGTTGCGCCAGGCGAGGTGGGTGTAGTGGCTGTCCACCGACACGCCGACGATCTCGGCACCCACCGCCTTGAAGTCCGCGATGCGGTCGCTGAAAGCCAGGATCTCGGTGGGGCAGACGAAGGTGAAGTCGAGGGGGTAGAAGAAGAGCACCACCCACTTCCCCCTGTGCTCGGAGAGCTTGAAGTCGTTCTTGAAGGCGCCATCCGGCAGGACGGCGGTGGCGGTAAAATCGGGGGCGGGTTTCTGGACCAGGGACATGAGTGGATCTCCATGGTAGGGTCTGTCAGCACGCGATCGCTCGCGATGTTCTTCGTACGGGGATGCCGTCAACGGCGCGTCTGTCGGACTTCCTGGTATGGAACGAGCCGTGCTCGATCCGATGCGCCTTCCTACTTCAGGACAACCAGCGCGACACGGCGATTCCGGGAACGGCCTTCTACGCTGTCGTTCCCGTCCACGGGCTTGGACTCGCCGTAGGAGATGACCGACATGCGATGAAGGGCAAAGCCCTGCTCCATGTTCAGGTAACGAAGGACGGCCGCCGCCCGCCTGAGCCCCAGATCGTAGTTGTAAGCCTCGGGACCGACTGAATCCGTGTGCCCCTGGATCTCGATGTACACGTTCTCGTTCCTGCTCTTGACGCCTGCGGCAAAGGTGTCCAGGGCGGCCCGGGCCTCCGCGCTCAGATGGGTCCGGTCGAAGCCGAACCGCACCATGTCGTCCGTCAGCACCGTTTCGTAAAGGAACTTGCCCTCCGCCAGCTTGCCGGCGGCGACGGCACGGTCCAGGGCCTCCCGGGCCGTCCTGGAAAGCTCGGCAACATCCCGGTCATGCCGGGTGGCCTGCTCGTCGAGGCGGGTCCGCGTGGCTCCGACTTCGCCTTTGACGTCGCCCACCTGCTTGCCCATTCGCTCCTCGACGGCCCCCGTCTCGGTGAGCACGTACTTCTTGGTGGCGCAGCCGCTGAGCACAACGGCGGCAACGAGCAACGTGAGAAGGGCGGTGCGCTTCATGGCGGTCTACCTCCTGGGGTCTGTGTAAGAACTTGAAGATTCCGGCAATCCGGGCCCCCTTCGCCTCAGGCGAGGGGCCGTCTCCACGTCCCTGTGTTCGATGAGCCAATAGTATAGATCATGATTGCCGGTCCTTCCCCTCCGGAGACACCGGTCCACGATTCGCGCCGGATGGTCCGGTCTCCGTGAAACCGTGAAGGAGAAGGAGCGGCGCCCCCTTCCCGGCGGTACGGACGAAGGCCTCTTTCCCTTCGTCGTCGGCGGGGTCGATGCTGAGCAACCGAAGCGTCACGAGGTCTCCGTCGCGGAAGGAGCCCGAGAACTCGGCGCGGCCCACGCGAGAGGAACGCTAGTCGAAGTCGCAATGCTGTGGCAGCCCCATCTCGCGAACCAGGACGTAGTCGCGGACGCGCCCGATGATGACGCGAGCCCTCACGCACTCGGCCGGCTGGTCCGCAAAGCGGTCGGCCTGCTCCGCCCTATAGACGTCGTAATGGGTCACCGTCTCGTCCTCTTCCTTGGGGTCCGCACGCGTGGCTCCATCCGAGTAGAACAGGAGCGAAGGGACGACTTGATGTCCCTCGAATATCAGAGGCCCGGGTACCATCGCTTGAGCCGCCTCCCATTGACGGTAGATCTCGCGCGTCGAGTATTTGTCGACCGAGCGGGCCGATAGCACGACGAAACTCCCCGCGAACAGGATCGACATCACACTCGCCGCGACGAACGCATGCCGGACCGGCGCGGAACGAGCCGTGGGCTCCGTCAGCCGGATGCTCATCAAGACCGCGAGCGGCGGGATCGAGGGAAGCGCGTACGTCCAGATCACGTGGGCCGAGAAGGAAAAAAAGACGAGAGGCGAGAGCATCACAAGCCACAGGAACGAGATCGCGGGTTCCCGCGGCACCTTCTTTCGCCCCCGCACGAGCGCGGTCCACGCGGCGGGAACGGCGATGAGACTCCACGGAAGCGTCGCCGTTGCGAAGTACAGCCAGACGAATCCGCGTGGAGCCGTGTGGGCAAAGCCGTACAGATCCCCCTGCCACCCGGGCACGAGAAAGCGCTGGAGGTTCTCGCCGAGAACGAAGTATCTGAGGAAGCCGGGCGTCTTCATCTCCGCCACGACATACCACGGCAGGGCGATGACGGCGGCAAGGGCCGTGCCCCGCAACCATGGAAGACTGTGCAGGTCCGCCCATCGTCGATACAGCAGACACCAGAAAGCGATCGGCACCGCCACGAGCACCACGCTGACCGGTCCTTTCGCCAGCATTCCCAGGCCGAGCGCGGCGAAGAAGCCGAATCGCCAGCGCCATCTCGAATCTGCGGCGATCGTCACCATCCAGAAGGAGGCCAGCGCCCACGTCGTCGCGAAGACGAGCGACGGGTCGGTCATCACGGCGCCTGAGGCAACGAAGAAGCCGAAGCAGGTCGCGCACACCAGCGCGGCGGCGACTCCCGTTTCGCGGGGATGCTCACGTCCCGCCCGCGCCGCCACGCCGAACGCCCAGCCGTAGACGATCAGCAAAGTCATCGTTGCGAACACGAACGACGGCAGCCGCGCGCCCAGCTCACCGACGCCCACAAGCCCCATCGAAGCGGCGCTCGCCCAGGCGAACAGCGGCGGCTTCCCCCAAAAAACCGCCCCCGGTGTCGTCCGCGGCGTGACCCAGTCGCCCGTCTCGAGCATCACGCGCGCGATGTTCGCGTACCGCGCCTCGGTGGCGTCCGTCAGCGGGTAGAAGGCCAGCGAGGCCAGGCGCGCGAAGACGACGGCCGCGAGCAGCCAGGCCGGCCATGGGACTGAAGCACCCCGGTTTCGCGGACAGTTCAGGGCTTTGCCGCTCATTTGCGCCCGATGCCGAGAATGCTGCGCGCCCAGAGCGAAAGCGCGCCCCCCTCCGGGTCGGCCCAAATCAACAATTTGCCCAGCACAAGCCGCCCGATGCGCTTCTTCCAGTTGGCGAGCGGTGAGAGGTCCTGCCGAATGTTGTCGATCGGGACGACCCGGACTTCGCGATAGACATTCGACATCACCTGCATCAACGATTCGCGGGTGAAACCCGCCTCGTGGGTGAAATCCATGTAGCGCTCATGCTGCGCGAAGAGCCAATCCATGTTCGGGACGTCGACCAGCGCCACGCCGCCCGGCTTCAGCGCCCGGTGGATCGCTTCCAAAAGCGGAAGGGTTTCGGCCTTCGGAACGTGCTCGACCACCGCCTTGATGAATATGATGTCAAAGCGCTCGCTCCGCTCCTTAAGATACGCGAAGGCATCGATGCACCGGACATGCGCCGTGGGGACCACCCGCCTGGCCTGCTCGACATCCACGGGCGAGAGATCGATCCCGTTCAGGCGCTGGAAGCCTGAACCGGCCAGGACAGCCAGCAAATACCCCTTGTTGCAGCCGATGTCGAGCACATCGGCCGCTGCCGGTGAAAACTCGCTCAGATGGGGCAGATAGTTGCGCGCAACATACTCGCCAAACCATTCCAGCTTCTGCCGGTCACTCGGATCCACGTGTTGAATGTGGGTTTCATTGTAGGTGGCAAACAGCCGCTCACGGTAGTTTGACGTCATCTGGGAGCTCCCGGCGACTTTGCGCAGATGGAGGAGGCCGCTTGGAAGAGGGCACTGTTTCCCCTCCCCCGGATCATGATTGACCTGATCCTCGCCCGGTGCGCGGCGAGCGTCAAGCGAGCGTCAAGCGGGCGGCGGCCCCGGCTTCCGCCCGCGGGACACCAGCCGCCCGCTCCTGCGCGCGAGGACGAAAAGGACGAGGAAGAGTGCCAGAGGCACCATCACGCCCGGCAGCGAATCCTCCACGCCGAACGCGGTGCCCACGAGCAGGCGCGGGCCCTCCAGACGCCCGTGGAACAATCCGGCGAAGCCCTCCTCCCCCGAAACCTTCCCCAGGAGGGTCACCTGGCCGAGGTTCCAGGCGGTGTGGAAGAACGTCGGCACCCACAGGCGTCTCGTCCAGGTGAAGAGGATCCCCATCAGCGCGCCGCCGAACACGGCGGAGGCGATGCCCAGCGGTGTCACGGCGACGTTGGTGATGTGCATCAACCCGAAGACGAGGGCCGAGAGGAGCAGGGCCGTCACAGTCCCGAGCCACTCCTCCAGGATCCGGTAGAGCACGCCCCGGAACAGCAACTCCTCCAGAAAGGCCAGCATGGTGATGGACACGATCGTGAAGAGGACCGGGAGGCCCGGGTGCGCGGGGCCGATGGAGTACGAGCCCGCGAGGGAGACGACCAGGAAGACCCCCCCGATCGCCGCGAATCCCGCGGCCAGACCGATCCCGGCCTCGCGGGGGAGATGCCGGAGGGACATCTCGGTGACTATCCGGCGCTCGAGGAGGCGGAAGCAGAGCACGTAGGAGAGGTAGATCGCGACGATGCTGACACCGTGGCGGATGGCGCGGGCCGTCTCCTCCGGAAGGCCGGTGGCGGACAGGAGAGGGACCAGGACCGCCTTGACGGCGAAGGGAAGCAGAACGCAGGCGGCCAGGCCGATCAGGATCCTTCCGGGCGGCCACCGCAGAACCCTGGCGAACCGGGAGGAACGCCTCACCCGGGCGCCCCGGCGCCCGCCTCCAGGATCTCGTCGCGGAAGAGGGGACGGCCCGCGAGGGCGGTCCAGAAGCCCCACGCGCCGACACCGACCGTGACGAACAGGGTCAGGACCGTGACGTACCCGTACCACGCGGAGAGATCGTACGTCAAAGGCAGGGTGCGCAGCAGGTCGGAGATGCTGGCCCCCAGGATCACGGGGAGCAGACCGACGCGGAAGAAGACCACCCAGAAGATCGAGCCCAGGACCACAAACGTTGCCAGGTACAAAATCGGGTGGCCGGTGCCCGGATTCAACAGGACGCCCGTGAGAACGGTGACCACGGTCACCGCGATCCAGGTCCTCCGCATCAGCAGGCGCAGGATGAGGATCATCATCACGCCAAAGAACACGCTGAAAAGGCTCTCGGCATGCACGCCTGCCACGGCCGCGACCGCGTGACGGAGGCCGCGAAGCGACTCCCAGGACCACAGGCTTTCTTCGAATCCGTATCCCCGAACGCCGACGACCTCCGGGATCCACCCCGCGACGGAAATGGCGAGAGCGCTGCCTGCGCCCCACAAGACGCCGATCAGGAGGTCACGCCCGACCAGAGGGTCCTTGACGCGGCCGTCCAGGAGGCGGACCCAGGAGACCAGCATGCGCGGCCAGAGCCGGCGCGCGTACGGCTCGAGGGCCAGGTAGAAAACGTAGACCAGACCAACGCGGAAAAGCACCCAGGCCAGATGACCCTGGAGCAGGGCCACCTCGGCGCTCGACGGCAGGTGGTGCGCCCCGAGCAGCCACAGGAGACGCAGGCCGCCCAGGTAGAGGGCGAGGCGGATGGCGGTCCTGCGGTCGCCGCGGCCGAGACGGAGGTTGCGGAAGGCGACGAAGGCCGCGCCGACCAGCACCACCACGAACCAGACCGATCGGGTGGCGTCGCGCGCCCGCTCCCAGAAGCCCGGCGGCTGGATCGACGTCTCCATCGGGCGCGTCCACGGCTCGATGATGCGGAAGGCGACGGGGCGGCCTCCGAACGCGGCCGCCTCGACGCGGATCGGCGTCCCGGGTTCCTCGGGGTACGCCCCCTCCCAAGCGGCTCGCCGATCCGCGTAGGACGGCGGAAGCCAGGCGGGATCGGCGGGCTTCAGGGCCGCCGGGTCGAGGCCCGCCGCGGTGAACAGGGGGCCCCAGTCCGGCGCGGCGGCCGGCGAATCGCCCGCCTCCATTTTCTGCGGCGGGACGGCCTGGAACGCGACGAGCCGCCCCCCGGTATCCAGGCGGACCTCCACCATGCCGGGGTGCGTCGGCGGCGGATCGATGAGCCAGTCGCCGATGGTCCCCATCTGTCGGACGAGGAGGACGGGGCTTTGGCGGTGCGCGAAATGGACCGCGGCCGGCTGACTCCGGCGCAGGACCTCCCAACGCCCCGGCGCCGGATCGAGATCCCGGAGATGTCGCAGGTAGTCGGCGTTGGCCACGAACGTCTGCAGGCTGTCCGCCGGAGGCTCAACGTAGCCGACGTCGCGGATCACCTTTCGCGCCGCCGCGGCGAGAACCTCCGGAGGCGTGTCGAGGGTCACGCGCCGTGCGAGGTTGCGCTTTCCCGAGAGGCCGACGAGCAGTCCCACGGCGACCAGAAACACCACGAGGCACGCGACCGCGACGGAGGGTCTGAGTCCTCCCGACGAACCCGCCTCGGCGAGGAGCTCGGGAGAGGGCGTCTCCCCGGCCGCCAGCGCCGCGGCGATCGGGTCCCCTCCCGGCAGGGCGGCGGCCACGGCAAGGACCGACCCCGGCCGGTCGCCCGGCTCCATCTCGAGGCAACGCAGGATGACCCGTTCCACCGCGGGGTCCAGGTCGGAGACGAGGGACGATGGAGTGGTCGGCGCGGTCTGTTGCCGGCGGGCGATCTCGGCGGGGGTGCCCCCCTTGAGCGCCGGCTTACCGGTGAAGATCTCGTACAACACGAGACCGAGGGAGTAGATGTCGCTCCTGTGCGTCACTTCCCTGCCGGCGCGCTGCTCCGGCGCCATGTAGGCCGGCGTGCCCGCGCGGACCTCGGCGCCTGTCAGCTCCTCCGCCAGGCCCGCCAGACCGAAGTCGGTGATCCTGGCCCGGCCGCGGCCGTCGATCATCACGTTGGCGGGCTTGAGATCCCTGTGCAGGATCCCCTGTTCGTGGGCCGCCGCGAGGCCCGCGCAGAGCTGCCGCGCGACCTGGACAGCCTTGTCCCCAGGGAGCCGTCCGATCCGCCGCAGCAGCGAGGCCAGGTTCTCCCCGTCCACGTACTCCATCGAGATGTAGTGGTGTCCGTGCACGTCGCCGATGTCGTACACCCGGCAGACGTTGGGATGGGTCACCCTGAGGGCGACCTTGATCTCGTTGAGGAAACGGGCGAGGCGGCGCCCGTCCTCCTCGGCTTCCGGCGGAAGGAACTTCAGCGCCACCGACTGCCCGAGCTTGAGGTCGTCGGCCCGGTAGACCTCGCCCATGCCGCCGCGACCGAGCAGGCCCACGATGCGGTAGCGCTGTGCGAGCACGGTGCCGGGGATGAACCGCGCATGATCGGCCGAAACCGCAGGGGAGGACGCGAGCGGCGGTCCACTCTTCGCGCTTGTCTCGGTCGGGGTGGAGGACCGGTCGAGATCGGCTCCGCAGTCGCCGCAGTAGCGCTGTCCTTCTCGGTGCTTGCCGCCGCAGGACGCGCATTCGGGCACGTCTCACCCCCGAAGTCCGGCTCAGCAGCCGGCTCTGAGCCGGGAAGATCCTGTTACTCCCAGAGCGACCGGAACAAACGCATGGGAGTTGCCGGCCGCGCTTCGAGGTCCGATGGCCGATCTTGTGCCGGCCCGAGGACCCCGGGGCCTCCGGCCTGGAGCATTCTCGTCCAGCAAGGGCCCGGGATTCAAGCCGTAATCGGAAAGCCTTGCCTCACCTCGCGGCGCATGATGGTGTTAGAATCCGTGCCTCGACCGGTGGGGGTTCGAGGCCGTCCTTGTCCGGCGCGGATTCTGGAGTTTCACGGTGCCCGGGAAAGTGAAGAAGATGGACAGAGCGGTCGCGACGCCGTCGCGGGCGACGCGCAGGGAGCCGGGTCCCGGCCGCGGCAAGGCCGCGAAGACCTCCCAACTCGATCTCTTCGGGGAACAGCCCGGGCCGGCGGCCGTGTCGGAGGCGCCCTCCCTCCCCGGCCCGGCGGTTCCGCCGCAGGATCGGCCCGGCCGGAAGGGGGCGAAGGCGAAGCGCCGCCGCGAGTCGGCGGAGTCGCTGGGACGGCGCCAGCGCGAGATCTCGGTGGCGGAGTTCTTCCAGAAGAACCGCCACCTCCTCGGCTTCGACAACCCGGCCAAGGCGCTCCTGACGGCCACCAAAGAGGCGGTGGACAACTCCCTCGACGCCTGCGAGGATGCGGGGATCCTGCCGCAGATGGAGATCCGGATCGACGAGCTGGCGGAGGACCGGTTCCGGCTGGCCGTCACCGACAACGGGCCGGGGATCGTGCGGGAGCAGATTCCGAGAATCTTCGGAAAGCTCCTCTACGGCTCGAAGTTCCACACCCTTCGCCAGAGCCGGGGCCAGCAGGGGATCGGCATCTCCGCCGCCGGGATGTACTCGCAGCTGACCACGGGGCAGCCGGTGCGGATCACCTCGCGGACCGGGAAGGGCCGGCCGGCGCACTACTTCGAGATCGCCATCGACACCGCCCGCAACGAGCCGAAGGTCCTCACCGACCGCGAAATCGTCTGGGACCACGAGCATGGGACGAGGGTCGAGATGGACCTGGCGGGGACCTACAAGAAGGGACGGCGCTCGGTGGACGACTACGTCGCGCAGTCCGCCTTCGCCAACCCGCACGCCAGCGTGCACTACCGCCCCCCCAAGGGGGACGAGTTCCACCGCGAGCGGCTCACGGACGAGCTGCCGCGCGAGCCGGTCGCCATCAAGCCGCACCCCTACGGAGTGGAGCTGGGGGCCCTCATCGCCCTGCTCCGGTCGACCCGCGGCCGGACGCTCAAGTCGGCGCTGCAGGTAGACTTCGCGCGGGTGAGCGAGCGGGTGGCGGATGAGATCTGCCGGGTGGCGGGCCTCAACCCCGAGGCGCGCCCGAAGTCCCTGGGAGTGCCGCAAGCCGAGGCGCTGTTCCGCGCCATCCCCAAAGTGAAGATCATGGCGCCGCCCACCAGCGCCATCGTCCCCATCGGCGAGGGGCTGATCCTGGAGGGGCTGAAGAAGGCGGTGACCGCCGACTTCTACACCTCCACCACGCGACCCACGGCGGTCTACCGCGGCAACCCCTTCATCGTCGAGGCGGGGCTCGCTTACGGCTCCGAGATGCCGGCCGAGGATACGATCGACCTCTGGCGCTTCGCCAACCGCGTTCCTCTGCAGTACCAGCAGTCGGCCTGCGCCGTCACCCGGGCCGCCATCGGCACCGACTGGCGCAACTACGGGTTGCAGCAGTCCAAGGGGGCCCTGCCGTCGGGGTCGATGGTGCTGTTCGTGCACATCGCCAGCGTCTGGGTGCCTTTCACCTCCGAGAGCAAGGAGGCCATCGCCGCCTACCCCGAGATCGTCCGCGAGCTGCGGCTGGGGTTGCAAGAGATCGGCCGGCGGCTCGGCGGCTTCCTGCGCCACCGGCGGCGCCTGGCCGAGGCCGAGAAGAAGAAGTCCTACATCCGCTCGTACATTCCCCACATCGGCATCGCCCTGCGGGAGATCCTCGGCCTCACGGCGAAGCAGGAGTCGGAGATCGTGTCCGTCCTGACGGACACTCTCGAGCGCTCGCGGAAGGAATAGGACCCGCGGCAGGGCGTCGCGGGAGCCCGGGCAAGCCGGCGCGATGAACTACGGAGAAGCCATGGCCTCGCGGACGGTGCGGAAGATCGACGGAACGGCGGCGGAAGTCCACCGGACGATCCTGAAGCGGAAGACCCCCCGCCTCCGGTTTCCCCTGCGAAGCCTGAGCAACGTCAAGTACGACCCGCAGCTCGGCTTCTTCCAGATGCGCGGCCGCAAGAAGGTGCGCACGCTGACCGTCTCGACGGTCAAGACCTTCGCGCAGACGCTGCGGATGATGGCGCTGTCCAAGGAGCTGCTCCGGGAGGACGACATCGCCACCAAGCGGGAGGCGTACTACGTCTCCAAGAACTGGGAGGAGGCGCGCTTCCTGGAGCAGGCGGAGTCGGACGCCGTCATGGACGACGTGGAGGCCCTCTTCGAGGTCAACCGCGAGCAGATCGGCTTCGTCCCGGAGGAGAAGGGAGGCGAGATCTCGGGCCGCCTGGTCATCATGGACCGGGACTCGGAGACGGGCAAGCCTCTCCGCATCGACTGCACGAAGTTCGGCTCGGGGGCCTACTCGATCCCGATCTCGGTCGAGCACCTCAAGTTCCGGACCGAGGCCGATTTCATCCTGGTGATCGAGACGGCCGGGATGTTCCAGCGCCTGGTGAAGCACAAGTACTGGAAGACGGCGAACTGCATCCTGGTGTCCATGGGGGGCGTCCCGACCCGGGCCTGCCGCCGCTTCATCCGGAGGCTCGCCGACTTCAAGAAGATCCCCGTCTACGTCTTCGTCGACGGCGACCCCTACGGGATCAGCAACATCTACCGGACCCTCAAGGTCGGATCCGGCAACGCCGCCCACCTCAACGAGTACTTCTGCGTCCCCCAGGCGCGCTACCTGGGGATCACTCCGCAGGACATCGTTGACTACAAGCTGCCCACCCACCCCCTCAAGGACGTGGACATCAAGAGGGCGCAGGACGCCATCAAGAACGATCCCTTCTTTCAGCACCACAAAGTGTGGGCCGGCGCCGTGCAGCAGCTCCTCAAGATGGGCGTGCGCGCCGAGCAGCAGGCCCTCGCCAAGTGGGGCCTCAACTACGTCATCGACACCTACCTCCCCGAGAAGCTGAAGCATCCCGAGAAATTCCTGCCCTGAGGCCGCCGCGGTCCCGGTCCGGGCCACCCGGGCGAGCCGCGCCTCCTGCCCCCCGGGAGCCAAGCCGGCGTGGCCGTGGCATAGGATTCGGGAGAAGGCAATATGGAGGTCGGGTACATCCAGGGACCTTCCCGAGTCGACAAGGGGAACGGCCGGTGCGAGTCCAGGAGGAGAAGAGGCCCGATAGCTATTCGCCAGCCCTGAACCCCGGCTCAATCTCCCGAGCCAGCCGCCAGTCCCGCTCCGCCTTCTCCGTCTCGCCGAGTCCCTTCCACGCCAGCCCGCGGTTGTGCAGCGCCCAGGCGTCGGTGGGGTAAAGCTTGAGAGCCCTGGTGTAGTCCCGGATCGCCTTCCGGAAGCGCTTCTGCTTCAGCGCGTCGTTCCCCCGGTTGTAGTGGGCGGCCTCCAGCTTCGGGTTGAGCCGGAGCGCCCGCCGGTAATCTCTGCCTGAAGCCTCGAAGTCTCCCTGCTGGCTCTCCAGGACGCCGCGGTTCTGGTAGATGAAGCCCAGGAATTCCTCGCGGGTCAGGTTGGCCATGAAGACCCCTCGCTCGATGCTCTCCTTCGGGATCTTCTGCTCGCGGATGTAGTCCTCGTCCGGCAAGTCCCGGCCCTTCTGGAACAGCTCGATGTTCCGCCGAACCTTCCCGTCGTCCCAGCGCAGGAAGATGTGCTTGGGCGTGGAGACGGCGTGGATGGGGAGGTCCAGTTCCTCCGCCAGGACCAGGTAAACGGTGGCCAGACCCACGCAGTGCCCCTTCCTGCCAAGGAGAACCCGGTTCAGGAGGAGATGGTCGGGAGTGTCCAGATCATGGTTGGGCTGGAACCCCTCCTCGTCGAAGAAGAAGTGATTGAGCCGGCCAATCACTTCCTCCGGATCCCCGACCCTGGAAACCGTCTCTCGAGCCCGATCCACCAGTCCGTTCAGATCCGAACAGTCGGCGTTCGGAGCGTCCGCGGGCGAACGGTCGGCGCCGAGTCGGCACCCTCGTTCCGCCAGCCAGGATCGAATGGGGTGAGCGCCGGGCTTCGATTCCGCAGGAGTAATTGGGGTCCACAGGGTAAGGGCGGCCGCGACGGCGCAGAAGCCGAGAGTTGCAGCCGGCAACCGTCTCACGATGCCCATGAGACTCTCGGCCAATTGCCCGTGAGACGGTCGTCACCCCAACTCATGCATTTCCACCGGCTTCCGGGGCACGTCTCAGAAATCTCACGCTTTTTCTCGTGAGACTGAGCGTAAGTCAT
>Ga0315276_10001651_pt1 | contig 20064 bp, 16 predicted proteins | sample YL17G05_0_MG_FD_204542 | JGI IMG/M metagenome (GOLD analysis project Ga0315276, IMG submission 204542) | Sediment microbial communities from Yellowstone Lake, YNP, Wyoming, USA - YL17G05_0 | ecosystem: Environmental > Aquatic > Freshwater > Lake > Sediment | place: USA: Wyoming | collected... | reverse complement strand
GCTCGACATATTCGTAATTGCCGTAGTGAGTTAAAAACTTTTCGTATGCCTGCGCCGATTCTTCGTACTTACTTTCGCTGGCAAGCTGATTGGCAATATCCAGCAGATGCTGGCGCGGCACAATCTGTCCGCTGTCAAGACCGACAAGCTCCAGATAAGCCGCAGCCGTGGCGGGCATATTGTGCTCAAGCGCAAGGCTGATGATTTCGTCGCGGAGCTGTTTGATTTTTTCATCCTGCTGCTGCCGAGCGGCTGTTTTTTCAACCTCTTTCACCTTTATCTGCCGCCTCACCGGCTGGCCGGCAAAAGGTTCGTCTCCGCTCGAAACAACATCACGGTAACGACGACGCTGATTCCAGCGCTTTATCATCGCCCACAAATCGAATTGGCTGCTGCTGATAAGACCGGCCGCAAGCATAATAAGCATAGCCGCGATACCGAAGACATATCCTGCCAGATGCGCGTCATACGCAATCGCATCAGGTGAAAATCTCGGCTCGACAATATTGTCCCAGACAATCAGCTTAAACGCGATAAAGTATAACGCCGACAGTTCCATCGTTCCGATGAAAATAAGCCAGTAAACAATGGTAATCAGGGTTTGCGGAAATAAAACCAGATAAGCCCCCGTTATAGCAGCCACCGCCCCGCTTGCGCCAAGAACCGGGTTGATATGCAGAAACACATGACCAACGCCAGCGAAGACCGCCCCGCCGAAGTACAAGCATAAATAATTGATATTGCCGAGTTTGCCGTTAACATTGTTGCCAAAAAGGTACAAAAAATACATATTGCCGAATATGTGCATAACGCTGCCGTGCAGAAATGCGTAGCTTATAAACTGCCACAAACGCGGGTGAAACGGAGTGAGCATCAATTGCAGCGCCCCATCCCGCAGAACCTCCCCAGACCCTGTAATCCCACTTTTGTGAGGGTAGTATGTTAGTAAAAAAAATATCACGTTGAGGATTATCAGGGCGTAATTCGCGTATGGAGTGCGCTGCGGCCAAATACTCGTACGAATAGGTAATAGCATAATTTAACAACCAGTTTTAAAATGGGACTTAAAAACCGGCTAATTGTAGCGGCAAAGAATAGCCGCGGCAAGACAATAAAAAAAGGACGGCGTTTGCCGTCCTTACCCCCCGTAAAGATACTCAAGTAATTTCTCCCCTTGCGGAAAACCATCTACAGCCGGTATACTTATTCGTACCGTCCGGCGTCCCCCCCAGCCGGTCCCTTTTCCAACAAAAGTATAAAAACAAAATTACGCAAAGCCAAATTTTGAAGCAAAAAAAACTTTATTTTTCCCCTATTCAATGCTACTCATTGTATCTTGATACTTAATAGGACCGTAAGCGGCATAAAATGAACGATATAACAATAAAAAGACGTATAAAAGCAATTCGCGGCCAGTTAATAAAGAAGCGGATACAATCCCTTCTCGTCACAAACCAGGCCAACGTAACGTATACTACCGGCTTTTTGGGCAGCGACAGCTGGGCTTTGATTACCGATAAAACCGTGTATCTCCTGACCGACAGCAGATACACCGAGCAGGCAAAAAACCAATGCCCCGCCTGCCAGATAATCGAACGAAATAAGCCAATGGCTGAGACCGTGGCGGAACTGGTAAAAAAGCTAAAATCAATACGGACGATAACGGTCGAAAAATCCTCCTCGCTTGCCGCTATCGAAGCATTAAAAAAACACGTTAAGCCTCGGCTTAAAACGGCTGCGAACATTATCGAACCCGTCCGAAGCATCAAAGATAAAAGTGAAATCGCCGCCATCCGTTCCGCGGCCCGAATCGCCGCACAGGCGCTCAAACAAACTTTTACGCATATAAAGCCGGGAATAACCGAAAACGAACTGGCCGGTCGGCTGGATTTCCAAATTCGCAAGGCCGCCGCTACGAATAGTTTCGAGACAATCGTCGCCTTCGGCCCAAACGCGTCGCGTCCCCATCATCAGCCAACCGCCAGAAAGCTCAAAAAAAATGACACCGTCCTCATCGACTTCGGCGTAAAATTCAAAGGCTACTGCTGCGACATAACCAGATGTTTCATCATCGGCAGGCCGAACCCATTTTATAAAAAGGTCTATGCTGTCGTTCAGGAAGCACAAACCGCCGCTATCAAAATGATAAAAGCCGGCGTCACTGCTAAAAAAATAGATGCCGCCGCAAGAGAGGTAATTCGAAAAATCGGCCTGCCTGTTTATGGCCACGGCACCGGCCACGGCCTCGGACTGGAAGTGCACGAACAGCCTATCATTTCAGCAAACAGCAAAGCTAAATTACAGCCGGGGATGGTTTTCACAATTGAGCCTGCCGTCTATATCCCCGGCAAACTCGGCATACGAATCGAAGATGACGTCCTCGTAACAAAAACCGGCTGCAAAATATTAACCCGAAATTGCCAATATTTACCTTTACTACCCATTTAGCCAAAAAGGAGTGAGCTTATGGGAACGAGTGGGCCAAAACAGCACACCGTGCAACAACAGATGATACGTCGCTTCGCTAACGACAATGGTGAACTGTTTGTACTTTACAAACATAAGCTATCCATCGGCACTAAAACTAAACGACCTAAGGGTATACTATGGCATAAAAACTACTATAAAGACATCATTGGTGATTTTGATGCTGAAGTGCTCAAACCTGTCGAACAAAAGTTTGCTACATACTATTCTAAAATTGCGGATGAACCTTGGTCAGAAAAACTGACATCTGGAGATGAAGGTGCAGCATTTATTGATTGGGTTGCAGCCAATATATGGCGGACAAATTTTGCGGCGAAAATGACAAAGGTCCTGAGTAGCAATGCTGAACCTGTTATTAAACTGCTCCAAAGTATTGATCCGAATTTTATTATAAATCTGATAAGATCTCAAGGATTTGCTGAATATCAAGACTTCCTTTCACGACCCCAATTCAAGTGGAAATGTCGAATTTTCCCCACACACTCCAGCCAAAATTTGGTAATTACTGACAACCCGGTATGTGTCGCTCTCGATTTAGGGCAAGGAGGGAGAGTCTTGATAGTTCCTTTATCGAAAAAACGTATCCTTTTCGGTGGAGTAGCCAAAGTAGTAGAGAAATGTTGTAACCTTTCTGTTCGGGAAATCAATTTCTCTATGGCAGCTTGGGCTGAACATTTTATTTACGCCGCAGATAGGCAAACCCTTGAGGATATCATAACAGACCTCCGCGGTGAAGGTATCATTACTGACCCTTCAGAATTGCTTGCAGCGGCTCGAAAACCTTTGTTTGGGCTTCCAGAGAGGGCTGCTACTAACCCAGTGCCCGATAATTTGAACACTAATAAGTCGTGGAAATCATTTAAGAACAGTTTCGGCCCATCGATTTTGAACTTGGACAATTAATACACTTCACAGCGTAGGGTAAAGGGGGAGCTTAAAAATGGGACGGCGAATCTGTTTGACCATCAAAGACAATAAGTTATAATAGGAAAGTTCACTAGGGGTGGCCTGTCGATATAGGCGGGTCTGAGAAAAAACCCTTTGAACCTGATCAGGATAAAACCTGCGTAGGAAAGTGATAATGACAACACAATTACAATTCGCAAGGGCAGAGAAAAACACGCCCGAAATTAAAATTGTCGCAGAATGCGAAGCTCTGTCCGCAGAATTTATAAAAGATGAAGTAGCTGCTGGCCGAGTGGTTATTCCTGCCAATAAACTGCATCTGAAAAACGGTCTTAAACCAGTCGGCATCGGTCGTGCGCTTCGCACCAAGATAAACGCGAATATCGGCACAAGCAGCATTAGCTCGAAGGTAGAAACCGAGATTGAAAAGATGAAAGTCGCGCTCGAGGTCGGTGCCGACGCGATTATGGATTTAAGCACCGGCGGCGATCTCGATGACACCCGCGAAAAGCTGCTGGCGCAATGCCCCGTGCCCTTCGGCACAGTGCCAATCTATCAGGTCATACAAGGCATAAATGTCGAAGACATAAACGAAAAGATAATTTTCGATTGCTTGGAAAAACAGGCCAAACAAGGCGTTGATTTTTTCACCATTCACGCCGGCTTGCTGAGAGAACATCTGCCGCTGCTTGAAAGCCGAATCGGCGGCATCGTCAGCAGAGGCGGAGCCCTGCTGGCAAAGTGGATGCTGCACCACAACAAACAAAATCCGCTCTATGAAATGTTCGACGAATTATGCGGCTTAATGGTTGAATACGACATTTGTTTTTCTCTCGGCGACGGCCTTCGCCCGGGCTGCATCGCCGACGCCACCGACCGCGCACAAATCGCCGAATTAAAAACCATCGGCGAACTGACCGCCAGGGCGCAGAAAGCAGGCTGTCAGGTTATGGTCGAAGGCCCCGGCCACGTGCCGTTCGACCAGATACAATACAATATGGAACTCCAGCGGAAAATTTGCAACGACGCTCCATTTTATGTCCTCGGCCCAGTCGTAACCGATATCGCGCCCGGCTACGACCATATCACATCAGCAATCGGCGGAACCGCCGCCGCTTTTTACGGTGCGTCTTTTCTGTGTTATGTCACGCCCAGAGAGCACCTCGGCCTGCCGAACGTCGATGACGTCCGCACCGGCGTAATCGCGTCCAAAATCGCCGCGCACGCCGCCGATGTTGCTCGCGGCTTAAAAGGCGCAGCCGAGCGCGACAGGAAGTTGAGCATTGCGCGATTCAACCTCGACTGGAAAACGCATCTGGCCGAATCGCTCGACCCGCAGACCGCCGAGCGGATGCACCTCGAGGCCTGTAAAGGAATTGATGCAGTTGACGACTACTGCTCCATGTGCGGCAAGGAATGGTGCAGCGCAAGAATTAACAAAGAAATACGCGAAGCGATAAAAAGCAAATAGCACGCGTGCTATTTAGGTTTTCATCGAATCCAGTTGGATAACGGCAATCGGCGCGAATATAAAGACCGGCAGCCAGGCCCATATCTCCGGCATTACCCTGTCAAAGATCACCTCCACCGCAAGCATTTTACAGACAAATGTTATGACAAAACACGCGGTAGTTGTGCCGAAGCTAATCATAATGGCCGACTTCATCGACTTCGGGTCACGACAAACCAAAATCGGCAAGCACACCATAAGCATCACCAGATTGATAATGGGGTCGGTGATATGAAAGTTCTTCTGGCTGTAAAGCTGAGCCAGGTCTTTGATTTTTGTTTTTTGGCTTGCAAGAACAGATAGCTGATGCGAGCTAAGCAGCGTTATATGTCTGGACCTGCGCATCACAGGAATCTCCTTTGGAGTAATATTGCTGACGTAAGAAGCGATCGGCTGGGCGCCGAGTTGGGAACCTTTTTCGATAAATTGCCCACTGGTAAAATCCCACCTGCCGGCATCAGGATTGTAAACCGCCTTTGCAGCCAATATCCGGCCCGTTACCTCCCAAACGCTCGAATCGGCCTTCTTGCTGCGCACGATGATGGTCGGATTATACAGCGTCGATGTTTTTACGTCGAATTTTTGAGAGCAAATTAAGGAGCCGTTGTCATCGTCAATAAACCATAAATCATAAGTTTCCTGTCCGGGAAGCGCATCCTGGCCTCGCACGAGTTTGTCGCTGAACGGCGGTATCAAAAATTCCTGGTCTATTATCAGCAGGCCCGTCAGTATAACTGAAAGAAGAATTATCGGCGCAATCACGCGTTTCAAACTGACTCCCGAAGCCATCACGGCCACCAACTCGTTGAAGCGAATCATTTTGCCCAGCGAAAACGCGGCAGCAACGACGGTTATCATCCCGGCAAAATCACGAAAGTAAAGCAGGCCGTGCAGACCGTAAAAGCTCAGTATATTTCCAACAACCGCCAGGACGCCAAGGTTAGCATGCTCGGTAAATTCATCCAGGTTCACGAACAAATCGATAATTACTCGCAAACCTATCAGCACGCAAAAGGCTATCGCGTACCCAACCAAAAAATTCTTTGCAACATATTTGTCTAATATCTTCATACCGTTACCGCACCGTACATATCGTTTAATTCTTCAACAACTTCCGGTATATTATCACCGCCAACACGAACAGAAAAACCAACGACCCCCACATCAGCACTATACCCGAACTTACCTGAGTATCGGGGTTTTTTGTGATATTTTTGCCCATCATTATGCAGACTATCAGCACCGCCGCCGGCACCGAGCTTGCCCCGAAAGCCGTGAGCAGATGTCCGCCCTTGAAAATAATACCCAGGCCGATGCCAATCACCATCAGCGCCATGCAGCCGATTCCGAATACCAGCCGGGAATGTAGTTCGGCCCTTATATTTGCCAAGGTCTTCCGTATTATTTTTTGCAGCCTGCTTTGCAAATTAATTAACCTCCCGCTCGGCCCATTCCGCAGCGCCGAGGCAATCGAAGCCTTGCTGACGGTTTTCAGAATATCAGTGGTTACGAATTTATCCGTTACCGCTTTGGGGACGGTTAAGCCGCGAATGATAACGCGCTGAGCCAAACCTTCTGAGCCGTCCGTCTGACGCCACTTTGGGCTGTGGAGGTCCATTGTCAAAGTCGGCGCAAATTTATCGCCCTCGATATGCAGAGAAGCCCTTGCGCATCGCAAAGTCCGCAAAGCTTCTTTGCTGAACGCGTCGTATTCAATCACCACAACGTCATCGTAGAACTGCACTTGTTCTTCATCTTTTATACTGCACTGGCCGGCGGTGAACTCGATTATCTTTTCGCCGCTGTGCAGTCTATAGAAATTGTTGGCGTCGGGAGCGGCATCCAATGACGGTGAAGCGCCTTTGGGAACTCCGGATATTTTTTTGGCGATATCTTCGGCCAGCAGCTCAATGGTAAATTGCGCGTAAGTATCACGGGCCAATTTCGCAATCGGGCTAAAACGCATCAGGTCGAGGCGAATCTTTTTTATCTCATCAATCCTTTTGAACTTTATATCGTCGCCCAGCATCGAGGGGAACGGCACCATCAGCGGCACCCATTCCGCGGAGAACGGCGCCTCGTCTTCAAGCCCCATTTGGTATGTGTTATACGCCGTTATCTGTACCTCATCAAACTTCTCGTGCGAGTCGAAGCTCACTTTGGCCCTTTCGGCGGTGATAATCTTCTCTATCCGGGGACCTTTGACCTCAGTAACAATCACACCTGAAAGCGTATTGTTCCGCAGGTCGGCCTGGTCGGCATATATTAGGAACCGACCGTCCGGCGGCAGCTTGTAGTAACCGCTCCGCTGAATGTTGCGGAAAAGTATATTTTTGGCGTCGGCCTTAAGAGATTGTTCCGCACACTGCACGAATACCGGCATCACGTGGAAACTCAAAATCAGATTTGCAATCGCAACGATAATCGCAAGTATCAGCCCCGGATATACCAGCGTCAGCAGACTTATCCCCCCTGCCTTGCAGGCGTCAAGTTCATTGTCACTTGCGAATCGGCCATAAACCAAAGTCGCCGCAAATAAGGCAGCCATCGGCAATACGAACGTAAGCGTTATCGGCAGAAAATAGCCCATAAGATGGACCACCTGCTGGGGACCTACGCCATATTCCTGCACCGGCCTTAAAACACTGCCGAGACTCAGTACCAGCGTCAAGGCAACCGCCGAAGGAATGAAAACCTTCATAAGCTCGCGTAATATATATCTATGCAGCGTAAAAACCATATTTTTAGCAACCGGTAATTCCGTAATTCAGCTGTTCTTGCAACACGTCATTCTTCAATAATAAGCATCGTTTTGCAAGCTTATTTTCTGTTTGCGTCAAAAACAGATAGTCCCTATAATAAGTAAATAACGGTCACACAAAAACATTAATTCAGGAACTGAAAATGCTCAACAAGGTAAGTTATAAGCGTATCTGCACCCTTTTGCTCCTCTGCTGCGCCCTCTGCCGGGCTGATACAATCATCTTGAAAGAGGGCCAGAGTTTAATCGGCGATATCCTTTCGGAGAAAGAAAACCAGTTGGTAATAGACGTCGGCGCAGCCGTTCTGGTTATCCCGAAGGAAAAAGTGCTCGAATATCAGTACTCAAATGCCACCGAAGTCAGTGACATTAATGCCGCCAATCCGGACGCGAATACCAACGAACTCCTTGTCAGCGGCGACGTGAACAATCGGTTATATCACACCGCCGATCTTAAAAAAGCAACCATCGAAAAATGCGTGGAAGCGTTTTCCGAGGCCGTAGTGAAAGTCTCAAGCCCATCAGGAATAGGCTCAGGTTTCTTTATCAACGAAGAAGGATACCTGATAACCAATTACCACGTAATTGAAAAAGAAACAAAAATCGAAGTCACTATGTTCCAAAAAGCAAAGAACGGCTTCGAGAAAAAGTCCTTCAAAAATGTCAAAATCGAAGCCATCAATCCTTTCGTCGACCTGGCCCTGTTGAAAGTCGAAGACCTCGGCGACACAAAGGTCAAATATGTATATCTCGGTGACATCGACAAAATCAGGGTGGGTGAAAAGGTTTTCGCCATCGGCACTCCGCTCGGACTGGAACGAACGGTCACCGACGGCGTCATCAGCACGACAAACAGGGCATTTGAGGGCCTTGTCTATATCCAGACAAATGCCGCCATTAATCCGGGCAACTCCGGCGGGCCGCTGTTTAATCTCTCCGGCGAGGTCATCGGCGTCACCAATATGGGATATATATTCTTCGGCGGGCTGGGGTTTGCCATACCGGTCGATTATGTAAAGCACTTCATAGACAACCGTGACGCCTTTTCATACGACAAGGATAATCCCAACACCGGCTTCAAATACCTTCAGCCGGACCAGAGACGCAATAAGGCTGTGCCGAACATCGTCGGTGATTAAGTGTACCCCGAATAAGATGTGAGATTATCAAAAGGTCTAAAGGTGAAATATGCCCCACAGAACAGACGACAATCGCACGAAGCGAAAATTCAATAGTGCTCTGCTGCTTTTTTGTTGTTGCGCTGCCGCCACTTTGGGCTTCTCTGCCTCTGCCCGGGCCAAAACGCTGCCAAAAACAAATAAGTTACTCCCTCCTGAAACCGTCCTGTTGATAAACATCGACAATTTTGGACAGTTGAAAACGCAATTTGAAAAAACCTGCCTTTACAAATTTTATACAGACCCTGCAATGGCTGCTTTCGTTGACAACGCCAAAACAAAATGGCGCGAAAAAATCCAGAAACTGGATGATAACGATATCTTTAAGTCGATTCTCAGCACAGATGTATGGCCGCAGGGCAAAGTTGCCGTCGCCTTGGTGCTCGACCAGCAGAGTAAAGATTCCAACATGCCGCCGATGGTGATAATAACTCAGTGGGGCGAAGGAATCGATAAAATCAAAGAAGCCATGGATAAAATGCTCAAAAAAAATATCGAGCTCGGCGGGCACCAGAAAAAAAGCGAAAAATACCGCGGCGTCAGTATCGAAACAACAATCGACGAAAAATCCTCGGAACTGAATCACTGCTTTATTGGCGACTCTTTAATAGCCGCCACGGACCTCGACCTTCTTAAATTTGTCATCGCACATATCAAAGGCTCCGGCAGCCCGTCGCTGGCTGATGACAGCGATTACAACGCTGTCATGAAAACAGTCGGGCCACGCCACGACATCGATTTTTACATCAACATAAAACAAATCATCCAAATAATACTCGCCGAAGACCCCGAAGGCAAAGCACGCCAATGGACAACCAATCTGGGCCTTGATAACATCGCCGCCCTCGGCTGCTCAGCCGCCGTGGCGGCAAACCCCGGCAGTTCAGTATCTGCAAAAGCATTTCTCAAAGTTAACGGCGCCAAAAAAGGGGTTTGCAAAATACTCGATATGGAATCCGCCGCTTTCAATCCGCCTCCATTTGTTCCGGCATCGACATATTCGGTAACGTTTTTCAATCTGAATATTAAAAAGGCATACGATGAGATTTACAGTATTCTTTACAACTTCAATCCCCAGTATGCCATGATGCTGCAGGCGCTTGATTTGCCGGACAGTCCCGAAGGTGAGCCGGGACTGAAATTTAAGAGTGACATCATCAATTACCTCGGCTCACAAATCGTTTTTTCTCAAAGCGTCAACAAACCTTTCTCAAAGAATGCGATGCCGTCAGATTCACTCATCGCCATAGCTGTAAATGACCGCAAGGCCATCGAAAAATCTCTCTCGCTTCTTCACAGCAAAATGCTGGCTGCGAATAACCCTGATGCCAGACGCGAGCTTCTCGGCCACACCATTTATCTGCTCGGCCCCTCGACTCTGCCGTTTCTCCGGCCCGGAACGACTCCAATGTCCGCCCCTGACCCGTCTCGACTCGGCGTCAAGCCGAGGTCGGACGAGACCCCTCGGCTCGAAGGCCGCGAGGCCTGCGGCTCGCCGGTAGGCGGGCAGAACCTTTCCGAATCAAACACTCCACAAACAATCCAAATGGCTTTTACTGTTACTGATACCCATCTGATTTTCGCAAGCGAACCTGCTGTTGAACAGGCCATCCGTGCTTTGAGCAGTGCCGACGCCGCACCGGTCGGCTCGGCCAAGTGGTTTACCTCCGCCAAATCAGTCATTCCTTCGGCTGTCGGATTGGCTGCTCTGGAAAATAACGCGGCTTCGAGCGAAATTTTCTGGTGGATGGTAAAACAAAATAGCAAAGCCAAATCCCCAGATGTACCGGCCTCAATGAAATTTGGCCAGGCTGGAATCAGTGAATTATTTAATTTCGAACTCTTGCCCGAATTCGAGGCTGTGCGCAAATATTTCGGCTCGTCCGCCTTTTACGGCACCAGCACACCCGAAGGCTTCTTCTTCGAATTCAAGGGTATCAGCCCAACCGAGCCCGCAAATTGACCGAAGCTTCCAGGAAAAATCGACATGAATTTCTGAACCTGCCGACTTGATAAATAAGCTACGGGATGGTAGAATAGCTGTTTTGCTCAAAAATATAACTCGCTGATTAGGAAACTCGATATGAAGGCAAATGACTTACGACCAGGTATGGCCGTTACTTTCGATGGCAAACTTTATGTATGCACGCAGGCAAAGCATGTAACGCCCGGCAACCTCCGGGCCTTCGTCCAGGCCAAACTGAAATGCGTCGCCGATGGTACCACAATCGAAAAACGCTTCCGCTCCACCGAAGAACTGGATCAGGCTTTTCTTGACCGCCGCGAGATGGAATATCTTTATTCCGACAACACCGGCCATGTCCTTATGGACATTCAGACCTACGATCAGATTACCCTCCCCGATGATTTAATCGGCGAATCGATAAAATTCTTCAAGCCCAATACATCCATAACAGCTCTGTTGTGCGAAGGTAAACCCGTCTCTATCGAGTTGCCCAATACCGTTGAACTGGCCGTTACAGAAACAGCGCCGATGTTAAAGGGAGCCACTGCTACGAATCAAATGAAGGAAGCAGTGCTTGAAACAGGTCTGAAAGTCCGCGTTCCCCCGTTTATTGGCGTCGGTGACGTCGTCCGAATCAGCACCGAAGATTCCTCATATCTCGCAAGGGCCAAATAAAACAACCACAGTCAAATTACTTCACGTTGCTATTTGTCTTTCCGCAATTTAGTGGATGACCTTGTTTAACGGATAGGTGATTATTCCTGATGCCCCCGCGCGCTTCAGGGCAGGGACCAAAGTCCGCTCGATTTTTTCTTCGATAATAACTTCTATCGCTATGTAATTTTCATCAGCCAGGCTCGAAATTGTCGGGCTTTTCTCGGCAGGCAGTATTTTTAAGACGTCCTTCAGGGAGTCTTTTTTAATGTTCATTTTCAAGCCGACCTTGCTGCGGGCCTCAATAGCCGCGTTAAGCAAAATGGCGATATTTTCTATCTTCTCCCGCTTGAACTTGTCCTGCCAGGCTTCTTTGTTCGCGATAAACCTGGTCGTGGATGTTATAACCGTATCTATTATCCGAAGATTATTCGCCGCGATTGATGTCCCTGTCTCGGTCAGTTCCACTATCGCATCCACAAGACGCGCCTTCACCTCGGTAGAGCCCCAGCTAAACTCGACTTTAACGTCGATTTTTTTATCCGCGAAATACTTCTCCGTTACCTTAACCAGCTCGGTCGCTACTGTACATCCCCGCAAATCCGCAGGTTTTTTTATCTTCGATTCTTCCGGCACAGCCAGTACCCACCTCGCCGGCTCACTCGTTGCCTTGCTGTAGGTAAGCTCGGCAACCTCAACCACTTTCGATTTGTTCTCCATTATCCAGTCGTAGCCGGTAAGGCCGGCGTCAAGCTCGCCGCCGGCGACATATCTGCTCATCTCCTGCGCACGCAGCATAGTAATTTTGATTTCATTGTCATCTATGCGGGGATGAAAGCTCCTGTCGGAATTGGCGATGCTGAACCCTGCTTTGTCGAAAAGTTCTATCGTCGCTTTTTGTAAACTGCCTGTGGGAATGCCCAATTTTAATACTTTTTCTGACATCTCAAACAGCCGTTCCTTCCTTTATGCCTTTTACTTTTTGGCCTTTTTCTTCGTCTTGCAAACAGCTTTTTTTCTCTCGCTCGCCACGCATGTTTCGCTCTCCTGCCGCAAAAGAGAATAAAACCCGTATGCGTTTCCAGCCGAAATCTGCCTGGCCAAAAAGCCTTCTATCTCTTCCTCATTGGCTTCGGGGTGGACCAATTCGTTATTTTTCAGATACTCCACCATCTTTTTTGTAAGTGGGATTGCGTGTCCCTGTAGAGATGTAAGCATACAATAATCGACAACAAACCGGCTAACGCCCTCCATCTTCTCGATAGCCCCCCTGGCCGGACGTTTGCTCATCTTATACAATGATTTCAAACTAACCATATTATATTTGCTGAACACCGACCTCAAAGCCGCAGTAAGCGCCGCAGCTGTTTCTTTCGCTGCGGGAACATCGGGCCCAAGCGTTTCGGCTATTTCTTCCATCCGTGAAACACGCAGGTCGTTCCAGTCAACAAAGTGCTCCTTAAATCTCTTAATCGCAGCCTGCGCCACCTCTTCGCTCAATTCAGCGCTGACAATGGCATAAACAAGAGCGTCCACCGGCTCATCGTATGTAACTTTGGGGACCGTTGAACATTTACGCTTCAATGAGTGGTACAGGCTAATCATTTTTTTCGAATACTCTTTACTGTCTTTCATAAAAGTCTCTGCCGGCTCCGGCTATTTGCCGCCGCTTCAGGAAGCGGCTCGCTAATTTATGACTGCTCTTGTTCCCGTTCCGCTGCCTCTCTCTTTTCCCGCTCACTTGTGGTCTCTTCTATCAGATTTAAGATTTCCATCGTCTTTTTGAATTTCTCATCTATATGAAATCGCAAAGAAGGACAGAATTTGCACTCCAGCCTGCCGGCCAGCAGCGATTGTATTCGACTCTTCGCGTGCGTTATCGCCGCATAGGTTTTGTTCTGTGAGGTTTCATCGCCGCCGAAAATACTCAGATACACATCCGCAGCACGCAAATCAATGGCCACATCAACCCTCGTAACGCTCACAAAACCTTCTATACGCGGGTCGTTAAGATGGTTGGCAATAGCGTCGCTGACCGACTCTTTTACCACACGAGCTACCTTTTCCTGCCTTCTTGTCGCCATTATTTCAGTCATCTGATAACCGAATCACCAGTTACCAATTACCAGTTACCAACTCAAAGGGTTCTTGCCACTTTAACGATTTCATAAAAGTCAAAAACGTCATCGACCTTGATATCGTCAAACTTCGCTATCTTAATACCGCACTCCAGACCAGCCTTGACCTCGCGGGCGTCGTCTTTGAAATGCCTTAGAGACTCTATACTCAAGTCGCCTCTGATTATGACATTGTCACGTATCAAACGCACCTTGGCGCTCCTGGCCGCGACGCCGTCACTGACGTAACAGCCGGTCACAGTGCCAACTTTCGAAACCTTAAAAATAGATCTTACCGTTGCCCTGCCAACAGATCTTTCTTTCTCCTCAGGCTTAAGCAGACCTGTCATGGATTTCTGTAAATCTTCGGTTATGCGGTAGATTATATCGTAGAGTCTTATCTCTATCCCTTTGTTTTCCGCCATCTTGGCCACACGCTCTTCGGGTACAACGTTAAACCCGATTACAATGGCGTTCGACGCCTCGGCAAGCAGGCAATCACCTTCTGTGATTCCGCCGGGCGCAGCATGCAGAATCTTGACCTTTACCTCATCAGTGCTCAGGTCAGATAAATACTTAGTCAAAACATCCACCGAACCCTGAACATCGGCACGAATGATAAGATTCAATTCTGCTATCTTGCCGGCTTCTATATGACTGAATAAATTATCCAGCGTAATCTGCGTCCGCTGCATCAGTAAATTTTCTCTCGAAAGCATCTTGTTTTCTTCAGCGGCGGCCTTGGCCTTGTTGACATCGCTCAAAACGTAAAATCTGTCGCCTGCCTGCGGAACATCGCTCAGGCCGGATATCTCCACCGGCATAGAGCTTGTTGCTGACTTTAGTTTTTTCCCGTAGCCGTCTTTCAGGCTCTTCACTCTCCCGTAGGCGGCGCCGGCAAGTACGACATCGCCCTTGTTTAGTTGCCCTTCTTTAACTAAAAGAGTCGCCACGGGACCAAGCTGTGGTGACATCTTGGCCTCTACTACCCATCCGGTCGCAGGTATCGTGTTGTCCGCCTTCAGGTCAAGCAGTTCCGCTGTATAATCAAGGTGTTCGAGTAAATCGTTAACACCCTGGCCCGTAGTCGCACTGGTCTTTACAACTTCCGTTTTTCCGCCCCACTCTACCGGAGTCAAATCCTGCTCAGATAACTGCGCGTAAACGCGATTTATATCAAGGCCGGGCAAATCTATTTTATTTAACGCCACAATAATCGGAACTCCCGCCGCCTTGGCATGATGTATCGCCTCGACAGTTTGCGGCATCACCCCGTCATTGGCCGCCACCGTCAGAACAACCACGTCAGTCATATTAGCGCCTCGCGCACGCATCGCAGTGAACGCCTCGTGCCCCGGAGTATCAAGGAACGTTACCTTCTTGTCGTCCCAACTGACATGAGATGCCCCGATATGCTGCGTAATCCCGCCGGCCTCGCCGGCCGCCACATGAGTTGACCGAATCTTGTCCAGAAGGCTGGTCTTGCCGTGGTCAACATGACCAAGCATCGCAGCTACAACCGAACGCTTCTCGAGATTCTTCTTTTCTCTGCTGTCAAATTCGGCCTTTATCTGCTCTTCCAGCGTACTCTTACGCTCCACAACCAGCTCCGTGCCGAACTCCAGCGCAACCATTTCCGCAACTTCGGAGCTTATTGTCTGATTCGCTGTGGCCATCACTCCCTGCTGCATCAGCTTAGTAATAATATCCGCCGATTTGACCGCCAGAGCCAAAGACAAACCCTTCACGGTAACCGGCTCGCTTATAATCACTTTCCTCGGCCTGGCAACCCCGGCAACTTTTGCATGGGATTTGGTAGCAAGTTTACGTATCGGCCGCAACCGCAAGCCTTCGCCGCCGGCCGCATCAAGACGAGCCTGTCTTTCTTCAATGTCCCTTTGACGCCATTTGCTGACCTTGGCCTTTTTTACAGCTTCTACCCCTTCTTCTTCCCGGCGACGCCCGGATGTCCTTTCCTTGTGTCGCTTTGGCCCCTTATCCTTCTCCTTATCCTTATCCTTCTCTTTTGGTGGAGCAAGAGTTGACCCTGCCGAACCCTTGCCATACATCAGCGGCTCAGTAATAGGTTCATTGTATCTCGTTCTCGGCCTTCGTGGCTTTGCCGCCGGCCCAAGTGCTTCGACTCGAACCACTTGAGGACCGCTCAGCCGAGCCGGTTCGGGCTTCCCTAAAAGCGGCCCCGCCGGCATTATTGGTTCCGGCTTTTGTTCTTTTGGGGCCTCTGCCGGTTTCGGTTCTTCTGGTTTTGCTTCTTCAACTTCTTCAACGACCGCCGCCCCCTTGTCTTCCTGTTGGAAGACAGGAAATGGGGCAGGTTCCTGCACAGGCTGTTCTGTTTCCGCCACAGCCTCAACAACGGGTTCAACTTCTATCTTAGGCGCGCGTTTCTTCTTGACTCGGACCTTCTTCAGGTCAACCTTCTCCGCCGTCTCAACCGCCGTGCCATGTTCTTCATCCGTGCTATGTTCTTCATCGCTGAACCACTCACGGATAGTCGCAGTCAGCCCGGCTGAAATCCATGACATATGGTTCTTAATGTCCAGCCCCTCATCCTGACACTTCTTCACGATAGCTGTGCTCTTTACCCCAAGCTCCTTAGCCAGAATATAAACTCTCGTAGCAGCCAAAAAAACTCCGATTTATGTACGTTGAATTTAGTTTTTCAATCTGTTGTTTGCGGTTGTTCGCTGTCCGTTGCTTCGTCTATTACTTCTACGTCTCCGCCTGAAGCAGATTCATCTTGTTGTTCGCTGTCTGTTACTTCCACATCTCCGCCTGATACTGGTTCATCCAGTGGGCGGTCGCCCTTGATTATGCTTTCCGCCTGCTTTTTCTTCGGCTCAGCCGCCAAACGCCTGGCCTCTTCAACTGCCGCGGTAATCAATTTCCTGGCTAAATCGGTATCGATGGCCAGTTCGCTAACCAGCGGCTCGGCGCCAACGTCTTCCAAATCCAGAACCGATATAACGCCAAGCGCTATCAGCTTATCAATCATCGCATCATTGCCGGTAACGGTCCTGACACATTTCGATAATCGTTCAATGCCCAGATTGTATTCCTCAGGCGTCAGTATATCGATGTCCCAGCCCGTCAGCCTCGCGGCCAGCCGAACATTCTGCCCGTGCTTGCCGATAGCCAGGCTGAGCTGGTCCTCATCAACCACCACCGTCGCCCTGCCCAGCTCAAAACACAACGCTATTTCGCTGACCTTGGCCGGCATCAAACCATTGGCGATAAGAACCTGCGAAGACTCGTTCCAGCGGACAATATCTATTTTCTCCCCGCCAAGCTCGTCGACTATGTTCTTTATCCTGCTGCCGCGCACCCCGACACACGCACCAACCGGGTCAACCTTCTCATCAGTCGTGGATACCGCAACCTTGCTTCGATACCCCGCTTCACGCACTAACGCGCGTATTTCGATAATACCTTCCGAAATCTCCGGCACCTCCAGCTCGAACAATTTGCGGATAAACTCCGGATGAGTCCGGGAGAGAACAATCTTCACCTGCCCGCCGGCCTCTTTCACATCGAAAATCAGGCACCGCAGTCTTTCGCCAGGCCTATGGCTCTGACCCATTATCTGCTCGCTCTTAGGCATAAAGCCCTCAGCCCGGTGGTCCAGATTAACGATTAACGTCCCGCTTTCGTATCGAACGACCGAGCCGCTGACAATCGAACCTTTTCGCTTGCTGAACTCGGTATAGATGCTGTCCCGCTCATCAGACTTTATCTTCTGAATAATCACCTGCTTGGCCGTCTGGGCGGGGATTCGGCCGAGCTGCTTCATATCAATTGGGACCTTGTCCTTAGAGGCAAGGATTTCACCGTTGTTGCGGTCGATATGCACAGCTATTTCGCTCTCCATCTCGCCGAAGTGCTTCCTTATCGCCGAAACCATGGCTTCTTCCAAATCGATAAATATGGATTCCCTGTCGATATTCTTATCGTGTGCGATGTTATCAACGATTCTTGTTATTTCCTGGCTCATATTGTCATTCCTAACTTTGCCCGCCCCCGCGCCTTGCTGTCGCAAGACAGCAACGGGGACAGAAAACACCAAAAAAAAGTGGAAACCTCAACAGTTTCCACTTCAATACCACACCACACCAGAAACAAATAGAGGTTGTAACTGCTATACTACATCAACTGCCTCCAGCAACAAAAAACCTCTGCTTCCGCGGCATTGAAGCGAAAACGCCGATTCCCAGGCCACCATTTGCGAAAAAGCGCAGGCGTTCAGGTTGTTTAGTCCTTTACGCTGCACAGTTTACACATCCCGTTAAAACCATTTTAACACCTTTAAATTTGCTCTGGTAGCCGTTAATACTTACAAACGAACCCGTTATACTAATCGTCAAGGCTTCAGTTAGCAATAATTTTTTCGCCAAAATCGTATATTTTTTGCCCAATTATGGTCCCAAAAAAACGCGGTTAACAGCTAAAAACAGGTGGATTGTTCGCATCAAACGCGCATGTTGGTGTTTTGAAACGTGCAGAAACTTACAATACCTTACAACAACTTACAATAGTTTACAAAAACCACATCGGAATTTACAAAAACTTATGCCAAACTTACACCAATTTTGCAGCTATATGCGCTTTTGATTGATAATCACTGATTGGACTGATTCGTACGGATTACAATGATTGAAAGAATTTTTGATTAGCCACATGGCGCAAGCCACCCCAAGGGGGGATTTCACCCCCACTGCTGCCTAATGGCAGCAAGACGCGGGGGCTGCGCAGATTTTTTTGGCCACGAAAAAGCATAAATTTTTTAGACGCAGATTACGCGGATTACTTCGACAGGCTCAGGACAGGTTGCACTGATTTTTTGGTGCTGGCGGATTGGTCTCTAGTCCTTTTGACTAATCAAAAGGACTACGAGCATTTTATAAACGTAAGGGTTTTTTTAGTGGGGGATTTTAAGTTAGTCGATAGTCGTTAGCGAATGGTCGATAGTCGGGGGAGTCTGGCAACGCCGGGGGGATTGGGGGGCTGCTTATTTTTTGAGGAAGTTTGAGATTTTGTTGATGAGCTTTTCAGGTTTTTTGATTTGGCATTCCCAGATGACGACTAAAATCCTAAGCACTAAACTCTAAATCCTAAATAAATTCGAATTACCAAAGGGACTAAATCCCAAATGAACGGTCTTTTTTGCAATTGTGGCGATGCCAGAAACAGCCGTGGACAAAGATTATTTTTTTGTGGCGAGTAAGAACTAAATCAGGTTTTCATCGCTAATTTACTCGCTCTTTGTATGTTGTAATCGAAGGAATATATGATATTCTATTAGTTGGCATGTTATAAACAAAAGAACTTTATGATTCCGGAGGGCGCTTATGAAATCGAGCCGTATTTGGAAACGAGATGAGTTGATTCCGGCGTTGGATTTATATTGTCGGATTCCGTTCGGAAAAATACACAGCACGAATCCTCAAATTGTAGATTTGGCCAAAAAATTGGGGCGGACTGCTGCTGCTGTTTCAATGAAGATGTGTAATTTCGCCAGCTTCGATCCTACCCACAAAAAGAGAAATATCCAAGGATTGAAACACGCCGGCAAACAAGATAGAGAAGTATGGGACGAATTTTGTTTGAACTGGGAATCTCTTGCATTAGCAAGCCAGCAAATAATAGAGTCGCTGGGCATAACAATAACAAAATATCCAGATGAATTTGAATATGATGCCCTTAAAGAAACAGAGATGCTACGAACTCAAAAAGTTAGAATCATTCAACGTTTTTTTCGGGAAGCTGTTCTGTCCAGCTACAATTATCAATGCAGCGTTTGCAGTTTGAGCCTGCCCGTATTATTAAATGCAAGCCATATTATTCCGTGGTCCAAGGACAAATCACAGAGGGCAAATCCGAGAAATGGCATTTCTATGTGCGCTTTGCATGACCGGGCGTTTGACCGAGGTTTTATAACGGTGCAGGAAGATTTCAAGATAGCTGTATCACGAGAAATTAAAACTCCTAACGCATCGAAATTACATCGTGTCGGCCTATTAGAGATTGAAGGCGAAAAGATTAATTTGCCAGACAGATTTGGTCCCGACCCGATAGCATTGGCGTATCACAGGGAAAAAATATTCTTGCAGTAAACGGAGGACAAAAATGGATGCTGTCGAGATATGAAACATTCTATAGAAAAACATATAGATACCTGCGAGCGGATAAATGAAAAATAAAGATAAACAAAAAATTCCCTATACAAATCCAATGAGTTGTTTCTATATTTATGAACATGAAGTACCCCCGAATACAAGGGTATCCAATTCGGACGATTGTGAAAAATGTGATTATAAATACTGTGATATAAAATATTGTCTAGAACCTATCCCAAAACCTCAATTTTTGGGTTAATGTGAGCCGATATATGATTTATGAACATTACAAACGAACAATGGCAACGGATTGCAAAATTCATCCCAAAGCCAAAAGCACAGCCTGGAAAA
>Ga0315276_10001650_pt1 | contig 20068 bp, 13 predicted proteins | sample YL17G05_0_MG_FD_204542 | JGI IMG/M metagenome (GOLD analysis project Ga0315276, IMG submission 204542) | Sediment microbial communities from Yellowstone Lake, YNP, Wyoming, USA - YL17G05_0 | ecosystem: Environmental > Aquatic > Freshwater > Lake > Sediment | place: USA: Wyoming | collected... | reverse complement strand
TGACCTTGTTCCGGGCGGCGCCCACCGAGACCGTGATCCCCAGCTCCTTCTCCACCCGCCGCTTCATGTCACGGGCCGCCTCGGGGAACGAGGGGTAGAGCGGCCGACAGCGGGTCAGGTCGAGGTAGGCCTCGTCGAGGGACGCCTCCTCGACGTCGGGCGTGGTGGAATGGAGGACCTTGAAGAATTTTTCGGAGAACGCCTCGTAGACGTGGTAGTTGCCGCGGACGAAGACGCCCTGCGGGCAGAGCTGGTGGCACTTGCGGAGAGGCATACCGGAGCGGACGCCGTACTTGCGCGCCTCGTAGGAGCAGGTCGAGGCCACGCCGCGTTCGTGGGGCAGGCCGCCGACGATGACCGGCTTGCCCTTGAGCGACGGGTCGAGGAGGACCTCGACGGCCGCGAAGAACGCGTCGATGTCCACGTGGACAATGTAGCGGCGTTCCATGACTCTCGTCTCGCCTGTCCCGCTCGTCTCGCTAGTATTTTCTCAACACGCCGATGACGCGGCCGAGGACCTTGCCGCCGCCGGTGACCTCGATCGGAGAGAACGCCGGGTTTTCGGGCATGAGGAAGACTTTCCCGTCGTCCTTCTTCAGCCGTTTCAAGGTGACCGAGCCGTCCTCGAGGAGGGCGACGACCATCTCGCCCGAGTTCACGGCGGCGGTCCGCTCCAGGAGCACGTGGTCGCCGTCGTCGATGCAGGCGTCGATCATGCTCTTGCCGGCGACCCGGATGAGGAAGACGTTGCCCCGCTTCTTCCCCACCATCCAGGCCGGAATGTCCATGGCTTCGCCCGCTGAGACGTCGAAGGACTCGGTCGGCAGGCCGGCGGGCACGAGCCCGGCCACCGGCACCCGGACCTGGTTCTCCCCCACCGTCGGCAGACCGGCAAGGCGCAACTCACCGCCTTCGCGCCGGAGGTAGCCCTTCTTTTCCAGGCTCGTCATGTGTTTGAAGGCGGCCGAGGGGTTGGGGATGCCGAGGAGCTTGGCCAGTTCCCGGACCGTCGGCGCGTACCCGTGCTCCAAGATGAAGCCCTCGATGGCCTTGAGGACCCCGCCCTGCCTTTCCGTCAGCTCTTTTCTTATTCTGTTTACCATTTTGTTCACCACTCATAAGATAAAGCCCCCGGGGGCGTTTGTCAAGCGGGAAATTCGGCCGTTTTCAAATGCGCTCCCCGGAGGCTATGGACTTGACTCCCTGACCAGCAAACGAATACTATTTCTACAAAGCAGTATTTTTTCGACAGGAGGAAGGATAGCCATGGACCTCAAAGAAGCCATTTACACCCGCCGATCCATCCGGGCCTACGAGCCCAAACCGGTCGACCGGGACCTTATCCGTCAGCTGATCGACGCCGCCGTACAGGCGCCGAACGCGATGGGCTTCCAGCCCTGGGAATTCGCCGTCATTCAGGACCCCGCGGTCCTCGCCGACCTCGGCGCCCGAACCAAGGCCCACACGCTCGCTTCGCTCGACCGGATGCCGGCGCTCACCCCCTACCGGGAAATGCTCACGGACCCTGCGTACGACATTCTTTATGGGGCCCCGGCACTCGTCCTCATCGGCGCGAAGCCGAACTCCGGCCCTGCGGCCGGGACAGATTGTACGCTGGCCGCGGAGAACCTGATGCTCGCGGCCCGCGGCCTCGGGCTGGGGACCTGCTGGATGGGTTTCGTGGGAATGTATCTCGCGACCCCCGAGGGCAAGGCCCGCTTCGGCATCCCGGAAGACCGAACGGTCGTGGCGCCCATCGCCGTCGGCTATCCGGCGGTCGCGTTCGCGGCCATGGAGAGGAAAGCCCCCGAGATCCTGTTCTGGAAATAGCCGGGCCCCCGGTCAGCGGGGGGCGTTCATCACCAGGTTCTCGATGAAGAACTCCATCACCCGCTCCGGGCGGAGGCCGGAATGCCCCGCATCTGGCCCGACCTGGACCTCGAAGCTCTTCCCGGCCTTCTGCAGGGCCTGGACGAGCTGCATGGAATTGTTCGGGTGGACGTTGTTGTCCGCCGTCCCGTAGTAGATCATCAGCCGCCCGTCGAGCTTATCAGCGTAGGTCATGGCGCTTCCCGCCTCGTAGCCTTCCTTGTTCTCCTGCGGGATCCACATGTAGCGCTCGGTGTAGATGCTGTCATAGTGGTTCCAAGCCGTCACCGGAGACGAGGCGCAGGCCGCCCGGAAAACCTCGGGATGGCGGAGCAGGCACATCGCCGAAGCGTAGCCTCCATAGGAGACCCCGTTGATGCCGACGCGCGCCTTGTCGACGTATGGGCGGTCCCACAGGGCTTTGACCCCGGCCGCCTGGTCATCCATTTCGACGATGCCCAAGCGCATGTAGACGGCGTCGAGGGCCTTCCGGCCCCGGCCGCCCGAGCCGCGCGTATCGAATGAGGCGACTAAGAACCCGTATTCCAGTGTCGGGTCCGGGGTGATGAACGTCTCGCGCGCCCCATTGGTCCCGGGACCGGCATAGACGCTGACGATGAGCGGATATTTCCTGGCCGGGTCGAAATCCGAGGGGAAGCTCAGCCTCCCGAAGAGATCCGTGACGCCGTCGGCCGCCTTGAACGTGAAGAGCTCGGCTTTCTTCATCCCCAGCGCATCGAATTTCGTCAGATCGCTCTGGGCCAGCTCGGCGAGGAGCTTTCCCGCCGCATCCCTGAACCGCGTCGTCGGCGGTACGTCATGGGTCTGGGCGACGTCGACGAAATATTTCCCGGTCGGGGCCATGGTGATCGTGTGATGAAAGGCGGGGTCGGTCAGACGCCGGTCCTTTTTTCCGTCGAGACGGACGACGTGGAGCTGGACTTTCATGAAGTTGTCGCCGCTTCGGGCCAGGTAATAAAGGAGGCCCGCCTTCTCGTCCACGTGGACGATGCCGGCAACTTCGTAGGCGTGATCGGTAAGCGTCCGAAGGAGCGAGCCGTTCAGGTCATAAAGCTCATAGTTCTTCCAGCCTGTCCGCTCGGAAAGACGGATGAACCGCTTGCCGTCGGCCAGGAACCGCATCTCTGGGTTGTTCTCGACCCATCCCGTCGGCCACTCGTCCCGGACGACCGCGCGGCACTTGCCCGTTGCCGGATCGCAAGCCGCGAGCTCGAGGACGTTCTGGCGCCGGTTCGTATGGTTGAAAAGAAGGACCGAACCGTCGGGCGACCACTGGACATTGTAGACGTAGTGTCCGACCGCCGCGTTATCAAACGGCTTCCCGTCCCGGACGTCGGCCCGGACGGTCGTCTTCGACGCGACGTCATAAATTAGGACATCGACGACGGGATTCGGCTGCCCCGCTTTGGGGTAGGCCTCGATATCGGGCTTGCTGTAGAGCTTCGTCTGGTCCATCTGGAGAAAGAAGTCGGGGACGCGGCTCTCGTCGAAGCGATAGAACGCGACCTTGGATGAATCCGGAGACCACCATATCGCGGTGTTCTGGTCGAGCTCCTCGCCATAGACCCAGCTCGCCGACCCGGATTTTACGCGGGTTTTTTCGGAACCGTCCGTCGTGACGCCGACCTCGTTCTTCCCATCGGCATCGCTCAGCCAGAGGTTCCGGTCGCGATAGAAGGCCTTGAGCTTTTTGTCCGGCGAGATCACGCTATCCCACTGCCGCCCGCGGACAGGCCCGGCCCCGGGGTGTCCCCGACGCGGGGCTTCCGCCGGGGCGACGCCGGCCTCGACGGCCTTGCGCGCCGCGACGTCGTACCGATAGAGCTTGCCGTCCTTCCGGTATTCAAACGTCTTCCCGTCCTGGCTCCACGTCACCGTCAGCGTCCCGAGCTTGGCGGCCGACGGGATCTCCCGGCTCATCTTCTCATAACGGGCGTAGCCCGGCATGGTCTTCAGGCGGTCCTGGGCCGCCGTGAATGACGTGCCGACGATGACGGCCAGGACGAGGAAAACGATCGAGCGCATGCGCATGGGTTCGCTCCTTTCGCGAAGATGGGGATTATAGGACCCGAAGCGGCGTTTAGCAAGCCGCTCGCGCAACGTCAAGCGCTGGGCATAGGGGCCCGCACACGGTCCGCCCTGGCGGCCAGAAACCGTTCGGCCGCCGCGGCGTCCAGGGGGGAATCGCTCCGAGGGTTTAGTTCCGGGGGTGATTGTCCGGGTCGGCTCCTCCCCCTGGGGGTGAGGCGGCAGTTGACAGAAGGGAGCCCCAAGGCTTATATTGTTATTAGGAAAAGGAGAAGGGGGATGGAACTTTACGATGACAAACGGAGCCACTCGCGCCGGCCTCACCTGAAGGCTGTCTATATCGAACGCCTCTCCAAGCCTCAGGAGAAGCCGGGCTACGCTTTGGTGATGGCCCACGGGACGGACATCAGCCAGAGCGGGATAGGCCTGATCGGACCGCAGCTGCTCGCCCCGGGCGAGGCCGTCCGCCTGCTGTTCCCGATGCCGGACCTGACCGTGAACCTTCCCGTCGCCGCGGGGGTCGTCTGGTCGAAATCCGAGGGCGCCAAGTTTCGGTCCGGCCTTCGGTTCCTGTCCTGATCCCGCGGGCGAGGGCAACGTGGAAGGCCGTTCGGAAAATCGTGTCTTTCGCCGTTGGGTCCATGCCCGGCCCGTCTATTTCGAGAAAGGACCGCTCGAGGAAGGGGCCGGGAATCCCGCAAGCGTCAATTTCCTCGCCCAGATGGTGGACATCAGCCAGGGAGGGGTCGGGCTGATCACCCAGCTTCCCCTGCGCGACAAGGATGTCATCAGGGTCCTGATCCCCGGTCCGGAGCCTTCGATGAACCTCCCCGTCCGGGCCGAGGTCGTCTGGTCCGTGTCCGCCAAGACCAGCACCCGCTACGGTCTAAGGTTCCTGTCCTAGGGCAGACGGCGGGATTTGTAGCCACAACTCTTAGGTTGGGTCTTGGGCCGGCGCAGTCTAAAGCCCACGGCTACAATGGGCTACCGGACGCTTCGGGGACTTTCCTATCGGAAAGGTAGTCGAACAGGACCACGTCCGCCCCTTCGCGGGCGGCTTTCTTGTCGAAAAACTCCACGATGCGGTCCCGGCGGGCCAGGAGCCCGTCGATCTCCATGTTCGTGAGGTAGGTCCCGAGCCGTTCGACGACCGTCTTCTTGTCCAGCCGGCGCATCCTCTCGAGCAGGGCCCTATCGCACCGGGCGAGGTCGTCGGGATCGAGGAGCTCTTTGTATGGGCGGAAGGCACGGGTATGGTCGATGATCCAGATATCCCAGCTCCGGGTGATCACGATGTTTCCGTAGTTCCGGTCCTTGTTGGCGATGAGCTGGTCGAAGACGCGCACGATGTGGATCTGCCGGTTCCAGCGGTCTCTCTCCGGGATCGGGGGCTTCTGCCCGCTTTGGATCCGCGCTTTCTCGTCCATCAGCACGTCGTCGATCCACCAGGTCACCGCGGCGGGCTTATTGCCGACCTTCCTCTCGACCGTCGGCGGGATCATGTTCATCCCCAGGAGCCTGTCCAGGACGCAGGCGGCCAGGTTGAACTTATAAGTGTCTCTGAAATTGAGCTCCCATTGCCCTCCGACCCCCTCGAACTTGCTCGCGGCGACGTCGATCGTTTGGATGTGCGCGTCATGGGTCCCCCGCGCGTTCTGTAGAGTGGCGCGCGCCGACCGCGTCGTCCCCCCCAAGATGATCTTGCTCCGGACGATATCCGCGGTTCGGAGGAAATCCTCCTTGTCCTCCCGGCTCCAGGCCGAAGGGTCTGATGCCGCGTCCTGCCCGGGAGGAGGGGGCTGGGCGGCGCCAAGAGCAAGGACGGCCGCGCAGGCGGCGAGGAGCCGGGCGCGGACAGGGCGCCCCTTAGTCGACCCGGAAGGCGACATCGAGCGGCTTCCCGAGCTCGTAGACGTCCAGCCTGAGCTTTAAGATCTTCCCCCTGATCCCGCCCTTGGGCATCGGGAAATAAACAAGGTCCTCCATGTAGCCCTTCGTCTGGACATAGATGGAATCGACGGTCCTCCCACCGCCCTGCGTCTGGGGGAAGAGGCGCCCCTCGGCCTTGCGGAAGTAGGAGAAGCCGGTCATGATCTGGTCGCCCAGGATGCCGGTCTGGCTCTTGAACTTGTTGTCGGGTGCCAGCTTGTCGTATTGGAGCGAGATCTCCTCGACAGAGGGCATCGGGTAAACGGCATCCGCTTCGTCGACCAGGAAGAGCGTCTCCCGGTCGACGATGATCCGGTTCAGGCGCTTGTTGGCGATCTTGATGCCCAGGGGAAAATAGGGCTCTTCGGCCCGCCTGCGGGCCAGCTCGACATCCACGATGATCGCCAGGTTCGTGTCCTCCCAGGTGTAGTTGAACGTGGCCGTCTTGGAGGCCTCTCCCCCCTTCCCCTTCGGGCCTACGGACGCGCATCCCGCGGCCAGCACCGCCAGCCCCAAAAGGATCGACACCGGAAGCGTCGGTTTCATTGTCCCCTCCCCTATTCGACCGCGAATCCCGCGGTCCTCTCGATCGTCTTGTTGGCGATCTTGTCCGTGACCTTGATCCTGAAAGTATATTTCCCGGGCTTGAGCGACGAGAGCGGGACCTGCGTCCCCCCGGCGACGGCCGTGTTCTCCTCGACCTTTGTCCGGATCGCCGTGGGATTCAGCTTGAAACCCACCTCAGGGGAAATGATGAAGTAATCGATGGCCAGGTTGACCTCGCCGTTCTCGGTCGCGGCGTTGTAGACATGGAAGAGAACGCTCAGGTCTTCGCTCGCCTTGAAGACGCTCCCCCAGCGCGGCGTGGCCCTGTAATCGCTCGTGACGTAGGGGCTGAAATCCCCCGCCGGCTCACCCTTGGGCCTGGACACCACCTCCGAGCTGAGGATGAGGGAGCTCGTGTCGAGCTCGCCCTTCCAGAAATTCTTGACGTCCAGGTCGGCCTTGAGCAGGGTCGGGTTCTCCTTGTCCTTGTCCTCCGCCCCGAAATAGAGCACGGATCTTCCGGGCTTGGCCGGGAACCCGAAGACGCAGACCAGCTTGCCCTCCTTCTCCTTTTCGATCCGGACCGTCGTCAGGAAGTCCTGGACCTCCTCACCCTCGCCCTTGAGCCGGCCGAAGAAAGTCGTTTCCTTCAGCTTCTTCCGGTCGATCGTTCCCGGATCGATCTGGACAAGAAGGGATACATAGGCGCTGCCGCCCATGGCCCGCGTGTAGATCGGGGCCCACTCCAGGGAGATGCCCTTAACCTCAGTGCCGGTTTCGATGAAGTCCCGGATCATCTTCCCCTCGAGGGAATTCTCGTCCAGGACGTACTTATACATCGGCAGTTCCTTGAGGTCGGGGTTGAAAACGACGATCTTGGGGAAGACCTCCATGGCCCGGCGAATCTTCAGGGGCGTCGTCTCGTCGAGCTGGAAGCCCGATTGGAAGTTCCTGAAGATGATCGTGAACTGATCGGTCAGGCTGAGGTCAGGCATAGGCGGGTAGATCCAGAACTCTGCCGGAGCCTCAAACTGGGTCCCTTCCTGGGCCTCGGTCCTCACCCCGGTCGCCCCTCCCTTGACCTGGCTCGGAGGCCCGAACGTGAGATAGACCTTGCCCATGTCCGAGCGCCAACCCTTGGGCCCGACCCCGAAGGCATAAATCTTGTTGACGTGGGCCAACCGCGCCATCCACTCGTTCCGAAACTCGTTGACCTTGCTGCCCGGCGAGGGGTCCCTTTTGGCCCAGAATAACTCGATGAACAGGTCCTTATCCGCATCCGTTTTCAGGGCCTCGAATGCGGCCTTCTCTTCGGGAAGGATGAGGAGCGCGACCTCTTCTTTGAGCCATTTTTCGTACTTGTCGGGTCCCTTCTTCTCCCCGGCCGCGGCGGCCGGAGCGAGAATCGCGAGCCCGGCGAGGACGAGGATCGTCCACATAATGGGTTTCTTCATTTGTGCCTCCATGATGTTTGTTTTCCGTTCATGACCTTGACGGCGCCTTCGAGCGCCGCTCCCACTCGACAAGGGCCTTGCGGGCGTTCGCCTTGCGCGACGTTTCACCTTCGGTCGTTTTCTCGAGATAGAGCCTGAGATAGCGGACGGCCTCGGTCAGCTTTCCCGCCTGCTCGAGGACGGACGCGAGGTTGAACCAGGTCTCGGACGACGGCTGGAGCTCGACGGCCTTCCTCAGGTTCTCTTCGGCCAGGTCCCATCGGCCGAGGCCGGCGTAGATCACGCCCAGATCCTGGCGGATCCGGAGATCGGCCGGGGATTCCTTCTTCAGGGCCTCGTCGATCTTTGCGGCTTCCTCTCCGCGGCCCAGGGCCCCCAGCGCATAGGCATACTTCATCCGAATCATCTTGTTCTCGGGTTCGACCGCGAGGGCCTGCCGGTAGAATCCTTCCGATCCTTCCCAGTTGCCCCGGACGTCCTCGACCCAACCGGCGATGACCAGGGCATCAAAGTACGCGGGGTCTATCCGGAGGGCCGCCCGGCTCATTTCCGAGGCTTCGTCGAACCGGCCCGCCCTCATCTCGAAATGGGCGAGCCGGGTGAGAAGGACGAAGGAATCCGGCATCCGGGACAGCCCCTGTTCGAGAACTCCGATGGCCTCGGGCAGCTTGTCGCGGCGGGAAAGGAAGATCGCAAGGTCCACGTATCGCCAAGCGACGTCGGGCTGGAGGCGGAGGATCTCCCGGTAATTCTTCTCCGCATCGTCCCACTTTCCGTCCCATTCGCTCGTCTTCGCCCGGTAGAGGATCTGAAACTCCGCCATCATGTCCTTGGGGTCGGAAAGAGGGCCCTTGCCGACCCGGACCGACGCGGCGCCCCCCACATAGCCGAGCGACCTCAGCCGCTCCTCTTCTTCCCGGCTGAGCTTCCTCCGGCTCAGGGCAAGATCGGAAGAATTCGCCGCGATCGCGTCCTTGAGCTTCCTCATCATCGCCGAGCCCGTCCCCGCCTGCTTCTGGATGAGGTCCCTCGACTCTCCGGGATCGGCCTTGATGTCGTAGAGTTCGGGGCGGGGGGCCCGGATGAACTTCCAATCGCCGTCGATAAGGCCGACGAGCTCGGACCAGCCGTACGTCTCGAGCGGATAGTAGCTTTCCAAGTAACACGGCAGGTCATCTTTCTTCCGGCCTTCCATGTAGGGCAGGAGGCTCGTTCCCTGAACCGCCTTGTCGACGGGCATTTTCAACGCGTCGAGGACGGTCGGCATGATATCGATGAGCCTGACCCGCGACTCCACGACCCGGCCCCTCGGGAGGTTTCGCGGGGCGTGAAAGAGGAGCGGGACCTTCATCGTCACGTCATAAATGAAGACGCCGTGGTCCACCTCCCCCTTCTCCCCCAGGGCTTCGCCGTGGTCGCCGGCGATCACGATGAGCGTCCGATCGAGAAGGCCTTTTTCGCGGAGCCGCGCCAGGACCTTCCCGAAGCACGCATCCATGTAGGCGATCTCGCCGTCGTACGGGTCGGCAAACTCCTCCTTGAACGGCGGCGGAGGCTGGTAAGGCATGTGCGGGTCGTAATAATGGATCCAGGAGAAGAACGGACCGCCGGGCTTCCCGTCCAGCCAGCTGAGGAAGGCGGCCGTCGTCTCTCCCGCCCCCCTTTCCGACCGGAAGGTCTTGATCATCTCGTCCTCGCCGAATCGGTCGTCGAAGACGTCGAACCCCTTCCCGACGCCGAAGCGGGAATCCACGTTGAACGAGCTGACGAACGCCGCCGTCGCGTACCCCTTCTCCTTGAGCCGCTCGGTCAAGGTGACAATGTCCTTGTTGAGGTAATAGGTCCCGTTGTTGTGGACCTTGTGGTAGAGAGGACCGGTCCCGGTGAGGATCGAACAGTGCGAAGGGAGGGTCATCGGGACCGGGCAATAGGCGTTGGCGAAACGGACCCCGCCCGCGGCAAGGGAATCGATGGCGGGCGTCCGGGCCTTGTCGTAGCCGTAAGCGCCGAGGCGGTCGGGACGCGTCGTGTCCAGCGTCACGAGAAGGACGTTCAGCCGATCGTCCTTTTTTATGTCGTCGGCAGCCGCGGCAGGGACAGGCAGGCCCGGCGAGGCCAGGACGGCGACAAGGAGGAGGGAGGGGATCCTCATAGCCCTTTGAGCCGCCTTTCCCATTCCGCAACCGCTTCGCGGGCCCTTGCTTTCCTGGGAGTTTCGCCCTCTTTGGTATCCTTGAGGTATCGCTTCATGATGACGACGGCCTCCTCGAGCTTCCCCATCCGGCCGAGGAGCGAGGCCAGCCGGTGATGGTTCTCCGGCGAGGGGTTCAGGGCGACGGCCTGCCTGAGGTTCGCCTCCGCCAGGTCCGGCTTCCCCATGGACGTGTAGATAACCGAGAGATCGGTGTAGATCTTGGGGTCCCCCGGATACTCTTTCTTGAGGGCCTCGTCCATCCGGGCAGCCTCTTCCCCGCGTCCCATGGCTCCCAGGACGTAAGCGTATTTCATCCGGACCGACTTGTTCTCTGGCTCGATATCCAGGGCTTGGCGATAGAAACCGGCCGCTCCCGCCCAGTTGGCGCGCATGTCCTCGGACCAACCCGCGATGACCATCGCGTCGAAATTCAGGGGGTCCAATCGCAGGGCGGCCCGGCTCGCTTCGGAGGCCTCGGGAAAGCTTCCGGCCTTCATGTAGAAGCTCGCCAGCCTCGAGAGGAGGACGACCGAATCCGGCATCCTCTTCAGCCCTTCCTTCAGGACTTCGATGCCCTCGCCGAGCCTCTCCGCCTTGACGAGGAGCGCGCCCAGGCCGATATAGTGCCAGGGCACGTCGGGCCGCAGGCCGAGGAGCTCGCGATAGCATTTCTCGGCTTCCCCGTATTTTTCCTCGGACTCGAGGAGCTTCGCCCGTGATAGAATCGCGTTCTCCCCGATCCTGTCCTTGGGATCCGGCAGGGGGCCCTTCCCGATTCTCGGTGCCGCACCGGCCCCGACGTATCCCAGGGAACGCAGACGGTCCTCCTCATCTCCGGTCACGGTCCGACGGCCGGGTTCCACATCCGAGAAGTATCCGCGGATGACCTCGTCGAGCTTCCTGTTGAGGAGCGCCGCGGTCCGGGCTTCCCTCGATGTCCGGTCCTTCTGCTCGGTGGGGTCCCCCTTAAGGTCGTAGAGTTCCGAACGGGGGGCACGGATGAACTTCCAGTCGCCTTCGACGACGCCCACAAGTTCCGACCAGCCGAAGGTTTCCGTCGGATAGAAGCTTTCGAGATAGCAGGTCAGGCCTTCCGTCCTTTTCCCCTCGACGAAGGGCAGGAGGCTCGTTCCCTGGACCTCCGGGTTGACGGGTATCTTCAGCTCATCCAGGACGGTCGGCATGATATCGATGAGCCGGACCCTCGCATCCACCACGAGATCCCGGGGGAGGTTCCCCGGAGCGGAGAGGATCAGGGGGACCTTCATCGTGGCATCGTAAATGAAGATGCCGTGGTCGCTCTCCCCATGCTCGCCCAGGGATTCGCCGTGGTCGCCGGCGGCAACGACGAGCGTCCGGTCCAGGATGCCCTTCGCCCTCAGGGCGTCGAGGATCCGCCCCAGCTCATGGTCCGCGAACGCGATCTCGCCGTCATAGGGGTCGCCCGCGAACCTTTCCTTGTACCGCGTCGGCGGCACATAGGGCGCGTGCGGGTCGAAGAAATGGACCCAGGAAAAGAACCGGTCCCGGGATTTCGCGCCCAGCCAGGCGATGAACGCGTCCGCGACCTCGTCGGCCCCCCTCTCGGACCGGAACGTTTTCAGCATCTCGTCTCCGCCGAACCGGTCGTCATAGACGTCGAATCCTTGGCCGAGCCCGAACCTTGAATCGGTGTTGAAGGAGGAGACGAACGCCGACGTCACGTATCCGTTTTGCTTGAGCCTCTCGGCCAGCGTCACCGCGTCGGCGGCCAGGTAATAGGCGCCGTTGTTGCGGACCTTGTGGCGGAGGGACGTGGTCCCCGTGAGGATCGAGCAGTGCGAAGGGAGGGTCAGCGGCGTCGAACAATACGTGTTCGCGAAGCGGACGCCGTTCCGGGCCAGGGAGTCGAGGACCGGCGTTTCGGCCTTCGCGAATCCGTAGGCGCCGACGTGGTCCGCTCGCGTCGTGTCCAGGGTCACGAGGAGGACGTTCAGTCGATCGTCCCTTTTCACGTCCTCAGCGGTCGCCGAAAAGACGGGCATACCGGGCAAGGCCATGAAGGCGGCAAGCAAGAGGGCCGGGATCCTCATTGTCCTTTGAGCCGCCTCTCCCACTCCGCAAGCACGGTGCGGGCCTTGATGATCCTGGGCGTATCCCCCTCTTTCGCATTGTCGAGGAAGAGCTTCAGATAGGTGACGGCGTCCTTGAGCTTCCCCGTCCTCTCGAGGATCGCGGAGTAGCTGAGATAGGTCTCGGACCCCGGAGCGATCTCGACGGCCTTCCGGAGGTTCTCCTCGGCCAGGTCCAGCCTGTTCATCGACGCATAGATGGTCCCGAGGTCGGCATAGATCCGAGAATCCTCCGGGTACTCCTTTTTGAGGGCCTCGTCCATTCGGGCCGCCTCTGTCCCCTGGCCCAGGGCCCCCAGGGCATAGGCGCATTTCAAGCGGATGTACTTGTTCTCGGGTTCGATCTTCAGGGCTTTTCCGAAATACCCCGCCGATTCCTTCCAGTTGCCCCGCATGTCCTCCGACCAGCCGGCGATGACCAGGGCGTCGAAATGCCGCGGGTCCCGTTTCAGAGTGGCTTGGCTCAAGGCGAAGGCCTCCTTGAAATTCCCCACCCGCATGTAGAAACTGGCCAGACGCGACATCAGGACGACCGAATCCGGGAGCCTCACGAGCCCGTTCTTCAGGACATCGATGCCGTCGCCGACCTTCCGCTCCTTCGCGAGGAGGATGGCCAGCCCGATGTAGTGCCAGGAGACGTCCGGCTCCAGGCTGAGGATCTCCCGGTAATATTTCTCCGACTCCTCGAAGTTCCCCTGGTATTCCAGGAGCTTCGCTTTGAAGAGGATCTTGAACTCCCCCATCTTGTCCTTGGGGTCGGGGAGCGGGCCCTTCCCGACCTTGACCGATGCGTCGGCCCCGATATAGCCCAACGACCTCAGGCGGTCCTCCTCGTCCCTCGAGAGAGTCCTCCGGCCCGGTTCCGCCTTCGAGGTCGAGGCCTTGATGACCTCGTCCAGCTTCCTGTTGAGCCGCGCGGCCGTCCCGGCCTCGCGCGCGACGAGGTCCTTCTCCTCTTTGGCGTCCGTCTTCAGGTTGTAGAGCTCGGATCGGGGGGCCCGGATGAACTTCCAGTCCCCGTCGACGATGCCGACGAGCTCCGACCAGCCGAATGTTTCCGGAGGATAGTAACTCTCTAGATAGCAGGGCAGGTCGCCGTCCTTCTTTCCTTCGATATAGGGCAGGAGGCTCGTTCCCTGGACCTCAGGGTTCACCGGGATGCCGAGCATGTCCAGCACCGACGGCATGAGGTCGATGAGCCGGACCTTCGAGTCGACAACCAAGCCCGAGGGAAGACGCTTGTCCCCGTAGAATATCAAAGGGACCTTCATCGTCCCGTCGTAGATGAATATGCCGTGGTCGAGCTCTTCCTTATCGCCCAGCGCTTCGCCATGGTCGCCGGCGAGGACGATGAGCGTCCGGTCCAGGATGCCCTTGGCCCGCAGGCCGTCGATGATGCGCCCCAGCTCGTGGTCCATGAACGCGATCTCGCCGTCGTAAAGGTCGCCGGCGAACTCTTCCTTGTAAGGAGACGGCGGGTCGTGGGGCATGTGGGGATCAAAAAAATGCACCCAGGAGAAGAACCGGCTTTTCGCGTTCCCCTCCAGCCAGCCGAGGAACGCGTCGGCGACTTTGTCGCCCCTCCGCTCGGAGCGGAACGTCTTCAGCATCTGTTCGTCGTCGGCCCGGTCGTCGTAAAGGGCGAACCCCTGGTCCACCCCGAACCGCGAATCGACGTTGAATGAGGCGACGAAGGCCGACGTCAGGAATCCCCGGTCCCGGAGCCTCTCGGCAAGTGTTACGGCTTCGGGGGCGAGGTAATAGGACCCGTTGTTGCGGACCTTATGGTAGAGAGGATAGGTCCCCGTCAGGATGGAACAATGGGAAGGGAGCGTCAGGGGCGCTGAACAATAGGCCTGGGCGAACCTTACGCCCCCGGCCGCCAAGGCGTCGATGTTGGGGGTCCTCGCATGGCCCCACCCGTAGGCCCCGATGCGGTCAGCCCTCGTCGTATCAAGGGTGACAAGGAGAACGTTGAGATCCCCTTCCCTGGCGACCCTCGCCCCCGGGCCCGGAAAGAGGTAAAGGTCCAGACCCTGGAGGAGCAGGAATAAGACAAACCCGACGATCCTTGCCATGGGCGCCACTGTAGAAATATATCAGACTGAGGGCAGGGCTTCAATCGCCCGAAAAGAAAAGCCCCGCCCCGCCCCGGCGAGCCGGGGCGGGGCAGGGCTTTGAGCGTATGCGCGTGCTTGAACCTTAGAACATGATCCGGAGCGATACCTGGGACGTCCTCTGGCCGCTCATCCTCTGCGATTGGCCGAAGCGCGAATCCGACCAGCTCGTGACTGGGAGGTCCCAGAAATAGGACTTGAGGACGTTGAAGACCTCGAAGATGGCCTGAACCGTGAATTCCCTCCCGGCCATGGGCACGGTCCAATACTTCTGCAGGGAAATGTTGATGTTGTGGGTCGGGAACCACTTGAACGCGTTCCTCGGCACGAATTTCTGATTGTAGTAGGTGAGGTCGTTGGCGGCCGACGGGGCCACCGGGGTGCCGAAGAGGCTCTTGTCCCATCCGGGCCTACCGTTCGTCCAGGTGATGAGGTCCTGGTAGTTGCTTCCTCCGGTCCACAGCGGCCTGTCGTTGTAGTCATAGTCCTTGTTCCAGTCGTAGGAGGAAGACGAGCTCTTGATGGTGAACGGTTCGCCGGACGTGAAGTGGAAGTTGCTGGAGATCTGCCAGCCGGCGACGACGTTCTTCAGGAACCAGTTCTTCGAGTTCTTGAAGAAGGGCATGTCGAAGATCATGCCTCCGACGACTCTATGCCGCCGGTCGAATGCGGCGTAGCCGTACTCGTCTCCGATTCTTTCGTTGGAGACGGCTTCCATCCCCGCAGCGTCGCCAAAATAGTCTGAATTCTGGTCCTTGGCGGTGCCGTAGGTATAGGCCGTGTACCAGGACCAGCCGTCCGCGAATCTCTTGTTGATCGTCGCGGTGAAGGCGCTGTAGTTGGATTTCATGTTCTGGGTCCGCAGGTTGAGGTCGCGAATGGCGGTGTAGGCGTTGATCCCGTTCGGGATGCCGTCGAGCCTGTCCCCGGTGAAGCGGTTCGGCCGCTGGATGGAGCCCAGGTTCGCACCCTTGGAGCCGGTGTAGTTGAGCTCGATGGAGACGTTCGACGAGAGCTCCCTCTGGATCCCGACCAGCCAGTTATAAGCCTTCTGAGGAATAAGGTCGGGCAGCATCCACCGCAGGGCGGCTCTGTACGCAGAGACGTTCGCCGGGGGAACGGTCCCCGGATAGGTGACCTTGATAGCGGGACTTCCTACGTCATAGCCGTAATAGGCATCCCAGCCCGCGAGTGAGAGGAACGTGAAGTCGGGGTAGTTGAACCGGTCGTTCTCGTACGTGTTGTTGAACGTGCGGTCGTAGGATATGCCCGCCCCGGCCCGGAGCGACGTCTTGCCGTCGCCCGTCAGATCGTAGGCGAAGCTGACCTTGGGAGCGAAAGCCTTGTAATAGGGGTTCCAGAGCCCCTTGCCGAGCTTCTGGCGACCGTCGAAGATGAGGTACTTGATCCCTTCCTCGCCGAATTTCCCTTCGATGATCTCCTTCGATTCGAAGCCTGCTTTGGTCCCGAAGGCGGGCATGTTGATGCCCTTTCCGGACGTTTCTTTAGGGACACCGTAATATTCCCATCTCAGGCCCAGGGAGAGAGTCAGCTTGTCCGTCACGCGCCAATCGTCCTGGACGAACAGGCCGCCTTCCAACCCCTTCCATTTCCGATGGGAATCGCCCTGCTTAAATATGCCCTTCGCGTCGCCCGTGACGTAGGGATTGCCCTCAGGCGGGTCGGGCGGGTCGGCACCGATGACCAGATAATAGGCGCCGAGGTCATAGAGAAACCACGTCGAATCCAGGAAGTAGTAGGCCCCCGCGACGTTGGCGTCGAAGGTGGAGTCCGAATTCCAGAGCCTGGCCTCGCCGCCCAGCTTGATGCTGTGGTTCCCGACCTGGAAGTTCAGGACGTCGACCAGCTGGAAGGTGTTGTTGGCGAACTTCTGGGGCATGTTGGACCAGTCGCCGATGGCATGGACACCGTCGTTGAAGTAGGTGTAGCCGCCGAGCTGGGGAACTTCCGGGGCGAGGCGCGGCCAGTCCGCGTAGTCCCGGTGATACCCGATCCGGACCTCGTTGTACATGGTCGGGCTGAAGAGATGGAGCCAGGTCAATCCGCCGGTGTGGTAGGAATAGGGGTTCTTCTTGATGTTGCCCGGAAGGTTGGCGAAATCCCACTCGTAATTTGCCGTATTGAACAGCCAACGGAAGGCCACGCGGTCCTTTTCGGAGAAGATGTGATCGATCTTCAGGCCGAAGTTGTAGCCCCTGGTCTTCGCCGTCCCGTTCCAGACGTACTTACCGGCGTCGATGAGGCCGTCGCCGTCGACGTCCACGAAATCATACGTCGGCTTGGGGTAGGCGGCGCCGTATTTGTCGAAGAAGGTCTTGGCCGACCCCGTGGCCCGGCCGACGGCTTCCGGTGTGAAGAACAGGTACGGATTCCGGGCTTCGTCGTCCTGGCTGATGCCTTCGAACGAAGCGAAGAAGAACGTCTTGTCCTTCTTGATGGGACCACCGACCGTCCCGCCGTACTGAAATCTCTTGTACGGAGGAAGGTCGTGTTTCAGCCAGTCCTCGGTCTGGAACAGCGCGCTCCCCCCCCGATGGAAGATCCAAGCGCTGCCGTGAAACTCGTTGGTCCCGGATTTCATGACGGCGTTGATGACGCCGCCGGAGTTCCGGCCGTACTCGGCCGAGAAATTGTTGGAGACCAGGCGGAACTCCGCGATGGACTCGGGCGGCATGCTCGTCACGGCATTGCTCGCCGTGCCGTTGTCGTTGTTGTCGATGCCGTCGATCTGGAAATTGTTCGAGGACCCGCGCATCCCGTTGATCGCGTAGCCGGAACGGCCGGCGCTGGGCAGGGTGCCCGGGGCGTACCCGATCAGGGACGTGTAGTCACGGTTGCCCTGCGGATAGCTCATGAACTCCTTCTCGGTGATGACGGTGGACACCTGGGCACGCGTCGTCTCGACCAGAGGCGAGACGCCGATGACCGTGATGTTCTCCTCGAGCTTCCCGAGCTCCAGGTTGAAGTTAACCTTGATTTCCGACCCGATCTGGAGCTCAAGCCCTTCCCGGGACGTCGTCTTGAATCCCTGGATGGCGGCGGTCATCGTGTACATGCCGCGGGGCAGCTTCTCGATCCTATACCGTCCCTGGTCGTTGGACACGGTCGACTGGACCAGTCCCATGTCGAGGTTCTTCGCCGTCACCGTGACGCCCGGGAGCGGGGCTCCCTCGATGTCAAAAACGGTGCCGATGAAGGTCCCGGTATCCTTGGACTGGGCCATTCCGAGAGAAGCCACCAAAAGAAAAGCGAAGCAGACAAATAAAAGCTTTCTTAAGGTCATTCAACTCCTCCTAATCCCATGATGGTCATGGGATCTTCTGTTTTTCCCCTCCCGCGAAGCGCCTTCCCGCCTCGCGAGAATCCCCCCGGAACGCCCTGCCCCTGTACGGACGCTCCGCCCTACAGATTTACGGCGTGGTTTGTCGGCTGTATACCCCTCCCTTCTAGAGATACGTTCATGTCTTGGGGAATCTGCAAGTTCGGTGCCAATCCGCGACGGTCAACGAACTCCACATAACCGATTGAATAATAAGATAAATAGAGTTTTCCGGGGAGCCTTCAGCTTGATAGGATATCCAACTTATTGAATGGAATCCATTTTTCCGGATTCATTTCACTTCAAAAGCCACCCTTTTCTCGGACGTCTTCCCCGAGAATATATCCCTCACACGGACGAACAGTTCGTACTTCCCCTGAGCCAGGTTCGCCAGGCGAAGCTTGTTGCCCCGGTGGATCCCCCCCTTCGGCTTTTGGGCGATGGGGACCTGAATATCCCCGGGATCGCCGAGCTCAACGGCGGGCTGGTCACCCTTGAGGATCCGCTCCTCGATCCGGAGCCTGGCCACACCCAGGGCCTCGTCGTAGGTCGCGTTGTAGACCTGATAAAAATAGGCCAGCTCGTCGGTCGCGGAATACTGGGACGTCATGCTGGGGCTGACGTCCAGGTCCCCGAACGTATAAGGTCCGCCCCGGGGCCGGGACATGCTCAGCTTATCGGGGATCTTGAGGTCCGTCGTCCGTAGCGTCCTCATGGCCGGGAGGTCGTTGGCCTCGATCGTGACATCCTCGGGTTTCCCCTCGATCCGGCGGATGTCCCGGGCCAGGATGATGTCGCTCGCGCCGAACTCGTCGGAGGCGAGGCTTGGGACATCGATCCATCGGTCCACGTAGCCGACCTTCCCGCTCTGCTCGTCCCAGACGACCAGGTGCAGGAAGTACCGGCCCGGCTTCAGGCTCGCGCCCTGGAGGTACTGATAGTTCTCCGTTAACCTCCGCCGGTAGCTGTCCTCCCTGAGGTTCATCTCCAGCCTGTCGCTCTTCTGGAAGATGGGGCCGCTCGCGTCCTTGACCTCGATATAGAAATTGACCAGGCCCTGGTACCTGTCCTTGGCGGGCCGGAATTCCAGGTCTTTGGCCGCCACTTCCACGACCATGGGAATGTAGGTCAGCCCGTCCGCGCCGCGGAGGTAATTCTCCTTCGAGGAGATGGTCAGCGCGCTCAACGAAGCCTTGGATTCGACGATCCCCTTGAGTTTTCTCTGCCGGGAACTCCGTTCCAGCTCTTCCATGACCTCTCCCCTCGACTTGGTCAGCTCGGCCATAAGCTGGAGCTGTTGGAGCGGCTGCTTGTAGGCATTCTGGATCATCCCGGCGATCTCGGTCGGGGACTTGATGGATCCGTCGGAGGGGAAATCATTGTAGCCCGCGTAACGGGCCGGAAGCGAGATGTTCCGGAGGGCGTTCGCGAGGGCCGGGTTGTCCGTCAGCTGGTAGGAGCCCGCGGCGTAGTAATTGACGAACGTGAAATCCACGCGGCTGTCCTGGATTTTGAGCCCGGGGATCTCCCTGTAGGTCCAGACCTCGGACGGGAACTCGGCGGTGGGCGCCTGGGCCCCGAAGAGGAACCCCCTTCCCCCGCCTGGGTTCGTCTCGAAGAAATCCGGGGGTCCGAACATGATGTAGACTCTTCCCCGGTCCGACCGCCAGCCCGCCTTCCCCTCGAAATAGGTTCGATCGGCGAAGGCGATCCTCCGGTAGTGCTCTTCCCGGAATTCGTTGACCGGGGTCTCGGGCGTCGGGTCGCGTCTCTTCCAGAACATCTTGACGAAATTGTCGCGCTCCGCGTCCGTCCTCAGACTGCGGAAGACGTCCTTTTCGTTCTCGGAGACGATATAGACGACCTCCTCGTACAGCCACTTCCGGAATCTCTCGGCGAGGGCCGGGGGCTTGCCCGCCTTTTTCGCTTCCTGGAAGGCGCCGGGATCCATGCGCCGGGCTCCCCTTCCCGGAACCGGACCGACCGATAGGATCGCCCCCCCGACGAGGAACGCCAAGACCCAATTTCGTCCTTGCCTGGTCATTGTCCCCTCCTCGTTTCCGCGCACGGGCTACCGGGATTTCAGGAACGCCAGGATCTGCCTGGCCACGGCGGCGTTCGGGTCGTCGGGCGCGAGCTCGACGAATTTCTCCAGGTTTTGAACGGCTTCGGGCTTCTTGTTCTGGTTGACGTAGATCATCCCCAGCTGATAATAGGCCGGGGCGAGGTCCGGCTTCAGCTCCTTCGCCCGGGCGAAGGCGGCTGCGGCGTTATCGAAGTCCTGGAGGTTGATCAGGCACGCGCCGAGGTTGTAGAAAGCGTCCGGGTCGGCCGTGCTCAGCTCCGAAGCCTTCCGGAAGTACGGAAGGGCCTCCGCATACATCTTCCGCGCGCCGAGGATCTCGCCGATGTTCTTGTTGGCGCTGTAGCTCTCCGGCTGCAGCTCCAGCATTTTCTTG
>Ga0315276_10001649_pt1 | contig 20072 bp, 17 predicted proteins | sample YL17G05_0_MG_FD_204542 | JGI IMG/M metagenome (GOLD analysis project Ga0315276, IMG submission 204542) | Sediment microbial communities from Yellowstone Lake, YNP, Wyoming, USA - YL17G05_0 | ecosystem: Environmental > Aquatic > Freshwater > Lake > Sediment | place: USA: Wyoming | collected... | reverse complement strand
TAAAAGCCTATATACCTTTCATTGGCATCCTCCCTAGCTCTGTTGTATCCCCCACCCCCAATTCCAGCCGTAACCCCATATAAGTAGGCATTAACAGATGATTAAAAGGCGCAAAATGATACCATCAAAGATTTTCCCGATAACCAAGAATTTAAATATATGATTTTATTTGCGGGCTGCCTTCCTTGCTTCATATTATGGTGCTAACCGGGTGCAGATATGCTTTACAGAATCGTAATCGTGGGTTTTATGATTATTATTACAAATGACACTTGATTTCTTATTTATCATCCTCTATACTATGACTGTATATGAGCGATTGTGCTGGATTATGAGCGAATCATGGGCTCGTTTTTGGGATTTCTTGCAGAATCTTTGAAATAAGATCATATGGTAACGCCGGGTACAATTTCAGGTGTTGAACGTCAAAATCAGATCCTGCGTTGGGTAAACCAACAGCAGCGTATTAGCATATCAGAAGTATGCGAACACTTTGCTGTCAGCGAAGCTACCGCAAGACGTGATCTTGAAACCCTAGCTGGAAAAGGAAAGGTACAACGCGTTCATGGCGGAGCGATTACACTTGATAAAGCGCCTCCAGAAATGCCGATGCTGTTACGGCAGGACGATCAAGCAGGAGAAAAACAACGTATCGGTGTTGCTGGAGCAAAGTTTGTGAATGATGGGGATACAATATTCCTGGGCAGCGGAACTACGGTCCTGGAAGTAGCACGAAATTTAATGGATTATCAAAATTTAACTGTGATCACCAATTCCCTACCAGTAATCAATCTGTTATCCGATAATCAAAATATAACCACTGTCTGTTTAGGTGGGATGCTGCGTCCGAGCGAATTCTCATTCATTGGCCATTTAACAGAGCAGGCTTTGGCTGAAGTTCGAGCTGACAAAGTATTTATCGGTGTACGGGCTATTAGCCTGAAAGAAGGATTGACGAATGACTATTTACCAGAGACTTTGACCGACCGAGCAATCTTGAAAATTGGACAAGAGATTATCATTGTTGCTGATCATACGAAATTTGGACGAATCTCCACAGTGATGCTTGTTCCTATTGAGCGGATTCATACGCTTATCACCGGTAAGGAAATACCAGGTGAGCTGATTCAGGACATATCCAAATTAAATATTCGTGTCATATCGGTCTGAATTGATATATCATATAACCATAATGGGATGTAGTGAGTTGAGGAATTTATGCTGCTTGAAACCTTCCGACCCAAATCCAATCTGGTAACTAAAGCCACGCATATAATAAAGCCGCGTTTCACAGTAATTGACGTCCATAATCATCTCGGGCAGGAATTCGGAGGAGGTTGGATCCATCGCCCAATTACTGAACTTATAGATGTACTGGATCAGGCTGGAGTAATTATGTATGTTGATTTAGATGGAGGTTGGGGGGAGAATATTTTACAGACTCATGTAAAGGTTTTAAAAAGTAAATCTCCTGAGCGCTTTCAGGTTTTTGGCGGTATAAACTGGGAGATGTGGAAGGTCTATGGGGACGAATTTCCCGAATGGGCTGCTACTCGTCTACGCGAGCAAGTGAAAATGGGTGCAAAGGGGCTTAAGGTCTGGAAAACATTTGGATTACACGTTCGTGATAAGAATGCAGATTTAGTTCCGGTTGATGATGTACGCCTAAGCCCGATTTGGGCAACAGCTGGAGAGTTGCGATTACCTGTAGTTATTCATGTTGCTGACCCGGTTGCTTTTTTTGATCCTTTGGATAAAACCAACGAACGTTGGGAAGAACTGTGCGCCAATCCCGATTGGCAATTTCCGAGCCCACCCTTTCCCGCTTTTAGATCGATCCTAAATGGATTAGCTAATCTGATAAAACGCCATCCAAGTACAACTTTTATCGGAGCGCATGTGGGGTGTTGTGCGGAAAATTTGGAATGGGTAGGGGCATTGATGGACCAATGCCCCAATTTTAATGTTGATATCAGTGCCAGGATAGGAGAATTAGGTCGCCAGCCATACACAGCGCGTCGATTTTTCCTTAAATACTCTGATAGAATTTTATTTGGCTCAGATTTGGGGCCAGATCTGGAATCATATAAGCTGGCTTATCGGTTCCTTGAAACTGATGATGAATATTTTAATTACAACGTCTCGGATGTCCCCCAACAAGGACGATGGTACGTATATGGTCTGTATCTACCTGATGAAGTTTTACAGAAAGTATATTACCTGAACGCTAAGCGTTTGCTTCTTTGACGATAATGAGATTTGGACGATCAATATTTATTTTTCAATAACCTGAAATGCGAAACCAAACCTCAAATTGTCATGATAGAGTTTTGAGAAAAAGTATATAAACCATTTTCGGTTCAAGTCGATTGGCTTTGAAGGTGTAAATCGGCCAATAGCACAAATATGTGTAAAGTTTAAGGGATATTTATTGATCGAAGCATCCACGGAGATCTAGAAAATGGGAGAACAAGGAATATTCACGCGAGAAGAGATTTATTCACAACCAGAATCCTGGATATTGGCACTCGAGGTTTTAAATAAACAGCGCAGGTATATCCAGGATTTGTCTCAAAAGGAGAAATATGACCAAGTTATATTTACTGGTTGTGGTTCTACTTATTACCTATCCCTTGCAGCAGCAGCATTATTTCAGCAAATGACCGGGCTTCCCACTCGAGCTTTACCAGCCTCGGAATTGTGGCTGTATCCACATTCTTCGTATATTTCCTCTGGTCGGACATTATTGATTGCTATTAGCCGGTCAGGGGAAACAACCGAAACGCTAGAAGCGTGTAAATCCTATAAGGCTCGCGGGCGAGATAGCCTCATGACAATGGTTTGTTACCCTGATTCACAACTTGCGAAACAAGGTATGCTTAATCTAATCTTCCCTTCAGGGATGGAAAAAAGCGTGGCTCAAACCCGGGCTTTTTCGACTTTATACCTGGGAGTGATTGGGTTATGTACCCTCTGGTCAGGGCAGATTGATCTATTCAAAAAACTTGATTCATTACCAAGGATTGGACAGCGATTGATAACAAATTACGGCTCAATGGCTGAGCAAATTGGGAGAAACCTTGACCTTGATCAGGTTTTTTTCCTCGGGTCTGGCCCTCGCTATGGATTAGCCTGCGAACTCAATTTGAAAATGAAAGAAATGTCATTAACCCACAGTGAGGCATTTCATTTTTTAGAATTTCGGCATGGACCCAAGTCTATGGTTACTCGTAATACTCTCGTCATCGGATTAATTTCTGAAGAGAATTCCACTTATGAATTTTCTGTATTGGATGACATGCGCAACTTGGGCGGTCAGGTACTATCTATTGGTGAGAGTCATACCGATATATCTTTTATGTCAGAGTTAGAGGAGGTGATCCGAAACGTTTTATATCTTCCATTTGGTCAGATGATGGCATTAAATCGCTCTTTAGCGAAAAACCTTGATCCTGACCACCCAAATAATCTTGATTCAGTAGTTATACTTACCTAAGGAAGGAGAATATAAATGAAAAGGCTAGTCTTATTAACTGTATTGATCGCTTCCATGCTTTTATCCGCGTGTGGAAGCAAGGCTACGCAGGGGCCAGTGACGATCTCATTCATGGCGTGGGGTGCCCCTGAAGAGCTAGCTGTATGGCAGCAAATTGTCGACGATTTTCAGGCTGCTAATCCAAATATCAAGGTAAATGTCGAGGTTTCTGACTGGGATTCCTATTGGACGAAGCTTAAAACATTGTTGGCAGCTAATACCCCTCCGGATGTATTCGCCATGGATGCTCCACTCTACCTGGATTATCAATCCCGGGGCGTACTGCTGAATATACAGCCATATATCGACAAAAGTTCCGGTTTTCTGGATGGTTTTTATCCAGTCACTTTGGAAGCATATAAGCTGCCAGATGGTTATTATGGTTTACCTCGTGATTTCCAGACTGTAGTGTTGTACTATAACAAAGATATGTTCGATGCAGCTGGAGTAGCTTACCCTACATCAGACTGGACCTATGATGATCTTCGTACTGCAGCAAAAAGCCTGACCATTGATAAAAATGGGGATGGCACAGTAGACCAATGGGGTTTTTCAAGTGACCTATGGGATATGGAATTGTTTTGGAGCGAAGCGATCTGGTCATGGGGAGGTGAAGTCATCAACGCTGACTACACGCAAACCCTTGTTGGTGAGCCACTAGCTCGGGAAGCATGGCAGTTCATGGATGACTTGATGTTTACAGATATGTCCATGCCTGACACAAACACCTCGGGACAATATGGAGGCGATCTTTTCCAGGCGGGAATTGCTGCAATGACCACGATTGGTCACTGGGCAGTGCCTGGATATGCCACGGTCGAGTTCAAATGGGATGTTGCACCCATGCCCATCAGTCCAAGTGGAGGTCGTGCAACCAGCGTAAATAGTGCTGGATTTGTTGTCGCAAAAGACTCCAAGAATCCTGACGCTGCGTGGGAATTTATCAAGTATTGCCTAAGTCAGACGGGGCAAACACGCCTAACAGAGCTTGGTCTGGCTATTCCGGTGTTAGAGTCGGTTGCAAATAGCCCGGTTTTCTTAGAGCAGACCATGGTGACTATCAACCAACAGGTTTTCCTTGATTCACTTGCATTTGCCCGGATGAAACCGGTATTCAAAGGGTATGACGAGTGGGCTTCCACAATTGGTGATGGTATGGCTCCAATTTGGTTAGGGGAGGCTGATTTTAATAGTACCCTGGATACCGTTGTTCCAGAGGCTGACGCAGTATTAGCAAAGAATAAGTAGAACAAGATGATATCTGTACCCTCCTTTCTATCCAATAAGATGGAGAGAAAGGAGGGTTTGATTGGTTTGGAGGCAAACCATGGAATATGGGTTGAAACCTTTAGGTAAAGAGCGTTTTTGGTTGTTGTTATTACTTGCGCCAACATTAATAGGACTCATCTTAGGCACTTTTGGGTCGATCCTGGCGACTATTGTACTAAGCTTCATGAAATGGGATCTATTATCAAAACCAGTCTGGGCTGGATTAGAAAATTACACTGCCCTCTTTACCAATGAAAAATTTTATATTGCACTTACCAATACAATTAAATTTAGCGCAATGTACGTGCCTGGGGTGGTTATCATTTCAATGTTTGTGGCAATTTTGTTGAATCGCAAGATCAGAGGGATAACTATCTTTCGAACCATTTACTTTTTACCTTGTGTAACATCTGCTGTAGCAACTGCACTCATCTGGAATATGATTTATGGGAAAGACACTGGTATCTTGAATTACATCATCCAGAGTCTTGGAGGACAACCAATTTGCTGGCTGTGTACCAATAATGCCATGATATCAGTAGTGATTGTTAATATTTGGGGTGCCATTGGCGAAGGAATGATCATTTTTCTGGCAGGATTGACTGCAATCCCACGTGAGTATTACGAAGCTTCAAAAGTGGATGGGGCAAATGGTGCTCATCAATTCTTTCGCATTACCATTCCATTAGTCACTCCAAGCATATTCTTTGTTACTCTTATTTCAACCATTAATGCATTCCAAGCCTATGATTACATTTATATGCTTACCCGGAGAAGCCAAGGAGATAGCTCGGTCCCCGTGGTTGTCTTCTCAATTTACCGTAATGCCTGGAATTTTTTCAATTATGGAGGTGCCAGCGCCCAAGCAATCGAATTAGCTATCATCGTAATTGCCCTCATGGCGATATATTTCTGGTTCGAGAAACGCTATGTGGTATATGAATAATTACGAGGTGAGACGATGACAAATACTAAACAAAAATACACCCTCGATCTGATCACGTATATCCTGTTGATTCTTGGTGCGGTGATCATGATTACACCCTTCTTATGGATGGTGGCGACTTCTTTCAAGTTACCGGCAGACCAATTCACAAAAACGTTGATCCCAAATCCTGCCACAATAAATAATTTTAAAGAATTATTTGGAACCCATCTTAACTTTCCGTTAATGTTCTATAACAGTTTCCTGATATCTGGATTAGTTACAATAGGCCAAATATTGACCTGTGCCATGGCGGCATTTTGCTTCGCAGTAGTTAATTTTCGTTTCCGGAATTTATTATTCACGTTATTATTGATCACGATGATGATCCCTTCTCAGGTTACATTGATTCCAAATTTTATAATCTTCAAATGGTTACATCTGATTGGTACGAAAGCACCCTTATGGATACCTGCATTTATGGGCGGTGCCTTCGGTACGTTTTTATTACGACAATACTTTTTAACGATACCCCGTGATCTGGTAGATGCAGCCCGGGTAGATGGGGCTTCACTATTACGGATATTTTGGAATATTTATATGCCCCTGTCTAAACCAGCCTTAGCTGCTTTAGCGATTTTTACTTTTCAGGGTGCTTGGAACGATTTATTACATCCATTGATATTCCTACCAGCTGTTCCGAACACTACATTGACAGTTGGATTGGCATTTTTCCAACAGCAAATTACCCAGGGAGGTAAATACACTGTTTTAATGGCGGGAGGATTAATAAGTATATTACCTCTAATTCTGGTTTTTTTCTTTGCTCAGGGGCAATTTATTGAGGGTATTTCCTTGTCTGGAGTGAAGAGGTAAGTAATATGAGACGGGGAAAAAACCTCTTTTGTGAGGAAAGAAGGTAATGACTTGAATGGCGCTTAATAATATATATATTTCTATCAATATATGCTTGCTGCAGGCACAGGGGCAAAACGCAACACTCGTGAAAATCATCTCGTTATATTGGCTATTCGTTTCAGTATAAGGAGTGAAACGAAAGTTGGAATGATGGCTATAGTTATTTTTCATTTGAATATCCTAGGGAGAAACTGATGATGGATCCCAAACGTTATGATGTAGTAGTAGTTGGGGAACTTAATCCCGATTTGATATTAAGTGGCGACGTAGTACCCGAATTCGGGCAGGTAGAAAAATTTGTAGATAAAGCAACTTTGACAATTGGTAGCTCTTCGGCTATTTTTGCTTGTGGTGCTGCCCGTTTGGGTTTACGAGTGGCATTCATTGGTAAGATTGGAAAAGATGAATTCGGTTTTTTCATGCGGCATTCTCTAGAGGAATTTGGCATTGATACAACTGGTATTGTGGAAGACAATGAAACACCCACTGGGTTGTCAATCATCCTCTCGAGGGGATCCGATCGCGCGATTTTGACCTTTCCTGGAACGATCCCTTGCTTACGATATTCTGAGATCCGCCTTGATTTGCTGGCACAAGCGAGACATCTTCATTTGGGAAGCTATTTTATCCAGAAGGCTTTACGTTTTGATGTGCCAAATTTATTCGACCTGGCGCATCAACATGGCCTTTCCGTCTCTTTGGACACAAATTATGATCCTTCAGGGTGTTGGAACGGGGGTTTGAAAATAGTGTTACAGAAGGTTGACATTTTTCTTCCGAATGAATTTGAATGCCAGGCAATTTCAGGTAAAAAAAACCTGGATGAAGCGGTAGATCATATAGGAAAGAATGTCAAGTTTCTTGGGGTAAAACTAGGTGACCGTGGCGCTCTACTTCGTCATAACTCAAAACAATACCACGAAAAGAGTGTACCAGTAGATGTCGTAGATACTGTAGGGGCCGGAGATTCGTTCGATGCAGGTTTTATATATGGTTACCTGGCTGGGTGGAATCCTGCGAGCATATTGAAATTCGCAACCATTTGTGGCAGCCTCTCTACTCGCAAAGCAGGAGGAACCCCTGCTCAACCATCCTTCGAGGAAGGAATAAGTTTTTTATAGTTGAAAGCAATCAGGAATTTTTATCATATATTAGTGATTTCATACGGCAATCATTGGGATAAATATGAAAAATCTAAACGAAATCATCAAAATACAGATCTCTCGAAAAGAACATGGAGAGAAGCCGACCACATTATTAGCGGTATGTCCGAATTCATCAGCGGTATTAGAAGCTGCCATAAAATCTGCAGCTCGAAAACGAAGCATAATGTTGTTTGCTGCCACATTAAATCAGGTGGATTTCGAAGATGGATATACTGGATGGACACCCGGAGAATTCGTTAATCAGATACAAGTATATGCGGAAAAATATCAGTGGACTGGACCCCTCTATCCATGCCTCGACCATGGTGGTCCGTGGTTAAAGGACTTGCATACCTTGAAAAACCTTTCCTATGCGGAAACCATGGGAAAGGTTAAGATTAGTATCAAAGCTTGTGTAAAAGCTGGATACCAGCTTTTACACATTGATCCTACCGTTGATAGGACATTTCCATCTAATCATCCAATCCCTCTGGGGTTGGTAGTTGACCGTACGGTTGAACTAATCGCCCTTGCAGAACATTATCGACGGGATAATTGCTTGCCATCCATAGCGTACGAGGTTGGAACCGAGGAAGTACATGGTGGGTTGGTGGATTTGACTCGGTTTAATCAATTCTTGACCCTGCTTCGAATACAAATGAAGGACAAAGAGTTGGTTGATTGTTGGCCATGTTTTTTCGTGGCTCAAGTGGGTACAGACCTGCATACAACCATTTTTAATAGCCAAGCATCCCAGCGATTGTATTCCATGCTGGCTCCGAATGGTTCATTGGTTAAGGGACATTATTCAGATTGGGTCGAAAACCCAGAAGAATATCCGGCGACTGGTATGGGTGGAGCTAATGTTGGTCCTGAATTTACCGCAGAGGAATATTTGGCACTCAAGGAATTTGCAAATATGGAGGTGGAAATAACATCTCAGTTGAATATCGAACCTTCAAATTTCCTAAAAACGCTTCAAGAGGTGGTAATTGAATCAGGAAGATGGAAAAAATGGCTTCATCCGGATGAGCTGGATTTGAATTTTATAGATCTGCCTATACAACGAAAAGAATGGTTATTACAGACCGGCTCGCGCTATATTTGGACGGATTATCGAGTAAAGACTGCCCGCAAGAAGATGTATGAAAATCTATCAATAAGAATTAGTGATCCGGATGAGTATGTAGTTGATAAAATTGCTACGGTGATAGAGAAGTATATCGAGGCTTTTAATCTGCAAGATTCAATCGATATCTTGGGGGGATGAATATTTACTCTATATAAGGGCGGCAATATTTCCATATATTTTTTTGTTCACAAATTACAATAAATGCGTATGCCGAATAAAATGAGTTTGGGACCTAGTAGGGGTCTTTTGCATTAACTACGTTATTCTTAATGATATATGGTTTTTCACGTGTTTTTTTTATTGTGTACAATGGGTATTAAAGTTTTGGAAATTGGCAAGGTGGATAGATTTGTTTCGTGTGAGTAGTTGGTCCAGATAGATTGTTTTCTTCTATACAGGGTTAGAAATTGCAGAAGAGATGAAAATCGTGTATAGTATATGAGGGTTAAAAATGATAATCAAGAAATGACTATATTGGGGGTTGTTTTTCTGTGGGTCAGTGATTAAGGAGATGATGCCGATGAATACATCCACAAATAATACCAAATACAAACCTCAGAAATATGTGATCGCCATCGATGTGGGCAGCAGCGGGACAAAGATAGGGCTGGTAAACCTGGACGGCAAAGTAGTAGCATCCGCAGATGGGCGCTACGAAACCCACTTCTTAATCAATGGTGGAGCAGAGCAGGATCCAATGGACTGGTGGCAGGTAATCAACAGGGGTGTAAAGCAGGTCATAAAAGAATCAGGCGCTGTCCCAGAAGAAATAGTTGCCATTGGGGTCACCAGCCAGTGGTCGGTCACTGTGGCTGTGGATGAGGCTGGTGAACCACTGATGAATGCTATTAGCTGGATGGATTCACGCGGTGGCAAGTACAACGCCGAAATAATTAAAGGTATCCCCAGCCTGATGGGTTACGGAATACGGAAACTAGTCAAGTGGATCAGTATCGTTGGCTATCCACCCTCATTCGAAGGCACCGATAGCTTTGCCCATATTCAATTTATCAAGAACGAGCTCCCAGAAATTTATCACAAGACGTACAAGTTCCTTGAACCAATGGATTTTATCAACATGCGCCTCACCGGTAACGCCTGCGCTACACAATGCACCAATATTGCGAGCCTTATGATTGATAACCGCAAGAATGGGACCAAGGATTACAACCCCTGGGCGCTGGAAATGTCAGGTGTTGACCGTACCAAACTACCAAACCTATTGCCGGTGGAAGGGATCGTGGGTAACTTAAAGACCGATATCGCCAGAGAATGGGGTCTTTCCCCTAACACCGTGATAATCACCGCAGCAACAGATAACAGCGTCGCACCCATCGGCACTGGTGCCATTGCTAACTATGAAGCTGTTGCTGTGCTAGGCACTTCAGGCATGCTGGTCTTTCATTTTCCAAATAAAAAATCCGACTTGTTACTCAGCCTGGTTAGCATGCCTAGCGCCTTGAATGGCAGATATGTATTCTCAGCGGATACTGGTAATACCGGCAAGGTGGTCGATTCCTTCCTTAAGAATCTAGTGTATGGACAAGATGCCTTCTACACCTGCGACATGCCGGATGATATCTACACACGGCTGAACCAGGCAGCGGCTCAAATCCCTGCCGGAAGTGAGGGAGTAATATTCCTGCCATGGTTCAACAGTGGTGCATTAGCACCCAGTGGAGATCGCTTCCTGCGGGGTGGTTTTGTTAACCTTACAAACCGGACTACTCGTAATCACTTAGCAAGAGCCATGTTGGAAGGCATTGCCTATAACTGGCGTTGGTTAAAAGAATCTGCTGAAACCTTTTCAAAATATAAATTCCCCTTCTGGCGCTTGACCGGAGGTGGTGCAATATCTGATATTTGGGCGCAGATTATGGCAGATGTTATCGGTATTCCAATGCACCAACAAAACGATCCAAGCCAAAACATATTGAAGGGTATGGCATTCCTAGCATTCAACCGCCTGGGTTTGATGGCACTGGATGAAATTCCCAATAAGGTTAGCACCAAGCGCATCTTCGAACCTGACCAAGCAAACCGGGACGTCTACGAGCGTATGTATACGCAATTTCGAAAATGTGCTAAACAATTAAAGCCTATCTTTCACACCTTGAATAAATCCGCCTGAATCGCCCAGCAGGCACAATAGAAAGGATTAATAATGGCTGAAACATCTCTCCTTGCAAGTATTTTTGGTGATTTGTACCCCTATAAAGATCGTTTTAAACCTTACTCATGCATTCCCGAGAAAGGTCGTGACCCAAATGAAATCTACAACGTGTTGCATACCATTGCTGAGGAGGAAGATAAGTTTTGGGAAACTGGCTTGATCTCCGGTACGATGTACCATGGCGGAAAGGACCATTACGCTTTTTTGAACCGGGTATTTAGTTTATATTCCTACGTCAACCTATTACAACGCGATATCTGCCCAAGTGGTACAAAGTTCGAATCAGAGATCATTGCAATGGTTGCCAAATTACTGCATGGCGATGCGGTAAAGGAGTACGATCCTCAGGATGATGTTTGCGGGACAGTTACATCAGGAGGCACCGAGAGCATCTTTAATGGCGTCTATATTCACCGCGAGTGGGCTCGCAATGAGAAAGGTATTCTGGAACCTGAGATGGTGGTACCAGTTACCATCCATCCGGCATTCCATAAAGCCGCTCATTATTTAGGGATCAAAATGATCTCTGTTCCGGTCGACAATAATTATGAAGCTGATGTTGAGGCGATGCGGGATAAAATCACACCCAACACGATTGCCCTGGCTGGATCAGCCGGGAATTACCCTTACGGAGTGATTGACCCTCTCGGAAAACTCTCGGATCTGGCTATCGAGAATAATATTGGTTTACATGTGGATGGCTGTTTGGGTGGCTTCATCCTGCCTTGGATTGAGAAGCTGGGTTACGATATCCCACCATTCGACTTCCGATTGCCTGGGGTTACTTCAATGTCATGTGACACTCACAAATATGGTTACGCGTTAAAAGGGACCTCCACCCTGCTGGTTCGCAACCATAGGCTTCTACGATACCAGTTCTTTTCAGTTGCAGATTGGGCGGGTGGCTTATATGCTTCTCCAACTGTTCAGGGAAGTCGATCCGGCGGATTGAGCGCTGCTACCTGGGCTGCGATGGTAACGATGGGCGAAGAAGGGTACATGAAAGCAGCGAGGCTAATTATGGATACTGCTGATAAAATCCGTCAAGGCATTGCCACTATCCCTGAGATAATAATTGCTGGAAAATCAACCTTTCTAATCAGCATGATATCCGACCAGGTTAATATGTATCATGTCAACGATTACCTGATTACTAAAGGGTGGCGGATGAATGGTTGCCAGAACCCTCCTGGGTTCCACTTCTGTGTAACCCTGCGTAACACCTTACCATATGTGGCAGAAACCTTTGTTAGAGATTTACGGGATGGAGTGGCATATGCAAAAAACCCACCTCAGCCCTTCCCCAAAAGTGGAGCATTATACGGGCTGGCGGGCAGCCTTGATGGGCAGGCTTTCCTACAGCAAGGAATGCTGGATTTTATCGAAGCCACCTATGATGAAGTATAAAAACAGGAGCCAACCATTATTCTGCGCTTTAGCACTATTAAATACCCAAAGGCCTGAGAAGTGATGTGTGAGGATAAGTTTCTAGTAGGTTCATTTGTGTAGGTTTATTCAGATACCATTGAATGAGCTGCACAAACCAGCCACTGAAAACAACCTCCCCGCCCTGGATGAGCTTATCCAGCTCTTCCAGGTGGTAATAAGCGATACTCTCAACTTCTGACGGACCGAATCGTACCTGGGCGGGATTTACAATGCCTTCATACAGTAAACAAATCTCGAAATCATTGAGGCCATAAGCCATATTGAATTTGACGAGTGCATGTGTGTGCGCACCACGGATGCCCAACTCCTCTGCCAGACCACGGTCAGCTGCCTGTTGATAATCTTCACCAGCCTTGACATGCTCCGAAACCGAGCAGTCAAGCGCCAGGGGGAAGGTATCCCGGTGCCTACTGCGTTGCTGCACTAGAAGGTGACCATCCAGAGTGACCAGAAAGACATGCACCCCTCTGTGCTTTAAGCCAAGCCGGTGGACGATGGACCTCATCTCCTGGGCAATGACTATATCGTCATCAGTAACAACATCGAGCAATTCGTCGGCCATGACGTTCTTTAAGTTATACAGAATTAAGGACGCAATATAATTACTGCGTCCTTTTTAATTATCCTTATTCAGTAATGGCTTTATTATTTAAAGTATTCAACCACCTGGTTTATGTGGAGAACACCATCGAATTTCAGCTTTTTATCGCCTTTGGTCAGGATTCCTTTCTCACCATCAGGATCACCCAGGCAGGTGACAATTATATCCCCACTGCTGACCTCCTCCTTCTCTGTGTAATAATTGGTGGTCACTACTACATGCGCGCCTGCTGCTTTTCCAGCCAACACACCGTTCTTTGAATCCTCAACCACGATTACCTCATCCGGTTTCAACCCGGTGCGGTTGAGAGCCAGGTTGTAGATCTCGGGGTCGGGTTTTTTCTTACTGACCACATCCCCTGCCAAAACGATATCAAACTTGATGTCCGTTAGGACTTTTTCAGTGATCGCTTTTGCAGCCTGCTCATTGGATGTGGTACACACTCCAATCATAAATCCAGCTTCCATAGCCTCCTTCATAAAGCGGTGGATTCCCGACCGTAAGGGTAGCTTACCGGTCTCTATCAACTCAACGAAAATGGCTGTCTTGCGTTTGTGCATATTCTTAATGAGATCATCCACCTGTTCGGGCGGCACAGATTTGCTAAAACCCTTCGTTTGCAAGTGGTGTTTCATGCGTTCCTTGCCTCCGGCAACCTGAAGAAGCTCATGATAGTAATCCACGCTCCATTCGTCGGTGAAACCGAACTCTTTGAAGGTCATGTTAAAGGAAACACGGTGACCATCCCGTTCGGTATCGATGATTACGCCGTCCTGATCGAAGAACACAGCTTTTATAATTCCCATATAAACCTCCATATTTGGTATGTACACATAGATCGCTTGAGCCTACCGGTGACATCCAATTATTTTTTAGTCAAGAATTCATGTACTACAGCGACTGCCATTCGGTTCTCTTCCTTTGTACCGATGGTGATGCGGAACCAGCCATCACTTCCGTATTTCTCGCTTTCGGGACGGAAAATCAGACCTTTCGTCTCGGCATAGTCAACCACTTCTTTGCCCTTCTTGCCCGTCGCCCCACAGTCGAATAGGATATAGTTAGCTTTCGAAGGGAATACAACCAGGTTGGGAACCTCGCTCAGTGTTTCCGTAATGTAATCCACTTCGCTATTGTTGAATTTCACCCGGTATTCAAGAGCTTCAGTATCTTCCAGTGCCGCGAGTGCAGCCCACATTGGGATCGTTCCCACATTCCAAGGCAGAAGCGCGGCTGAGATCTGGCCAATCAAATCCTTATCGCCCATTGCATATCCGAAGCGCAAACCAGCCAGTCCGTACGCTTTGGAAAGGGTACGGGTTACCAGAACATTTTTATATTTCTTGGTTAGCTCGACTTGTGAAAGCTTCAAACCTGCGTATTCGACGTATGCCTCGTCAATCACGAACGGGATACCAGTCTCAGCGATTCGAATGAAATCCTTGGTATCCATAAAATTGCCGGTTGGGTTATTCGGGTTGGCTACAGCTATGATCTTGGTCTTATCGGTGATTGCATCGAGAATTCCAGGTGCATCGTAATACAGGTATTTATCCTTGTAGATCATAGGTACAGACACCATTTTGCCACCCAAGATCGTCCCACGCAGCTTGTAAATGCCAAAGCAAGGCGTATGCTGGATAACTTCCTCACCCGGCGCGAGGAAGCAGCGGAAGATGTTGTCGAAAACCTCGCTGGATCCATTGCCAAGCATCACGTTCTCTGGCCCAGTTAGATTATTAATTTCAGCGATCTTTCCCCTTACTACCAATCCCTGGTCAGGGTAACGATTTGCCATCTTGGCATACTTGATGAGTGCTTCCAGCACTTTCTCGGAAGGTGGATTCGGGTTCTCATTAGACATCATTCGATGGAGCTCCGGTTTTCTCCAGGCAAGCTCGATGTGTCCTGAGACGTACATCGGAATGCCTTTCACCCAGGGTACATAATATTCGTCTATCTTCTTCATAAATTTATTTTAAAACTCCTCTATTTTGGATAATAATTTGCGAAAAAGTGAGGGGCGGTTCAACTCCACACTCTTAAATTCCATTTTGTTCACGATTATGCCTTACCAGCGCTTCCGAGCATATCGATCCAGTGACCTACGGCATCACGGATTGCTTTCCTTACCGCTTCGTCGATCTTACCAGGATCGTATTCATCAAGGTGGGCGCTTATATATTCATATTCAGCGTCAATCTTGGTACGCTTAAGTTCAGTCGAGACATTAAATTTAGCACCGCCCATTTCAATCAGCTTCTTTATATAATCTTCTGGCAGACCCGTTCCACCATGAACTACCAGTGGGGTTTTAATTGTCTTGCCATTTAGTAATTGATTGATCTGGCCGAGGCGTTCAAAATCTACCTTTGGATTCTTGGTTTTATATACCCCGTGGGCAGTTCCAATGGCAGGAGCAAAGATATCCAATCCAGTTCGCTCAACAAATTCAACCGCTTGCTTTGGATTTGCCAACTGAGTTTCATCCTCAGCTACTTTAATCTGATCCTCCACCCCGGAGACGGTACCCAGCTCACCTTCGACAGAAATATTACCGACCTTATGGCAGTAGTCGACAATTTCCCTTGTTTGACGGATATTCTCGTCAAAAGACTGCTTTGAAGCATCAATCATGATGTTTGTATAACCGGCATCAGCGCACTTTTTACAATGATCGATCTCCGTGCAATGGTCCAGATGCAGGCAGATTGGGATGGGAGCTGATGCAGCAATAGTTTTGTAAATTGCCACAAGCACATCGACGCCCAGGAATTTGGATGGCTTTACCGATGTTTGGATAATTAATGGTGAATTCTTGGCAATTGCCGCATCGATTACGCCCTCCATTTGGACTAAGTCGGTGATGTTGAATGCACCAATGGCATATTTCCCTTTAGCGGCTTCCACCATGATATCTTTTGCGTTGACAATTGACATATTTACCTCCTTAGTAAATTTGGTTTTTAATTATGAGTCCTATATATTTACATTTCTATTGATAGCGTAGCGTCATTCTATCATGAATGAATCTCTCAATCAGATTCGATGGTTCCTCAGAGTTGACCATTTTAAGACTCCACTGGTTCTAGGCCAAAGCTGATGAAACCAACCCGACATCTTACTCAGGATATGTCTCTGATTGATGGTCCAAAAAACTTTCAATCATAAGGTCTGTATCCATTGAGCTTAACGCAAGTCGAATACCGAGGTACGCCCGATTTCAAACTGATTATAATTTTATTCTCTCTCCGTTTGGATCCCATAACGGTGACCGTACAACCACGGCACCGATCTGTTCCCCAAAGAATTCTACCTCAAATTCTAAACCTTCATTAGCATATTCGATTGGTAGGTAAGCATAAATAATGCTTTTTTCTACAGAGTAGCCATATCCCCCTGCGGCAACCCAACCGATTACCTTGCCATCTTTAGAACGGATCGGTTCCTTACCCAAGGCTATCGTTTGGTTATCCGAGAGGGTCATACAGCATAGCTTACGCTTCAATCCGCCTTTCTTTTGCTCGAGCAGGGCTTCCTTTCCTATAAAATCGGCTTTATTAAGCTTGACGGCAAAACCTAAGCTGGCTTCCAAAGGACTATAATCCGGGCTAATCTCACTACTCCAGTAACGGTAACCTTTTTCAAGTCTCAATGAATCAATGGCTTTGTAACCAGCTGCAACCAAACCCTCCGGCTGCCCAGCTTCCCAAAGAGTATCCCACAGACGCAGACCATATTCCATGGGACAATAAAACTCCCATCCCAACTCGCCGACATAGGTCACTCTGCAAGCCAATGAGGGTACATCACCAATCATAAGTTGGTGAGCCGTCATGTAGGGGAAACCTGTATTAGATACATCAGACCGGGTAACTTTTTCTAGGATCTTGCGGGATTTTGGCCCCCATAAACCCAGACAAACATAAGACGAACTCACGTCCTCAATTGATACAGTTCCATCTTCGGGCATATTCAAAGACAGCCAGGATAAGTCATGCTGCCCAAATGCTGTTCCAGTAATAATTAAGAAACGCTCTTCTGTCAGGCGGGTGACAGTGAAGTCACACTCGATGCCCCCGCGTTTATTCAGGCATTGTGTATAGATAATTGTACCAACCGGCTGGTCGATATCATTGGCACACACATAGTTTAAGAACGATCGCGCACCTGGACCACGCACCTCGAATTTATTAAACGAGGTTTCGTCAAATAGACCGGCGTTCTCGCGGGTCATTAAGTGTTCGTAGCCAATAGCCCGTGACCAATTATGGTGAGACCAACCTTTTGGTTCATGACCATGGCGAGCCTTTTCTTCATAAGGTTTAAACCAGTTTGGACGCTCCCAGCCGGTCTTTTCCCCAAAATGGCAGCCCAATGCCTGCAGGCGAGTATATGTTGGTGAAAGCCGTAAACCTCTGCGGGAAAGGCGTTCTTCGCCGGGATAATGGATGTCGTAATATTGAGTATAGGTTTCGATCGTACGGGCAACAGTGTAATCCTGGCTATTGTAGTTTGAACCGAACCGACGCACATCCAAGCGCCATACATCCCACTCTGGATGTCCATCGACAATCCATTCTGCCATCGTCTTCCCGATCCCCCCTGCACCAGCTAATCCATGTGCACAAAAGGCACAAGCCACCCAAAATCCTTTCACAGAGGTAGGTCCTAACAGAAACTCACCGTCTGGGGTGAAGCCTTCTGGTCCATTTAGGAGCTGGATTACCTCAGCCGTTTCAACCACAGGAACGCGCTTGATGGAATTTTCCATCAGTGGAGTAAAACGTTCCCAGTCGGGAGGTAGAAGTTGGTATTTAAAATCCCGTGGAATTCCATTCAATCCAAAAGGCGCTGGATTGCGCTCATACCCACCTGTGACCAGACCACCGACCTCCTCACGCCAGTAAACTAATAGATCAGGGTCACGTAATGTTGGGAAATCGTGCCCCACTCCATTGATTGGTTTGGTGATGATGTACAAGTGTGCCATGGGTACAACTGGAAGGCTAAGGCCGACCATCTTACCGACCTCACCGCCCCATTGCCCTGCAGCGTTAACCACAATCTCTGTCTCAATTCTGCCCAGGTTGGTGACAACCTCATGGACACGGCCGTTCTTCAGGTTAATCTTCTCCAAGTTTGTATCCGTGAAAATCTGCGCCCCTCGAAGTTTGGCTCCTTTGGCGAGAGCGATAGTTAGCCCAGTTGGGTCAATCACGCCATCGTTTGGGGTATATGCAGCACCGACAACCCCGTCCATGTTCATTATAGGGAAGAGGTCAAATGCTTCCTTGGGAGAAATTAGGTCCATTGGGACGCCGAAGGACTTCGCCAATCCAACCAACCGTTTGATGTCCTCCATCCTTTCTGGAGAAGATGCCAGACGGAGACCACCAACCTCACGCCAACCAGTATCTTGCTCGGTTTCTTGTTTCAGTTTGGGATAAAGTTCAGTGCTATAGTGCATCATCCGGGTGAGGTTGGCGTCGGAGCGCATTTGTCCGACCAATCCAGCTGAATGCCAGGTCGAACCACTGGTCAGCTCATGACGCTCAAGGATTACGACATCTTTCCACCCCATGAGCGTTAGATGATAAGCAATGCTACACCCACCAACGCCACCACCGATGATGACAACTTGAGCATGAGTAGGAAGATTAGACATTTTTTCTTACCTCCTTTAGGTATTCATTCCAAAGTGGATTGTATATGTTATCCAAGACACGACCGAAGAACTTATCTGCATAATCTTGGAAATCGAAATCGAGTTTTGAGATACCAATCTGTACGAAGCCCCAGGCAGCTTCACGCAGATCGGACATGATTTTCATGATCATTAAATGCGCCCAATGTGTGTACTTTATCTCCCTGTCAAAATAGCACTCCAGCATCCAACGGTCTTGCTGTTCTGAGAGATCATGGTGGTCGGAGAAATTCGCCAGGTCAAAAAAGGCATCTCCCATACCAGCATATTCCCAGTCGAGAATATAGAGTTGGCCATTGGTGAGGAAATTTGCATTGAGTAAATCATTATGGCATGGGCAAGGAGTATAAGGATGGAGGGAGAGAGATATCTCGGCTTCCTGCAGGCACTCGACCAGCAAATCAAAGTCTTTTGGGATTGAAACCTGATATCGCCGCGCTGTTTTTACGTAATCGCGGATGACCCGAAAGACATCAAAGCTGCCAGGGATATCCTGCATGTTGTGAATCTTTTTAATTGATTCCATCACCCGGCGAATATTTTCTGGCTGGCGTATCTCCTCGGGTAGGATTTGTCTCCCGTTGATGAAGCGGGTTACAAGGTAACCCTCGGGCTGAATAAAGAAATATACCTCAGGTGCGATTCCCAACTTTCCAGCTTCGCGGTTCGCTATACATTCGTATTCCCGATTGATCCCCAAAAGCTCTGTACCCTCCCCAATGATACGGAGCACATACGACTCCCCGCCTAGGTCAATCCGGTAATTATTGTTTGTGATACCACCAGCGAGAGGAGTGACTTTACTGTCATCAGCACCAGCCCAAAGTGGCACACGGGCAATGGCATCCTCCAGTGAAAGGGCCATGTTTAGAATTCTCCATAATCTAATGAAGAAGAAATACAAATTCGTGATTCGAGTAATTTCGCGTACAACCTGAAATGTCCCTATTTCTGCCAGATTGAATCAGGCTTGGCCATCTGTGCCACAATATCATAAGATGAAATAATCCCTAGAGGGAAAGCTGGTGGGTCATCTTTGTCAATTACCACAAGGCGATGGTTGTGATTCTGTATCATCAGGTTCGCAGCTACTCCCAGCGAGGCATGGATATCAATGGTCAATGCTGGTTGCATAATATCTCTCACAGTTTGTGTTTCATCCACACCATTCGCCACAAAGATCAATAAGTCTTTACCGGTTACTACACCCTCCGGTCT
>Ga0315276_10001648_pt1 | contig 20073 bp, 14 predicted proteins | sample YL17G05_0_MG_FD_204542 | JGI IMG/M metagenome (GOLD analysis project Ga0315276, IMG submission 204542) | Sediment microbial communities from Yellowstone Lake, YNP, Wyoming, USA - YL17G05_0 | ecosystem: Environmental > Aquatic > Freshwater > Lake > Sediment | place: USA: Wyoming | collected... | reverse complement strand
TAATATCAACGATGCCGATATCCTGGAATTTAGGAAGTAGCTCAATAATCCCTGTTTCGTTTAAGGTTCTTACTTGTTCTTCCCATTGTTCCTGAAGATGAAGCTTTTCAACAAGCTCGAGGGTTTCGGGAGAAATGGGGGATTCTTTAGGTTTAATTGTTTCGATAGATTCTTTTTTCACGTTATTTTTCGATTTTAGCGGATATTTTCTTGTGCCAAATATTTCCGCTATAATCGTGTGGCCTGTTTAAATCTTTGTTTGTATTCAAGTCATCATAAATCGTTGTTTCCGGACTGCCTCCGCCATCATCTAAGGCGCGCAATCTGGTCAATTCCACTGCACTGTTTGAAAATTCTTTGGGAATATTTTCTCCCACCGAACTTCCGCCATATTGGCTGCCGATAACAATTGTTTCTATGGGTAAATTGGAAAATATTTTCTCCACAGCATCCATTATCGCCTTGACCTGTTCTTTGCTTTCAATTCCCGGAGCATAATAAATACCATTAAGCATAATTGCCAGTTTTCCTTTTTCCGCAATTCCATAGCTTCCGAAAATAAATCCGATATTTTCAATAGCTTTAGTTTTAGCTTCTTCGGTTTCCGTTTGTGGAATTTCCATGGAAATCACAAAAGATATCGGGTCGGCATTAATTGAGGCAACCCAAAACTTATTGGGAGTATCGTGCTGAACCCGCATTTCGTAATTACTGCTCGAAAAACAACAAATCTTACTGTCGGCAAAACGCACCATGTTCATCATGCGTTTTGTTTTATCAAGATATTCCAATACAATGTTTTGCCTTTTTGCGCCTTGTTTTGGCCGTTCATAGGTTTTAAAATCGGAAATTTGCTGAAATGGAGCCTGCAAATGACTTTCCATTTCTTTAATCAGCCCAACATCACTCTCACGCAATCTTTCTTCGCCTAAAACCTGCATCGTGATATAGGTAAAAATCGCACTCGGGCTTTTTTCGGTCAAAGCAATTACTTCCTGCGACAATTTATCAATTTCTTCTTTCTTTTCTTCCAAAGTTAAATGACTAAACCTTTCGTCAACCTTCGCCTCTCCCAACAATGCTCTTCTTTTTTCCAGGTCCTCAATATCTTTATCAATGCTTTTTATTCTTTCTTCAATATTGGCTTTTCCCTTTTCATCGGCCTGATGTTCCAGTCCCTCGAGTAATCCGGCTCTGGCTTTTTTCTTTTTGGAAATTTCCCGACCAACATCACCGATTGCCTTGTTTTCCCCCTTTAACAGCACCAATAAATCTTTTTTAATTCTTTTCAAATCAATGCGCTTGGCATCTAAGCGCGGCAAAATATCTTCCCCGCGCACGCTGACTACAGGATTTTCCATAACTTGGTCCAGGGTCATTTCAATCAACATTTTTTCCCCGAATTTCAACCAGTTTTTCTGCAAATCGGTTTTTACCTGTTCTTTGAAATCGGGAAATTGTTTATCGATTTTCTCTAATAAGCCGAATCTTTGGGAAAAAGTTGTTGATTCCTGTATTTCTTCGATTAGTTTTTTTGATTCTTTACTGTTTTCTTTTTCCAGATATTCACGATATAGAGGAAAGCGCAAAATTACTCCCAATTGTTCTTTGCCCAGTACTTTTCCCAACTCCCTATTGGCGATTTCTAAAGCCGCGTTTTCATCAACGTCAAAGCTCACTTCCTGACGCGCTTGCTCCTGATTTTTTAAGGGGAAATGGCCATTACGCAAACTTTCAATAATCTCGTTAGCCTTAGATTCGGAAATGCCCGAACCTAAAAGCGATTGTTTAAATTGCCGAATCGGCTTTTCGTGAGCCCTTAGCGGAGTAAGGTTCTTCTCCCGCGCATAATGTTCATCCCCTGAAATTAATCCCACCATTTCGCTAAATTTAGCAAAATCGTAATTGTTAATCAGGTTAAATCTATCCTGGCCGCCATATAAAAGGTAATAAACAATTGCCTTATTTTCATCCTGGTGTAAAATTTTCGCCAATTCAATATTATTTTCGATTCCGGCAAATTCTTCCTGGCTGGATTTTATTTTTTCGATTCTCCCATTTAGATCCAAAACTTTTCTGCCTTCTTTCCATCTTGAATCTTCACTAATAAAATCCAGAATCTGACGGCTAGGCACAACGCCCAAATCCGAAACCACTCTTTGCAGAATTTCCAAGCTCGGTTTTTCGTTTTTTCTGTTTTCCTGCCACCACTCACCGACATCTTCGGAAATATATTTTTTCTCAATCAGTTTTTTGAATAAAAATATAGAAAGATGATGATTCAAACGCGAATCAGATGCGGTTTGCAGAATAATATCGTTGGCGCGCAAATCGTCAAAATTATCCACCATTACTTTCATTATTCGCGGCAAATAATCCTCTTTTTCCGCGTCTTCGCCTTGCCTGGATTCAAATTCATCGCGGATAATCTCCAAAAGTAACTGTCTGCTGTCTTCGCCCATTTCCGCAAAAGATTTTCCCAACATTTTTACGAGTTTCTTTTCTGTGGTTTTTGGATTTTCTATTGCGGTTCTTAATTCCTTAAAAAGCCTTAATCTTACTGCTCTGCGCTGGTCTTCTTCAGGTGTTTTTTTCTCGACTAACGACTGGTGAAGCGTCCTAGAAACAGCTGAATCCAAAATTATGGAAACTCTGCGCCTTTGGTCTTCGGGTAGTTGTTTTAAAAATTCTTCGCGCTGGCTTTCATCCAAAACCAGGGCATAACTCTCTAAAAGTTTTTCATTGGTTAAAACTTCCTGCGCTACTTTATTTATTGCCGGCAGCTCGGTTTTTGCGACTGTTCGTTTTTGCGTGCCGATTAAAATCGCATCCGGCAGAATCGCGCTCGGAGAAAATTTGGGGATATCTTTTGATTTTTCCGATGATTCTTTTGCAGAATCCACAGAATCTTGAAAATTACTGCCTGCTGCTTGTTCGATTTTCGCTAAATTAGCATAAAGAAAATAGCTTAAATTCGGCGCGACTTTCTCCATTAATTGCGCCCTTTGTTTCGTTTCTTCTCCTTTTTCTTCTATTATTTTTTTTGCTGTTTTTAAATCTATGGTTTCATTACCATCTGCTTCGCGGTTTATCGTGCTTAAGGTTTCTTCGTAATATTCCTTTCTTTCGCCCAAATTTTCCGCGAAACTTAAATTCAGGGCATCAACTTTTAATTTTTGCGACATTTCCCTTAAATCCGCGCGCGCAAAAATCGCCTGCCGCTCTTCTTCGGTTAAAATATTTGTTTTTGGCTTTTCAAAATTCTCCATATTTTTATTTTAGTTATAAATTTAATTTTTCCAAAACTCGCCAATTGAATTCGTTTAATTTTTTCCTTTGGTGCTGGCGAATAAGCCCCCAATAGCTTGAAACGTTTTTGATATTTAAACGATTATTGATTCTTTTTAGATTTCTTTTCGATAAATGTCTTTTATCTGGATAAATTATAACACCCAAAAATTTTAAACCCCATTTTGCTTTTACGATTATATTGTTTCTGGCATTAATTGATAATTTTAAACTTTTCCCGATAAATTCGATAATTTTTTCCTTTTTTCTGTTTAATTCTTCTAGGTTATTTCCCGTGATAAGGAAGTCATCGCCATAGCGTAAGTACCTTAAGGGCTTAATGCCGTGTTTTATAAATCTATCCAATTCGTTCAGGTAAATGTTCGCAAAAATCTGACTGGTTAAATTACCAATCGGTATCCCTTTAAATGAATTTTGAAAATAGCTTTGGATTATCTCTATCAACAGCCAAATTGCTTTTTCGTCTTTTATTTTAAATTTCAAAATTTCAATTAAAATTTTTTGGTCAATATTGTCGAAAAACTTTTCGATATCCGCGCGCCAAATACAGCTATTCGGATTATCTCTTAAAAATTTCTGCGTTCTTTCGATTGCGCCGATTAACCCCTTTTTGTTCCGTGAAGACCAAACATCAGAAATAAAGGATTTATCGTAAATTTCTTTCAAATACTCATAAACCAATCTATGAACCACCCTGTCCCTGATTTTCGCCACGGAAATTTCTCTCTTTTTGTTATCAAAAACGACAAATTTAGAATAATGCCCGTGTTTGTATTTTTTATTATTAAGATCAAAATATAGTTCCCTTAAATTTTCTTCCAGATGATATTGGAATTTCTCCAGTTCGGCTGTGCGTTTTTTACTTTTTCTGAATTTATACCAGCTTTTATAAATATTTGATAAGCTTAAGTCTATGGAAGAATTACTAATCATAAACAGAACATATGAATTGTATAAATCTGTAATTGATATTAATTTCCACCTGGAAAAAAGATGGCGCTATTCTCTTGGCCAGGAATTGGAAAAAAGCGTATTGGGTTTATTCGAACAATTAATAATGACGAAAAACGCCCCAAAACCATTAAAGTCCGCTTATCTGCTCAAAGCCAATAGTCATTTGGAGATATCAATTTTTAAATTGCGGTTGTTTCTAGAATTAAAAATTGCCAATGAAACCAAAATATTTCAAATTCAGGAAAATTTATCCGAAATCGGCAGAATGCTCGGCGGCTGGATAAAGTCTTTGAACTAGCACACGATTCTTAGCCCCGGAGCGAGAGCCATTGTTGTCATTACGATTGCCAGGATTGTTCCAGTTCAAGTTCGCCTGCCGATTGTCACGATTCCAGTTGAAATTCGGGACTCTGCCGGAATTTATACCAATATTTATCCAGGAAAAATTGCGGTCGCAACCGTAATTTTTTTATTCAAATTAAATATTGCGCATTCGTTAAGATTTATGTGTTTTGGCAGCCCACCTTAAAATGGGTCGCTAACGCCAAAAAAGTTCAAAGACCAAAATTCAAAAGAAAAATCCAAAGACCAAGGATCAAGAAACTTCATTTTGAAAAAATCTTAACCCCGGAGCGAGAGCCATAGGCGCCATCTCGACTGCCAGGATAGCGCCAGTACAAGCCCGCCCGCCGAGCGCCACGAAACCAGCTGAAAGCCGGGACCCCGCCGGAATCTTTTAGATAGTTTCCAAATAACCAACAGCCCTTTCCTTTTCCTTGCCAGTCGTCAATTGCTTGGTTCTTGTTTTTCAGTTCACTGATCGCATAAATCAGTTCTGATTCTATAGTTGGTGCTTGTTCGTGCTGATGTGTTTTGTCGGTTTGTATGGTTTGCAGGTATTGTTCCGGAGACTGATTTGCTTCAAGTTGTTTTCTTGATTTGATGGTTTTGCCTTTGTTTTCTGCCGGTATGTCCGCTAAATCTTCAACTAAGATTACTTGCCAATTGTTTCCTTGGCTTATCAGTTCTTGTTTGGTCTGGCCTTGGTGGTCTTGCTTATTGAATTGTTCGGGAAAGTAGATTAATTTGCTGTCAATATCTTGGTCGGATAACGGATTTTCTAAATATATCGGTTCTTTTTCATCTAAATCCAGCTTCTCGTTGTCGGTTGAAAGCAGTTTGCCCTCTTGGTGTTTCTTGATTAACAATCTCTTGTACCTATCCAGGATTATTGATATTGGCAAACCCATGGGCACCATTAAAAGCTTGGTAAAACCTTGTTCCAGCTTTTCTTTGATCATTTCCCTTTGTTCTTTGGCATCTAAAGATTTAAGTATCTGTTCAAATGTTGGTATGGGCTGTTCTTTACCATTAATATCAACGATGCCGATATCCTGGAATTTAGGAAGTAGCTCAATAATCCCTGTTTCGTTTAAGGTTCTTACTTGTTCTTCCCATTGTTCCTGAAGATGAAGCTTTTCAACAAGCTCGAGGGTTTCCTTGTTAATAATTGTTTCTCTTTTTAATTGTGGTTCGTGTTCAATCATATTTTTAATTTATTTTATCCAATGTTTTTCGCGGATTTTTAAATCTTCTTCTTCTTTTTTTTCTTCAATTTTTTCTTTGGCCATTTCGCGCAGTTTTTCCAGATTTTCCTTGTCCAGTTCTTTAACCCGTTTTTCCAGTTTTTTCTTGTCGTTCTTTTTCGGTTCTTCGATAATTTCCGCAAGCAACACGTCCAGAATCGCGCCGACTTTCGGACCTGGCTCGATTTTCAATAATTTCATAATTTCGCTGCCGTTAATTTTCAGCATTTTTGCCGAAATCGGATCCTGAGAAACTTTTTCTATCATATATTCAATTGTGCGCAAACGGTATGGTTTTTCTTTTGGCCTGCCCATACCCAATCTGTCGGCAACTCTCAAGTTAATTAAATCAGGAATATTTTCTTTGCCCACCCGTGCAACCAATCTTCTTGCGCCTGCTTCGGTTAATCTTTCGGGGTCAGAAACAAACATATGATTTTTAACCAGTAAAACTACTTTATCAATGAATTTATTGGGGAATTTCAATCTTTGTAAAATTCGCGCGGTGAATTTCGCACCCACATAGTCGTGATTGTAAAAAGTGGAATCAGGGCCCTCACCTTGTTTGGTTTCCGGTTTACCGATATCGTGAAAAAGTGCGGCAAATCTGATTTCCAAAGCGAAATTTTTCTCCGCGGTAACCTTCAAAGAACGCAGAGAATGTTCGTAAATATCGTAAATATGATGCTTGTTCTGACTTACGCCCACTCCTTTTTCCAGTTCCGGTAAAATAAATTTCAAGAGATTAGTCTTTTGCAATAAATCAATGCCTTCGGCAGCTTTTTCCGATTCCATAATCTTCACAAGTTCGTCCTTGATTCTTTCTTTGGAAATCGCCTGAATCCATCCTGCGTTTTTTTGAATTGCTTTAAATGTTTTTGCTTCAATTTCCCAGCCCGAGGCTGGTCCGCCTTGGGCGGAGAGAACACGGGCAAAACGCACCGCTCTTAACATTCTTAAGGCATCTTCATCGAACCTTTCTTCGGCCTTACCAACGGTTCTGATGATTTCATTTTTCAAATCATCTTGCCCCAAAAACGGGTCAATGATTTTTTTGTCTTCATCCAGGGCAAGTGCGTTCACGGTAAAGTCCCTGCGTGCCAAATCTTCTTCAATGTTTTTCGCATATTTAATTTCATCGGGATGGCGTTTATCCGAATATTTTCCGTCTTTACGGTAAGTGGTGATTTCGATTTCTTTCAGGGTTTCGTCTTTGGCATCAGTTAAAACTGTAACTGTGCCGAACTTATTTTCATAAAAACTTTTCGGAAAAATTTTCTTGATTTCCTCGGGCTTGGCATTAGTGGTAATATCCCAGTCTTTCGGCTTTTTATTCAATAACAAATCTCTCACGCATCCGCCAACAACATGGGCTTCGTAATTTTTACCAATCAATTTTTCCAATATTAAATTAACTTCTTTGGGAATGGTCATCTTATCTTTAAGATAACCCAAATCTTGCCTTTTGGCAATTTCTGGGTTAGAATTTAAGAAACTCCGCCCCTATGGTGAAACGAACCCCGCAAAAATTTTGCTTTGCAAAATTTAACGGGGCAAGTATCACCTAATTAGTCTTTTTACCCCGCATAATTTGCCCCTATAGTGAAATGGATATCACGTTAGTCTTCGGAACTAAAGTTGGGGGTTCGAATCCTCCTGGGGGCACAAGCAAATTATTGCGGGGCGGAACTAAAGTTGGGGGTTCGAATCCTCCCGGGAGCACCAAACTAAATTCAATTCTATCGCCCCCATAGCTTAGTGGTAAAGCAGTTGCCTCTTAAGCAATTGATCAAGGTTCGATTCCTTGTGGGGGCAAATTGACAGAAGATTTTAAAAAAATTATATTTTCTAATATTGCCCCCATAGCTTAGTGGTAAAGCAACTGCCTTTTAAGCAGCTGATCAAGGTTCGATTCCTTGTGGGGGCAAATCATAAAACCCGCGATACGCGGGTTTTAACATTAAAGAGTAGAATTAATTTTATCCAAGGCGCCTACTTTAAAAAACCGAAACGAGATAATAAATTCCCAAACCAAACAAAACAATTGCCTCAATTAAACTCAACCAAACCATGCTTTTCCCGGAAGCAATTTTAATATTCATTGTAAAAACCGCAATCAGAAAAATAACAATCTCATCAAGCATGTAAAAGAAAATGTAAAGCGCAATATAAAAAAGATAAGTCAGAGCCGAAAGCTTTGCTTTCGCCAATATGCCCGCAAACAGAACCGGAATTACCGCAGAACAAGGAAATTCGACAATCGTAATTACTGCAGCAAAAATGAATATACTGATAATTATCCCCCAGATTCCGCCGGTTTCCTTGAATGTTTTTTGTATTTTTGTGGAAAATTTGGAGATGATGCTATTGTTTTGCGCGGTATCACAGGTTGGCCCGTATTTTTTGAATTTAAGAAATTGGCGGAAAAAATAAACAGCACCCAAAATTCCCAGAACCCCAACCAAAACATTCATTATATTCAAAACCGGGCCAAGATAAAAGAAAAGCTTATACCATAAAACGATTAAAAACCCATAAATAATTGCCGTGGTCAGAATATATGCTCCACCAAAAAGCAGAATTTTAATTCTTGAACGCAAAATTAATACCAACCCCAAAATCAAAATCAACGCACCCAAAGAACAAACATTAAACCCGTCAAAAAAGCCCAAAACAAACGCCTGACCAAACAAAGAATATTTACTCAAATCCACTTCGCCGATTATCGGAAGATTAGCCTTGTTTTTATCTTTAATCGGTTTCGACTCAGTATTGTTAAGTTGTTTCTGAATTGATGCTTCTATTTCCTTGCCCACTCCATCGGCATTATCAAAGCCCATGATAAATTCTTCACCGACAAAAGTCAACGGCACAAGCCCGGTATATTTTTCCGCCTCGTGCTCTACCAATAAATCAATCATTAATTTTCTGTTCTCGGCACCACTTGAAAGATAACGATTAATCATGATTTGCGGATATTTTTCCTGCATTGTGTCGAGAAATTTTTGCTCTGCCTTGCAATGCGGACAGGTTTCCGAATAAAAGAAATTTATTTCCAGCTTGTTTTCTGTTTGCGCAAAAACAGGGCCGAAAACAGTCAGCCCTAAAACCAATAAAAAAATAAAGAAAAATTTCTTTGCCATTGAGATAAATTATAGGGTTTAATTTAATTTTTGGCAAGAAAATTTGCCATAAGAATTAATCTGTATTATAATCGAATTATGTTAAAAAAAGCAAAAAAGAAAAAAATAATCGAGGAGCACAAAGTGCACGAAACCGACACCGGGTCGGCTGATATTCAAATTGGCCTTATAACCGAAGAGATTAAAAAACTGACCGGCCATTTGAAAAAACATCCCAAAGACAATCATTCGCGAAGAGGTCTTTTGGGAATGGTTTCAAAAAGAAAAAAACTATTGGAATGGCTGGAAGGCGATGACGAAAAAAGATATAAAAAAATAATCAAGGCCTTAGAATTAAAAAAATAAATGGCGATTATTAAGCACAAGGAACAAAGAGTGGGCATCTTGATTGATGTTCAAAACATGTACCACTCGGCAAAAAACATCTATCACGCCCGAGTAAATTTCGGAGAAATTTTAAAGACCGCGGTCGCGGGAAGAAAACTGATACGCGCAATCGCCTATGTGGTCACCACCGAAAGCGGAGAGGAAAAAGCATTTTTGGAAGCCCTAACAAAAGCAGGAATTGAGGTAAAAAGCAAGGACTTACAGATTTTTCCCGGAGGCATGAAAAAAGCGGATTGGGATGTCGGCATGGCGGTTGACGCAATTGAATTAAGTAAGAAGGTGGATAGCGTAATTCTGGTTACCGGAGACGGGGATTTTGTCCCCTTGGTCGAACACTTGAAAGCTCAGGGACAAATGGTAGAAGTAATCGCTTTTTCCAAAAGCACATCAGGCAAACTCCAAGAAGCGGTTGACGACTTTACGGATTTAGCAAAAAATCCCGCCAAATACTTAATCAGAATAAATAAAAGATAATTAACAAAATAATTAATTAAGAGGCAGAAAAACGCAGATAGGACTCGTTTTGCGAGATACGCAGACTTGTGCAGATAATTATCCGCATAAGTCCGTGTATCCCGATGAGTAAAATCAGCGCGAAATCTGCTTCTATGTATCATGGATACAAAAATTTTTAAGACAGAGATTGAAGGAAAAGAACTCTCTGTTGAATTGGGCAGATTAGCCCAACAAACCAATGGCTCGGCACTGGTAACCTACGGCCAAACAACTGTTTTGGCTACCGCCGTGCTAGGCGCCAACGTAAGCGACAAAACATACTTTCCCCTGACCGTCGATTACGAAGAAAGGTTTTACGCTGCCGGAAAAATAAAAGGCAGTCGTTTTATTAAGAGAGAAGGAAGGCCGTCCGATGAAGCGATTCTGACCGGCAGAATGATTGACAGGTCTATTCGCCCTCTTTTTAATCAAAAAATGAGAAACGATTTACAGGTTGTTTTAACCGTAATGTCGTTTGACGGAGAAAATGATCCTGGGCTACCAGCGCTAATTGGCGCATCGGTGGCTTTGTCCGTTTCCGACATACCGTTTAACGGACCTGTTGCGGGAATTTCGGTTGGCCAAGATGACAAGGGCAGCTGGGTGGTTACTTCAACCCTGAGCGCGAAAGCGAAAACCGGCTCGGAAATCTTCGCTGCCGGAATCGAAAAAAACAAAGACATTTTCCTGAATATGCTCGAAGGCCAAGCACCACAAATGCCGGAAAGCCAAATGCTTGAAGGAATCGATTTAACGAGAAAATACATTAAAAAACTGATCGACTTCCAAAAAGATATTGTCAAAGAAATTAAGCCAATAAAAAAAGAATTGACTGTTCAGGAAATCGGCGCGGAACTTAAAAAAATAATTGACGAATTTCTCGGCGATAAACTGGAAACGGCAATTTACCACAAAGAAAAACAAATAAGAGTAAATCAATTAAATGAAATCAACAGCGGGATCGAAGAATTAATAAAAGAAAAATATCCCGAAGAAATCAAAGCAAAGCTTGCCTTGGCAATAGATTATATCGAAGAAAAAATTGACGAAATCACCCACGTAAATATTCTTAAAAACAATAAAAGGCCGGATGCGAGAAAACTTGATGAGTTAAGAAAATTAAGCGCGGAAGTGGGAATTTTGCCGAGAATTCACGGCTCGGGATTATTCCAAAGAGGAGAAACGCAGGTATTCTCCGCTGTCACTCTCGGTTCTCCCGGCGCGGAACAGATTTTCGACCAAATGGAAATAGAGGGCAAGAAAAGATTTATGCATGATTATAATTTCCCGCCATTTTCCGTTGGCGAAGTCGGAAGAGTCGGAAACCCGGGAAGAAGAGACATTGGTCACGGAGCATTGGCGGAAAAAGCATTAATTCCGATTATCCCCTCAAAAGAAGAATTCCCCTATACGATTAGAGTTGTATCCGAGGTTCTGTCTTCGAATGGGTCGTCTTCAATGGCGTCTGTTTGCGGTTCGACCTTGGCTTTAATGGACGCAGGTATTCCGATTAAGGAAAAAGCTGCCGGAATCGCCATGGGCCTAATGATGGACCCTTCGACGGGCTCAGGGCAAGCCATGAAATATAAAGTCCTTACCGATATTCAGGGGCCGGAAGACCATTATGGAGACATGGACCTGAAAATCGCCGGCACCAAAAACGGAATCAATGCAATTCAAATGGATATTAAGATTGACGGAGTGAGAATGAATATTCTGGAAGACGCGTTTAAGCAAGCAAAAAAAGCGAGACTGGAAATTCTTGAAGTAATCACAAAAGCAATCAAAGAACCGCGACCGGAACTTTCGCCTTTTGCACCAAGAGTGTATTCACTCCACGTCAATCCCACAAAAATAGGAATGATTATCGGGCCGGGCGGAAAAACCATCAATGAAATAACCGCAGAAACAGGGGCAAGTATCGATATTGACGACGACGGCACGGTATTTATTACCTGCGAGGATGCGGAGATGGCAAAAAAAGCAATCGGCAAAGTAAAAGCCCTGACTAAAGAAGCAAAAATCGGAGAGGTGTATCAGGGAAAAGTGGTAAAAATCATGGAATTCGGCGCGTTTGTCGAGCTTTATCCCAAGCAAGACGGATTACTGCACATTTCAGAACTGGGCAGAAACATCAGAAGAGTTGAAGAAGTAATTCACGAAGGAGAAGTTATTGATGTAAAAATCAAAAATATCGACAACAACGGAAAAATTAGCCTGGTATTGGAAAAAAAGAAAGTGTAAAATTAAGCTATGGGAATATTGGAACCCAAACACGGGCCTAAACAAGACTTTAGCGGGGTAAAAGAAATAAAAAAGGAGGACAATAAAACCATCAATGCCCTTCCGGACTTTGAAATCCGCACAATGAAAGATGATCTGACCGGATTGGGCGTAAAAAGAGTAGATAAAAGTCTTTTTTTTCAGGCAAAAATCGGACAACAAGCCACACCCGGTGGTATCGCACCAGTAGTACCAAGGCCGACAATTCCTTCAGGGGAAACCACAAAAAAAGAAAGGGGAGTTCTCGAAAACACAAAATCCGAATTCAAGTCGGAGTTCCCGAAAAAAGAGGAATCCGGCATGATTGTACCGGAAAATCTCCCCGTTGCTTCAATGTTTAAAAAATCGGCCCTGCCAAGCACCGAAGAATTAATCCGTAAAAAGGAAGAATCGCCGCTTGCTCCTCTGCCCCCAAGAGAACCGGAAACGTTTTTTGAAGAAGAAGCTCCGACTCCCGAAAAAATACGGGCCAAGACCGCAGAAACATCCGAATTACCGCAAATGGAAAAACTGAAAATCCCTGAACCGATATATGCCCCTGAAAAAGAAGGAATCAGAAAAATATTAAAACTTGCAACTATAGGAGTTTTTGCTCTGGCACTTATTGGTGCCGGGGCTTTTGTTTATTTTAAAAACAGAACTTCGATTGAACCCGAACCGGAGCCCGTGATTAAAGTCGAACCGCAATTATCAATTCCCATAGTCAGTGTCGAGGAAAAGAAAATTCTTTCTCTGATTAATGGAAAAAATCTTTTTCAACTTTTAAGAGAGGAGGCGAAAACAGAACAAAAAACTCAAACATTTAAATATATCGGGGCACTAAAAAACGAAACCGAATTTCTCTCGCTGGGAGGAGTTATGCAAAACCTGGAAATACCGATATCTCCCTATGTATCATCGGAGCTGAAAAATAATTACAATCTTTTTATTTTCAACCAAGAAACGGGGAAACGAATCGGAATAATTATCGAAATAAATAATCCCGAAAATCTAAAGACACAAATGAAAACATGGGAACCTGCAATGCTCGACGATTTTAAGAATTTCTATCCGATACAGGCACCGGGACAGGCCGCAAGTAAAAATTTTCTCGACGACAACTATAAAAACGTGATTATTAGATACAAAAATCTGCCTTATCCGACCCTAACCCTGAATTACACAATTTTGAGCAATTTTCTTGTTATCGGAACCAGCAAGGAATTGATGTATTCGACAATCGACAGAATTTTGACAAAGTGATTGGAACCAGAGCTGTTGATAACTTGTTAAAAACCCAAAATTAGGAATTATATTTGAAATGACGTCAAGGCCAGATTAAGCTAATTTTCGCCCTAAACATTGACTTTTAACCTATTTTGTCCCTTGACGAAAACTGTAAAAAGTTTTCCACAGAATTAAAACTGCAATAAACCCCATAGTGATTTCGGGAAAATAATGGCGAGAGAGTAATAAATAGTTAATCAAGGTTTTTGACAAAAAACACGTATAGTCAAAAATCTGTACGAGGTGAATAAAGTATTTTCAGCGGCAATAGGCGGCCTTGAGGCCGAACTAATCGAGGTGGAGGCAGATTTAACATCAGGTCTCCGTTTTTTTAGTATTGTCGGGCTTCCGGATAAATCCGTGGAAGAGTCAAAAGAAAGAATTGCTGCAGCAATCAAAAACAGCGGCTTGGAACCGCCGCAAAAACACAATAAAAGAGTAATTATTAATCTTGCTCCGGCCGACCTGAGAAAAGAAGGTTCGGCATATGATTTGCCTATTGCCTTAAGTTTTCTTCTCTCTTCTGAACAAATAAATTTCGACCCGAAAGACAAAATATTTGTCGGAGAGCTTGCCCTGGATGGAAGAATCAGAAGAGCCAATGGCGTTTTACCGATTTGCCTTATGGCAAAACAAATGGGGATAACCAATGTTTTTATTCCCAAAGGGAATGACAGCGAAGCAAAACTGATAAAAGACATAAATGTATTCCCCGTTGAATCGCTTGCCGAATTAATCGGGTTTTTGGAAAAAAGAACGGAAATCAAGCCACTCGAACAATATGATATTGAAAAAGAAATTATCGAAATGCCTTCTTATTCGGTGGATATGGCCTATATTAAAGGCCAGCTTAATGCCAAAAGAGCATTGGAAATCGCTGCCAGCGGAAGTCATAATGTACTGATGGTGGGACCGCCCGGCTCAGGGAAAACACTATTGGCAAAAGCCATCCCTTCAATTTTGCCGCAAATGTCCTGGGAAGAAGCCCTGGAAGTAACCAAGATTTACAGCGTTTCGGGAAAACTTTCACATAAAAAGTCTTTAATTCTGCATCGACCCTTCCGCAGTCCGCATCATAGCGCTTCCGAAGCCAGCTTAATCGGCGGCGGAAGCCTTGCCAGGCCAGGAGAAATAACTTTAGCGCATCGCGGGGTGCTGTTTATCGACGAATTTCCCGAAATCCACAGAGATTCCCTGGAAAGCCTAAGACAACCAATGGAAGATGGCGTAGTGTCTATTGCCAGAGCCAAGGCAAGTTACACTTTTCCCGCCAGATTTATTTTGGTTGCGGCAATGAATCCTTGCCCTTGCGGATACTACAATGACCCGGAGAAACAATGCACATGCAATCAGAACCAGATAAATAAATACCAAAGAAAAGTTTCCGGACCGATTATGGACAGAATCGACCTCTATGTCGAAGTACCGCACGTAAAATATGAAAAGTTGACTGACGAAAAAATCGACGGCTCAAGCGAAGAAATCAGAAAAAGAGTGGAAAAGGCGCGAAAAATCCAATTGGAAAGATTCAAGAGCGACAAAATTATCACCAATTCTGAAATGGGTATTCCGTTGATAAAAAAACACTGCCAAGCCGATGAGGCCGGCAACAAATTACTGAAAAACGCAGTAAATAACCTGCATTTGTCCGCCCGCGGCTATCATCGCATCCTAAAGCTGGCCAGAACAATTGCCGATCTGGATGAATCCCAAAACATACAAGCACAACACATTGCCGAGGCCTTACAATACCGGCCAAAAACGGAAATATAAAAAATAAAAAATCCCGCTGAAAAGCGGGGTTTTAAAATAAAATGGGGCCGACTGAAGTCGACCCCATGAAACGGTGACGAAAAATTTACCCGAGATCCCGATTAATTCGCTCATGGAGAGCCTTCTTATCTTCCTCGTCCACTATCTCCTCCGCCCTTCTGCGAGATATACCGCCGAATGGAAGATCGCCCATTGTATTTTCTTTAGACGCGAGCTTCCGTACACGACATTCGCGACATCTACCGCAATCACAATAACGATCCATGATAATTTCTCCTTTCCCCGTTTAGTTTTGAATTTGGGATTATTCCCATCCAACAAAATATGTAAAATCTTCTTATTTTATTTTGTTCCAAAGAACTATCTTTAGTATAGCAAATTACTTAAGCTTTGTCAATGGTAGGCGCGGGTCCCGCCTCAGACGGATTCTTAAATTGAATCATTAAAAATTCAATGAAAATTAAAAATTTTAATAAATGTAGCCGATTATTCTCCAGTCGTCTTTATTTAACGTCCTTACCTTTTTAATGCCTCTTCCTAAATGCATTTCAGAGATGGTAATATAATCTCCTTCAATGTTTTCCACGTAAGCAACATGGCCATAATAGGAATTTTCACGTGTTTGTATAATCGCCCCAATTTGCGGCTCGTTTCCTGTGGCAAATCCGTATTCGGCTGCTTTATAAATCCATGTTTTTGCATTTCCATTCCAGGGAATATAGCGCCTTTGCGCAACATACCAAGTACATTGACCCCAGGGGAATTTATGGCTCTCGTTGGCATAGGGCCTGGGAAAATCATTGAAAGTTGAGATGGCGTAAGTACGTGGCTGAGCATAACCGGCTTTTTCTCCGTCAGGAATGACTATTTGTTGCCCGATTGCCAAATTACCGCTTGCCGGCAACCCGTTAAATGTGATGGTTTTTTCCAGATCACCTTTATAATTTTTGACGATTTTATCCAGGGTTTCGCCTTTCTTAATAGTATGTAAAATTCCCGAAATCGGTAAAATGGTCAGTTTCTGACCGGGTTTAATGTAATCCCAAACACTTAAATTATTGGCCCAAAGCAGGGTATTGGCGGAAATTCCAAATGCAGTGGCAATTTCCGAAATTACGTCTCCGGATTGAACTTCATAAATAATAATCCCATTCCTTTGCTCTCCCGGCACAGAAGATAATGTTGACGGAGAACAGGCTGCCACAACCGAACCGTCCTGCAAAATAATATTAAAATCCTCGGCAAGCTCGCCCTCGGCATAAGCCTCTTCAACAATAAACTCTTCCGGATTCAAATACTGCGCAGCATAAACAAAAGAACCTTTTCTTATGGCTTCCGACTCGTCTTCAACAGATACATCCTCTGATCCCCCTGCCATTGCCGAAATAGTGAAAACGAATGCCGAGACAATAAAAATCACTGCTCCGGCCCTAAGATAGGGTTTTTTAAGCAGTAATTCAATTATTCTTCTGCTATTTTCCTTTTTGAGTGAAAACCACCCAACAAGGATTGTTTTCGTCTTTAAAATAGGAAATTTCTGACATTAGAACATTTTAAAACCTTCCAGTTTTAGTATTTACCAGCTTAGCATGCCTTTTTAAACTTGTCAATGTTTTTGTCCCCACTTAAAAATGTTAAAATAATATTATGGAAGAAATCCTGAACAATTTAAACCCCAGGCAAAAAGAAGCGGTAACCACAATCAACGGCCCGCTCTTGATTTTAGCCGGCCCAGGAAGCGGAAAAACCCGAGTTCTAACCCATCGCCTGGCACACCTCATCGCCAACAATATTGCTCCGAAAAATATCCTTGCCGTAACTTTCACCAATAAGGCGGCTGACGAAATGAAACAGCGGGTCGCGAAACTTATCGGGGGGAAAACTTACGCACCTCTGATTGGAACATTCCATTCTATCTGCCTGAAAATATTGAGAATAGAAATCGACAAACTGGAATACAAGAAAAGTTTCACAATCTATGACGAGGACGATAAATTAAGCGTCATCAAAAAAATAATTCCTGAACTGGAAATAAACAAAGACCAATTCCCGCCGAAAAAAGCTGCCACGATTATTTCCGGACTAAAAAGCGAATTTATCGATTACGCGACATACGCGGAAAATGCCCGCGAATACTTCGAAAAAACAATGAGTAGAATTTATTCGGCATATCAAAACGAAATGAAAAGAAATAATGCCCTGGATTTTGATGATCTGATTATGCTGACGATTAAATTATTCGAAAAATTTCCCGAAACGTTAAATAAATATCAAGAAAAATTCCAATACATACTTGTGGATGAATATCAGGATACTGACCCGATTCAATACCGGCTGATCAGGCTTTTGGCCGCGAAATACCGGAATATTTGCGTTGTCGGAGACGACGCACAATCGATTTATTCTTTTCGCAATGCGGATTTCAGAAATATTCTCAATTTCGAAAAAGACTATCCGGAAGCGAAGGTAATCACCTTGGACCAGAATTACCGCTCGACGCAAAATATTCTTGATGCGGCATCGAAAATAATCTCGAAGAACAAATATCAAAAACCGAAGAATCTCTGGACGGAAAACCCGGCTGGGCCGCCAATATCGATTGTTTCCACATGGGACGAAAAAACCGAAGCGGAATTGATTGCCCAAAAAATCGAAGAACTGAAAAAACAAGGATTTAAATTGAAAGATTTTACGGTTTTTTACCGCACCAATGCCCAATCACGGGCCATCGAAGAAACATTTATCCGCAATAATATCCCCTACAAGCTGATTGGCGCAACCAAATTTTATCAAAGGAAAGAAATCAAAGACCTGATAAGTTATTTAAAATTCATCGCCACGGAAGATTTAATCAGCCTGGAAAGAATTATTAATGTTCCTCCGCGCGGAATCGGTGAAATAACCTTTAAAAAAATAAAGGGAGCGGGATTGAAAAACGCAGCGCAAGAAAAACCGGAAATAAATAAATTTTATACATTAATAAAGAATCTGAAAAAAGAATCGGAAAAACTACCCCTATCTCAAATCCTAAAAATGATTTTAAAAGAAACCGATTACAGAGACTACCTCAAAAAAAGTTACGGGGGGAATATTTTGGCCAACGATATCCCCGAAGACGAAGCGCGCTGGCAAAATATCCAGGAATTGGTTAATGTTTGCTCTGATTACGATAAAATCGAAGCGCCGCAGGGATTGTACGAATTTTTGGAAAAAACAGCGCTTTTTTCCGATGCCGACGAAATCAACGAACAAAAAGACTTGGTGCATCTGATGACTCTGCATACGGCAAAGGGTTTGGAATTTTCCGTCGTCTTCATTTCCGGTTGCGAAGAAGGAATCTTACCCCACAGCCGAAGCCTGATTAACCCCCTGGACATTGAGGAAGAACGCAGATTGTTTTATGTGGGAATTACCCGCAGTAAAAGCCACCTTTATTGTATTTTCGCGCAAAGAAGAAGCAGTTGGGGACAAAAAGAAGCAAACCCGCCCTCGAGATTTTTGACCGAAATCCCCGAACAACTGATTGTTTTCGAGGAATTTTACAAAAAGGGAGGAGACCTGATTGATTTTTGATAAAATCAATAAAACGAAAAAGTAAAATCTAAAAAGGAAAAACCAAAGCGGAAAAGTCAAAACCGAAAATAGTTTTAAGTTTTTAGTTGTCGTTTTTACTTTTTCATTTTTAATTTTTAATTTTAAAAACGCTAATTGCCTTGGAACAATCAATCAAACAACTTCTTGACAAATATAACATCAAGCCTTCTAAGCGACTTGGGCAGAATTTTTTGATTGACAATTCCGTCCTGCAAAAAACAATTAACGCTGCGGAATTATCAAAAAATGACATAGTTCTGGAAATCGGCCCCGGGTTAGGAACTTTAACTATGGAATTGGCAAAAAGAACAAAGCAAGTTATTGCCGTGGAAAAAGACGAAAAAATGTGCAAAATATTGCAGGAAGTGCTTGATGTCAAAAATGTGCGAAATGTTAGAGTTATCAATAATGATATTTTAAAAGTTCGAAGTTCGGAGTTCGAAGTTCAAAGTTATAAAATTGTGGCGAATCTACCTTATTATATAGCTTCTCCGGTAATCAGGATGTTTTTAGAGACAGAAAACAAACCCGAATCAATGATTTTAATGGTACAAAAAGAAGTGGCGCAAAGAATCTGTGCCAAGCCGGGTCAAATGTCAATCCTTGCTGTTGCAATTCAATTTTATGCCCGGCCGGAAATTGTTTCCGAGGTTTTAAAAACAAGTTTTTATCCGCAACCAAAAGTGGATTCCGCGATTATTAAAATAACCCCGAAAAATAATTTACCTAAAATTAATATTGAAAACTTTTTCTCCTTGATTAAGGCTGGGTTTTCTTCGAAAAGAAAATTTTTAATCAGTAACTTGTCCCGAGAATTGTCCGCCCGGGGCGGATCCGCCTTCGGCGGAAAAATTGAAAATTGTAAATTGAAAATTGTTTTTGACCAAGCCCGTCTTGGTCAAAAAATGAGGGCGGAAAATTTAAGCGTTGACGATTGGATGAATATTTATGAAAAGATTAAAAACATTTTGTAGGAAAAATTCGGCATTTTTACTACCCGTAATCAGCGGGGTTTTGCTGTTTCTTGCTTATCCCCCGCAAGATTTATGGTTCCTGGTTTTTGTGAGCCTGGTTCCGTTATTTTATTTTCTCTTTTCGGAAAAAACATCTTTTAAAAAAGCATTCTGGGGCGGGGGAATTACGGGATTTATTTTTATGGGCGGGTTGTTTGTCTGGCTTTTTTACACTGCGCCGTTTGAATGGCTGGGGGTAAAAACACAAAAAGATTTTATTTCTATTTTACTTTTAGTGATTTTACTATGGGCTTTTCAAGTTTTCCTTTT
>Ga0315276_10001647_pt1 | contig 20074 bp, 14 predicted proteins | sample YL17G05_0_MG_FD_204542 | JGI IMG/M metagenome (GOLD analysis project Ga0315276, IMG submission 204542) | Sediment microbial communities from Yellowstone Lake, YNP, Wyoming, USA - YL17G05_0 | ecosystem: Environmental > Aquatic > Freshwater > Lake > Sediment | place: USA: Wyoming | collected... | reverse complement strand
CCCCGATGGCGTAGTCCTGAGGTAATCTTCAAAGGGATCAAAGGAAGGAACTGTCCAGGTTCTTCAATAGTTTCCCGTCAGTGGCTTGTTTCAGAATTACGATTGACTTTGGTTTTACAGATGTCTTAAAGAAGATAGTTTTATAATTAAAAGGAGGGTTTCCTTTTCGAGAAACCCTCCGAATATCGTAAATTTCCTTGATGTCTTAGTTTAATGTCTAATGACGTCTTTTTTTCTTTCGGCCGGTAATGCCCTTCTTGCGTTTCATATGTTTCTGCTTAAAGCTGTCTGCATCGACAAACGCTGATGCTACTTGACCGGCCTCACCGGCTGTTCCATGGGATGATTCATGCCCGGACATTGCGCCAGCCTTCGATCTCCCCTCGCCTTTTCTGTCAGGAAAAAGAGTTTTTAGAGAGCGCTTTACATATTCGGTGCCCTTCACTCTTTCCTTACCGCGGTATTTTTCCTGCATATTATACCAAATTACAAGTATGGGGCTGACGAGACAGTCGGATGAATATGTTCCTACAACGACACCGATAAGCATCGCGAAGGAAAATCCACTTAGAACCTCGCCGCCGAAGAAAAATAAAAACACCAGAACAATTATTACCGTACCCGAAGTCAGCAAGGTCCTGCTCAATGTCTGATTGATGCTGAGATTGACTAACCCTTCATACGAAGCGCCGGGTTCACGATGTTTATTGATATTCTCCCGGATTCTATCGCAAACAACGATGGTGTCATTTACAGAGTAACCGACAATGGTAAGCAATGCGGCGACTATCGAAAGTGTAAATACCTTTCCCGATAGTGCATATATACCAGTCGTAATAATAACATCGTGGATGAGCGCTAAAATAGCTGCAAAGCCGTATCTGAATTTAAACCTGAAGGTCAGGTAGATCAACATACCTAACAGTGAGAAAATCGTTGCGTTGACTGCCGACGCGCGCAAATCCGAACCCACGCTCGGCCCGACCATATCCACGCTGGTTATAATAAACTCGCTGATGAAGAAATCGTTTTTAAGATTATCAATGATTTCGGCATTAATAAAATCGGGATCTTTGCCATTGTTTGCCTTAACCAGATCAGGATTATTGTTGATTTTTAATAGTTCATCAAAACCGTGGATCAAAACGACTTGCACGCTGTCCCTGTAATTAACAATCAGTTGCCCGAGGAATCTAAAGTATTTTTGTTGAGGAGTCAGATTCTTGATTTCTTCTTCGGGAAGAAAATTGTTTATATATTCGGGAATAACGGCGGGCGGTGAGATTTTCCCCTCAAAGTAGGCTGCAAGTTTCACCCTGCCGGCCGAGTTCAGGTTTTCCTTTCCTGAATCCATTTCCTTTTTCGAATCTTCCGACATCAGGTTATTCGAAATGAGCTCGGCGGTATCAATCTTTACGTCTTCCGCGCGCTTGCTCAACGCTTCGCTTGAGGATTCAACCCTTATAAGCAACGAATAAAGCCTGCCTTGCGAATCCTTGTCGCCGTACTCATGAACCACGACATCCCCAAGGTTCATCTTGCCAAGCCTGCTACGAACATCGGTCAACGTATCCGACGTGACCGGGTGCTTATATTGAAGGACTAACTGTGTACCGCCGGTGAATTCAATCCCGTAATTGAGACCAAACTTTACCCAGCAGAATATCGAAAACGCAACAGCCAAACCGGAAAATAGGAAAAAAAACTTCCCATATTTCATAAATGGATAATTAGTATTGTGAAAAAACCTCATCAGCGGTCTCCTTATTCCTTATCCTGAATCATCCTATATCAACGCTTTTATAAATTCTTTTTTCTCTGTTCCCGGGAACAGTTTGAAGAGTATCAGATATAACGTCCTCGAAACAAAAATTGCTGTAAACAAACTGGCTACAAGGCCAATTATCAGGACTATGGCAAATCCCTTAATCGGACCGGTTCCGAAATTGAACAGACAGAGGCCGGAAATGATTGTCGTGAGATTCGTGTCGAGAATCGTTACCATCGCTTTCTGAAATCCGCCCGTTACTGCCGCCCGAACTGTTTTCCCGATGTCTAATTCCTCGCGTATTCTTTCAAAAATCAGAATATTTGCGTCAATTGCCATGCCTATGGTCAGTATCAAGCCTGCAATGCCCGGCAAAGACATCTTGGCGTTTAACATAGCCATTACACCAAGTATAATGAAAACATTTATCAATAGGGAAGCCACTGCGTTTAATCCGGACACTTTATAATACACAAGCACACAGCCGATAACGACAACCAATCCCAAGATAGCCGAAAAAATACCTTTATTTTTGGCATCGGCTCCCAGCGTGGGTCCGACGCGGTTTTCATGCAAAAATATCGGTTTAGCCGGCAGCGCTCCCGAACGGAGAAGCATTGCGAGTGTTTCGGCTTCCTTTTGCGAGAAATGGCCGGTAATAATTCCTGAATCCGCAATCTGCGCCTCTATATTCGGTGCTGATACGACCTTTTTATCAAGTACGATAACCAACCGCTCACCTTTATGCGCTCCGGTATAGTCCCAGAACCGGTTGGCCGCCGTCGCTTTCAGATAAAACGAAACCGCAGCACCCCCGCGGTCATCCCGGCCGAGCCTTGCATATTTGAGTTCGCCGCCGGTGACGATCGGTTCTTTTTTCAAAGGCCAATATCTGAATACATCTTTTCCGCTGTTGTCTTTGCCGACAAGCTCCGGAAGAATTTCCATATTTTCAGGGAGCGTTCCGCCGAGCTGGCGCATAACATCCTCGACGCTTTTTCCAGGTTCGCCTGCGCCCGGCAGCCATTCGAGATACGCTTGACGTCTAAGTACTTCTTTCGCCCATTCGGTGTCCTCGAGACCCGGCAACTGTATGATAATCCTTGCTCCGGCCTCCTCGCTGCTTTCAGGCTGAGTGGTGACATTGGGTTCCTGGACGCCTATCTCATCAATCCTGTTTCTCAGGTTGTTTTCAACGGTTCTGACCGTTTCCTCCTTGAATTCCTTCAGCTTACGAGGTTTCCAATTGAGACTGTAAACGAGATCACCGCTGTCACGAAGCGGCTCGGCATATTCGAATTCAGTAAAATGATCATTTATAAGGCTTTCGACTGTTTCTTTATGCGCCGGGTTGGCAGATCCTATACGAACCTCGATCTTATCCCCGATCGACTTGACGGAGGCATTGGCTACCCCCTCATCTTGAACCTGGGTTCTCAGATAGCCGGCATATTGGCTGGTCTCAGCCGCGACCGCGTCCTTGGTGTCAACACGCAGAACAAACATAACCCCGCCCTGCAAATCCAAAGCAAGATTAATATGCCAACCCTCCCCTGGAATCCAGACGGATAAAAGTGCAACCAACATTACCACCAGAATTAGTACCGATCTTACTAAAATACTTTTCCTCATATGCTCACCTGATATGTTTTTTTATTGAAGACGGAAGAATAAGCTTCTACAGATTTTATGTCAAGCTATTGAAATTCTTAATTGAAACAGGGTTCTCCAGAATATGACTTATTTTTTACCATGAACATGATAGGTTTTCATCTTACTGGCCCTGCCCTTCAGATCTATCTCGCCGATAAGCTTCGTCTTGAATTTGCTCTGAACCGCTTTATAGGTCGCTTCACCGATCACAATTTCATTTGGTTTGGCGATATATTTTTCAAGCCTCGACGCCACGTTTACGGTATCCCCAAGGACGGTGTATTCGATACGCTTCGGTGAGCCTATATCACCGGCAACCACACGTCCGCTGTTTATCCCGATCCTAATATTTATATTGAATCCGAGCGATGCATCTTCATTGAATTTCTCGACGGCCTTCATCATATCTGTCGCTGCGCTGACGGAGCGGAGAGCATGGTCGTTATCCTTGTAAGCGAAGGGTGCGCCGAAAACGGCCATCAATCCGTCGCCGAGGAATTTATCAAGCGTCCCTTCATACTCGAAAATAATATCCGTCATCTGAGAGAAAAATTCGTTCAGAAATAACCCGACCTTTTTCGGCTCCATTTTCTCGGTATATGTCGTGAAACTGACTATATCGGCAAACAGTATCGAACATTCGAGTTCCTGCGCCTCGATGTTCAAACCCGCGGCGGAGCCCTTTGTTTGCAACAGCCGATTTATCACAGCCGGCGAGTGGTACCGTTCGAGTTTCGCCCTCGCGTCCGCTTCTTCTTTTATCTTTTCGGTAAGCCTTGCCCGCTGTATCGCAACAGCGGCGTAATTACCAAGCGATGAAAGAAGGTTCAGATCGTCTTCTCCGAATTTGACGCTCGCTATCGGTGAATCCACGAACAGGATACCGACAACCTCCCCCTCAACCCAAAGCGGGACGCACATCGCAGAACGTATGCCGTGAAAACGAATGCTGTCCCCGCTTGAAAATCGCGGGTCCATCATCGCATCCGTAGTCAGGATCGAAACCTTTTCCTTGAAAACCTTATGGGCGATGGTCTTGCTAATGGTGATCTGATCGCGTTCCGGTTTTCTGTGCTTCACGAGCTTGGGCTCCAGTTCGCCTTCGGAGTTGCCGAGCATCAGGAAGCCTCTGTCCACAGGCAGATACTTGAAAACCAGGTCCACGAACGTATTCAGGATCTCGTCAAGCTTACCAAGCGATATCAACGTACGCGCCACCTCGGTCAGAATGAAGAAGCTCTGATCCTGTTTCTTCGCATTTGAAGATGACAGCACCGAAGCGTCTTTTTTCGGTGTCGCGATGACTGTGCCTCCCTTCTCTCCGAGGGAAACACCCATCGACTTTATGATCGTATGATCGAGAGATGCCTCGATCTTGCGGTTGTCCTCGACGAGCAGAGGGGCTTCCTTGACGGAAGCAGGACCCTCGAATTTAAGCGGAAACCTTCCAAGAGCGAACGTATCTCCAGGTTTTATCTCAGCCTGGGCGATCCGAACATTGTTAACGAAAGTTCCGTTTCTGCTGCCCATATCTTCCAGGTAGAATTTGTTCCCTTTTTTGACAATAGCGGCATGGTTTCTCGATATACCGAAATCGTTCAGAACAAGATCGCTCGATTCCATTCTGCCCATCTCCACGCGATCTTTGGAAATGATGAATTCGTATTCGGAATCTCCCTCTTTATAAATTAGCTTGAATTCAGACATTTGAAAAATCTAACCCAAAATATTTTTAACCGTTTCTCCGATTTCAGCAGGGCTTTCGACCACAGTTATCCCCGCTTCCCTCAGAGCGACCATCTTTTCCGCCGCTGTTCCCTTGCCTCCGGCAATTATCGCGCCGGCGTGCCCCATCCTTCTTCCGGGAGGGGCCGTCCTGCCAGCGATGAAACTAACGACCGGTTTGGGATACTTGCTGTCCTTTACATAAGCCGCCGCGGTTTCTTCCGCCGTCCCGCCGATCTCTCCGATCATTACCACGGCTTCAGTCTGAGGATCGTCGCGGAAGATTTTAAGGACATCTATGAAATTCGTTCCTATAATCGGGTCGCCGCCAATGCCGACGCATGTGGACTGACCCAGCCCACGGTCTGTCAATTGAGCGACAGCTTCATATGTGAGGGTGCCTGAGCGGGAAACAACGCCCACTTTGCCTTCCTTATGAATGAAGCCCGGCATAATCCCGACCTTGGCTTTTCCCGGAGAGATCACACCCGGGCAGTTGGGCCCGATCATCCGTACATTTCTTTTATCTATGTAAAGCTTCGCCTTTATCATATCGAGGGTTGGAATTCCCTCCGAGATGCAGACAATTAATTTCACTCCCGCATCGGCGGCTTCCATCACGGAATCCGCCGCAAACGCCGGTGGGACGAAGATCAGCGAACAATCGGCGCCGGTCGCTTCGACAGCCTCTTTCACCGTATCAAAGATCGGAACACGTTCCATAAATTTTTGTCCACCCTTGAACGGCGTAACCCCTGCGACTATATTCGTCCCGTACTCCAGGCATTGCTCGGCATGGAAGGAACCTTCTTTCCCCGTGATACCCTGCACAAGGACTTTAGTTTTTTTATCCACAAGTATGCTCAATTTCCCACCTGCTATCTGTTCGAAATCTGTTTGACTACTTTTTCAGCGGCATCCTTGAGCGACTCCGCAACAACGAAATTCATGCCCGAATTTTCGAGAAGCGCCCCGGCTTCCCCGGCGTTCGTGCCCGCAAGCCGCACAACGACCGGAATCGCCACCTTGACCTTTTCAAGCGCGGAGATGATGCCGCGCGCCACGCGGTCGCAGCGGACGATCCCGCCGAAAATATTTATGAGCACAGCCTTGACGTTTTTATCCGCCATTAAAATCTCGAATGCCGCGGCCACTCTCTCTTCGCTTGCGCCGCCGCCGACATCCAGAAAGTTTGCCGGTTCTCCGCCCGCAAGTTTTATTATATCCATCGTCGCCATCGCAAGCCCTGCGCCGTTTACCATGCAGCCTATCGTTCCGTCTAATTTTATGTAATTCAAATCATGCTTGCTGGCTTCTATTTCGAGTTGTTCTTCTTCGTCGTAATCTCTTAGCTCCATCAGCGGCTTATGGCGAAAAAGGGCGTTATCATCAAAATTTATTTTCGCGTCGAGCGCAAGAACTTCGCCATCTCCCGTGATAAGAAGCGGATTTATTTCCGCGAGGGAGCAATCATATTTTATAAAGACATTATATAGTTTGGTAATAAAATCCGCGATCTTCCTGGTGACTTCTTTATCCTGCTTCAGACCCAGTGCAAGCTGCATCGCCTGGAACGCCGCAAGTCCCACCGCCGGATCAATGAAGGCTTTCAATATCTTCTCTGGCGTTTTTGCCGCAACTTCTTCAATTTCCATTCCGCCAGCCTCACTCGCCATGATGACCGGGCAGCCGTTAGCCCTGTCTATCACGATGCCGAGATACAGTTCCTTCTTGATGTTCATCCCCTGTTCGACGAGAAGCCTCTTCACTTCTTTCCCTTCCGGGCCGGTCTGGTGCGTTACGAGCATCATCCCGAAAATCTTTTTCGCGAGTTCATATGCCTCTTCGTCATTCTTCGCAAGCTTGACGCCTCCGCCCTTGCCGCGGCCGCCGGCGTGTATCTGAGCTTTCACTACGACTGTCGAGCCGAGCTCTTTAGCAATAGCCCTCGCTTCCTCCGGCGAAAACGCAACCCCGCCTTTCGGAACCGGGACGCCATTCTCCTTGAGTATCTCTTTTGCCTGGTATTCGTGAATCTTCATAGAAAAGTTCCCACCTCTATAGTCAAGATCGGTAACTTCTATGATTTATCACTACCAACCGGAAAGTCAAGGAGATTTTGATTGCGTGCTCTCACGCAGAGGCGGGTCTTGCGCGGTCCTTCGCCCATGTCCTAAGTCTCGAAATATCCTCGGACATCGTCCTCGAAAGAGGAACCGTATCGTTGATCACCGCTCCGATATCGTTTGTGAGGATATCGCGGCCCTGCGGGAATGCCCTGTAAAGCGCGTCAATAACAGCCTGCTCTATCTCCGCTCCGCTGAATCCTTCGGTCGCTGCAGCCAGAGACTCTATATCAAACGTCTCCGGCGCCCTGCCCCTCTTGCGCAGGTGGATATGGAATATCTCTTTCCTCTCCACAGCAGAGGGAAGATCGACAAAAAAGATATCGTCGAACCTGCCCTTCCTGACTAATTCGGGCGGAAGATTGTCAATATTATTCGCCGTCGCCACGACAAAAACCGGACTCGTCTTCTCCTGCAGCCATGTCAGAAACGTAGCGAAAACCCTTGCAGTCGTCCCGGCGTCGGAATTGCCGGAACCGGTGACGCCGCCGAATCCCTTCTCGACCTCGTCCAGCCACAAAACTACGGGCGCAATGGATTCGGCGATTTTTATCGCTTTGCGCATATTCGCTTCGGATGCCCCGATATAGGAATTGAACATCTGCCCGACATCGAGCCTGAGAAGCGGAAGCTGCCAGAGGCTCGCGACAGCCTTCGAGACGAGACTCTTACCGCATCCCTGGACTCCGAGGAGCAGCAGCCCTTTCGGCTGCGGCAAGCCGTATTCCCTCGCCCTCTCAGTAAAGGCATATGATCTTTCGTCAAGCCATTTCTTGAGATTTTCCAGCCCGCCGACGTTCTTTATGGTCTCGCTCAGGTCGAAATATTCCAGCAGTCCGGTCTTGCGTATAATCTGTTTTTTTTCAGCTATTATCAGCGGAATGTCCCGCTCATCAAAGCTCGCGGAACTCACCAGAGCCTTTGCGAAGACATTTTCAGCCTCGTTCTCCGTAAGTCCCAGAGCGGCCTTTACTGCCCGTTCCAGAAGATCAGGCGTCGCGTTTATAGCTACTTTCCGGGTCGCTTCCACGGAGCGGATCATCGTCTTGAAAAGGTCTGTAACCTCCTGCAGCGTCGGCAGCGGGAAATCGAGAACGCTGATCTCTTTTTCGAGCTCTGGAGGAATGGTCAGAATCGGAGATACGATTATTATTGTCTTATAACTGCGCTTGAGACGAACGGACAGGTCGCGGAGCCTGCGTATTACGACAGTCATTTCTTCCTTCAGGAAGGGGTGAAAATCCTTGAGAATGAAAACGGCGTTATCCGAAGACTTCTCGATGAAATCGAGCGCCGCTTCGGCTGTTTTGTTCTCTTCGACTGTCCTTCCGTTCGATTCCATTCCCGCGGAGACAGACCAGGTGTAAAGCTGTTTGTTAAGCGAGGTTGCCAGGCTCTGAATAAGCCGTTTCAGACGCATTTCCTCCCAGGTTATCAGGTAAATAATCGGGTACCGGGAGCGAATCATTAGCTCCAATTCTTCTCTTACATCAGTCATCCGTAAATCCCCCTTTTTCCGGAAAATTCCAGATATTTGATCAACTCCGCCTCTTTCGCCGAATATCCGAGGTCTATGCAGTATAATTCGCTCCCCGCGAAGAATACGATCCGTCCCCCTGCCATACCAAGCGTTCCGGCAACGATCTTCTTATCGGCGGAATATTTCCAAAGCACTTTGCCGTTTTTATTATACAACTTTAGCTCGTTTTCGGTAACCCGGATGAAACATGGCTCGCCGTCCCTGTCCCGGGTGACCACAAGCCGCCCCATTTCGTCCGGCAGTTCCATCTGCTTGTCCCACTTGTTATTAATAACCGTCACCCCTCCGAGCGCGTGCTGAAAAACGAGGTAATGCGAAAGCCCGATGACGGCTTTCACCTCGGAAGAAGCGGAGAACAGTTTTTCATCGAGCATAGGGAAACCGATTCCAACTGCATCCCGTTCGTTCAACAGCGAAATGAAAAAACTTCCGAAAAATGCGATATCCCTCGTTCCGCGTAAGTTCTCTCTCCGAAGAGACAGACCTCCGGAGCTGTTATAGACCTCCAGCGTCCCATCGGCAAATTTAATTCCAATGTATAATCCATCGGGCGCTGCGACGGCCTTGACAGGCTGATCATGAAGAATATCCCGCCATAGAATCTCACCTTCCCTGTTGACGGCGAATAGTTCCCTCCCCGCGATCGCATATAGATTGCCCTTTTCGAGCGGCGTGTAAATCCTGTCGAAGTTCAGAAGCTGCTTCCAACGCCGGCCGTTGCGGTAGCTGTAGCGGTAAAGATTGGATGCCGTGTTTACAAAAAAGTGATTGTCCTCCCGCGCGGAGCAGATGACGGGATCGGGTTCATCTATGGTGTCGTTCCATTTCAAGAGGCTTGTGTCATCGTAAACCGAAATCCTTTTTTCTCCCATAACGGCGATGTAGCCGCCGTCCGGGGAAATATCCGTCTGGATAGCATCGAAACGGGATAAGATTGGCCGGAAGTCCTTTCTCCATAGCAGTTTCGCGTCGAGGCTCCTTGAATCGGAAGGAAATTCGAGAAAGTCGAAAAACGGCGTATCGTCTGCCACGAGTTCGAGGAAGATGACCTCACCGCCTTCCACGAGGGCAAGGCACAGGGCGCCGGTGTCATCGGTCTTAAGCGACAGAACCGGCTTTTCGAGGTCCATGTTCCAGATAACTTCTGCGTTTTTACTGAGCAGTATCAATCTGTTCCTCTGATCTGCGAGAAAAATGAGCTTCCCGCTTGCATTTATCGCCGCGCAGATCACTTCCGCAAGGACATCATATTCACCGATATAGTCCCCATCCAGATTGTAAGCCTTGATACCGCTTTCATAGACCGGCAATATAATGAAACGCCCGTTGTCGCTAACGTCAACGCCCCTGCAGCGGCGTCCGGTGGAAACCTTCCATCGCATCCGCCCGTCATACTCAAAGAAACCGAGATCGCCGGTCGTGCTGACTGCCGCCAGACCGGATGCGCCAGGCGCAAATGCGAGATCGAAGACAGTGAAGTCCAGCTTCTCCTCCAGGCGGGGTTCTCCATCCAAACGGAAGAGCTGAAGCTTCTTCCGCGCGCTCCCGACGGCTACCAGCCCGGCGCGGCAGCTTATATCAACAGCAGAGGCACCAATATCCACATCCGCGTCCCACAGGATTTCCCCGTGTCTGTTTAAAACACGCAGCTTCTTATCCTCGCATAACAAGGCTATATATTCGGCACGGGACGTGACTTCCAGATCATATGCAGGATGAGGCAGTCTGGCGCGCATGACCTCCCTGCCGGTCCTGTCGAGCATAGAGACATTTCCGCCAGCATCCGCAATGACGGCACTTCCGATGCCTGCAGCAAGCCCGATGGCAGTGGGGGGCTGCTTCGGCTCGAATGCCCAGCGCTTCACGCTCTGAAGGTTGAATTTTGCCATAATGGATTTACTCCGGCTCAGTTTAAATACTTACGCATAATAACGGTAACCCGACAAAAAATAAATGATGCTGCAAAATCACGGTCATAGGTGTTTATTCACTTATCTCGGTTTCGCTTCAATGCAAGGAAGAGAGAAGCCTCTTTCGACAAACCTGGTTCAATAGTATAACCTTAGCTTCGAATGCACGAAACTCTGGATTTGTAATCGTGAAATACAATATCTATCGAAAACTGTCGTCCCAACCCGATTCGGAATACAGAGTCATCGGCTCGGTTGATGGCAATATATTCGAGTTTATGGACACTAATATCAACCCGGATGAGAGCTATTCATATGTCCTCACGACCGTCGAATCCGGAGGGCATGAGAGCGCGTTCTCCGCACCGGTTATGAATTAGAACTTATTCCAAATCTTGAGGCGGATTAACGAATTTTTCCAACGAAAAGAACATATTAGCTTGCATTTCAGCATATATATAAATATATTATAAATAAGAGATGGTTATTCACAGAATATTTTAAAACTATTAGGTGCAATATGAAAAAACTTCTGGTTCAAGGCTTATTAGTCGTATTTCTTTCTTTATTTCTTTATAGCTGCTCAGAAGAAAACCATCCGCCGGCGCTTGTTATCCTTGCAACCCCTTCGTCTGGGAACGCGCCCCTATCCGTTCAATGCCGAGCGGAGGCGAGCGACCCGGATAACAACCCCCTGGCGTTCGAATGGGATTTCGGCGACGGATCAGCGAGATCAAACGAGCAGAACCCGGCGCACATCTTTATGGACACTGGTGTATTCACCGCTACCTGTACAGTCACCGATAACGGCAGCCCGCCGAAGAGCACATCCAAGACAGTGACTATAACCGTCTCAGCGCCTTCCCCTACCCTCAGCGCTTTAAAACCCGCCTGGAAGGTTGCACATCTGCCGGAATTTACGCTTACAGTAACCGGAACAAATTTTATTCCCTCGTCGAGAATTGTCTTCAATGAAGTGGAAAAGACCGTCGAGTTCCTCAGCTCATCCGAGATACGCTGCCATATAACCCCGGAAGATACTAATGTTTTTTCCGGCCAAACACCTGGTTCCTCGTCATTGCAATCAAGCGTTAAAAGCGAATCCTTGCTTGGAGTATGGGTGCGCAATCCATCCCCCGGCGGAGACTCGCAGCCTTTGAATTTCACCGTGCGCTCCAATCATACATTCAGTACGCCAGAGCTGATCTGCTCCGACTTCAGCGAAAGCTACTCCCTTCTAATCAACCGCTATCTATATTTAATCTACAGACCGAACAAGTTCGATAATATGAAATTGATGATCTCGAAAGATAACGGGAAAACATGGCTTCCTGCTGTGGAAATCCCGCATTCTTCAGATGATCTAATCTTCAGTTTCGCCGTTGATAATAGTGGTACATTATATTGTGTTAATCTTGAAACAGGGAGCGAATATGCCGATATCATGCTGGCAAAATCCACAAACGGCGGTATCACATGGACGGAAAACAGGCTAATCTGCGCAGGAACACAGGAAAGCGGTCTATGCAATCATACAGCGCAGAATGTAAACATCATAGCCCTGAACGATGACTCGCTTCATGTAATATGGATGGAGCACGGCATCGAATGCGCTGGATCATTCAATTATTATATCCGCTCGACTGATCACGGAGAGACCTGGAGCGAAAGAAGGAAAACACCGGATGCAGGCACTATAAATACCTACTATCCGACCCTTTTAGGAAACGGATACGGCACATTGCATTATATCAGTTATATCGGGGGATCTTATGAGTATCCAACAGGACCGTTTTATCAATATTCAACTGATAATGGGCTGACTTGGCCATCTTCTGTTCTAATTCAACCATCGCTTTATGCTCCCGCGCCAAAGATTCCATATCCCGGTCCAAATGATTTCCTTTACCTGCCCTATCTGTCAACAATTCATTATGTTACGACCTTGGCAGCCCAAGTGTCAAAAGATCACGGCCAGAGCTGGAAATACATACATGACTTCGGATATATGGGAGGAAGCGAAGATTACAGGGATATTTCATTTTCTCCTGATATTGCAGGCAATCTGCATGTATTTTGGGCACACGGATATGGCTCGGCGAAGATGGCCGTCTATTATTCCCGCAAAATAAATATGGATGACCTCTACGAGATGTGGGGTCCCTCCCCGGCAACAGCCATCTCGCCAGCCGGATACATGACTGACAGGGATTCTTATGCCATTGACGATGAAGGTAATCTCTATATGGTCTGGCAAAGCACGACGAAACCGAACCGTCTCTATTTTGTCCGCTCCGACCGGGATGAATGAATTTTTTTGCCGTTTTGTTGCGAATCTTGTTATATCTCGAATTTGCGGACTCTTAAAAGTCCGTTGGACAAAAACCTTCCATTGAATTAAACTTTGTTCACTCTATTTGATTGCAGGGAGGAAAAATGAAAAGAAATTTTATTTTAAGTATTCTCACAGTTTTGTTTCTCACCATACTTTTATCGCACTCTGTTTTTGCCGCTAAGGTAATCGGCATAGATATTCAATCGAGATGGGGGGCATCCTGGAAATTCCCGACCCTCGGGATAGATAACAGGGGGACGAGCGGTGAAGGGGTAAAGGATTACCGTTATCTTCAAACAATGAATGACGGCGATGTGCTGGTTATCGGAACCCATTCGAATCCGAAGGTTTTCGGCTCCGGCACCGAACTGATAAATTGGGCTGACTTCTGGAAGCATTTCCGCGTGGATAATCCTCCGAAAATCGGGGCGGTCATCATCTGCGGCTGCATGGAAGGTGTCACCGATTCAGACCTGGAAAACATCCGTTCCGTCTTCAACGCCGGAGCTGTATTCTCTCCGAGGGGAACGTACGGTTTGCCGCACCTGATAAGCACCGAGACGATAATAACCGGCCTGAAAAACGGTAAACCGCTCGACGTCATACTTCAGGAAGTTGGAGCAACCCATTTCGTCAAAACCGATTCTGCTGTTCAGCTCGACTGGAATCTCGATCAGATTAATGCTTCCAGAAATCCCTACCCGGGGACTCAAAACGCTTATACAGGTTCGAACCAGAACAATTTACCGACTGATGATGGCCTTCGCATTTGGATAAACAAGTTCGGTGACGGCGGGCGTATTCATATAGGCAGCATGTCAACATTCAATACTCCAAAGAAATACGTAGATGAATGGCTGGCCGGTACATCAACCGAATATCTGGAAAAGCAGATGTTGTTCGAAGGACGCAGTTTCAATTCCATGAATGAGGCGAGCTCTTTCATATGCGGCCAGTTAACGAACAGGAGGTATCAAAACGTTCTGGGTTGGGGACGGACTGAACTCGGAGATTTCGGCGGAAAGAGTTACCTTATAGACGGACTCAGCTGCTCGATTCCATAATCCGTGAAAAGAAAAATATTATGAAAGAAAATGTGACAATATGCGATCACTGCAAGGGTACCGGGCGATGCAGCTGCGACGAGTGTTGGAATGCCGATATGTTCCGGCCGGATTATTCACAGATTCCGTCCTTGAAATGGAGCAATAAAAATGCGCCCTGCAGCGTCTGCGGAGGGCGCGGTAGAATAGAAACATCAGAATCCGGACAGGTTCCCAGCGATAAAAAGTGAAATTTTTCCTGCCCGATTATCTTTTTATAATTCTGATAATCATTTAAAGAGAGTTAAGGTTTCACCCACCAGCTCTCATTTTTACCCGTTCCGATATCGAAAGATTTCCCGTGGCCCGGATAGACCTTCGTGTCATCCGGAAGCTTTTCGATAATCGTCTTGAAAGTTCTATCGAAATCTTCCTGCGAGCTGCCGAGCATATCAATCACGCCCGTACCCTTGAAGAAGAGAAGATCACCGGAAAACAGGTTGCCGTTAACGAGGTAGCTTATGCTGCCGCGTGAGTGGCCGGGAGTCAGCATCGCCTGGATTTTTATATCGCCGAGATTGAATACCCGACCGTTTTCGATGAACAGATCGGGTTTTATAAAATTCGGCAGATCATATTCGAACCATTTCTTGAGCTCCGGAGTATCAATCATAAACTTCGCGGTCTTTGACTTTTCTATATTATTTTTGCACCAATCCTGATAAAGCAGGAAATCGTCATAATCCGCCCTTGTCAGGCAGATCGGTGCGGCGGGAAATCGTTTCTTGAGTTCAGGCAAACCTTCCAAATGATCAATATGGCCATGTGTCACTAAGATATATTTCAGGGTCAGGTTCTCATCATCTATGGTTTTCACTAAAGCGTCCAGAGGTCCGCCAACGTCAATCAGCGCCGCCTCCCTGCTTTTTGTGTCATATAAAAGATAACAATTTGTCCCAATCGGGCCTGTCATCTCCGGCTTTATCACCAATTCCTGCGATAAAACATTGTATGTGCTTAAAAAGGCAAATGTCAGCCAAGCAAATACCTTGAATCCTTTGATATTCATAAAATTCTATTCCTCATAGCTATTTTTATTATACTGCTGTATTGTCCCCGGTGTAGTATCCTCATATTTTTTATAACGAATTTTGCAGGCGAAGGTTCGTGCCATCTGATATAAACTGCCACTAAACGAATAATTTACCGTCAGGCTAATAGAGGCGCAGAAATTCCTGCTGCCATTTGAAATTCTTTGAGATATCTTTCTGTTAGACCTTCGGTTTATACCTGTCCGTATCCTCGAAGAAGTCTAACGATCTATGGTCTGCGGAGAGCTTGGCCGAGTGCTTCACACCGGCTGGAATGAAATAGTTATCGCCTTTTACAAAATGATGAGGCTTGCCGTCCATCATTATGTCCAGCGTGCCGCATAGGACGATTCCGAACTGATCGCCGTGAGAATGCTCCCCAACCTCCACCGGCTCCTCGCATTCGAGGATCGAAACGAGGATATGCTCGTTCTGAATCAACCAGCCGTGAATGCCCTTTATCGGGATATCGGTCTCCGGTAGATTGCGTATAAGCTCAGGAAAAAATTCTTTATCCATTTCTTCTATCTCCGATAATATATTTATGATTTTACGGTTATCATATCTACAAAAATAGCATATCCAAATGAACTATTCCAGCTGATTCAGTCGCTGAATAATGTTAGTTTATCGTCTGGAGTCCCAGGCGCTCTCGGTTCCAGGGAGAATTTGTGGATAGGTATGAAGATAGGCAAAGTGTTGCTTCAGAATCGTGCCTCCCACTCTGTACAAGGTTAATCCAGAAAAAAATCTTGAGTTCAATCATCCAACGAAGTAATATTAATAAAGAAGGGTTCCCTTTGTATTTCAATCATCATAAGGGAAATTGTCTTAACGGAATTCTTCACATTATTAATTTGAAAGGAGACCTATGAAGTATTCGTTCCTTATCAAGATTGCGTTTTTTATAATGATCACCGTACTGGTCTTTTCCGCGTTATCAGAGGCAGGATACTGGCAGCGGCAGGGGGAAGCGTATTATCTTCTTAAAGACGCGAAAAACGGAGGTCGCTCATGGTGCGATCTCCGGTCCTGCTCCTTTAATTCGGCAAGTATCAGCGTCGCCGATTTGTTCGGGAACGACCCTACTGTCTATATAGATTATAGTTGGGATACCCCTCGCAATATAATAAAACCGGGTGATATTCTTGATGTTCACGCTTCTTTTACAAGGAAAAACGTCATGGGATCCCTGGTTGAAGGTGGTTCGGGTTTGGCGTACTTTTTGGATTTGCCCAAATCCAATACAGGCGCTCGCGTTGATTTCCTGGGGTTGTGGGTCGCCCTGGGAGCAGGAAGAGGGCCGGAAAGCGGCAAGGCTGCCAATACAAAAGTCAAGGTGCCGGAGGGAGTCAGCGGAGATCGCGAAATACGAATCCGCATAGATAGTTTTCTGGAAGTGGCGTTTCCATATAAATGGGTCGAACATGAGCCGAATCCGGCGGATATTATCCTTTCCCCCGAAGAATCACCGGAAGTCCCTGTTGAGGCAAACACAATCGTCGGTTCATGGGAAATCGGAAGGGGTGGAATGATTGGATCGGAAAATGAGAGAACCATCTATTATAAAGGAGAGCTGACTTTTTCCGTCAGCGCGGATGGAAAATATAGCGGGATTCTGAACTTCAAGATACCGGGATATGGACCGGAAAAATTGACTGAGATCACCTTCAATCCTGAAGCCGGCGTTATTCACTTCACCCGTCCTGGTCTTCCTCAGTATTATATAGGCATACTGGTCAACGGCGGGTTGTTCGGAGTATTCACCCACGTAGACTCGCTGCTGTACTGGGAGGCAAAGAAATAAGTCTTCCCAATCACATAGAATGCAAGCTTCAAGCATCTTTATGCCACGTTCCCGGCAACCCGGAAAAAGAATATATGGGAAAAACAGACTGCCTCAACTATTCCTTACTGCCTGTTTATTCTATTTTTCAAAGTACTAATAGCCGGGGGTTCGGTGATGCAACAGCTTGCCATTAAAGAAGTCTACAGAAGGTCTAATAAGAGCTTCGGCTGTCATTGATTCATAATGGCGGCGATAATCTCCATCGAAAGCTGAAAGCCGTTCGCCCCGTTCGTCATAATGACATAGCCGCTCCCAATGTTTGGAAAACCGGTGAGCATGCAGGTTGCTCCGGGAGTATTGAAGCCAGGATGCAAGAATGAGAAACTATCCCCATCTGCGACAAACAGGACACCCAATCCCTGCCCTGGAATCCCCTCCATCAATGGTGTTGGGTCTATCTGCGGCTGTTGGCTGAACATCTGCTGCACGGTTTTTTGAGACAATAGCTTTTCCGATTTTCCCTTGTAAGCGAGCATCAATTCCATTGTGAACTTCGCGAGGTCGGATGGAGTCGTGACAAGCCCTCCCTGCCCCAACGCGGTCGGGTGCAGCATATTATCATGCATCTTTCCCTCCTGGTCGTGCGGGAAGGTCGCCCTGTTCTTAAACTCCTCTTTAAAAGGATAAACTAGTGTACTGTCTTTCATCCCAAGCGGTCCGAACAGGTTTTCCTGCGCGACATTTATATACGATTTTCCGGTGATATCCTCTATGAGCAGCTGAATGACGACATAACCGAAATTCGAATATTGATGCTTTTCTCCGGGAACCGATTCGACATTAACCCTTTTATTCAATGCAGGCGTCTCCCCCTGTAATACCTGAACAAGAGAAGGAACCTTATCGTCTTCATAAGGAAAACCGCCGCTCTTTAAACCGGCTTGATGCGTCAATAGGAATCGCAATGTGACCTTCTTTTCCCGAGTGAATTCATTTTCCGGGACCTTCCAGGATTTCAAATATTGGTTCACGTCATCATCCAGGCCGATAAGTCCTTGCTCGACCAGTCGAAGCGCGAGGACAGCTGTTAGAAGTTTTGTCGTCGAGGCGGCCTCAAAAAGCGTCCCCATCGTCGCAGACATTGCGCCACCAGCCTTCAGAACACCGTATGCCTTCGCGCCCTCTATCTTGAAATCCTTGATCAACGCTATGCTGACCGCCGGAACTCTATAAAACGCCATCCGCTCGGTTATCGTAAACTTCAGCTGGGACTTGTAATATTCCGGATTATACATATTAGCTGGTGTATCAAACTTCACAAGGCCATTCTCGATCTTCTGTATTCTCGTCTCAAACTGTGAAGCTACACCCAAAACTAAAACTACAAACATAATCATAGAAATGATCGCATTTTCAATCATCTTTTTCATTACTATCCTCCAATTTTTCTAATGGTATTTTCTATTTAATTGGCCGTATTATACCCAGCGTGAATGCTCGATTTTATATAACGTAATTTTCAGACACCGGTTCGTGCCATCTGATATAAACGGCCACTAAGCGAATAATTTACCGTCAGGCTAATAGAGGCGCAGAAATTCCTGCTGCCATTTGAAATTCTTTGGGATATCTTTCTGTTAGACCTTCGGTTTATACCTCTCCGTATCCTCGAAGAAGTCTAACGATCTATGGTCCGCGGAGAGCTTGGCGGAATGCTTCGCGCCGGAGGGGACGAAATAGTTATCGCCCTTCTCGTAATGATACGGCTTGCCGTCTATCATAATATCCAGGGTGCCGCAGAGGACGATTCCGAACTGATCGCCGTGAGAATGTTCCCCAACCTCAACCGGCTCCTCGCATTCGAGGATCGAAACGAGGATATGCTCGTTCTGAATCAGCCAGCCGTGCAAACCCTTTATTTTTATATCCGTCTCCGGAAGACTTCGGATAAGCTCTGGAAAGAATTCATTTTTCATCTTTTTATCCTTCGTCCAAGCAAACGCTTATTCATTTCAATTATTTGTAAAGCTCATTCTACTTTAAAAGATTTATTAAGTCATCAATTTCTTGCTTAAAATCAGACCTTGACACATCAGCCTGTCTAATTTCTGAGAAAATATAAATGGAATTATCGGCATGGTATTTCGAAAGTTGAAGATGTTTTTCAGACGCTCTTTTCGCTTTTGCTTTTTCACTGTAATTAGATACTGAATCATATACATAATAATTCATCAAAGCAAAACAATAATGAAGGTTTGCTTGAAAATCATTATCCGTCTCTGATGGAACAAAATATAAATCAGCTCTCTCAACAGCTTTTTTTGCGAAACAGCATAGCCAATTCCCGACCGTTGAATTGCCATCCAGTTCATAATCTTCAATGATTAACTTGATAGTATCGCCGCTAATCGAATCACTGATTCTTGTTTTGCCGTTAGTAGTGTCCTTTATTTCTTTTATCAAGTTATGCCAGTTTAAAATATCTTTGTTTTTACCGAGAAGTTTATTAAGAAAATATAAATATTCCGGGAGAAGAAAAAATCTATAGCTTTTTCCGGGAAACAACATTACCCCATAGAATATTTCCATAAAAACAGAAGAACACAGTTCAACGAAAGTCTTATCAGTATATTTATACTGATCGTCTTGTCTGATTTTTTCCCAATCTATTTCATCGCTATTCTTATAAATACCAGGCGATATCATATGAGCAAATGCCGTGACCGCCTTTCCATAATCCTTTGTGTTTTCCTCTTTTTTCAGGAGAATTTTATCCCAAGCTTCCCAGGAGTCCTTCCATCTTTTTTCACCCCTATAGAGCATCGCCAGGCGGTAATAAGATTCATGAAGGAACTCCGGCTCAACAATTTGTGGATCTTTTATTATTTTTTCTTCAATAATATCTATCGCTCTACGAGTATATCCAGAGGAAGCCTGATACAGAGCTGCGGCAAATCTAATACAACCGAATTCACTTCTTTTATCGATCTCTTTCCTTAAATCGCTATCTTCATACAATAGATTCCATTGTTCCAGTAAATGTTTATACTTGTCCGGTATTACTTGAGGTTTCGAGAGATCGGGAAGGCCATGA
>Ga0315276_10001646_pt1 | contig 20079 bp, 18 predicted proteins | sample YL17G05_0_MG_FD_204542 | JGI IMG/M metagenome (GOLD analysis project Ga0315276, IMG submission 204542) | Sediment microbial communities from Yellowstone Lake, YNP, Wyoming, USA - YL17G05_0 | ecosystem: Environmental > Aquatic > Freshwater > Lake > Sediment | place: USA: Wyoming | collected... | reverse complement strand
GGAAACAGCGCGTAACTCTGAAACATCATGGCCGTACCGCGTTCGACCGGGGGCTTGCCGACCACGTTCTCGCCGTCGATCAGCACCGCGCCCTCGGTGGGCGATTCGTGACCGGCGATCATGCGCAGTATCGTCGTTTTGCCGCAGCCCGACGGCCCCAGCAGACAGCAGTAGCATCCGCCGGGTATTTTCAGATCGATGTTCCTGACCGCGGCCGTTTCGCCAAAACGCTTGGTGACGCCAGCCAGTTCGATGCTGCCGCGCTCGGCCGTGCGCCGATCTCCCGGGTTCATTCTGATTCCTTTGTCGAAGGTTTTCTTCCAACAGGCTGGCGCGATCTGCGCCACTGGATGATGGCGATCGATCCCAACGCCAGCGCGATGGCGATGAATGACACCAGCGTTGTGACCGATCCCAGCGCATACAGCGCCGGCGAGGTCACGTTGGTGGTCATGCCCCAGATTTCCATGGGCAGCGTGTTCGCCGCCCCGGAGGTCAACAAGGTGCGGGGAAACTCGTCATAGGACAGCGTGAATCCAAACAAGGCCACCGCAATCATGCCGGGAAACAGAATAGGCAAAACCACCCATAGAAAGATCTGCCAATTGGTGGCGCCGAGATCTCGCGCCGCCTCTTCATAGGCGCGATCGAAGCGGCTGAACACGGCGAACATGATCAACATGCCGAAGGGCAACGTCCAGGTGAGCTGCGCGCCCAGCGCCGAAGCGAACCACTTGGTTTGAACCCCCAGCGTTTGGAAGGTAAGTCCGACGCCCAGCCCCACCAGCAATCCTGGCATGATCAGGCTGGCGACCGCCAAGTAGAAGACGAGGGCGGATCCGGCGAATCGCCGACGGAAGGCAAGCCCCGCGACCACCGAAATCGCCACCGTCAGCAACAGAACCATCACCGCGAGAATCATAGAGCGGGTGAACGCGCCCGCGAAATCCCCCGTCCGCTGCTGCCTGAAGAGCGCATCGAACCAGTGAAAGGACCAGCCTCGCATGGGAAAGGTCAGCCCGCCCGCGGGCCCTTGAAAAGACAGGATGTAAATGGCCGACATGGGGCCGTAGAGGAAGAGCACGAACAACCCGAAAAAACCACTCAGCGCGTAGAAGCTCCAGGGACGTTTACCGGTCTGTAGTTTCTGCATGACTTATCCGGCGATCTCTTTTCGAACATCGACAACACGCAGGATCGCCGCCACCATCAAGCTCACGACGATCAACAAGATGACGGCGCTGGCCGCCGCCGGTGGGTACTGCACCATGGCGATTTGGTTCGACATGGCCATGGCGATAGAGGCGGACCGACTGCCGCTCATGACCCTGACTACGAAGAAATCCCCCATCACCAAGGTCAGCACGAAGATCGACCCCAAGGCGATTCCCGTCCTGGAAAGAGGGACCACGATGTCCCGGATGATGCGCCAGGCACTGGCGCCGCCATCGCGGGCCGCCTCGATCAGCGCCTTGTCGATTCTCGCCATGGCGTTGAAGATGGGTACGATCATGAACAGGGTGAACAAATGCACATAGGCGATGATGACTGCGAAATCGGAGAACAGCAGAAATTCCAGGGGCTCATCCGTAATACCCGCGCCTATGAGCGCGTTGTTAAAGATCCCGTTCCTGCCGAGAAAAGGAATCCACGAGATCATGCGAATAATGTTCGACGTCCAGAAAGGCACGGTGCACAACAGGAGCAGCGCCATCTGCCAAATAAGGCTCTGCACATGGAAAGCCAGGAAATAGGCAACGGTGAATCCGATCAAGAGCGTGATCGCCCATACCACCACCGCGTAATAGAGCGTTTTCAAATACAACGACAGCGTGACCTCCGAGGTCAATACATCGATGTAGTTCACGAAGTCGAAGGCGGGAATCGAGTCGAGGCCATCGAACTGAAAAAAACTATAGGCGATGATCACCAGCAAAGGAATGCCGAAAAACAGCAGCAGCACCAGCAGCAGCGGACCGATCTGGAGATAAGACGCCAGGGTGGGCGAGACTTTCACGGGCGTGCGCCTCTTGTTCTGTCAGGTGATTGAAGGGAGGGGGGAAGGGAAGAGGGAGGACAAGAATCTCCGCCCCCTATCCCCTGAATCCCAGCTCCTGACCCCTATATTTCAGGACGCCAAGAACTCGTTCCACTTCTTGACCATGTACTGGTTTTCGTCCATCAAGGTATTCCAGCACGCTACTTTTCCCATGCGATCCCAGAATGATCCGCCATCGCGCACAGAACCGGCTTTCTCCATGACGTTACCGTAGGGATCCTTGATTTCGCCCTTGGCCGGCTTGCCTTCGTACCAATACCCGTACTCATCCTCGGTCATGAATTTCTTCGCGGTCTCGGGAATGGAGCTGTAATAGCCTTGCTTGGCAATGAAGCCCGCCTGCCATCCCGACATATACCAATTGACGTATTCGTAGGCCGCGTCGAGTTGGAGACCCTTGAGGTGGGCCATGGGAGCGATACAGCTACCCCAAGCGCGATAACCTTCCTTCAACGGCGCGTAATAGCACGGAATTCCGCGCGAACGCACCGCCGTCACCGCCGGTGACCACATGGACTGAACGACGGTTTCGCCCGACGCCATCAGGTTCACGGACTCGTCGAAGGTGGCCCACATGGCGCGGAACTGGCCCGCCTTCTTCGCGGCCTTGAGAATGTCGATGGTCTTATCGATCTCGGCCTTGGTCATATTGCCTTTATCGCCGTACTTGATGTCGCCGCGTGCTTCGATGGCCATGGCGGCATCCATGATGCCGATTCCCGGCACGGATACGATGGACGTCTTGCCCTTCCATTCGGGATTGAGCAACTCGGACCAGCTCTCGATCTTGCGCTTGACCAAGTCGGGACGAATGCCCAAGGTGTCGGCGTTGTAAACCGTGGGTATGCCCGTGATCCACTTGGTCGGCCCCTTGGCGAACTCTTTCGCGCCCGGTCCATTCACGTACTGCACTTCATAGGGCAGCACACCTTGGCTGGACACTTTCCTGCCGTCGGGATAGGTACCCTTGGTGAAAATCGGAACGACCTTATCCCACAACTTGATCTTCTTCTCCACATCCATGGGCTGAAGCGTGCCGCGCTTGATCAAGTGATGCTGGAAGAAGTACTCGATATCCGCGATATCGATAGTTTGGGGTTGAGTGACCAAGCGGTTCAGCAGAGCAGAATGGTCGGCAGTCTGCATCTCCACCTTGAAGCCCAAGTCCTTGGTGGCCTGGTCCGCGATATCTTTAATGGCGGAGTAGGAGCCGCCCACGTGCACCAGCTTGACGTCCTTGATGTTCTGCGACCACACCAGCGGGAACCCGTCGATCAAACCCGTCGCGGCTGCGGCGCCTGCCGTTACCGCGGCGGTCTTGAGGAAGCGCCGGCGTCCCGTCGAGGTCTGCGTCTTGGTCCGTTGTCCGGCTGTGGTTACTTTACCTTTCTTCAACATGGTCTTCTCCTCTGTTGGCGATGGAAGTACAAGTCAAGTTGAGATCATTTTTTTCTCGATCCCCACGCCGGCGGCGAGCGCCCTCTCGTACTCGAGCGGGATGGTGGCCGAGTCCTGCAGTGCAATGCCGGTGGAGTCGAACAAGGTGATGTCCCGGTCCGAGTTCCGCCCCTTCTTTTTCCCTACGATCACCTCGCCGATCTCACCGGCGATGTCTGCTTCCTTGAGTTCGCCCTGCGACAAGGGCACGTTGATCTCTCCGTCGGTCCGGCACTGGCGGATGTCGTCCACGAAGATGCGTGCGCGCTTCAGGATCGCGGCTTCAAGCTCCTGGTCCCCCGACTTGTCGGCGCCCAGAGCGGCGATATGCATGCCCTCGCTGATCCATTCGTTCTTGACGATGGCTCCGCGCGCCGGGGTGACCGTCACCACCACGTCCGCGCCGCGCACGGTTAATTCCAGGTTGGTGCTGGCAATCAGCTTGAAGCCCTCATATTTTGGCCGCTGCTCCTTGACGAAGTGGTCCAGTGTTGCCTGCGAGCGGCTCCAGACCCGAACCTCCTCCCAGCGGAATACCTCGTTGCAGGTGGCGAGCACGCCGGCGGCCATGTGCCCCGCACCGACGATGGCCAGCACCTTCGAGTCCTTGCGCGCCAGCCACTGGGCGGAAACAGCCGCGGCCGATCCGGTGCGCATGACGGTGTGGTGGCTGCCGTCGCAAATCGCCAGCGGAAAACCGGTTTCGGGATGGGTGTAGATCAGGATCGAGAATACGGTCGGCAGATCGTGGTTGACGCGGTTGTTCTCGCGGATCGACACCCATTTGCAGGCCGCAGCCTCGGGTTCCTCGATATAGGAAGGCATCACTTCCCATTCACCCGGATACTTGTCGAGGACGATATGGCCCTTGGGATCCATGTAGAAGCGCCGCTCCCCGTGCATGCGATACGCCTGTTCCACGCATTGATTGTATTCCGCCGGGGTCAGCAACCCCATCATCTCGGTGCGGCCCAGGATGAGGGTCTTGCGGTTACGCCAACTCTGCATTGCGGTGTCCTCGATCCGGTAAGCTCAGCGTACTCCTGACTGGGACTGTCTCGCCTATTTTTTCTTGCGCGGGCTGCGCCGGGCGAAGTCGTTGGCAATGTCGTCGAAGGTGGTGAACCTCACGCCGGGATGACGGATGATGTGATTGAACAGGCGCTCGAGCATCAGCAACACCTGCGGGCGGCCGGACACATCCGGATGGATGGTCATGGTGAAAACGGCGTAATCCATTTCCCGGTACACCCAGTCGAACTGATCACGCCAAATTTCCTCGAGATGCCGCGGATTGACGAAGCCGTGGGAATTGGGCGCCTTCTTGATGAACATCATCGGCGGCAAGTCGTCGAGATACCAGCTTCCCGGAATCTCGATCAGGTCCGTCTCGACGCCGCGCTGAAGTGGTTTCATCCATTCCTGCGGCTTTTTCGAGTAATCGATCAGTGTCCAGCTATCGCCGACGCGCACGTAGTAGGGCTCGAAATCCTTGTGCATCAGACTATGGTCGTACTTGATTCCCCTTTTCAGGAGCAATTCGTTGGTGACCGTGCTGAACTCCCACCACGGTGCGACGTAGCCGGTGGGACGCCGGCCGGAAACCTTGGTCACCAGGTCGATACACTTGTCGAGCACCGCCTCTTCCTGCTCGCGGGTCATCGAGATCGGGTTTTCGTGGGTATAGCCGTGAATGCCGATCTCGTGCCCTGCCTCCACCACCATGGCGGTCTGTTCCGGGAAGGTTTCGATGGAGTGCCCCGGAATAAACCAAGTGGTCTTGACGCCAAGACGCTTGAATAGATTGACCAAACGCGGCGTGCCGACTTCGCCGGCGAACATGCCGCGCGAGATGTCGTCCGGAGAATCTTCGCCCCCGTAGGAACCCAGCCAGCCGGCGACTGCATCCACGTCTACACCGAATGCACACAAGATCTCCTTGGCCATTGATTTCTCCTCAAGTTTTTAGGGGCGTGGCAATCAGACTTCGCGCCATGCACATGTGCTGACCCGGATCCGGCAGTGTCAACGAAATCCCGGTTATGGTAGTTTGGCACGCAGGGCTATTTTTGTAGAATTATAGACTTTTACTTGTCAACCGCATGCGCAAATCTTCGTCCAAAACCACTCCGGCCAAATCCGCGAAAGCCAGAATAATTTACTTGCAACCCGAGTCTGCGAACTCATCGATGAGGACGCATCTTCACAATGCCAAGACTCTCCTGGAACACGCCGTCGTCGAACAAGCCGGCGGCGGCCCCTCACAAACGAAGCCGGAATCTAAACGCTGCCGCGTCTGCTCCTGCGCTGCTATGCCGGACTTCCGACCGGCGCCATGAATGTGTCAAGGAATGCGAATCCAGCGGCTTGCTGAATCAGGCGCTCGAATGTCTCGCGCAGCGTCGCCGGCGGCAACCACGGATACGGCAACGCCGATTGCAGGGCACGCAATGTATTTCCATCGCGATCCTCGATGATATCCATGCGCTCGATGTGTATGTGCATCGCGCGCACTCTCAACCTCGTTTCGTCGGATTTGAACCGCCACCGGTAATAGCCCTTCCCGACCCGCAGCGCTGAATTGGACGCCTGCCTCATTATCACCAACCACGGGATGAAGTCGATGCGCTCGCCGTCGTCGACGATCGAATCGCATACATAATAGGTCTTGCAGCAGTCGAAGTTTTTTCTGAATTCCCGAACCAGCGTTTGCGCAATCGCGTCCGCTCCCTGCACTTTGTCGGGAAACGAGATCGTGTCCGTCGCAATGGAGTAAGTCAGAACCGCGTCTGGCGTATAGCATGCGAGAATAACGGGTGGGCGATTGAGGTCTTTCGCCTCAAGGTACGCCTCAAGAAGTTGCTTCGGTGTGTTCATCCCGTTGCCGATCGGATATCAGGGAAATGACCAGGCGAGCATATTAGCGCGCCCCGCTGGCGTTGTGCCCACAAGATTCCGGGTTGCGCGCACACCAAGCTTGGACTATAAGAACGAACCGGCGCGACGGCTGACGCGTCGTTCCACAGCAAGAAAACCGGAGGAGCTTCATGCACGATCTCGTGATTCGCGACGGCACGCTCGTCGATGGCACCGGCGCGGCGCGCCGCATCGCCGACGTCGCCGTCGACGGTAAATTCGTCACAGCGGTCGGCGGCGACATCGGCCGCGGACGCCGCGAAATCGATGCCAGGGGATTGCTGGTTACGCCCGGCTTTGTCGACATTCATACCCACTACGATGGCCAGGCCACCTGGGATCCGTATCTGACGCCCTCTTCCTGGCACGGCGTGACGACCGTCGTGTTCGGCAATTGCGGCGTCGGCTTCGCGCCGGTGCGCAAAGGTGCCGCGCCCTATCTCATCAACCTCATGGAAGGCGTCGAGGACATCCCCGGCACCGTGCTGGCCGAAGGCGTGAAATTCAACTGGGAATCCTTTCCCGATTATCTCGATGCGCTCGAAGCGGCGCCGAAGGTGATCGACGTCGGCGCACAGGTGCCGCACGCGGCGCTGCGCTTCTACGTCATGGGGGAGCGCGGGGCCGACCATGCGGCCGTGCCGAAGGACGAGGAAATCGCGCAGATGGGCATACTCCTGGAGCAGGCATTGGGCGCGGGTGCACTCGGGTTCACTACGTCGCGCACCATCAAGCATCGCGCCCGCGACGGACGCCTGACGCCGAGCCTGTCGGCGCGCGAGCCCGAATTATTCGGCCTTGCCGCCGCCATGAGACGGGCCGGGCGCGGCGTGATCGAAGTCAATTCGGACTTCGGTCCGGGCGAATTCGAAATCCTGCGCGGCGCCGCGCAGGTGGCCGATCGGCCGTTGTCGGTGCTGCTGCTGCAGGTCAACAACGCGCCAGACTTGTGGCGCGAGACGCGCGCGCAGATTCACGCCGCACGCGCGGCCGGCGTCGATGTGAATGGACAGGTCGGCTGCCGGCCGATCGGCGTGATGATGGGTCTCGAAACCACCATCCATCCATTTTCCTCGCACCCGGCGTGGCTGGCGATGCATCATCTGACGCCGGCCCAGCGCGTCGAGCAGTTGCGGCGCGATCCGGATCTGCGGCGCAAACTGGTCGCGGAACGCCCGGCCGACGAGCACACCGCGCGCATCGCCGGCGCGCTGCACAGAATTTATGTCGTCGACGACAGTTACGACTACGAACCGCATCCCTCGATCAGCATCGGGGCGCGGGCGCAGGCCGCCGGCACCAGCCCATGGTCGCTGGCGCTCGCGGCGATGATGGAGCGCGATGGCAAACAATTGCTGGTCGAGACCTTTGAGAACTACACCGAAGGCAGCCTCGACAATATCCGCGAGATGCTGGAGGATGAGGCGACCGTAATGGGCATCGCCGACGGCGGCGCCCACGTATGCACGGTATGCGACGCCAGTTCGCCCACGTTCCTGCTGACCCACTGGGCACGCGATCGCAAACGCGGCGCGCAACTGCCGCTGGAATTCCTGGTGCGCAAGCAAACCCGGGATTGCGCGCTGGCCTACGGACTGCAAGATCGCGGCGTGCTGGCCGCCGGTTACCGGGCCGACCTCAACATCATCGATTTCGACAAACTCGGCATGCGCAAGCACGAAGTCGTCTACGACCTGCCCGCCGGCGGGCGCCGGCTGATGCAGCGCGCAGACGGTTATCGCCACACTTTCGTGGCCGGCACCGAGACGCTTTGCGACGACCAGCACACCGGCGCAATGCCGGGCAGGCTGCTGCGCTGAACGGCTCATGGGCAAGGTCTTTCGCGTCGACTATCCCATCCGCTTCTCGCATTGCGATCCGGCCGGTCAGGTTTACTTTCCGCGCTTCTTCGATCTGCTGCACGACGCGATGGAAGACTGGTTCAACATCGGCCTGCAGGAACGTTTCGCCGATTTGCTGATGAACAAACAGCTCGGCACGCCGACGGTCGGCACGCAGTGCGATTTCCTGAGCCCGGCGCGCTTCGGCGATGTGCTCGCCATCGAGCTGTCCATCCTGCGCCTCGGCAACAGTTCGATCGAACTCGGTTTCCATGCCAGCATCGACGGTCGTGCCTGCCTGAAGTGCCGACACACCATCTGCATGTTCTCCAAGGAAAGCCTGAAGGCCGTGCCGATACCCGCAGCGCTGCGCAGCCGCATGCAGGATTACGTTGCAGCGGCGCCGTAATACGCTCGCTACGCGCCTTGCCGGAGGACAACCGAGCATGACCGCCCGCGCCGAGGTTCGGGTCTCCTACTGGACCATAACGCTGGTTGCGGCGCTGCTGCTGATGGTCACCATGGGCACGCGCCAGACGCAGGGATTGTTCCTGTCGCCGCTCAATACCACCACGGGACTGGGTATTGCGACCATCAGCCTGGCCATGGCGATCGGCCAGTTCGTCTGGGGGCTCACGCAGCCGATTGCGGGCGCGATTGCCGACCGTTACGGCGCCGGCCGGGTTCTCGCCGGTGGCGTGTTGTTGCTGGCCGCGGCCTTTGCGATCACGCCGTTGATGACCTCGACCTCGGGGTTGATCATTGCACTGGGCATCCTGATGGCGGCCGGCTCCGGTGCGGGCAGCTTCTCGGTGCTGATCGGATCGGCGTCGCGCTATCTGCCGGCGGAAAAGCGCGGGCTCGGCTCGGGCATCATCAATGCCGGCGGCTCGTTCGGACAATTCGTATTCGCGCCGATCACGCAGCGGCTGATCGGCGGCCTCGGCTGGACGGGCGCCATGTGGTCGCTGGCGATTCTGACCCTCGCCGCATTGCCGCTGACCAGAGTTTTGCGACGCCGTGCGCACGCAGAGCCCGCCGCCAAAACGGCGGCGGCCGCACAGGCCTCGGCGACGGATCACGGTTTACGCAAGATGGTGCGCAATGCATTCAGGAATTCGAGCTATCTCTTATTGCACGCCGGCTTCTTCACCTGTGGATTTCACATCGCGTTCCTGATCACCCACCTGCCGGGGGAAGTGCAGTTGTGCGGCCAACCGGCCCAGGTGGCAAGTTGGTCGCTCGCGATCATCGGCCTGGCGAACATCGTCGGCAGCCTGGCCGCCGGCTGGGGCACGCAGTCCTATCGCAGCAAATACATCCTGTTCTGGATGTACGCCTCGCGCGCGCTGCTGATCCTCGGCTATCTCGCCGCGCCGAAAACCGCGCTTACGTTCTATCTGTTCGCCATGGGCCTGGGCCTGACCTGGCTGGCGACGGTGCCGCCGACCGCCGCCGTGGTCGGCAAATTGTTCGGCGGGCGCTACATCGGCACGCTGTTCGGACTGACGCTGCTGTCGCATCAGGTCGGCGGCTTTCTCGGCGCCTGGCTGGGCGGCCTGGCGATCACGAAGCTCGGCGACTATACGATCATGTGGTATGCCGACGCCGGGCTGGCCGCACTGGCGGCGTTGTGCAATCTTCCGATCCGCGAAGCCCGCATCGCGCCAACACTGCAGCCCGCCTGATCCCGTCACGGTCGCGGGCAATCGCGTAACATGGGGCGTTGCCGCCGCAACCGGCAGGCGCGATCCGGATTCTCCTCATGGCCGAACCAGGCAACTGGGCTTTTCCGAAGGACGTACAACCGCGGCAAGACGAATTGCGCTTCGATCTCGACCCGGCACTCGACGCCGTTGTGCAACTGCGCGCGGAAATCCCGGAGGATGCCTTCACTGCCTCGATCCTCGGCACCGAACGCGCGGGCAATGGCGTGGTAATCGACGACGACGGGCTCGTGCTGACCATCGGCTATCTGATCACCGAAGCCCGGAGCATCTGGCTGACAACCAACAGCGGCCTTGCGGTCGCGGGTTTTGCGCTGGCTTACGACCAGGCCACTGGATTCGGCCTGGTGCAGCCGCTTGGTCGACTCGGCGTTTCTGCACTGCCGCGCGGCAGCGCATCCTCCTGCACGATCGGCGACGACGTCATCGTCATCGGCCATGGCGGCAGCGCGCACGCATTGAAAGCGGAAATCATCGCCAGACGCGAATTCGCCGGTTACTGGGAATATGTGCTCGACGACGCCTTGTTTAGCGCCCCCGCTCATCCACAGTGGGCAGGCACGGCGCTCGTCGGAGGCGATGGCCGGCTGCTCGGTATCGGCTCCCTGCTCGTGGATGAGGTGCTCGACGGCAAGCAGGCGCAAAGCAACATGATCGTGCCGATCGATCTGCTCGAGCCAATCCTGGATGACATGATGAAGCTGGGCCGCCCGAACCGTCCGCCGCGCCCGTGGCTGGGCGTGTATGCGACGCAAGCCAGCGGGCACATCGTGGTCGGCGGACTGGCCAAGGACGGCCCCGCGATGCGGGCGGGCATACGCCAGGGCGACACGGTGCTGGAAGTCGCCGGCCGGCGTGTCACATCGCTGGCGGATCTGTTCCGCGGAGTCTGGCAGCTCGGCGCGGCAGGCACGGAAATCGCGCTGACGCTGGCCCGCGATGGCTCGCTGCTCCACGTGCGTGTGCAATCGGTCGATCGCAACGATTTCCTGAAGAAACCTTCTCTGCACTAGCCGCCAGCCACTGCTTTCCTCCGTGCCCTGCTGCGGCCGAGCAGCATCATCGCTACGGCCATGTTCACGACATTCCATGCCATGCCGTTGATGAATGCCGCCCGGTACGACCCGGTCAGGTCGAAAATCACGCCGGACATCCAGCCGCCCAGCGCCATGCCCAGCATCGTTGCGGTGAGCACGATACCGATGCGCGCGCCGGCTTCCCGGGGCGAGAAGTACTCGCGGATGATGATGGCGTAAGACGGCACGATGCCGCCCTGGAACAGGCCGAACAAAGCCGAAATTACATAGAGCGATGCGAGCCCGTCGAAGGGCAGGAACAGCATCAGCGCGAAGCCCTGCATGCTCGATCCGATCAGCAGCGTGCGCAGCCCGCCGATGCGGTCCGAAATAAAACCGAAGACGAGGCGGCTGACGATGCCGCATCCGAGCAGCAACGAGAGCATCTGCGCCCCGCGCGCGGCACCGTAACCGAGGTCGCCGCAGTAGGCGACCAGATGCACCTGCGGCATGGACATCGCGACGCAACAGGATACGCCGGCAACGATCAGCATGCTCTGCAATGCCTGTGGCGAGAGCCCGAGCGGACGGATTGGCATTGCCGTGTCGCGCGTGGACGCGGCTGCGGCGCCATGCCCCGCCGGCGCGCGCCGGCGCAGGGCAAGCACCAGCGGCAGCATGGTGGCCACGCAGAAGATCGCGATGCCGAAGAGGGTCTGCCGCCAGCCGCTCGTGGCGATGAAATGCTGCACGACCGGCGGCCACAACGCTCCGGCGAGGTAGTTGCCGCTGGCAATGATGGCAACGGCGATCCCGCGCCTGCGGGCGAACCAGTGCGAAGTATCGGCGAGCAGCGGCGAAAAGGTCGCCGAACTGCCGAAGCCGATGAGCAGGCCGTGGGCCAGCGAGTATTGCCAGAGGGTAGAGGCCGACGCGGCGGCAACGTATCCGAGCGCAAGGCAGCCGATGCCGACGATGACCGGCGGCAGGATTCCGAATCGATCGGACATCCGCCCCAGCACAATCCCGCCGACTCCGAAACCGAGCATCGTCAATGCATAGGGCAGCGAAGCATCCGCGCGTGCAACGCCGAACTCGGCCTGCACCGCCGGCAGCGCAACAATTACCGACCACATGCCGACGCCGCCGATAGTCGCAAGAATGAGCGCCAGCACCAGCCGCGTCCACGCGTATGTGGAATCCACGCCGCCATGCACCACGCCGCTCATGTCTTGCCCGTTGCTCACCGTGGCGGATTGTGCCTGAAATCCCGCAGATCGGAAAAAATGCTGGCCGCGGGACACAGAGGAAACCCTGATGAATCGATTTGTCCGGCCCTGACGCACGCGACCGGCGCCGCTCGGCGATAATGCACGGCAAACGCAGGCATGCCGCCGGCGCGGCTACGATTTTCCGGCGATCATCACCATCCTCACGGGAGAAAGGCAATGAAGCTCGAAGGAGCAGTGTGCATCGTCACCGGCTCGGCTACTGGCACCGGCGCAGCCTGCGCCGTCCAGCTTGCCAGGAAGGGATGCCGCGTCGTCGTCAACTACACCAAGAGCGAAAAGGACGCGAGACAAACGCTCAGCGATTGCAACATGGCCGGCGCGGAGGCGATCATGGTCAAAAGCGACGTAGCCAACGACGCCGATTGCCGCGCGCTCGCCAGGGCCGCGCTGGACAAGTGGGGACGCATCGACGCGTTGATCAATAACGCCGGCATTACCAAATTCGCCGCCGCTACCGATCTCGATGGCCTCGATGCGGACGATTTCCAGCGCATCTATGCGGTAAATGTCATCGGGCCCTACCAGATGATCCGCGCCTGCGTGCCGGCGATGAAGAAGCAGGGCAGGGGCGCGATTGTGAACATTTCCTCGATTTCCGGCGTCATGGGCATCGGCTCATCCACCGCCTACGTGGCGTCCAAGGGCGCGCTGAACGCGATGACGCTCGCGCTTGCGCGTTCGCTGGCGCCGGAAATTCGCGTCAACGCGGTCTGTCCGGGGCTGATCGAGACGCGCTGGCATCTGGACCGTTACAGCAAGGAGGAATACGCCAGCTTCAAGTCCAACTACGAGAAGACCGTGCCGCTGGCAAAGGCGGCAAGGCCGGACGACGTGGCGGAAGTCGCGGTCTGGCTGATCGAGGGCGCCGACCTGGTCACCGGCGAATCCATTCTCGTGGACGCCGGGTTGCACCTGGGCAAGTTCTGATGTGAAGTGCTCTTTACAGTCGGCGTCTGCCGCATCTACGGCCTTCGCCTTGCCACCTAAGTGATAGTGCCTGTCTCGAATGCGCAATTGCGATACCCATGGCTTGCGCGGAGAATCTCCGCAGGAACAAAACTTTCTTCCAAGCATCGCTACAGAATCGACCGGGACAGCCGTTTTCATATCAGCCGGCAGGAAACGGCAGACCTAATGACCAAAGGAGAAATCGCATGCGTATGTTGATTCTCGCGCTGACAGCAGCCAGCGTCCTTACGTTATCGCTGCCGAGCTACTCGGCCGAGGGCTTCTTCTCCAAATTAACCAAGTCGTCGCGTTCTCACGAAGGCAGTCACAAGAAACACAAGAATGCGCACGCCAATTCGCCCCGCAGGGCGCACGCGCTTGGCCATTCGAGCAAGCGGATCCACTCTGCTTACGCCCAGAATCAAGCCGCTCCCAGCCGTAAATAAATACGCATCAATCCAATACGATTGAGGCAGGTAAACAAAAAGAAGGCAGGGCAACCTGCCTTCTTTTTTTGCAGGGTCTCTGCCGGCTGTCGGACGGATACAAAGACGCTTCGTCGAACCGCGGCATTCGCGCGCGGCCCGTCGCTTACCTTCGCAACAGCCGCGGACGCCGCGCCTCCTTGACCGCCTGAGCGCGGTTGCGCGCAGCGTTGACGCCGGATACGATCGCTATCGGCGGACCAGGATAGCGCCTGCGAATCGTATAGTAGCCCTCGCGTCCGCACACCCGGAAATCGTCAGAAAAAGGGCCTGCGCACTACTTTTGCCTGCCCTTCGGTGCCGCCGGAAGCATGAAGAAAAACTCGTTGCCGCCGTGGATTCCGGCGCTGACACCGACCTTGCCTCCGAGCTTCGACACAATGCGCCGAACGGTGGCAAGCCCAAGACCATGGCCCGCAGCACGCTCTTGATGCAGGCGAGTGAACGGAATGAACACCAGCTCGCGTTCCTGCGCCGAAAGTGTCCGCCCGTTGTCGCGCACCCAGAAGCGCACATGCGAGCGTTCCGGCGTACCGCCCAGTTCGATACTGGGCGGTACGCCGCCGTATTTGAGCGCATTGCTCAGCAAGTTCAGCCACACTTCTCCCACCCATGGCGCATAGCCCAAGGCGGGCGGCCAGGCCTTCGGCAATTTGATATTGGCGCGTGTGCGCGCCTGCAGGTCGGTCAGTTGACTCAGGACCTGCTCGATCAGAGCGTCCATGTCCAGCAGATGCAGTTCCACACTTTGCTGCGCCACAGTCGACAGCAAGAGCAGGGCATCGACTGCATCAGCGGTCATGGCCAATGCGCCGATGGCCTGCTCCACCAGATGCCGCTGCTCGGCGCTCAGGCCGTCGGATTTGAATTTATGCAGGATCTCCAGGAAGCGACTGGCCGCCGCCAGAGGCGTCTTCAGACTGTGTGCAATAGTGTGGGCGTAGGCCTCCAGTTCCGCATTCTTCTGGGCAAGGTCCTCGCTGTTGGAAAGCAGTTGCTTCTGCAGACTGTACAACTGCAGGTGGTGCTGGATGCGCGCCAGCAGCTCTTCGCGCTGAATCGGCTTGGTAATGTAATCCACGGCGCCGAGTCTGAAGCCCTCGACTTTGTGGGCGGTGTCGTCCAGCGCGGTCATGAAGATCACCGGCAGGGCCGCGGTACGCGCTTTGCTCTTGAGCCGGCGGCAGACTTCGAAGCCGTCCATATTCGGCATCGTCACGTCCAGCAGGACGAGGTCCGGCATTGCCAGTTCGATCTTCTCGAGTGCCTGCGCGCCGCTGCGGGTGAGCATCAACTCGAAACCCTGTTCGGCGAGAAAGTCGGAAATCAGCCGCAGGTTCTGCGGCTTGTCGTCGACAATCAACAACGTGGCCCCGCGACGTTCAACCGCCAACGTCTTCGTGTCTTGCTTCAATGCAATCCTCCAGCATCGCGACCAGGCGCTCTTCCTCGAATCCTCGAGCCAGCGCGTACAGGCGCCGGCCAAACGAGCCGAAGCGCGCGTTTTGCTGCTCGAGTTCCAGCGCAATCTGCTCCACGCGCACCAACTTTCCCATGCGAGCCAGATCGAGAAGTTCCTCGACAACGGCGACGGGCGGCGCAATGATGTCGGCGGCCTGCGCGTCCCCGGTATCGTCGCCGGCGGCCATGCCTGAATCGGCACGGCGCCAGCGCAACTCGAGAGCTTGCTGAATCGCGTCGAGGAGGGCCTCGGTCGGGAATGGCTTGCGCAGACAGGTCACAAAAGTTCCGGGATCCGCCTCGGCACGCTCAAGCTCTGCGCTGCCGGCGGAGGCGCCCACGATGAAAATATTCTCCAGCCCGGGCGTACGGCGGATGGCGCGGGCCGCCTCCACGCCATCCATTCCCGGCATCCGCAGATCCATGACGATCAGATCCGGGCGGTTTGCGAGAGCGCTCGCAACCGCTTCCTTTCCGCCACCGGCGAGCGTCACGCCGAACCCCAGTGGTTCCAACAGTTGTTGCAGCAACCGGCGATTTTCTTCCTGGTCGTCGACGACCAGGATGGTCCGGCGCGCCCCCCGATAGCCCACTACGGGAGCGCTCGCCGGAACGCTATCCTGCCGCGCCTGAACCAGGGGCAGTTTCACGGCGAAACGGAACTGACTGCCGCGCCCCGGCTGACTGTCGACCTCGACATCGCCCCCCATCAGGCGCGCGAGTTCCCGAGTGATGGCAAGCCCGAGGCCAACGCCCGACTCCTGCTTCTGCCCCTCTTCTGCCTGCTCGAATGGCGAAAAGATTCGGGTCGTATCCTTTGGCGAGATGCCCACGCCGGTGTCCTTCACCGACACGCGCAGTTCGACTTTCCCGCCTTCGGCCGGCACGCACCGCACGCCCAGCGTCACCCCCCCCGAGTCTGTGAACTTGATCGCGTTGCCGAGCAGGTTGAGCAGAATCTGGCGCAGGCGCTTGCCGTCCGCCTCGACCATTTCCGGCAGACCTGCGGGTGCATCCAGAAAAAAATCCAGTCCTTTCCTATGCGCTTCGACACGAACCATGGCCGCGATTTCCTCGAACAACGCGGCAAGTTGAACCGGCGCTGGATTGAGCTCCAGGTGGCCCGAGCGGATGCGCGACAAATCGAGCAGATCGTTGATCAGCGAGAGCAGGTGCCGGCCGCTGCTGGCAATCGTGGAAAGCGCCTCCAGGCGGGGCGCATCGGGCAGGGCGCCCGCGCGCACCAGGTCGGCGTAGCCGAGGATGGCATGCAACGGCGTGCGCAGCTCATGGCTCATGTTGGCGAGGAACTGGTCCTTTGACCGGTTCGCTGCTTCCGCTTCGGCACGCGCGGCAAGCAGTGCCCTGCGTTGCGTGCTGAGCTGACGGATATAAAACACCCCGGCCAGCAGAATTGCCGAGAACACCGCCACGGAAGTCCAGATGGCGCGGTAGTCGACCTTGTTTTCATAGCGCACAGACAGCCATTTTTGCGAGATTTCCCGCTGCTCCTCCTGGCTGATGGTAACCAGCACCTTGTCCAGAATACCCACCAGTTCGGGCCAGTCCGTGCGCACGCCGATGGAGAAACCTTGCGGCTGCAGCGCTTTCTCGACTGCCGTGGCAATTTTCAGATTACTGATTTGCCGGTGCCTGATCATATGTACGATCGGGAAAATGTCGTCCACCAGTCCGTCCGTTTTTCCCGTTGAAACAGCCATCAGGCCGTCCAGCAGATTGGAATAGGCGGTGACGTTGAAGTTCGGATACACCTTCGCCGTGAGCTGTTTCGAGGAGTGTCCCTCGACGACGGCGACGCGGTTCTCCTGGAAATCCTTCAGGCCGGATACAAAACTGTAGTCATCCCGGGTAACGATGACATTGACGTAGTGCAGGTAAGGCTTGGTGAAATTGAGGTATTCCTCGCGGTCTTCCGATCTTGCCACCGCCAGCACAACGTCGAGTTCTTTCTTTCGAAGCTTGTTTTCCACTGCGCCGAAGTCCGCAAGCTGCGTTACCTGGAAACGGGTTCCGAGCCGGTAGCGGATGATTTCGAGATAGTCGGCGACAACGCCGACGAAGTGCCCGCGGCTATCCTGGAATTCGTAGGGTGCATAGTCGATTTCGGCGCCGATGCGAATGACCGGATGCGCCGCCAGCCATTTTTTTTCCTCGTGCGTGAGATCGACCAGCGCCGGGGTGCTGGTCGGCTCCGCCGCCGCGGTCATGCACACGGCGATTGCGCCCGCCGCAAGGCAGGCTGTCGCAACCGAAGCAATCATCCGGCGCTTGCGCGCCCCTAACGCTCTCACTCGTACCTCACTTCAGGAACCGCCGGAACCGCCGTACCTGCGCGGACGTCGATGGCGGGCAACCGGCGGCGACGGCATCGCGCCGCCCGCGATCAAAATGCCGGGTCAAGTCACTGCACCGCGCAATTTCGCCGCCCCCTCGCATCCTCTGCCATTTGCGCGCGCACGGCAATACGAAATTGTCCGCCAGTTTCGTCTTCTCCGGAAGACCGGCGATCCAGTCGGGTGCGTCAGGAAGTTCTAGAATGCACGATCTGCTCGCCCGCGACCCGGCTTGACAAATGAGAATCCAGCTTTTCTCGGATCTGCACCTGGAGCATTCGCACCGGCATCCGCCGTTCGTGCTGCCGGCAATCAGCGCCGATGTTGTAGTGCTGGCGGGCGACATCGACAACGGCACGCGGGCCATCGACTGGGCCGAGAAAACCTTTCCGGACCGCACTGTGCTGTACGTTCCGGGCAACCACGAGTACTACGACGCCGAACTCAAGACTGCCGCCGCCGCCTTGAGAGCGCGAGCCCGGCGCAGCGCCAACGTACAGGTGCTGGACAATGACGAATTGACCATCGAGGGCGTGCGCTTTCTGGGCAGCACGCTGTGGACCGACTTTGAATTGTTCGGCCGGGAGAAGATGGACACGGTGATGGCAAAATCCCTGAAATATGTAGTGGACTTTCGCAAGATCCGCATGGGAGGTGATTTGCTCACGCCGCGGCAGACGGTCGACCTGCATCGTGACGCGATCGCCTTCCTGCAGGCACGACTGGAAGAACCGTTCGCGGGAAGGACCGTGGTCATTACCCACCACGCTCCCCACCCCGGCAGCGTCCATCCGCGTTGGACCGGCGACCTCGTCAATGCCGCGTTCGTCTCGGACCTGAGCCGGCTGATGGGAAAATCAGCCTTGTGGTTTCACGGTCACACGCACGACAGCTTCGACTTCCGCGTCCGCGGCACCCGCGTGGTCGCTAACCCGATGGGATACCGGAGGTCGAACTGGCGCGAAACGCCGGCCGCGGACCCACCGCTTCGGGGGGTCGCCGAAAATGCCCGGTTCGACCCCGCGATGGTTGTCGAAATCTGAATGCGCGAAGCCCGGGTTTGACAAACCGGTGGAAATCGCTGCGCCGGATTCGCTCTGAAATCGAGCGCAGGCGGCCTGTTCAGAGCGTGAGCTCGACCCGGTGACCGGCGGCACCCAGCCGGTTGCCCGGGGTATCCGGCCACAGCGAAGTTCTGGCACAGCCGGATCGCGGTAATTCAGCGCATGATCTTTTTGAGCGTGTGGCGCCGTGCGCGGATATAAGGGCGAATTTCCTTCGGCCAGCGCCCCTGGTCGACGGCCTTTGCCCAGGCGTCGCTTAACAGCACCGCAGCGCTTTCGAGCTCGTAGATCGCGCTGTATTTCGGCTCGCCTTGCGCGACCAGCGCTTTTTCCTGTCCGTCTATCCTCATGGAGGCACACGGCTCGGACCTCACGCGGGTTACCGCCAGCACCCCTGGCACCTGGAGCAGGAAGGGCACATGCTCGGCATCGTAGATCTCGTTGAACAGATCTTCCTTGGCGGGATCGATATCGAGACTGGCGGTGAAGACGTACGTGGCTTTCGGGTGCATGACTTGTCCTCCGCAATGGAATCTGGCGCGATCGACGCGCAGCAGATACGGTAATGTTAACAGCCCGGTCAGCGTTTGGCGGAAATCGTTCCATGGCGTGAACCTGGTGCTCATTGTGTGTTCGTGGCGAGAATGTCAATTGCCAATGGAGGTTGTGATGAAACTTTCTGCTCTCGCGTTCGGCCTTTTGTTCGCCGCGCTTGCCAGTGGCCATGCGTGGGCAGCCGACCGTTACAGGATCGACCCCGACCACACGTTCGCGCACTTCGCCGTGGTGCATACCGGAGTTTCCTCGGTGCGAGGCCGGATGGGCGTCATCAAGGGCAGCGCAACGCTGGATGCCGACAAACAGACCGCGGAAGTCGCCGTGGACCTCGACCCGCGCTCGATCGATACCGGGGTGAAGAAGCTCGATGCGGTGCTCAGCGACGAAATGTTCTTCAACGTAGCCCGGTACAAGACGGCCCGCTTCGTCGGCAAGGCCGTAAAGTTCAGGCAGGGCATGCCATCGGAATTCGAAGGAGAACTGACGATTCACGGCGTGACCAGAGCGGTGAATCTGAGCGCCGATCACTTCGTCTGCAAGCAGGTCAAGATCATGGTCCTGGATCGCTTCGTCTGCGGCGGCGATCTGCAGACGACTTTGCGGCGATCGGATTTCGGGCTGGACAAGTATTCGTCGATGGTCAGCGACGAAGTGCGGCTCGTGATATCGGTCGAGGCGATCCGGGAAGACAAATGAAGGCGCTAGGCGCGAGGTGCGAGGTGCGAGGCGCGAGGTGCGAGGCGCGAGGCGCGAGGTGCGAGGGGCGAGGGGCGAGGTGCGAGGGGCGAGGGGCGAGGTGCGAGGTGCGAGGTGCGAGGTGCGAGGGGCGAGGTGCGAGGTGCGAGGTGCGAGGTGCGAGGTGCGAGGTGCGAGGGGCGAGGTGCGAGGGGCGAGGGGCGAGGGACGAGGCGCGAGGCGCTA
>Ga0315276_10001643_pt1 | contig 20082 bp, 22 predicted proteins | sample YL17G05_0_MG_FD_204542 | JGI IMG/M metagenome (GOLD analysis project Ga0315276, IMG submission 204542) | Sediment microbial communities from Yellowstone Lake, YNP, Wyoming, USA - YL17G05_0 | ecosystem: Environmental > Aquatic > Freshwater > Lake > Sediment | place: USA: Wyoming | collected... | reverse complement strand
ATAGCATGACTGTAAACTTCCATCTCAGGCTTGATGCCCAAATCCCTCATACGGGTCACATAGGTCTCAATATCCTCTCTCAAATTCGCAAAAGCGATGCCCTTATACTGGCCCGAAACCCGCATTAAACTGCCCATGTTGAGAGAGGCCATCTCAGGTTTGGCTTGGAGGCATTCGATTCGCTGTTCAAACGTGAGATTAGGACCCCCTCCTGTCGAATCCTGAAGGATGATGTTACACTTTGAACGGATTCGCTCATGGATTTCCTGAAAAACCTCTTTGGTCCCTGTGGACTTGCCTTCTTTGTCGCGGGCATGAATATGGCATATCGCGGCCCCTTCTTGATAGCAAGCATAGGCCGACTCGGCAATTTCCTCAGGCTGTTCAGGGAGGTCGGGATTTAATGCTTTGGTTGCCAATGGCCATGCTCCTGTCTGGGCCACTGTAATGATCACTTTGTCTTCAGGTAATTTCATCATGTATGATACCTCTTTATCTAATTTTGATGGAAACTACTCTGGGCAAGATTATAGAATGTCTTCTTATCTGAGACACATGGGGAAAAGTATTCATGGGATTCAATTCAAAAAATTCTGCTTCAATCGATACCATCCTTTGAGACAAGGTTTAGAAGATTCAAGTTCTTGTTAATTCTATTCTATACTTGTAAAGATCTGCCCTAAAATGGGTGATACTGACAAACATAGGGGACCCGTCCCTGGAATAGTAATCCCGCTCGATGATCAAAAGTGGGGTTTTGGGTTTGATAGAGAGATTTTCCGCCGCCCCTTTATCGGCCAATCCGACATCAATGGTCTGATTCGCACGGTTGACTTTAGTTTTCGTCTTTCCTTCAACAAAGGTGATAATCTCGGTGGTCTCACTCAGTTCCTTTGGAGAAATCGTCTTACCCAAACCGGGAGGGAAATAGAGAAAAGAGTAGCCGAAAGGTCCTTTCGGAATAAAACGGACGATTGCAATCTGGAGGACCTTTTGGTTTATCCCCAATTGCAGGATCTTGGCTACATTGGGAGGAGGAGTTATTTCCCTGCATTCTAAAACCTTTATCCGAGACCCTTTTCCAGAGGCGATGAGGTTTTCAATCGTCCCTCTCAGCGACAGCCGTCTCACTTCAGCCCCTTCGGTAACAAACGTCCCTCTTCCACGTTCCCGATATATCAGCCCCTCCTTGATCAGTTCCGAAAGGGCCTGCCGAACGGTTACCCGGCTGACGCCATACTCAGCACACAATTCTGCTTCGGTTGGTATGCGTTGATTTCCTTTCAGTTCATTCGAGAGGATTCTCGACTTAAGGATATTCTTGAGCTGATGGTAGAGAGGAGTCGGACCTTGATCCAGTACCATATTTTATAACTGCTGTTATTTATTACAACAATCTAATATCATAATGTTATAACAATTTCAAGAAAAAAACATTTTTATCTGGTGCCAAAACTAATACCAAGTTTGCCCCCTAATGTTAAAGGTTGTTTCTTTATACTCCCCATTCTTCTTTATGTTTTTTATTGTGCCAAATGGCTACAAAACCAATTTTTTCTCATCTCCTATCCTATACCGGGATATCACCACCTCGAATTACCTTTTTAATATCGTGATGGCACTATTGGGGCCAGCACCCATAGAATGAGCCAGTCCAATCTTCGGATCTCCAGGAACCTGTCTTAGGTCTGCCTCATTTCGCAATTGCTTATATATCTCAACTATCTGTGCGCTCGCGGTGGCTCCTAACGGATGCCCTCTCGACATTAGTCCACCATCTGTATTGACAGGGAGTCTACCGTTTATATCCAGGGCACCCTCTCGAAGCAACCTGGGTGCTTCTCCCTTTTTGCAGAACCCCAACTTTTCAATATCCCATAGCTCTCCAGGGGCCATGGTGTCGTATGCTTCAACCACATCCATATCTTCTGGGCCATACCCCGACATTTCCCATGCTTGCTTAGCCGATAGCTCAACCAAATCCTCATGAATCCTAACGCTACCCCCGCCATAAGTGGTGCCCGTACCACCTGTTTCGGAACCATATACACCACTATTTAGAATCGATGCAGCTACTGTTACCATCTGGCCTATTGACTTAAGCTTATCTTTGCTGCAAAGAATAATTGCTGCTCCTCCATCAGCCAGAGGACAGCAGTGCAGCAAACGCATCGGTTTAGCTACCATGCGAGACGAAAGAACCTCCTCCATAGTCACTTCTTTCTGAAACCGTGCATAAGGATTTAAGGCACCATTTTTTCGATTCTTCACTGTTACCCTCGCAAAATCCTCCTCTGTGGCACCCGTCTCCTCCATATACCTTATAGCACCTTTGGCGTAGTTTGCAGGCTGAACGTTGAACCCCATATATCTTTGCCATACCGGCCAGGCAGTACTCTTTATGAAACCCCTGGGCATCTTTTCATATCCAAATGCAAGAACAATATCATAAAGCTCAGTAGCTATTGACTGGTAGGCCAGCCGAAAGGCCGACGCTCCACTGGAGCATGCATTCTCTACATTAACGATGGGTATCCCTGTCATACCTATCTGGTCAATAGCCTGATGGCCGGATCCAGTGTTTTGGTAAACGGTTCCACAAAATGCAGCTTGAATATGCTTCCACTCCATATCAGCTTCCTGTAAAGCATTCAGCACAGCCTCCATTCCCAGCTCATAGCCCTCTTTAAAAGCATGGCCCTTCTCTCCATCATAGATATCAAATCGGGTCAAGCCAACACCAGCTATTGCAACTTCCCTCAGGCGGCTCATCGAATCACCCCTCCTTTATTTCCGTCCGGGTGAATACCCCGCCCCTTGGGGCGAAGGATTTTGCCCGTTGTGGTCTTTGATACCCCGCTGCTTGCGGCGGGGTAGTTCATTCGAGGTTACCGGCCGAAATTTAAAAGCCATAATTTGGTTACCTTCCTCATCCTCGTGTAACCTCTCGATCACCATTTCCACTTCCATGCCTACTTTGAGATCATCAAAATTGCAGTCTGTAAACAGAGTCTCTACCCTAACCCCTTCAGGCAGCTCTACAAAACCCTCTGCATAGGGAACGGGTCCTTTATAATATTCCGGAGGCCTTTGCATCACAACAGTAAAACTGTAGATTCTGCCCCTCCTGCTTAGCTTGATCTCCTCCAAGTTTTTGGACTGACAATGAGTGCACATTCCGTTAGCCTTTTTTGGGAAAAAAACTTCACCGCAAAGATGACATCGGCTGCCAATGAGCTGTGGTTTTTCATTAAGCGAAAGAGGAACAGTCCATAACCCTTCTTTTACTGGGATTTTTTTGAGCCACCAGGCATCATTCCCTCCTTGACTGATTTACTGCGTTAGTTCAAAACCTTCCTTTATCTTGTAACACAAACCCTGACGAATTGCGGGTCACGGTACCCAATCATGTGGACCCTGCCTTAGCTCTTCTCCGGCCGGTGCGTCAAGGAACCTGTTGACTTATTTGAGAAAGTCGGAAGAAGATGGCTTGGGCAGACAAATGTGGCCTCTCCACCTGGGTCATCGGCTTGAAACCCATCTCCTTCGGAAATTGAGCCACAACCTCATCAGCTAATTGCATAAAGCTCTTCTCAAATTGGTGTGAAGATACCTTCGTTATCGCCTCATCTAATCTCTCTGCAAACTCTTGGCTATCTTGCACAAACTGACTCACTTCTCGACCCCTCCTCACAGGAGCCGGAGGTAAACGAATGGCTCGATAACGATGAGCACATAAGAGAAAGCGAATAGGCATTTCGTGCAGCCGTTGCAAGGATTTCTTATATGCCAAGAGGTCGAAAATGACGGGGAGCTTGCCCCCTGCACCCGCATCGTGCAGTCCTCCCACAGAATCACCGGAGAATAAAATATCTTCCTCTTCCCAAAAGAACCCGACACTGCCGGGAGTATGACCGGGGAGATGAACGACCCTCAGTTTTACACCAGGCCCACCATCAATCATATCGCCGTCTCCGAGTTGCTGATCCGCAACACCTCCCGGTCCTGCCATCTCTAAAAATGCTCGTTTTGTCTCCTGAAGATTACCTCCCATTGCCCTGATCATAGGAGCGGAGTAAAACTCGAAGCTGTGTTCACGGTCATTCAAGAAAGGTACTTCGTCTTTATGAATGTATATTTGAGCACCACCTGCAGCTTTAATCGCTGAATTTCCTCCGGTATGATCGGGATGATCGTGAGTATTAAGAATCAAATGGATGTCAGATAAAGTTAAGCCATTCGTCTTTAGGATAGGCAGAATGTCTTTTCCCGGAGACTGATGGATCCCCGTATCAATAAGGATATTCCTCTCCCCTCGAATAAGATAGATCTCGACAGTGGTATCAAAAAATTGATAACGTTCAAAAGGTGAGGCACGAATTAAAAAACCGGCTCAAGTAATCTGAAACCCACAGTATGTCCCCCTCCCTTTGATGGGGGAGGGAGAGGGTGGGGGTGGAAAAGTAATGAATTTCAAAGTACTTAAATCATTTCCCCCTCCCCTTTACCCTGCTAAATAGGATTTCTTATTTGGCCCTTATTAGATCAGGTTTTCCATTTAACAGGGTGAATCCCCTCCCACCGGTGGAGGGGAGATTTGCTGGATGTCTTTACTCATCTTGAAGGATGTATTGGAAAACATTTATGCCTCACCTTTTGAACGTTACTAAAAAATTTGGCACTGACCTCCACGATCTTCGCGTGTATTTTCTCCGACATTTGCAATTCTCCCCACTTTTCGATTTCTGAAAATGAAGCCCAATTCAAAGGAATGACTTCATAGAAATCATATATTCGTGTCCAATGAAACTTCTTCAAATACGGAAATTTGGAGTTTTCATACTTATTGCAGCAAAGTCATAGCGAGCCACCACCTCAACCACTATCTGTTAGCCTAATCCTTTTTGAAGGTATATATCTCTGAGATAGACGTTTTTCTTGGTATAGATACTCTCTATAGTCATCGCATAATATCCTTCAGCTTCGATCTTCAAAGAGTACATCAAACCTCTCTCTACACCCTCAAACTCAAAGTCTCCATAGTTATTGGTTGTGGCGCTCAGGATCTCTTCTCCGGATTCCTTAATAAGCAAGACCCTTGCGCCCTCTACGCAATCACCGCTTTGACTACAGAATATAGCCCCGGCGATAAATGCCTTCGGTAACCCTAAATAATAGACAGAGGTGTTCCTCCCATACTCCGGATGAAGTTGCTCCGCCTGAGTTATCACATCGGAAAATTCTGCTCTTTCCCCAAATCTGAGAGCTTGTGTCGGGCATACCTCAGCGCATCGCGGTTCCCTCCAACCCTGATCCAAAAGATGGACACAAAAAGTGCACTTCTGTGGAATACCCAACTCATCATTCCAGTAGATATTTCCAGGATGTCCTTTCTGGATCGCAAGACCACCACACAATCAATTGGCTGTTCTTCAACGTATCTTCTAACAGATCATGTTGGAGGGGAAATCCCATGCTGCCTTGGAAACCAGAAACATGAACTGCGCCCCAAAACCACCCCTCCCAGCTATTAGGATTTACCAGGGGTTCTGTTGTACCTAATAGGTCAAAGAACCTCTTATGGGGACCAAAGGGGGTATGAACACTGCCCCACATACTGTGAGCCCGATACATAGGAAATATTGCTGCAGAACCGTATGCCTCCTTTAATCTTTTGATTTCTCCGGCTACTATTTCGATGGCCTCCACCCAACTCATCCTGACAAACTCGCCCTTGCCCCTATTTGCCGAGTTGCTTTTCCCACCAGGCTCAAAGCCGACCCGTTTCATGGGATATTTAAGCCTCGATGGATTGTGTACTTTCCTTCGCAAGCAAAGCGAGTAAGGCGCTACGGCAACTCGAGCAGGAGGTTCAAAAGTCCTACCGCCGACTTCTATTTTCCAACGGGCTGATTCTACATCCTCTTCTCGCAAGGGCAACGGTCTGACCCTGAATATTTCTCCATTCTTAACTTCAACCTGTAACACCCCGCCCATTGTACACATGGTATGCAGCTTGGGCTGCTCACTGTCATTGCTTTCTTTGGGCCTTGAAGCCATCAAAGCCTCTCCTTATAATGGCTTTCGAACTAACTCATCGCTCTTTTTTTTGGTCCTCTGCAGCAAGGCAGAATTCGAAACCGTATGGTTTCGCTCACTGAAAAGCGATACTCTGATCCTGGTTTAGGTAACATTTCTGGATTTTTCCCGAGGACCCACTGTCTAATTTTCGCGTCCTAATTCCAAATTGACGAGAGTATCTAAGTGCTTTATGTATTCTTCGGTTTGAGTTTCGGTGGGAATACATTGTCTGTCGAGGCGCTCATACTTCACCTCCCCCAGTTTGTTGTAAGGGAGCAAGTCTATTTCTATTGAACCCATTTCCTCCTTAACAAAACGGGCTATCGCTCTGATATCCTCAGGGGAATCGTTAAAATTGGGTATCAAAGGGACCCTCACCCTCATTGGTTTGGTACGAGCAATCCTCTTAGCATTCTCAAGAATAAGACGATTAGGCCTTCCCGTTGCCCCACGATGTTTCTTGGGTTCAATAGTCTTGATGTCAAAAAAAACAAGGTCGGTAGGTCTCAGTAATCTCTTCATGGTCGACCAAGGAACATCCCCACAAGTATCAAGAACAGTGTGTAACCCTGCCTCCTTGCAGCCTCGAAGAATTGACAAGACGAACTCGTGCTGAGCTGCGGGCTCGCCGCCAGACAGCGTAACACCTCCCCCAGAGTTCTCATAAAATTTCACATCTTTTAGAACTTCTAGGATCACCTCATCCTTCGTCATATATCTTCCCACAAGCTTCCTGGCCTCTCTTAGACAGACTTCCACGCATTTGCCACATCCAATACATTTACTCCTATCTATCGTAGAACTATTTTCCAGTAAACGGTTAGCCCCGGTTTGGCAAACAGTGACGCATTTGCCACACAATGTGCAGTTACTTCTTGTTAGGAAAATCTCCGGCTGGATCCTCTGTGATTCTGGATTCTGACACCAGAAACACTTCAGCTGGCACCCTTTTAGAAATACAGTGGTCCGAATCCCTGGTCCATCGTGAATGGAATACCTCTGTATATTAAAAATGACTCCTTTTGGCTCCTCTTCTACTGACATAAGACTTGTCTCATTCTCGTAAAATCAATTGTAAATAAATCACTAAAAAACTCTTCCACCTTCCGTTTGAGTGTCCAATAACTGGCTTTGCGAAAGTCATGAAGAGAAACTACATCGCGTGGGTGGTCCGCTTTATAATCTCATCCTGGACACCACGATCTAATTCAATGAAGTAAGCGCTATAGCCAGCGACTCTGACGATGAGATTGCGATGGAGCTCAGGATGGATCTGGGCATCTGACAAAGTTTTCTGGTCTACCACATTGAACTGGATATGCCTCCCTCCATAGTCAAAATAGGTTTTGACAAGAGCGATGAGCTTGTTCAGGTCATCACTTGTTTTCATTATGGTAGGCTGGAACTTAATATTTAAAAGGGTGGCCAGAATGGGATACTGGTCTATTTTGCCAGCCGAGTTAATAACAGCGGTGGGACCATGAGTATCACATCCTTGGGCAGGTGACATCGAACCATCGGCCAAAGATTTCTTGGCTAACGGCCACTTGGAAGCGCACCTACTCTTGCCCCGTAGCTATGGTGGAGAGAAACAGAATAAGCACACGGCAAGTATTTGCACCCATACGACGCATCCATCTCAGCAACCATTTTCCGCCACCAGTCATATAAATCATGAGCGATCGTGTCAACATAGTTTTCATCGTTGCCATATTTGGGTGCAGACGACAGAAGCCGATGTAAATCCTCCTTACCTTCAAAATTAACGCTCAAAGCATCTAAAAGCTCTCGTTTGCTTATTGAGCATTCCTCGAAAACATGCTTTTTTATTGCAGCCAACGAATCGGCTACGTCGATCATCCCTTCAAGAAGAAAATACATGTAATTGAAGCGTGCACCCCCTGCTGAGACACTCTTGCCAGACTTGATGCAATCATCGACTAAGCCGGAATTAAATATGGGGGGGATCATTGCGGCCCTAAAGTAACGTTGGAGGTTGAACAGAGCCGTCCCTTGGTATGAAAAATATCTGACCTGTTCCTTGAAGGCCTCGACCACTCCACTGAAGGTTTGGAAATCTTCAAATCTGCCCGTTTTCAGACCAATTTGCTTCCTCGTGTTAGGGTCGAACCCATTATTGAGAACCAACTCTAAGCACTTCCCCATACTCACGACAAAGGGTGGGAAGGGTCCTGCTGAGGTAGGAATGGTGGGAACGACACATCCGCCGATAGCATAATTCCGACCTTCTCAAGGGTTCTCTTGAGAATCTCAACAACCTCGTTCGGAGTTTTCGCGTGCGCCCAAAGATAGGTCGCCAGATCAAACCTCGGCTTCTTTCCAAAGAAACTCTCGAAATCAGGAGTATTCGGGTCAAGCTTTAGATCGCCTATTTCAGTGGCTGGATTGAAGCTGAAGAGAACTCTCAATTTTCCTGCCTCTAAAGGGCCTCTGAGAGCTGCTACCCCGCTCATCGCGATCGGAATATGTTTCCCCATGATGGCAACGTTGATTTCCGGGTCCGTTTTGAAAGGAACACCTACCAATTTCAGATTGGCATATTTATTGATATAACTCATCTTTAGGAAAGCAGTGGTTGTAACTGGCGGGTGACCACATTTTACACCTGGATTTTTCCTTGCATGGTCAACAAATTCTTGGAAAGTTTTCCATGGCGAATCCGGGTGCACAACAAAAAACAACTGGTGGAGGAGCAACCGCTTGGCCAATAGCACGGAAATCTTCTATGGAAAAGTCGGCCTCTTTGAGCAAGACAGGCATGATGATTGAACTCTGAGCCATTAGGCTAAGGGTGTATCCATCAGGCCGGGAACTGGCCAGAATTCCAGCTCCAAGACTCCCACCGCCACCGGGTTTGTTTATAGGAATGACCTGAACCCCAACCTCCTTCTCCAAATACTTCGCTAATATGCGGGTTTGGAGGTCTATGGGTCCACCCGGAGGAAAGGAGATGAGCATATCAATGTTTCTCGAAGGTTATTTTTTCTCCGCGGACCAAGAATGGTTAAAAGATGTGCAGACCATTGCTAAGAAGATGCTGATACAAAGGAACCCTTTAAATATTCTCTTCTTCATAATGAATACCTCCTTGGTTTAATGATTTAGAGCCACCTCTTTACCTCCAAGTTCTTATTTTTCATCACCTCTTTTCTTCCACATCATTCGATAATGATCTTGGTTTTGGTCTTGCGGTAATATTTAAATCCTGAAGTGATGATCAAAAAGGCCGCGAAGACCAAAGCTACACACGATATAGGTTTCTCTAAAAAGATGGAAAAATTCCCCTCAGAGATGACAAGGGACTGGCGCCACGCGTTTTCCCAAATAGGCCCAAGAATGAAGGCCAACATTAGTGGAGCCGCCTCAAATTCAAATTTTCTCAGAATATAGCCGGCGATCCCAAAGATGATCATAATGACCACTTCGACTATGTTATTGTTGAGACTATAAGAACCGATCACACAAAAAAGTAGAATCAAAGGCATTAAAATTCGATACGGAACTTTAAGAAGTTTAACCCACATGCCGATCAGGGGAAGATTCAACAATAGAAGCATGGCATTCCCCACATACATACTGGCAATAACCCCCCCAAAGATTTCGGGGTGTTGTTTAATCATGAGTGGGCCTGGAGCAACGCCACGGATAATTAAAGCGCCCATAAGAAGAGCCATCACTACATTCGGTGGAATCCCTAAACCCAAAAGCGGGACGAAGGACCCTCCTGCCCCTGCATTGTTTGCTGTTTCTGGGCCTGCCACTCCCTCGATCGCTCCATGTCCAAAGCCCTCCGGGTTCTTCGAGATCCTTTTCTCTACAGAGTAGGAGACGAAAGAGGCGATAATTGCGCCTCCTCCGGGCAAGATGCCCAGAGGGAAGCCTAAAAGGGTCCCCCGGATGATGGGACCGATCGATCTTTTCCAATCCTCAAGGTTCGGAAGCAAATTTTTGACCTTCGCCTTGAAAATAACACGGTCTAAGGACTCCTCGAGATTCATCAGGACTTCAGATATTCCGAAAAGGCCCATAGCCACCGGAACCAAGCCAATTCCATCGATGAGGGTCCCGCAACCAAAGGTAAAGCGCGGTCTTCCTGAAACGAGATCCATACCCACCGTACTCAAAATAAGACCGACAATGATCATAATAATAGCCTTGACAAAGGATCCTCTGGCCAAATAGACCGAGAGGACCATACTCATACAAATCAGGGAAAAGTACTCCGCAGGGCCAAATGCTACAGCAATTTCAGCCAGAGGAATGGCCAAAAACATTAATGCAATGATGCTAAATGTACCCCCAATTAAAGAACCAAATGCGGCAATTCCTAAGGCTGGCCCCGCACGCCCTTGCCTTGCCATTTGGTATCCATCCAAACAGGTGACGATTGAAGAAGGCTCTCCGGGAATATTAACCAGAATAGAGGTTGTAGAGCCACCATACTGAGCCCCATAAAAAATTCCCGCAAGCATGATGAGGGAAGAAACAGGAGAGAGACCGAAGGTCGTGGGAAGAAGGATGGACATGGCACCTGTCGGTCCGATGCCAGGAAGAACTCCAATCAATGTGCCAATAAACACCCCTATAAAGCAATATAAGAAATTTACGGGTTGAAGGGTAATTTGAAATCCGGACAAGAGACCAGAGAAAATATCCATCTTATCCCCCTAATCCAAAAAATCCAGGAGGGAATCTGACCCCAAAAAAAGGTGAACACAAAATAGGTTGCTAACACCGTTGAGGTGGAAGCGACCAATGTCGTTATCCATCTATTTCCCATGCTTCGAAACAACAGGAACAAGAATATCCAAGTAGTCATCAGAAACCCCAATCTCTCTAAAAGGAATGAATACGCAAACAAGGCCACCAATACGAAACCTATTTTCCCATAGTTTGTTCGACTCTGCCCCTCTCCTGGCGTTTCATTCCATCTTCCCTTTTTAAGAAGAGATATTATCAGGACGTAAAGGGAGATAAGAAGAAGGAGGAGTCCTAAGACAAAAGGTGCCAACCCGGGACCCGGATTATGAAACCCTCTTAAGCCTAACCGAAGAGAAAACGTCATCACAAAAAGGCTTAGACCCAGCCAGAAAAGAGTAGGAATAATATGATATTTTTTCACAGCATTAATAAGTGTCCATCAAAGCCCGTTTGAGGAGGCTCTTTCATTGATGCTTGAATGTAAATTAGGACAACCATTGATTTTACATTTGCTCTCGCTCATGAGATGAATCCTTTGGATCTGGATTCATGGGCCAAGGATCCTCTATAGGCCCCCTTGCCTCTAATCTCCTAAGAGTTCTTAACATCTCAATTAGCCGAATATCTCGTTCGCGATATAGCTCTTCTTCGCTTTTTCCTTTGTAATCGTAGAACCCTCGGCCTGTCCTAACCCCCAAGTATCCCTTGTCGATCAAACCCTGAAGCTTTTTGTATTCATAGTCCAGTGGGACCTCCTCAAATCCAGGAGGATGGCGAGTTCTCATGCTTATTCCACCAAAGTCATAGCGGGCCACCACACCCACCACCATCATACGAAAGGCAAGACCCACCTGGACTGCTTCATCGAGCTGCTCCGGAGTCACATAATCATTGTCCAGAAGAAAGTTAACCTCACGGTTCAGAGCGTGCTGGATACGATTGACAGCGTACCCGGAGATAAACTTCTTCATTAGAACAGGCCTTTTCCCTATCTTCCTCAAAATCTGAACCATTACCTCGAGGTTCGCTTTATCTGTCTTAGGCCCCCCAACCACATCTACTAAGGGAATCAACTGCGGAGGAGCATACCAATGGGTGATAAGAATTTTATCCGGGCGAGAGGTTTCCAGGAAATCAAAGATATTTAGGAAGGAGGTATTGCTCGCCAGTAACGTTTTTGAGGGGCAATAGGTGTCCAGTTGTCTGAAAACCTCCTTCTTCGCCTCCACGTCTTCAAATACAGCCTCCACAGCAATATCCGCATCACTCGCCCCTTCTTTTAGGAACGTTGTACAGCTAACGCGGTCCAATATCCTCTCAATAGGCTCTTTCAGAATTCCTTCATTCGCCATAGTATTCAGACTTGATTTCATCAATTTCAAGCCCCTGTCCAGAGCCTCTCGGGTAGTATCGACTAAGGAAACACGAAACCCTCCCTGTGCAAAGGTCTGGGCAATACCGTGGCCCATGACCCCAGCCCCTACGACAACAACCTTCCTTTCCTCCTGCTCCATATCTTTACCTCAACGCTGCATAAACTTTTGACGATACGGACATGGGCGAGCCGTTCGGAAAGGCTTCGAGGCGAACCTTTGGTCGAATCGGTACTCTCGTCCCCTTCCCCTGCTGGAATTCACTTAGGCTGATATTCTCCGATACCTTTAAATTCTCAAAACAACCGCCTTCCGAAGCCTTGAAGGGCGGTTTGCCCGTGTCCGTTTTCCAAGTGTCAGGTTTACCTTCTTACCGGGATTCAGTCGAGTTTGACGATGACCACTAACATCGATGCAGGCTCAGTTCCAACCGCCTCAATACTTCGCTCTTCATCAGGAGGAATGTAGAGCACATCACCAGGCTCCACAAGGTATTCGTCCCTTTTCTTCCCTCTCACCATTAGCGACCCGGAGACGCCGAAATAAATACGCTCGGTTGGAGAAGCATACATCTCAGCTCCACCTCCAGGGAGGAAATGAGAAAGGCCGACGGTTAGACGCTGGCTCCCCTCCTCAACACTCACTTTGTTTAAACCCCACTGGCCAAAGTGGCGCTTGGCCATCTCTCCTTTGCCTTGACCTTTCTTAATTAATTTCATCCCCATAGCCTCCTTTTTGTAAAATAGCTTTACCCCGTTAGAAAGCCCCGCTGCTTGCCCCGTTAGAAATTTTTCATTATTAACCAGGAGTACCCTTTGGTAACCTACTTCTAACGGGGCGAGCAGCGGGGATGACAATGAATTCCTTTTGAAACGAACACGGGGTTTAATGCCCCGTGTGAGCCTTCCAGTTAGGAGGGCGAAGGTCTTCTAACGGGGTTTACCTAAACTTCCCCCTTTGAGATCTAACCGATAGCGGTAAGTCCACCGTCAAGGTATAAGATCTGACCGGTGATGAAATTCGAAGACTGTGAAGCTAAGAATATAAATGGTCCTGCTGCCTCCCAAGGTTCGGCATGTCGTTTCAATGGGACATTGGCAAAGTATCTTGCGTTCTGTTCAGGTGTGCGGGTAGCAATGACCTGTGGCGTAGCAACTAAGGAAGGTGCAACGGCGTTGACAAGGACATTGTATTGGGCCCACTCAGAAGCCAGTGCTCTCGTGAGCATGTCAACTGCACCTTTAGAAGCACAGTAACCCAAGTTACCACCCCAAAGCGTAGCTCTCGCACCCCTCACCGAAGACAGATTAATGATCCTGCCTTTTTTGTTCTTAATCATGACCTTCCCAAATTCCCTGCAACACAACATTGTACCTTTAACATTCAGATCCATTAGGGTATTCCAACCCTCCAAAGGAAATTTGTCCGCAGGTTCTTTTGGAAAGCCAGTCCCGTGACAGTTTGCCAGTACATCAACTGTGCCAAATTTTGACATAACTTGCTCTACCAGATGACCAACACTCTGTTCATCAGTCACGTCGACCTGAAATACCGCTACCTCTGCCCCAGTCTCGCCTCTAATTTTGTCGGCCGCCTCCTGCAATTTCTGCAAATTGCGGCTGGCAATAGATACCTTGGCCCCTTGCTGGGCAAATCCAAGGGATACGGCTCCACCAATACTGCCTGCCCCCCCAACAACCACGCATACCTTTTCATCCAATCGAAACATATCTCCCATAATATCACCATCCTTTACTATTTTTTTGTAATGTTCAACGGCTTGAGCCCAAGTATTTTCCTGGCCTCCTCAGGTGTCATTGGTTCCTTGGCTAATTCACGGGCAATTCGTACAGCCCGAGCTACGAGCTGCGCATTGCTCCTGGCAAGTTCTCCCTTCCGATAATAGAGATTATCCTCGAACCCAACCCGCACACCCCCTCCAAGAAGCATACCCATCGTCGTTATGGTCAGCTCCTCCTTTCCAACGCCCATAACGCTCCAAACCGTGTCCTGGGGCTCGGGAAGGTCGTGTAAAAGGTACCAAAGATGATATGGATTCGCTTCAATTCCACCATGGTAAGCATGACCCAGTGCGAAATCCACATAGTAGGGTTTGTCAACAAGACCCTTATTGATCAGGTTTCTTACCTCTCGAAGGTGAGAGTCGTTAAACACCTCCATCGAGGGTTTAACGCCAGCCTCCCTCATCTTCACAGCCCACTCCTCAAAGTGTTTAGCCCACCTCAAGTCGCCTGTGCCTGCGTAGGGGCCAAAGCTGCGCACCATAGTCCCCATATCCAGAGACGCCGTTTCAGGTTTCGGGTTGGCTTCCAGACATTTTATTTTATCCTCCTCTTTAACCTGAGGACCCGTCCCAGTCGTATCCTGAATAATGATATCGCAGCCCAACGCCCTTATCCTGCTGTGTATCTCGCTGTAGACCGCTGGGTCTCCAGTGGGGATCCTTTTTTTGTCACGGGCATGAATATGAATCTGACAGGCCCCCTCGTTCCAACATTCATACGCCGCTCGCGCTATCTCATCGGGCTGTTCCGGAACGTTTGGATTCTTCTCTTTAGTCCCCACAACGCCACCGGTTGTTGCTACGGTAATAAACACTCGATCTTCAGGTATGAGCCCCATCTGATTACTCCTCCACAATAGCCACCAACCGAACCATAGAAGCATCGCCCTCCTCATAACGAAGAGGAAATGCCGCTATAATACAACGCCTTCCAGTAACCTCATCAATGTCACCCCCCCGCACTCTCAATGCCAGGGATCCCAGCCCCATATAGAATCCTATGTGCCGGTTCATTTTCGGGGTATTCTATATCGGGATTCCTTCCGGTCTCTCTTCGGTACTCCTCATCAAGCCACGGCATGACTTTGGAGAGAGGATAGTGACCTAAGGCAAGGTCTGTGGCACCAGCAGTCTGAGCCACACCTTTTACTTTCTTGGCCACAAGCCACTCCGCCCCCTTCCGATAGAGCCCGGGATAGTGATTCCAATACTCGTAGTCTGACACCTTCCATTTGTGGTGCCACCCCGTATTGATGACTACCCAGTCTCCCGGCTCGATCTTGGGCCTCGCCTTCTCTAAGTCCTCTGGGGTGATTTCCTCCCACTTCTTCTTATACCGCATATCCAACACTCCCCCTGTCCCATAACAACTGGTTAAGGGCAACTTGTCTATGGACCACCCACCAGGAGTTACATGAACCTCTGCATCCATATGAGTAGCGGTGTGCATCTTTAGGGTAAGTAAAGTGGTCAACCTCCCATTATCCCGTGCGGGAAATGCTACCCTCCTGATCTCGACATCTGGCATTACACCCGGGTGAGGCCATAAAGGCACCCCCCGCCCAAAAGGTTGTGATAAATCATAAATTTTCGTACTCATGCTTCCTTCCTTCTTTCTTTTTCAGTAATCTTGATAGAATGTTAGAAATTGATAGGTCATCTAATCCTTCCTTCCGAAACCAAAACCAAGATGAATTGTAATTTCATTAGCATATTTAATTACCAACTTTTTTATTTGTTCGATTTTGTCGTTCATCATCCTCTGAACCGGGCCCGCAACAGAAAGACTGGCACATACTTTGCCTGAGTGATCAAAAACTGGGGCTGCCAATGCGTTACCTCCGGCATGAAGTTCACCTTCAGAATAAGCATAGCCTGCCTTTTTTATCGCGGATAATTTTTTTCTGAGCTTATCTGGATCGGCAATCGTCTTATTCGTATATTTCTTTAATTTAGCCGTTCTTAAAAACAATTCGATATCCTCATCTCCGGCAAAAGCTAACAGTAACTGTCCTGACGCCCCACAATGTAAAGGCAGTTCAGATCCGCGTCTCACAATAAATCCTAATCCATCTTCTTTCCCTACTGCTTCTAAACAGTAACCTTTGTTATTAGTTAATACACTCAGAATGACTGTTTCTTGGACCTCGTTGTAAAGTCTCTTCATATAAGGAAGTGCGATCTTGTCAATCTTCGACTGTGAATAGAAGGCTTCACTATATTCAAAAAATTTAGAACCTAATCGATACTCTCCCAATTTATAATCATAATCCAATAATTTATATTGTCTCAGTATAGACAAATACTTGTAGGTTGTACTCCGGGGCATCTTCATAAAACTTGAAATATCGTTTTCGGTAAGATCGGTTTTCCTGGATAGAAAAAGATCGAGAATCTTTATTGCTTTTGTAAGTGTGTTAAATTTCATAGTCTCCTATTTTGAGAATAGATTATCAAAATAAGATAACCCTCGATACCATGCGAATTAAATTATGTCAAGTAAAAAATAAAAAACTACGTGATGCCTCAGAAGGTGTGAAATTATTCGGCACGGCAGACCGGACAGGGGGGTATCTCCAAAACTGTAGAATGCGGACTTTAAAAATGTATGGGGCATGAATCAGTTTAATTTATAAATCTTGGATGGTTTTCAATCCTTATCATTAAACCTGAAAGAGGTAGCCGCTCTACAGTTTTTCCGACACCCCCCTATCCGCTCTGTGAGCCTTCCGATTTTTTCACACCTTCTGGAGGATTACAAATCTGCCTTGGACTTAGGCTCGCTGCTGCCTCACCCATTGAGTGAAGGGAAATAAGGGGATTGGCAATAAATAGAGGATGGCGACTTCCGGCCGCCATGCGGGATCAGGCGGCTTTTCCAGACAAGTTGGCCATCGGTATTTTGAGGGACAGGAGTCAGGGCTTAATTAGAATCTCCATTCTCGCATTCGGTCTCCTTGGCTAAAAAGGTGGTTGCCAAGTCACCCAAGCCAAGTGCTGTCAAAGTCTCAGGATGGGGTAGTCCGGTCTCTGAGTCCCATCCCCTGAGGCGGTAATATTCTTTGAACATACTGATAAAGCTATCTCGATCAAGGATGTTTTCCACCGTACTCATTACCCCTTCACCAGGGCCAGGGATAACCAGTTCCCGACCAATGGGGTCGGTTGTTAAAGGCTCTGTGAAGTTGTACTCCGGGATAGAGTCAGATTCAGGAACTTTCCAGCCCTCTCGTACCAAAATAGCTCTCTGGAGATTAACGATACGCTCAGCATATCGATCGAGTTCCTCACCCGGATTGCCGGTTACCGCACAGAAGATTTTAGCTTCTAAGGTAGGATCTCCCACATGGTCAGGTGTGTTGAAGGAGTCCATGATCGGCCAAGCAAAGCTGCACAGGCCGAGGCTCTCTATCATATACATTCGGTCCTGTATTTTTTTTGCTGCCAATGCCTTTCCCTCATAACTGGATAGATTTGCGGCCTCTTCACTGCCCCAGAACACTTTGGCTGCAGCCCGAAACACCTTTGATGTTACAGGAGAGAGATGTGATTGTACGAGATGGGCTTGCCAGCGTGCCCGCAAATGGGACATCTGGTGGAGGAGGGGCATGTGCATCCTCGGTTCCATAGCGTTGAGCAACCCGTGGGCAACAAAAGCTCTCGGAGGTTGCCAGTCACCCCAACCAATGGGCACAACAGCGTGAGTTAACATGTGTCTCGCCAGGCCTGAAACCTTTTTGCCTGCCCTGATGAGTCCCTCGGCCAAGATATCGCCAAAACCCTGCCGGTAAGCAATCAAATGAAGCAGTCGTTCAAGAAACTCTCGAGTTCTGATCTTAGATAGCGGTAGACCGGTTTCCTCTTCGGTCAGACATCCTGATTGATAGCACGCATAGAGCCACTCGATAATGTTACGAACTTCGAAGGTACATATGGAGTATTCATTGCACAAAGTCGGCGCATCGAAGAATGTATCCACTGATTCATCTTTTTTAGAAAACTTCCAAGGCAAGTATACTTCCATGGACTGACACTTGCGATACCCCTCCCTTCCACTGGTGGCTTGATACCGGCCCCTAATGCATTCCAGCCCACATTGGTAGCAATCACCTTTTCCAATGCACTCCACTACCGCTTCGTGACCTATCAAGCTCGGGGGTGTGGACAGTCTGAAACGCTTACTGATATGCTTCGTATAGCGATTCAGCTCCTTCAATTCGTCTATCTCGGCCACCGAAGGCTTTCCGGTGCCCCTTACTACCAAGGCTTTTAGGTTTTTGGAGCCCATTACCGCCCCAAAGCCAGCGCTAACGGTCGAGTCATGGGAGGCGACAAGTACCGCTGTTCTTACCCTCCTTTCACCAGCCACACCAGTAGTTATAATTTTTACTTTTTCACCATGAGCTCGATGCAGATGATCTTTGACTCGGCAAACGCCTTGCCCCCACAATGATGACGCATCCAAAAGTTCTGCTTCGTTATCATGGATGTATAGGTACATAGGCCTCGGTGCACATCCTTACTATTGCAATACCATCGAATCCAGCCTTTTTTAATTCTGGCCCGATAAACCCGCCGATATTGCCATAACAATACCCTTCTGGTAAAGTCATGGGAGATTTGGCAACCACCGATAACCGTGAGGCACCATGGACGCCTGTGGCCACCAGCGGGCCAGTCATAAAGATCAGCCAATTTTCAGGGTCGAAGGCCTCGATTTTAGGTTTCACTTTCTCCCAGTAAATCCTCGAAGCAATGCCGCGTCCGCCGAGGTATAGATTGGCATATGGCTGCGTCTGGAATTGTGTTATTTCGCTGTTATTCAAGTTTACATGTAATATTTCCCCCATCCAACCATACATATGATCTCCTTAATTCATGTTAGCAAGTTGTTCTGAGCCTTCACCCCGTTAGAAAGCCCCGGCATTTTTGCCGGGGATGTTATAAATAGAAAGCATCAGCTCCTTGTAAAGGCGGGGTCAAAGCCCCACCTTTCTAACGGGGTTCACTTGATTCTTCTATGATTCGCAAGCACACGCGAAGCAGAGGTCCTTTTCCCCATGAGAAATCAAGTTCTGATTAACTCTATTTGATATTTGTAAAGGTCGGGTCGGAAATAAGTTAACAGCTCAAACATGGTTGAACCATTTCTGGTATAGTATTCCCGTTCAATAACGAGAACAGGACTCTTCGGCTCGGTGGAGAAATTTTTCGCCAGATTTTTGCGAGCTAATCCCACATCGATGGCTTGATTCGTCCGGTGCACCCTGGTTTTCGATTTGTGTCCGATCAAAGTAATAATTTCGTTGACCTCTTTCAATTCGTCGCAAGAGATCATTTTACATAGAATGGAATATCATTCAGGAAATAATCGGTTACCAAAGAGGTGGCCTATTCAATTTGAAGCAAAGATAAAGATAGGCCTCCACTTATGAAGATGGGACAAACCCTAATCCTCGGTTTACATATAGAGGAGAGAAAGGGCGGGCCCTTGGGATAGGCCCGCCTGGAGTTCTGTTGAGACTACTCCTTACTTCTTAGGGGGAATGATGGCATCCTTGCAGGCCTTGGCGAGGCGCATCTTCACCACACGCTTGGCAGGGATTTTGATCTGCTCACCCGTGGCCGGGTTGAAGCCCATGCGGGCCTTGCGATTGGAAATGACGAGCTTGCCAATGCCCGGAAGCGTAAAAGATCCTATTTTCTTGGTCTCGGCGACCGCAAACGCTGCTACTTCCTCAAGGATCTCTACGGCAAGCTTCTTTTTAAGAACGAATTTCTCGGCAAAATGAGACACGATTTGGGACTTGGTGAGGGGCTTCTTTACTGTTGCCATACTTTACCTCCTTTTTGGTTAAATGGTTAGAAAATTGTTTTCGAATGTTGGAAGTATATAGGAAAAGCCCCATAAAGGTCAAGGAAAAAATTTAGGGGAAAGTAACCCCTTCGTCTCGGGTGCGATTGGATCGGGGTGGTCTCCCCTCCGAAACCTTGAAAGGCGGATCGTTAGAGAGAGGGCAACCGGCGGGTAGTGCTAAAGGGACCATTTTAAGGGTATCTACCCCTTGACTCACCGCTCAAATGTGCCGCTTCAAGTTTTCT
>Ga0315276_10001642_pt1 | contig 20084 bp, 23 predicted proteins | sample YL17G05_0_MG_FD_204542 | JGI IMG/M metagenome (GOLD analysis project Ga0315276, IMG submission 204542) | Sediment microbial communities from Yellowstone Lake, YNP, Wyoming, USA - YL17G05_0 | ecosystem: Environmental > Aquatic > Freshwater > Lake > Sediment | place: USA: Wyoming | collected... | reverse complement strand
GTCGTCTCGCCTTGACGCAGGCGCCGACGCCAGAGCGGCCGCCCGCGGGCAGGATGACGGCCGCGGGCCCCCGTCTGCGTGGCGTCGCGCAGCTGCGACCGTCGACGGTAGTGGCGACCAGGCGATGCGCTGGTCGAACGCGCAGTCCCCGATGGGCGGGAGTGCCGGATCGGCGGAAGGATGGTTCTCGGTCCCGGTGGCCTCCCTGGTGGACCGCGGGTGTCCGCGCTCCTTGCCCTCCCTGGCTTGCGACCGCTGCATCGATCAACGCGAGCGCGAGACAGTTTCGCCCGCGTTCGGCCAACGGGGCACTCACCGGCAGACACTCCGCTGTCGTTCCGTCTGATGGATAACTCGTCGGCAAATGAGTGATACTTCCGACATGCAACGGATAAGCCTCCGCCGCACGCTCCGCGCGGCGCCGCGCATGGCAATGACGCTTGTCGAGATCGCGCTTCCCGGGCCGTTCGAGGGCGCGATGGCAGCCTAAAGGGGCGGCGACTACGCGACCGCGTTGCGGCTCTTGCGCCCGCTTGCCCATAAGGGTCACCGGGCTGCCCAGAACAGCCTCGGCACGATGTACAGCCAAGAGAAAGGCGTGTCGCAGGACTATGCCGAGGCCTTGAAGTGGTATCGCGATGCCGCCGACCAGGGTGATGCTGCCGCTCAGGACAACCTCGGCGTCATGTACGCGTCCGGCAAGGGCGTAGCGCAGGACTACGTCGAAGCGCACAAGTGGTTCGATCTTGCGGCCTCACGTTTGCCGGGATCGAAGGCAGCGGATCGCGAAAAGACGGCACAGCACCGCGAGTGGGTCGCGCACAAGATGACGCCGACACAGATCGCCGAGGCGGGAGAGCTCGCCCGCGAGTGAAAGCCGACGAAGTAGCGCGGCCAGCGTTCCCTGGGCCGTCGATCCCGGCGGCAAGGCCTGCATCGGCCAACAGCGCGCGGAAAGCGTCAACTGCTTCGGCAGCGCCGCACCGGGCGGCCGCTGTTCGAGGGTGACGAGTTTCGTCTCGTTGATATCGACCACGAAGCTGCGATGATCACGCCGGGAACCAGGGTTCGGGTGCATACCCCGTCGCAAGAACGACCCACCGCTCAGACGCATACCCCACCGGAAGGCGCTGCCTATTGACGCCAGGCGCCGCCTGAACGTATGTTTGCGTCCATCTCGCCATGAGCGCCCTTCCCGCAATTGATCCCAGCCTGCTCCGGGTCGATCCGCCAAAGCCGGAGACACGCGCCACCCCCCAAGAAGCGCCGGTGCCGAAGGCGCCGGATCCAGCCATGATCCGACTACGCAAGGCGCAGCCGAGCAATGAGCCACTGCCATGCACGTTCAGGTGGATGGCGACCCTCCCGCACAACGTCGAGCCGCTTGCCCTGCTCCGTCGGTATCCGCGCATTGCCAACGCCATCGCGTTGACGTGGAACGAACCGCATTCCCTGCAGACGTACTTTGAAGAGTTGCTGGTCGACCACCGGGGACACCGTCAGGGCCTCCCGAAAGCGATCCGGCAGGAATTGCTCGCGCTCCGCGCATTCCGGGAGCCGACGCTCCCGGCACTGGACTGGCACGAACAATTCGGCAAACGGGGCTGAGGCGGAAATCATTGCGGATCGCGCCCGCTTGCGTCAGACGAATCCTGATCGTCTGGACCGGGGTTCAGGTTCCTGGTTCGCCCCCCATTCGAGCAGGGGGCCACGCGAGAACGCGGCCCCTTTCCACTTGTCCATCCGGCGCGTTCGCCCCGGCGCCGCACGCGGCGCGATGCCGGGCGTTGTCCCGCTAGCGGGGTGCGCTGTTATATTGGGCAGACCGCCGGGCCCGAACGCCGGCGCCGGGAACAACGGTAACGTGGGGGTGACCAGATGAACGCGACTGCTTTCGCATTGGCCGGGTACATCGGCTGGATGTTGGTTCTGCTGGGCGTGCTTGCGGTGCTTCGCGTCTCGGTAACGGTCTTGAAGGGAAAACCCGCGAACAGCTTCAAACCGGATGGCACCGATGTCTCCCCTCTCTCGGTTCGAGTTGTCAGGGCACATGCCAATTGCTACGAGAGCTTTCCGTTCATTGGGGGGGTGCTGCTCCTGGCGCTGGCCACGAACAACACGGCAATTACCAATCCCCTCGCCCTGGCGGTATTGGCCAGCCGCATCGCCCAATCCTCGATTCATCTCGTTTCCACGAGCGTCGTTGCGGTGCAGCTACGGTTCGCCTTCTTCGTGTTTCAGGTCGCAATTGCCGCCTACTGGGTGATTCAGTTCCTGGAGCGATCCGCAACCGGAAGGCTCGCCGGTTGACGATAACCGGATTCTCGGCGCCATTGAGGTGGCGGGGCGCCGTCCGTATGATGGAGAACCTCCGGACGGCATGGTCCGGTCATTTCCTCTGAGGCATTCCCGTGGAAAATCTCGCGGACTTCGGCAGTCTTTCCCGATGGGTGGGAGGGCTGGGACTGTTGGTCGTCATCGCCCTCGTGCTTGCGCGCTTCCGGCGATCCGGGGCCTCTGCGGCGTCGGCGCCCGCGCCGGAACCGCCTGCCTCGGCCGATGACGCCGCCTATCTCGATTCTTCACACATTATCAATGGCCCGCTCACCGGGAGCGGAGCCCGCCATCGCTCCCCGGTCGATGGGGATGCCTCTGCAAACGGCGGCAATGCTGCGAGGGGGCGATTTCCGACCCGTAACAAGCCCAACCAGGACGGCCCGAAATGAGTGGTTTCGGCATTGCTGCCGGCGGTGACTGCCCCCCGCGGCGTTGACCGCGCGCCGCGCGGCGGCCACGCCTTCGCGCGCCTCGACCGACACCGCCGCGATTCCGATTCCGCCGCTTAATGCTGTTCGCGGGTGAGGAACGGCGGCAGCGCCGCGAAGTCGATGCCTTCCTCGCGCAGCGCCTCGGCTTCCTCGTGCGATGCCTGGCCGCGGATCGCCCGCGGCGGCACCTCGTCGTAATGGATCTTGCGCGCCTCGTCGGGAAAGCGCCGACCGACGTCTTCGGTGCTGCGGACCACGTCCCGCAGCTTGCGCACGAGTTCCGGCGGCAGGCCGGCAATCGCCCCGGTGGTGGCGTCTTGCCCGGTGTCCACCGGCATCGGCCGTGCCGCGTCGCCATGCCTGGTCACCTGAATTTTCGCCGACGGCACGATGGCGACGTGCTCGTCGTCGCACACCGGACAGCGCACCATGTCCGCTCCGGATTGCCGGGAAAAGTCATCCGCCGAGGCAAACCAGCCCTCGAAGCGGTGACCTTGCGTGCAGCCGAGTTCGAAAATGATCATGATTTTCAACCGCGCCGGGTTGGCCGGCGCCGCCGGCGCGGATCAGCCCGCGCGCTCCAGGCGCCAGGCCTGGTAATTCACGCCTGCGACGCCGCCGGCAATGATCGCGCCTAGCGCCAGGAACGACCCGACTGCCAGCGTCGAAACGCCCGTCAGCCCCTGGCCAATCGTACACCCCAGCGCGGTGACGCCGCCGAAACCCATCAGCGTGCCGCCGACGATGTGATTCGCGACGTCCTCGACGGAGGCAAAGCCCTCCCAGCGAAAGGTCCTGGTCGCGAGTGCCATGCCGGCCGAGCCAACCACCACGCCCAGCACGCCGGCGATGCCGAAGGTCAGGGTGCGGGACTGGTCGGTCCAGAACAGCAGCAGTTCCAGCAGATACGCGACCGGTCCGATGAACGAGAACGACTCGATTCGCCCCGAATTGGTCGCGATGAATTTTTCCTCGAGCGTGGCCGGGTCCTCGGCAAGGTAGCCGATGTGGCCAGAGACGTACCAGCCGCCGACGATCACGGCGCCGATGACGATGCCGCCGACGATCATCTCCCGCGCCGCGCGAAATTCGCGGTTGGCGAGCACATAGCCGCCGAGGGCGAGCGCGACGATGAACGGCAGCCAGGCCTTCGCCGCCGCCCCTGCACCGAGAGCCCCAAGGATCGCCGGCAGGTCGGACGTCGCCGCGCCGAGTCCCGTCACGTCGAACCGCACCGGGTCGAGCCCGTTCGCCCGCCACAGCGCGAATACGCCGCGCAATGTCATGTACGCCGAAATCCCGAGGAACACCATCACGATCAGCGATTTGAGACTGCCGCCCCCCACGCGGATCAGCGTCTTGCTGCCGCAACCGGACGCAAGGGTCATCCCGAACCCGAACAGGAACCCGCCGACGAGCAGCGATAGCCAACTCACCTTGCTGCCGGTGTAGAAGGACTTCGACAGGTCGACGAGCCCGGCGGCCTGCAGCGCGCCGGCGCCGGCGATGGCTACCGCGATCGCCAGCAACCACATCCGCATCCGGCGCCAATCGCTGAAGTTCACGATGTCGGCCACCGCACCCATGGTGCAGAAATTGACCCGGTTCGCCACCGCGCCGAACAGGACGGCAAGCAGGAAGGCGAGCCCGGACACCAGCAGCGGAAGGTGACTTGCATCTTGCATCGGAAAATTATCGCATGGCCGATGGGCCGCCGCCGGCAATCGCAGCATGCGCGCTTCGGGAGTCAAGAGTGCCGGGTCGCGACTCCGCCGGTTAACCCCGCGCGGCCGCGGTGGCCGTTAGCAGGGTCAGGCGAGGTTGAAAGAGTGCTCGCTGCAACCGACAACGCGGAGACCCAAATGGCGACGATGACGTCCAACACCGACCGGCGATTCACAGCAGAACAACGGCATTCAGCAAAGTGGGCGCTCACACTGCGGGCGGGAGCGCTGGCCGCGACGCTGATCGCAGCGGCCAGCGCCGCGGCCGGGGTTGGCCGCCTCGGCACCTTCGATCTTCTCAGCCGCAGCGACGGACAGGTGCTGCCGGTCCACTCGAAAGACGGGCGATATTGGGTCGTCGGCACGCCCGGCCAGGAATATTCGATCCGCGTCTGTAATGCGACCGGGGGTCGCATGCTCACCGTGATGAGTGTCGACGGCGTCAACGTGATCACCGGCGACACCGCCTCTCCCGCACAATCGGGGTACGTGCTGAGCGCCTACGAATGCGCCGACATCGGCGGCTGGCGCAAGAGCATGCAGCGCACCGCGGCGTTCTATTTCACCGAACTGCCCGATGCCTACGCGACGCGCACCGGGCGCCCGGAGAACGTCGGCGTGATCGGGGTCGCCTTGTTTCCCGAAAAGCCGCAGCCGGTCGCGGTGAAGGACCGGTCCGGGAAGATGCTTGCCGAGACCTGGCGCGACGCGCCCGAGGCGCGACAGGAAGCCGCCGCCGGCGAGCGCAGCGACAGCCGTGCCAGCGCGCCGGCGGCGCTGGCTCGCGACGAAGCCGCGCCGATGCCCGCGGCACCGCTGTCCAAACTCGGCACCGGCCACGGGCGGAGCGAGCTGGCGCCGACGCAGATGGTTCCATTCGAGCGGGCAAGCACGACGCCGTCCGAGACGATCGCCCTCCACTATGACCGCCGCGAGAACCTGGTGGCGATGGGCGTCCTGCCGCCGCCGGTAGTCGCCCGCAGCCCAAGCCCGTTCCCGGCGTGGACGCCGCGGTTCGTGCCGAACCCGTCGCTGCGTTGAGTCGGTCCGACGCCGGTTGCGCCACGCGCGGGCCGCTCGCATACTCGCGGGCGATGCCCGCGCGAGCGTTTGCCGACGCCGACCCGAACGATCCGGGGGACGAAGCCCTGATGCAGACGTATGCCACCGGCAACGCCCACGCGTTCGACCGCCTTTACGCACGCCACAAGGGCGGCGTCTACCGCTACCTCCTGCGCCACTGCGGCAACGCCGGCACCGCGGACGAACTGTTCCAGGACGTGTGGATGAACGTGATCCGCGCGCGTGCTTCTTACGCGCCGAGCGCAAAATTCGCCACGTGGCTGTATCGCATCGCGCACAACCGGCTCATCGACCACTGGCGCGCGAATGGCCATCTTGAATTGGTCTCGGCGAGTGCCGACGAGGACGAGGTCGACCCGCTCGCCGCGATCGCCGGCGCTCGCGGCGATGAACCGGAAATCCGCGCCGGCGCCCGCGAGCAGGCGGTGCGGCTCGACCTCGCCCTCGCCCGACTGCCGCCGGCGCAGCGGGAAGCCTTCCTCCTGCATCAGGAGAGCGGGCTCGAGCTGGCGGAAATCGCGGCGCTCACCGGTGCCGGCATCGAAACGATCAAGAGCCGCATCCGGTACGCGCTGGCGAAGCTGCGGATCGAACTCCTGGACCTGCAATGACGACGCACCGCCCTGACGCTTCATCCGAACCGCCGCGCGACGCCCGCTTCGACGCGGCGTGGCGCGCGGCATCGCGCGAAGAACCTCCCGCCGCGCTCGACGCCGCGATCCTGGCAAGCGCGCGGCGCGCCGTCGGCGCGCGCCCACAGCGCGAAAGCCTGCGCGAAGCGACGCGCCCCGAACGCTGGTGGTGGCCGCTCGCTGCGGCGGCGACGATCGGTGCGGTCGCAATCGGCCTGCTGCAACTCGCGGCGCCGGACAGGCTGGGCACGCCGGGTGCGGAGCCGCCGATCGTCACCGACATGCCGGCCGCGCAATCACCCGCGCCTTCATCCGCGCCCACTGCCGCGCGGCCTTCGGGTACCGCGCCCGCTGCCGTCGCTCGTCCGGCGATGCGAAAGGACGCGCCCGCGTCGGTCGCAACAGAAGAACGCGCCGCGGGCGCCGCGACCGCGGCACCGGCGGCAGCGTCATCCGCCGCCAAGCCTGCCGCGCCCATCGCCGCGAATGCGCAACCGGCGAGCGCCGATGCCGCATTGCGCATTGCAGAACCCTTCCCCGCAGGCGTCGCGGTCCAGCGTCAGGCGGCGGAGAGCGACGCGGCGCGACCGTCGACACTCGGCAAGATCGTTGCGGGACAACGCGGCGAGGCGCACTCCGACGCGGGCACGAAGGCCCGGACGCCGCGGCCGGTTCCCGAATGGATCGCGCTGATCCGCAAGCTCCAGGCCGAGGGCAGCGCCGACGAAGCCGCCAGGGAACTCGCCGCATTCCGCGCTGCGTATCCCGACCACGAGCGCCTGCTGCCGCACGACGTGCGCGACTGGCGGCCGGCCGAAAAGTAGCCGGCGCGGCGCGGTTCAGAGCGCGCGGATCAGCTTCTTGATCGGCGCGGGAAGCGCCGCGCTCGCTGCGTCCTCGCGCGTCAACCACGCGAATCCGGGCGACTCGGCCCGCGGCGGCCACGAACGAACCACGATCCGCTGCGGCGCGATGGTCAGCCGATAATGGGTGAAGCCGTGCTCGATCGCCGGCAGCGCTTCGCCTTCGTCGACGATCGCGCCAAAGCGGGTCCGGCAATGTCGGGTGACGTCGTCATCGGGTGCGGTTTCGGGGAGGCTCCACAACCCGCCCCAGATCCCGACGGCGGGACGCCGCTCGAACAGGATCTCGCCGGCACGCTCGATCACCAGCATCCGCACGGCACGCCGCGGCAGCAGCTTCTTCGGCCGCGGCGACGGCAGCTCATCCACGCGCGCCGTAACCCGCGCCACGCAATCGGTGGCGACCGGGCATTCACCGCACCGCGGTCTCGCTCGCGTGCACACGGTCGCGCCAAGATCCATCAGGCCCTGCGTGTAAGCGGCAACCTGCCGCCGGGGCACCTGCGATTCGGCGATGCGCCACAACTTCGCTTCGACCTTGGCCGCGCCCGGAAAGCCGTCGACTCCCCGGTGGCGCGCCAGGACGCGCTTCACGTTGCCGTCGAGGATGGTCGCCCGCGCGCCGCCGGCAAAGACGGCGATCGCGGCGGCGGTCGACCGGCCGATGCCGGGCAGCGTCGCGATCACCTCGGGATCGAGCGGAAACGCGCCCGCGCATTCGGCGGCCACGCTCTTCGCGGCCGCATGCAGATGATGCGCGCGGCGGTAGTAGCCAAGCCCGCTCCAGTGTTCGAGCACGCGTGCGAGCGGCGCAGCGGCAAGCGAACGTAGGTCGGGGAACTCCGCCAGGAAGCGCGTGTAATACGGAACCACCGTTGCCACCTGCGTCTGCTGCAGCATGATTTCGGACAGCCAGATCCGGTACGCGTCGCGCGTGTCTTGCCATGGCAGGTCGTGACGGCCGTGTGCACGCTGCCACGCGATCAGACGCGCGGCAAAGGACCGGGACTTCACGGAATCGGCAGGAGCGCGCGTTCAGCGGATCGCGAGCCGCTGCCGCGCCTTGTTCGCCGCGTCGGTTTGCGGGTATTTCGCAACGATGCCCTCGAGCGTGCGGCGCGCCGCGGCGCCGTCACCGAGCTCGAACTGCGACGTCGCGATGTTGAGAAGGGCGTCCGGCACTTTCTGGCTGTCGGGATACGCCGCGATCAGCTGCCGTTGCGCCGCGATCGCGGCGCGGAAGTCCTTGCGCGCGAACTGTGCGTTGCCGATCCAGTACTGCGCCGACGGTGCGAGCGGGCTGCGCGGATAGGTCTTCACGAACGCAGTGAATCCGGCAATGGCGGGGTCATAGGTGCCGGCCTTGAACAGGTCGAGCGCGGCATCGTAGGACCGCTGTTCCGCGGTGAGGTCGGTGGCGAGCGCGGCTCCACGTCCTCCCGCACCCGCCACCGCGGGCGCAGGCGGGGCGCCCGCGGGAGGCGCCAGCGAAGACGGGGGCGCGACCGGCGGGCCCGGCGCCGGAACAGGCGCGCTCGCCGACGGCGGAACACCGCCGCTCGCAGCACCGCTCGGGGCGGGGGCTACGGTCGCGCCCGAACCCGCCTCGAGCTTGCGTAACCGCGAATCGAGATCGACGTAGAGATCGCGTTGTCGCTTCTGTGCTTCGTCCTGTTGGTGATTCAGCACCTCGATCTGGCCGCGCAATCGGGCGGCGTCGGCCTTCAGCAGTTCGATCTGGTTGGAGAGATCGACCAGCCCCTGGTTCTTCAACTGCGTTTCGAGTGCGCCGATCCGGTCTTCCAGCTGTTTCTGGACCTGACCGAGCCGCTGGTTCGTCGCGTCAATGCGCTTGCGCGCCTCTTCGTCGTCGAACAGCGCGGAGCGCGCGGACCCCGCGCCGAGCACCGCCAGGAACAGCGCCGCGGCGACCGTGCGGGCAACGGTGCGACCGCGCGTCACTCGCCGACGTAGATGATCTCGACGCGGCGGTTCTCTGCCCACGCGGCTTCGTCATGGCCATCGTTCTTCGGCTTCTCCTTGCCGAAGCTCACCGTCTCGATCTGGATGTCCGTCGCGCCGAGGAGCTGCATCTGCTTTTTCACGGCATCGGAGCGCTTCTGGCCGAGCGCGATGTTGTACTCGCGGCTGCCGCGCTCGTCGGTGTGGCCCTGCAGCGTGACTCGCACCGGCTTGTTGGTCTGCAGATACTTGGCGTGGGCGTCGATCTGCACCCGGTATTCGTCCTTGACCACGTAGCTGTCGTAGTCGAAGTAGATGGTGCGCTTGAACAGGATGTTCTTCGGGTCCTTGAGCGGGCTGAGCGCGCCGCCCGCGGTGGTGCCGCTGATCCCGGACGTCGCGGCACCGCCGGTCGTCGCGCCGGCCGCCGCGGTGGTGCCCGGAGCCGGTTCCTCGATCGGCGCCGGCGCCTGCGTTTCCGTGCTCTTGCAGCCGACGATGAGCGTCGCGACGAATGCCGCGATGATCCACTTGCGCATGAATGCCTCCTGAATGATGTGCCGTCCGCGCCGCAATGCGGTCACCGCGGCAGCGGTCCCCACGCGGGCTCACGCACGTCGGTGGCCGGCGCGACCAGCCGCTGCTTCACGCGACCGTCGGAGGATACTGCGGCCAATATACCACGCCCCCCCTGCTCCGCCGCGTAGAGGATCAGCTTCGAATTCGGCGAAATGCTGGGGCTTTCGTCGAGCGGACCCGAGGTCAGCACCTGCACCTGCCGCGTTGCGTAGTCCTGAATCGCCACCTGAAAGCGACCGCCGTCGCGGCGCACGAAGACGAAGCCCTTTCCATCCGGCGTGGCGCGCGGCGAGACGTTGTAGCTGCCGTCGAAGGTGAGCCGCTCGACCGCGTTGCTGCCGAGATTCAAGCGGTAGATCTGCGGGGTGCCGCCACGATCCGACGTAAACAGAATGGACCGTCCGTCGGGCGTGAAGTTCGGTTCGGTGTCGATCCCGGGCGAGCTCAGGAGTCGCTGCACCGCCGTGCCGTCGGCGTTGATCAGGAACAGTTGCGAGCCGCCGTCCTTGGTCAGCGTGACCGCCAGCTTGCGGCCATCGGCTGCCCACGCCGGCGCGCTGTTGCTGCCGCGGAAATTGGCGAGCGCCTGGCGCTGTCCGGTCGCGAGCGACTGGATGTAGACCACGGGCTTCTTGTTCTCGAGCGACACGTAGGCGATGCGGGTGCCGTCGGGCGACCACGCGGGCGAGAGCAGCGGCTCGTTCGACGTGACGACGGTCTGCGGGTTGTAGCCGTCGGCCTCGGCCACGTGCAGCTGATAGCGCGGCCCCTGCTTGGCGATGTAGGCGATGCGGGTGGAAAACACCCCGACGTCGCCCGTCAGCTTTTCGTAGATGACGTCGGCGATCTTGTGCGCGGTGGCCCGAAACTGCGCCGGGGTGACGACGTAGCTCACGACCGCGAGCTCGGCGCCCTTCACCACGTCGACCAGCGCAAACCGCACCTCGACCCGGCCGTCGGGCTGCGCGCGCAGCGTGCCGACCGCGACCGCGTCGGCGCCGCGAGCGCGCCAGTCACCGGCGCGCACTTCCTCGGCGCGCGCGGGGCGCGGGACGATGCCCGCGTAGTCGACGAGCTTGAAGAGGCCGCTCCGCGTGAGGTCCGCGCCGACGACTCCCGAGATGCCGAGCGGCCAGTTGCTTTCGTTTTCGAACGGCACGATCGCGATCGGGATCGTGGTCCCGGCGCCACCGATGATTTCGATCGTGAGCTGCGCACGAGCCGGCACGGGCGCCAGCAGCGCGAAAGCGACGAGGAGGAACAGGAAGCGGGCGAAACGGAACAAGCAAGTCCTCGGCAGAGGGGGAAGCGTTGGCGGTCGCGAGAGTCGCCGTCAGGCACCAATGTTGCCGCATGGCGACACCGATGCGCCACATCGCACCGCGATTATAACGAACGCCGCGCGTGAATCGGGTTGCGTGCTCCGCGCCGCGACGGCGGATCAATGCGGCGCGAGCGTCGTCGTGAATCCGAAAGCGCTCTCCAGTCGCCGCGCCACTCCCCGCGCCTCGTCGCGATCGGCGTAGGGCCCGACGTAGACGCGGAACAGGCCATTGACCTGACGAACCTTCCCTTCGACCTGCGCTGTCGCGAGTTGGTTCTGCACGTGCTCAAGGAAATTCCGGGCGTTGGCATGAGTGCCAAACGCGCCCAGTTGCACGGCGAACCCGTTCGCCGCGCGCTGCACCGGCATCGGCTCGGCCGGCACCGGCAAGGTCGCGGGCGGCCCGGCCGGTGCTGCCACCGGCGGCAGCGGTGCGGTGGCGGGAGTCGTCTGTCCGCCGGGAATGATCGCCTCGACGTCGACTTCGCCGCTGCCCTTTTGCGCAATGCCGATCCGATGCGCCGCCGCGTAGGACAGGTCGATCACGCGGTTGTGGAGGAAGGGGCCGCGGTCGTTCACCCGCACGATCACGCTCCTGCCGGTCGCGACACTGGTGACCCGCGCATACGACGGCAGCGGCAGCGTCGGGTGCGCCGCCGTCAGCGCATACATGTCGTAGGTTTCACCGGTGGAGGTCTTCTCGCCATGGAACTTGCGGCCGTACCACGAGGCGACGCCGCGTTCCCGATACGGCCGCAGCGACGTCGCCGGCACGTACTCGCGGCCGAACACCGTGTAGGGTCGGTTGGCGAAGCGATGCAACGGGTCGGCGCGCGGCACCGGGTCGGGAATCGCATCCAGATTCGCGGGGGCGTTGTCGCCGGGCCCGTCGTCCTTGTAATAGCCCGGCTTCGATGGCGCCGTGACGCCTGCCACTGCCGGCACGGCCGGTTCCTTCGTCGGCGTCACGCCACACGCGGCGACGGCAACCGCACCGGCAAGAACGATGACGGGTCGAATTCTTTTCATGCGCGACTCTTTCCGGAACAGAATACCGTGCGCCCGGATGGTTGAGCTTGGTTTTCGACTGCTGGCGTGCAGATTGGGTCACCCGACTCGGATTCGATGACCCGCGTCGCAACGAGTTCGCCAACTCCATGAACACGCATTTGCTTGCCGATGCCCTCGTTGTCCTCCACCTCGCCTTCATCGCGTTTGCCGTAGCCGGCGGCCTGCTCGTGCTCTGGCGGCGTTGGTGGGCCGCGTTGCACCTGCCTGCGGTGGCCTGGAGCGCCTGGACCGAGTTTACCGGCACCCTCTGTCCGTTGACTCCATGGGAACAGTCCCTTCGCCAGCAGGCGGGCGAGGCGGGCTACGCCGACGGCTTCGTCGAGCATTATCTGGTTCCACTCATCTACCCTGCGGCGCTGACGCCTCGTGTCCAGATCGCGCTGGGGATCTTCGTACTCCTGGTCAATGCGGCCATCTACGCGGGCGTGTGGCGGCTGCAGCGCCGCGCCCGACCGCGGGTCGATGGCGAGCGAGGGCGCGGCGGGCAATGACGCCGGGCGTCCTGCCGGCGGCCGTTTCCCTGACCGGTGTCGGTATGTGCAAGAATGCGCGTTGAGGGCTCGATGGCTCGGACGAGATCCTGGCGTGTGAGCCTTTCGATGGCAGGAAAGGGCCGGACCGCAACGCCCGCCCGCGGCCCATATTCTCCAAACGACACATTCTCAGCGAGGGGGTGACCAGTTGGCCAAGCCTAATTTCGAATACCAGAAGCGTCAGAAGGAGCTGGAAAAGAAGAAGAAGAAGGAGGAGAAGATGCAACGCAAACTCGAGAAGAAGAACGCCCAGGGCGAGGGCAGCCCGGAGCCGTCGCCCGAGGCGGCGACCCCGGTCGCCGGCGATATGCCCTGAACTCGCCGCGCTTCCTCGCCGGACCGCGGAAGCCTGGGGGCCGAACGGAGCGCAGGAGAGCACGAACATGCCGTCGAATACCCGGCAGCCCGACCCCGCGAAGCTCGACCGGATCGTGGCCGAGGCTCGACGCAACCGTGACCAGCGGGAGCAGACCTACCGGGACCAGGCGCTCAAGATCTACCCGTGGATCTGCGGCCGGTGTGCGCGCGAATTCGATCGCACGATCCTGCATCAGCTCACGGTGCACCACCGCGACCACAATCACGACAACAACCCGGCGGACGGCAGCAATTGGGAGCTGCTCTGCATCTACTGTCACGACAATGAGCACTCGCGGCAGCAGGAGCAGCTCGGTCGCGGCGAGCCGGCGCGTGGCGACGAGCCCGCGTCGCGCGCCACGCACAAGCCGTTCGCGGGTCTCGAGGCGCTGTTGAAGCGCAAAGATTAGCCGACCCGCCCTTCGCGTTCGTGGCATCAAGCTGCTCGCGCGGTCCGCGGCCTGGTTGCGGACGGCGCGGCGGGCGGCCGGATGCAGGCTCGGGGGCAGCCCTGAAGCACCCCCGTTTCCGCCCGAATTGAGGTCTAATGCAGGGTGTGCTGCCTTTTGAACCCCAGTGGAGACTTGACATGACCGTATGCCCCATCGCCATCGCTGTCGGGTGCAAGAAATGCCCGATATTCGCAATCTGTCCGGTGAAGGGTGTGATCGGCGATTACCAGAAGAAGGACGAAACGCCCGCCAAGCCGGCGCCGGACCGGGCAAAGAGCGGCGGCAAGCGCGCCAAGTAGCCACCTCCCGCGGCGCACCGGCCCCCGGCAACGGACAGTGCCCGGAGCAAGGCGCCCCTCCGTCGGCGGGGCAACGCCGACGCTTGCGAGCGATCGATGACTTACGCAGCAATTACCGGCTGGGGGAAGTGCATGCCCCCGGCGATCCTCAGCAACGCCGACCTCGCGACCTTTCTCGAGACCGACGACGAGTGGATCAGCAGCCGCACCGGCATTCACGAGCGCCGCGTGTCGCATGTTTCGGGTCTCGAACTCGCGCATGTCGCGAGCGCGCGGGCGCTGGCCTGCGCCGGCCTGCCCGCGAGCGAGCTTCAGCTCATCGTGTACGGCAGCTGCTCGAACGACGAGCAAATCCCCAATTCGGCGTCGGGGCTGCAGTGGAAACTCGGCGCGGCGAAGTCCGGCGCGATGGACGTCAACACCGCGTGCACCAGTTTTCTGTACGCGCTTTCGACCGCCACGGCGATGATCCGCAGCGGCGTCGTGACCAATGCACTGGTCGTCGGCGTCGAGGTGATCTCGCCGTTCATGGACTGGAGCAACCGCAACGTGTCGGTGCTGTTCGGCGACGGCGCCGCCGCCGTCGTCCTGCAGGCGACCGACCGGCACGAAGGATTGCTCGGCGAGCGGCTGGGCTGCTTTGCCGACGCCCGCCATACGCTGCGCGTGCGCGGCCCCGGGTTCATCTATGGCAGCGGGAACGTGGTCGTTGGCGACACGCTATGGGACTTCGATGGCCGCGAGATCTTCCGGCGGGCGGTGGCCGGCATGAGTGAGGCCTCCACCGAAGTGCTCGTGAAATGCGGCCACCATGTCGACGACATCGATCTCGTGGTGCCGCACCAGGCCAACCTGCGCATCATCGAATCGGTCGCGAAGCGGATCGGCGCGCCGATGGATCGCGTGTTCCTCACCATCGAGCGCTACGGCAACATGTCGGCGGCCACGGTCCCGGTCGCGTTGGTCGAAGCGCTGGAAGGGGGCCGGGTCGAGCCGGGCGCGCTGATCCTCATGCCCGCATTCGGCGGCGGGCTCACCTGGTGCTCGCACCTCGTGCGTTGGGGCGAACGGACGACGCCGCTCGCGACGATTGACGCCGACCTGCCACCCTGCAACCAGACCGCGCTCGAACTGGTCCGCGGGTTTATTGCCCGCCGCGAGCCTGCGGGGCGCTCGACGGCGGGCCTGATGGCGCCGAAATTCGCCGAATCGGCGTAGCGAAAAGTAGGGTCAGAGACGACTTTTCCTCGGAGACGATTCGCGTGACGATGTCCGAGTCGAAAAGTCGTCTCTGACCCTACTTTTCCGTCACGTGGTCACCAGCTTGCGGTGCGCCTGCACGCTCATCAGGATGCCGAGCCCGATGAAGAGCGACACCATCGCGGTGCCGCCGTATGAGACGAGCGGAAGGGGCACGCCGACCACCGGCAGCACGCCGCTCACCATCCCCATGTTGACGAACGCGTAGGTGAAGAACATCAGCGTGATCGCGCCGGCCATCAGGCGCGCGAACATGGTCGAGGCGCTGGCCGTGATCATCATGCCGCGGCCGATCAGCAGCAGGTAGAGCAAGAGCAGGACGGCGTTGCCGATCAACCCGAATTCCTCGCCGAACACCGCGAAGATGAAATCGGTGTGGCGTTCCGGCAGGAAATCGAGATGCGTCTGGGTGCCGTTCAGCCACCCCTTGCCCACGACGCCGCCGGAGCCCAGCGCGATCGATGCCTGCGACGAATGGTACCCGGCGCCGAGCGGGTCGCGTGACGGGTCGAGGAACGTGAGGATCCGCTCGCGCTGGTAGTCGCGCAGCTGCGCCCAGACGAGCGGCCCGGCGGCGACGCCGAGCGCGCCCAGCCCGACGATGATTTTCCACGAGAGCCCCGCCAGGTAGAGCACGTAGAAGCCCGCCGCGCCGATCAGCAGCGACGTCCCCAGATCGGGCTGCCGCTTGATCAGCCAGACCGGCACCACGATCAGCGCGGCCGCGAGCGCGAAATCCTTCCAGCCGATGCGGCCCTCGAATTTCTGGAAGTACCAGGCGAGCATCAGCGGCAGCGCGATCTTCATCAGCTCCGACGGCTGAAAGCGGGCGACGCCGAGGTTCAGCCAGCGGCGCGAGCCGTTGACGACGGTCCCGAACAGCGCGACGGCAACCAGCAGGACGATGGCAACGACATAGAGCGGGACCGCCGCCCGCGCGAGCGTCTGCGGCGGAATGTTGGCGACGATCCACATCAGCACCAGCGAGAAGGCGAGGCTTGTCGCCTGGCTCGAGACGCGGGCGAGGTTCTGGTCGGTCGCAGAGAACAGCGTGACGAGCCCGATGCCGACAATCGCGAGCGCCACCCCCAGCAGGAAGCTGTCGATGCGGCGCGTCAGCACCTCCCACAGCTTGGCGAGAAACGTTACCATCGCTCCGGCCCGTCCGATATCGTTCAATCGCTTTCGTCCTCGGCATTGCCTGCCGGTGCCAAGGGGGCAGGCCCGGCCTTGGCCTCGCCGGTCAGATAGTAGTCGAATACCTTGCGCGCGACCGGCGCCGCTGCCTGCGCGCCGAAACCGCCGTTCTCGACCAGCACCGCCAACGCGATCTTCGGCTTGTCGGCCGGCGCGTAGGCGATGAACCACGCGTGGTCGCGCAGCCGCTCGTCGAGTCTCGACGCCGAGTATTTCTCGCCCTTCAGCGAGAACACCTGCGCGGTGCCGGTCTTGCCGGCGCTGACGTACGCCGTCCCGGCGAACGCCCTGGCGCCGGTGCCTTCCCTGTTGACCCCGACCAGCGCGTTCTTGATCATCGCGAGGTGTTCCGGGTTCAGCGGGATCGTCCGCGTCGGCTCGCGCGCCACCTCCCGCACTTCGCCCGACCGCAGGCTGCGGATGCTCTTCACGAGGTGCGGGCGGAACGCCACGCCGTCATTGGCGACCGTCGCCATCGCGTGCGCCTGCTGGATTGGCGTGAACGCGTTGTAGCCCTGGCCGATGCCGGCGGAAATGCTGTCGCCCAGGTACCACTTGCGGTGCTCGTCGCGGTAGCTCTTGCCGGCGAAGCGCTGCCGCTTCCATTCGCGCGACGGCAGCACGCCGGTCAGCTCGCCCTCGATGTCGATGCCGGTCTTCTGGCCGAATCCCAGCTTCGACATGAAGCGGTAGGTGTCGTCGATCTCGGTTTCGCTCCCGAGAATGTAGTAATACGTGTCGCAGGACACGACGATCGACTTGTACATGTCGACCGTTCCGTGACCGCCGGGCTTGTCGTCGTTGAAACGGTGCCCCGCGCCCGGCAGCTGGAAAAACCCGGGGTCGTGGATGGTCTGGCCGGGCGTACGCTTGCCCGACGTCAGCGCGCCGAGCGCCAGGAACGGCTTGATCGTCGAGCCCGGCGGATATGCGCCCCGCAGCGGTCGGTTCAGAAGCGGCTTGTCGGGCGAGTCGTTCAACAGTTCCCAGTTGGCCGAGTCGATGCCGTCGACGAACAGGTTCGGGTCGAAGCCCGGCCTGGAGACGAATGCCAGCACGTCGCCGGTCGCCGGATCGATGGCGACCAACCCGCCGCGATGCGAACCGAATGCCTCCTCCGCGACCTGCTGCAGGCGGATATCGAGGGAAAGCCTGAGATCGTTGCCGGCCGTGGGCGGCGCGCGCGACAGCGTGCGCACCGCACGCCCGCCGGCATCCACTTCCACCTGCTCGACGCCGGTGGTCCCGTGCAGCTCGCGCTCGTAGGACAGCTCGATGCCGACCTTGCCGATGTAGTCGGAGCCCTTGTAGTTCGCGGTCTCGTCCCATTCCTCGATCCGCCCGATGTCGCGGTCGTTGACGCGCCCGATATAGCCGACCACGTGCGAGGCGACCTCGCCGAACGGATACTGGCGGAACAGCCGGGCCTTGATCTCGACCCCCGGGAAGCGGTAACGATTCACCGCGAAGCGCGCGACCTCGTCGTCGGTCAGTCGTGTGCGCAACGGCAGGCTCTCGAAATTCTTGGACTCCTCGAGCAGTTTCTTGAAGCGTTTGCGGTCCCGCGGCTGGACGTCGACGATGGTGGCGAGCGCGTCGATGGTCTCGTCGAGATTCCTGACCCGCGATGGCTGGATCTCGAGCGTGTAGGCCGAGTAGCTTTGCGCGAGCACGACGCCGTTGCGGTCCGTGATCACGCCCCGGTTGGGCACGATCGGCACGATCGCGATGCGGTTGGTCTCGGCCAGCGTCTGGTAGTGCCGGTGCTGGACGACCTGCAGATAGATGAAGCGCGCGAACAGCGCCGCGAACGCGGCCAGCACCAGGACGCCGGCAACGCCGAGGCGGCGCTTGAAAAGGAAAAGTTCACGTTCCGCGTTGCGAAGTTCGGACGAGCCGAACCCCGCGCCGGCGTCATACCCGCGTTGCTTCGACGAGAAGGGAAACCGCCGCGCCATCGCCCTGGTCCTCAGTCCGTGCCCGGGCCGACCGTCACAAGTCCGACGCCGACGACGGCGGACGTTGCGGCCATTGCAGCATGACCGACACCAGCGGCCACAGCAGCGCGCCGACCAGTGGCGGCACCACGTAGGTCCAGCGGGGCAGCGGGGCCCCGGCGACGTAGCGAATGAGAAGCACGATCGCCGCACAGAGCCCGAGCAGCACCGCGACTTGCGCCGCCTGCTGCCACAGCGGAAAACGCAGCACGCGTCGACGGAAATACTCGGCCCCGTATGCCAGCACCGCATATGCGAGCGCGTGTTGCCCGAAGAGCGTGGCGTCGCCGACGTCCATCAGCAGGCCGACGGACCACGCGGTGCCGACACCAACGAAGCGCGGCTCCTGGATGCACCAGTAAAGCAGCACCAGCGCCAGAAAATCGGGCTTCAGCACCTCGGCCACGCCAGAAAACGGGAACAGATTGCCGGCCAGCCCGAGAAAGAGCGTGAACAGGATGAACCACGGCCGGGCCGGCCGCAGAATTTCTTCCGGCCGCGCGGGTGAGAGCGGCGGCATCATCTTGGGCAGCACGATCAACCGCCCCTCCTGGACTTGCCCCTGCTGCCTTTTTTCACCGGGTCGGCCTCGACCGGCTCATCGGGCCGCGGCGGCACCGCGGCCGCCTGTCCGAGCACCAGGAGATGCTGGCTGCGATCGACACCGGCAAGCGGTCGTGCGGTGATGCGCGCGAACATCTGGCCCGTGTCGCGCTCGAGGGTTGCGACCTGCGCAACCGCCAGCCCGGCCGGATAGGTACCGTCGATGCCCGACGTGACCAGGACGTCGCCAACCTGAACGTCGGCATTCGGCGCCGTGAACCGGAGTTCCGGCAGACGCCCGGCGCCGGCCCCGAACAGCACCGAGCGCACGCCGCTGCGCAGGACCTTCACGGGCACCGCGTGATCCTTGTCACTGATCAGCGTCACCTCGGCCATGAAGGGGAACACCCGGGTGACCTGCCCGACGACGCCCTGCGCGTCGATCACCGCCTCGCCCGCCGCGACGCCGCCGTCGGCCCCTCTGTCGACGAAGAGTTTTTGCGCAAACGGATCACGTCCGGTGTACAGGACCTCGACTGCGATCGCCGCCCTGCCGTAGTGCGGGCGCAGGCCGAGCAGCCCTTTGAGGCGGGCGTTGTCCTCCTGCAGGGCCGGGAAGCCCTGGACCGCCGGTCCCTGCGCGACCAGTTGGCGCCTCAACGCGGCATTGTCGTCGGAAAGCGCGCGTTGCGAACCGAAGAATGCCCCGACGTACGCGAGCGCTTCGCCCGGCATCTGCGCAGCGCGCTGCAACGGATAGAGGATGATGGCCACGACTTGCCGGACATTTTCGAGATAGCGGAACCGGGTATCGGCGAAGAGCAGCGCGAGGGAAATGACGCCGAGAAGAACGAGCCGTGCGAACGGCGAGGGGCCGCGGCGGAAGAACGCGGGCGGCTCGACCGAGATGTGGCGCATGCGGCGGTCCGGCGTCTAGCTTCCAGCGTCCGGCGTCCGGCGTCGGGAGGGTCTCCGCCAGCGTCTGGCGTCTGCCGCGGGACGTGGCAACCTGCTCACACGGGACACTCGAGGCTGGACGCCCGACCCCTTCAATCCGACGTGAAGATGGTGGACAGCTTTTCCATGTTCTCGAGCGCCTTGCCGCAGCCGCGCACCACGCACGTCAGCGGGTCGTCGGCGACGATCACCGGCAGTCCGGTCTCTTCCATCAGCAGGCGGTCGACGTCGCGGAGGAGCGCGCCGCCGCCGGTGAGCACCATCCCGGCCTCGGCGATGTCCGCGCCCAGTTCCGGCGGAGTGCGTTCGAGCGCGCTCTTCACTGCCGACACGATGCTGTTCAGCGGGTCGGTGAGCGCTTCGAGGATTTCGTTCGAAGACACGGTGAAGCTGCGCGGTATGCCCTCGGCGAGGTTGCGGCCCTTGACCTCCATCTCCTTCACTTCGGAGCCCGGGAACGCGGAGCCGATCGTCTTCTTGATC
>Ga0315276_10001641_pt1 | contig 20087 bp, 15 predicted proteins | sample YL17G05_0_MG_FD_204542 | JGI IMG/M metagenome (GOLD analysis project Ga0315276, IMG submission 204542) | Sediment microbial communities from Yellowstone Lake, YNP, Wyoming, USA - YL17G05_0 | ecosystem: Environmental > Aquatic > Freshwater > Lake > Sediment | place: USA: Wyoming | collected... | reverse complement strand
CGCCAGCGTGGGAATCAGCACTTCGATGCCGGTGCCGAAGGTCGCGATCAACAGCAGCATCTTCAGGATCCAGGGCAGCGACAGAAAGGCGTCGACCACGCGCATCAGCACGTCATCGAGCCGGCCACCGACCAGGCCCAGGTAGATGCCCAGAAGAGCGCCCCAGGTCACGGCGATCGGCGTCGCGAGCAGAGTCACCAGGATGGCCTCGCGTCCGCCGAGCAGGGTGCGCGTAAGCACGTCTCGTCCCAGTTGATCCGTGCCGAACCAGTGGCTGGTGTCGGGCGGGGAGAGAATCAGCGTTGCACTGATCGACTTGAAGTCATAGGGCGCGAGCCACGGACTGGAAAGCGCCACCAGCAGGTGGGTGACGACGAGGGCCAGTCCGACCGCGCCGGACGGCCGCGAGGCCATCTCGCGCAGGATCGTGACCAGCTTGCCCGACGCATTCACGTTCATGCGGCCTCCACCAGATCCATCCGGGCGCGGCGGCTTCCGTTGTCGGCCGCGCGGGCAATCGCTCGACGACGCGCCCTGCGGGCCTGGGCTGCGCCCGTCTCGCTCATGCGGCCTCCACCAGATCCATCCGGGCGCGGCGGCTCCCGCTGTCGGCCGCGCGGGCAATCGCTCGACGACGCGCCCTGCGGGCCTGGGCTGCGCCCGTCTCGCTCATGCCTTTCTCGCGACGGCGGTGCGCAGGCGCGGATTGGCCAGCAGCGTGAGCAGGTCGGCGCCGAGATTCACGCACACGTAGACCGTGGCCACGATCAGCGCGATCGCCTGCACCAGCCCCAGGTCGCGGTCGGAGATCGCGCTGATCATCAGGCGACCCAGGCCGGGATAGTTGAAGACCGTCTCGATCACCACGACGCCGCCCAGCAGCCAGGCCACGGTCAGCGCGACCACGTTGATCGCGGGCAGCAGCGCGTTGGGCAGCACATGCACGAGTACCATGCGCCGGTAGGGCACGCCCTTGAGCGTGGCCATGCGCACATAGTCGCTGTCGAGCACCTCGATGACGCTGGATCTGACGGTGCGCAGGATGTGCGCGGTCATCACCATGGACAGCACCACGACCGGAAGGATGATCTCGGGAAAGAACTGGGACACGGGCGCGCTGGCCGAGGTCAACACGATGCCCGGGAGCCAGCCCAACCAGCCGCTGAAGACCAGGATGAGGATCGTGGCCGAGACGAACTCGGGAATGGTCATCGCGGCAATCGCCAGCGAAGACACCGCGAGATCGAACGGGCTGTCTCGCCGCAGCGCCACCAGGACGCCCAACGTGAAAGCCAACGGCAGCCCTACCGCGAGGGCGCAGACACCCAGCAGCAGCGAGTTCTTCACCCGGTCGGCAACCAGCTCGTTGATCGGCTTGTTGCCGTGCGCCGACAGGCCGAAGTCGCCACGCAACGCGCCCGAGGCCCATACGGCGTAGCGCACGAGCGCCGGACGATCGAGGCCGAGCTCCTGGCGGCAATTCTGCAGCCGCTGGCCTTGCGCATCCTGCTTCAGCACGGCGGTGCAGGCGTCGCCCGGAAGCATCTCGACCGCCGCGAAGATGATCACGGACACGAGTCCGACCGTAATCAAACCCAGCAGCACCCGGCGCAGAATCAGTTTGAGCATCACGGACCCTTGGTGATCAATGCCCTGACGCGGGGTCGCCGCGGCTCGCGCCCGCGGCGGCCCCGGACCTTTCGAACCGTCAGGAACTCACTCCACGGTGATCTTGTTCCAGCGGATGCTGAATTGCTCCACCGCGTCCAGGTTCTTCACGCGCGCCGTGGCGCCCACGAACAACGTGGCGTGAAAGCCCACCAGGGTCCCGCTGTTCTCCCACAGGTACTCCTGCGCCTGCAGATAGCTCGCGCGTCGCTTGTCGAAGTTCAGCTCCGCGCGCGCCGCGTCCAGTATCGCGTCGAACTTGGCGTCCTTGAAATAGCTTTCGTTCCACTTCTGGCCGCTGCGGTACAGCTCGTTCAACACGGCGTCGGCCGGCCGCTCGTTCCACCGGGTCATCGTCACCGGCTGCTTCATCCAGACCTCTTTCCAGTAGCCGTCGCTCGGCACCTGAACGATCTTGACCCGGAAGCCGGCCGGCGCCACCTGCTGCTGGAATGTCTCCGCCATGGCCGGCCACACCGCCTCGACGGTGCTCACGTGCAACTCGAAATCCAGGCCGTTGGGGAAGCCGGCGTCCGCCAGCAGCGCCTTGGCCTTCGCGATGTCCTGGTTGCACGTCTTGTTCAGCCGGTACTGGTCCTTCGGCCCGACCGGCGTGTCGCAGCCGACCACGCCCGCACCACCCGCGGCCAGGTCGATCATGGCCTTTCGGTCCACGGCCAAACGCAGCGCTCGGCGCACTCGCACGTCGTCCCACGGCTTCAGATCGGTGCGGGCGACGATGCCACGCCAGTTCCCGGTGGGCACTTCCTGGATGGCGAAGCCCGTGCTGCGCTCGAGCAGCGTGCGCTGCTGGCGGGTGACGCCGGGAAGCATGTCGATCTGCTTGCCCATCAGCGCCTGGAAGCGCGCCTGGGCGTCCGGGATGCCGATGATCTCCATCCGCGCGACACCGGGCGGGCCGTCGTGATAATTCATGTTGGCCACCAGCACCGAGGTGCCTTGCGCATCGAATTTCTCGAGCTTGAACGGGCCGGTTCCGATGCCCGTCGACTTGATGCTGTCGCCCGAGCCGTCGGGGATCATCATCAGCCGGTAGTCGGTCAGCACCAGCGGCATGTCGGCAAAGGGTCCGGACAACGTGAGCTTGAGCGTCTTCGGATCGGGCGCCTCGATCCTGTCGACCATCCCGATCGCCGAGCGCGCCGGCGAGTCGAGCTTGGGGTCTTGCACCCGCTTGAGCGAGTACACAGCGTCCGCGGAAGTGAAAGGCTTGCCGTTATGGAAGGTGACGTTGTCGCGAAGCTTGAACGTCCATTCCGTCGCGGCCGCGTTGGACGACCAGCTGACCGCCAGATCGGGGCTGGGCTTGCCGTCCAGACCCGGACGCACCAAGCGGCTCATGATCTTCTCGGTGATGACGAAGACGCGGCCTTTCGAAATCGGGTCCAGATCCGAGGCGTTCCCGCTGCCGACCTCATGCGCCTGGCGGAACGTGCCCGCAGGCGCTGCCGCGGCGATGGTTGCGCCCGTCAGCGCAGCAACCGCCAACCAACATGCAAGATTCTTCATCGTTCATCTCCTCGAAATGGCCTGTAGATCATTTTTTCCATGATGCTGGCGCGACAGGCAGGCTGGGGCCCGCTCCAATGGCGGCCGGCGAAGTTTGTACGGTAGGGGACTCCCGGAACAAACGATATTATTCTCGCCCCATGGACAAAGAATTTTTTATGCGTGAGGCTGCTCGCCATGTTCGGCGACCGTCCGGATGCCGGAATTGCCTATCCGCCATCCTCGGGGCACACTTGCATCGGCACTCGCGCGCGGCCGTGCGCAAAGGGCAACTCCAGTGAACGGTTCTCCACGACTCGTCGCCATCGGAGGCGGGGGTTTCACCCACGGCCTTGATCGGGAACTGGACGAATTCGTGCTGGACCAGTCTGCCGGTTCGCAGACGCGCATCGGTTTCCTGGGCGCCGCGAGTCGGGACGACCCGGAGCGGATCAGGCGCTTCCACGATCGCTTCGATGGCGTGGCGGCATGCGCCCTGCATCTCGATGCGGCAGCCAGTGCCCGGGAAGTCGCTGCCTGGACGACCGGGCTCGATGCCGTCTACGTCGGTGGCGGCGACACCGGGCACCTGCTCGACACCTGGCGCGCGTCGGGGGTCGACCTCGTCTTGCTCGACGCCGCCCGACGCGGACTGCTGCTGGCGGGCGTGAGCGCGGGGGCGGCCGTGTGGTTCGAATATGCGCTGTCGGACGCGGGAGGTCGGGGTCTGCGTCCGCTTGGCGGACTGGGCTTGTTCGCGGGCAGCTTCTGCCCGCACTACTCGACCGAGCGGGCGCGCCGTCCCGAGTTCGAACGGCGCGTTGCCCGCGGCGAAATGCCCGAGGGGCTGGCGATCGACGACGGCGCTGCGGTGCTCGTGGACGCATCCGGCCCGCGATTGGCCCGGTCGGCGCGGCCCGGCGCGTGGGCCTATCAGCTGTGCCGGGAGGGCGATCGGCCGGTTACCGAGCGCCTGGTTGCGTCATAGTTTCGTCGCTGCGGCCTCGGCCTCGATCCAGGCACAAACGGCCTTCACCTCGGGCAACGCCCTTGCGCCGGGCCGCGTGAGCAAGTGGTATGCGCGCGTGGGATACAGGTCGACGTCGAAAGGACAAACCAGGCGCCCGGTGTCCACCTCGGTCCGGATGAGCGGAAAGATTCCAAGCGCCACGCCCTGGCCGTCGATCGCGGCCTGGATGATCATGTTCGAGTCGATCATCGTCGTCTCCTGCTCGAACTTCAGGGTGGGCTTGCCCGCCAGCTTGAGCCAGGCGTCCCATTCGACATGGTCGGCGTGATGAATGACGTGGTATCGCGTCAGGTCTTCCGGCTTGCGCAGGCCGCGGCGCGCCTTCAGCAATTGCGGGCTGACGACGACCCGGTACACGGCGTCGAACAGGCGGGTCGATTCCAGCCCCCTCCAATGGCCGGTTCCCCAATCGATGGCGATGGTGGTCACCAGCTGATCGGCACTGTTGATGCGGGGGCTATGGTGCAATACGAGGTCGATCGTCGGATTCTCTCGGTAGAACTTGCTCAGCCGGGGCATCATCCATCGCGACCCGAAGATGGGTCCGACGGCCAGGGTGACCGTCTTGCGGAACGAGGAGGTATGGGTAGCAACTTCGGCGCGTATCTCGTCGAATGCCCTGCTCACCACGCGCGACAATGAGACACCCGCTTCGGTCAGGATCACTTTGCGTGTCTTGCGCACGAAGAGCGGGCAGCCCCAGTCGTTCTCGAGTTGGCGAATCTGGTTGCTGACGCTGGTCGGCGTGACTCGCAGTTCCTCTGCCGCCGCCTTGAAGCTGAGCAGCCTGGCAGCGGCCTCGAAGGAGCGCAGTGCCGTGAGCGGAAGGCGTTGGTACGAACTCATCGTCAGGTCCTCCGCGACTTCCTGTTTCCTGCATGGGATGCGGGTTGGTCAACTTTATCACCATGCCTTCGACAGCACTGTGCGAACCCGGCCTTCCGATGATCTTCCGTGCCTCCGGCGGTTGACATGGGCGGGTCGCCTTTCGTGCCGGTGGGTGCACCTTGTCTTCGATGGTGGGTTGCCGGGATTTCGGCGCTACCCGTAAGGGGTCGGGGTAGAGCCTGCGTTCGCGGGGGCGACTCGTTCCCCCGCGTAATTCTGTCGGGGGGCGAATGACCGGAGTCCGCCGCAACTTGCACGCCACGCAAAGTCGGCATTGGGCGACTGCTGTCGTTCGAAAATTGCGGCAGCTCGCATTCGCTGAGGCGCTCGGTAACAAATCGCGGATGCAGCGAGGCGGTGACGGACCTCTCGGGCGAGTTCACCGTTGCGGGGCGCGTTCCACGTTCGCGGTATGCATCAGCAGAGCACGATCAATGCACGACGAGGCGCGCATCACGGCTCGGCAATCGAATTGAGCCGACCCTATTGCGCCGCTTTTCGGGAAGCTATTGCCGCGGGCGCGGGGCCACCATTGGCTCACCGCGATAGCGCTAGCCATGGGAGGCGGGCGGTTCGAATCGAACCGGTGTGGACGGCTTTGCAGGCCGCTGCCCAAGGTTATGAATCAAAAAGATACGTCGGTTTGACACCCAGTTTGACACCCGGGTCGGAAGCGTCGGCGAGTGGGTTGCACCGGCGAAGCTGGGCGCGTTCAGGCGAAACGAGTGACCCAGCTGAATTCGCAGCCGGCGCGCACGCGCCGGTAAGCAGATGTTCGCTGGACTACGCTTGCAGCGTATACGCGAAACGCGTATAGTGCGGCAGTGGTCTTTGTCGAACTCACCCCCTTTGTCCATTTCCGGGGCGAATACTGGACCGACGAGGATCTGCGCGCGTTGCAGAGTTTCCTGCTTGTCGCGCCCGACGCCGGCGATCTAATCCGCGGTGGCGCGGGCCTGCGAAAGTTGCGGTGGTCGGTGCAGGGCCGCGGCAAGCGGGGTGGCGCAAGAGTGATCTACTACTGGCATATTCCGAAGCACTGCGTTTACCTGATCTGTGGTTACGTCAAGAGCGCCCAGGAAGACTTGACGTCGAAGCAGATCAAGGTACTTGCAGAGTTGATGAAGGATGTGAAGGATGAATAAGCAAGATTTCGATCAGCTTGTGCAAGGCGTGCGCGAGATGAAGCGTCACATGAATGGCAAGTCCGTGCGCGGCGCACGCACTTCGGAGCTTGCCGAGCCCGACATTCGCGCCATCCGCGAGGTTGCCAAAATCAGTCAGTCTCAGTTCGCCAGGCTGATTGGCGTTAGCGTGCGTACCTTGCAGAACTGGGAGCAGCATAGAACGCGGCCAACCGGTCCGGCGCGCGCGCTGTTGAAGATCGTGGCGTCTAACCCGAAGTCGGCGATTGAGGCGCTGCACGCCTAGCTAAGCACCGGTGTTCGCTCGGGCGCGATTCTCAGGCGATCATTCGTGCCCGAACGACTGCTGTGAAGCTTGGCCGTGTGGATGTCGGCCGGCAGTTTGGTGAGCCTCGCCTGCGTGAGGCTACCCAAAGACTTGCTGCGTCACCGGTCAGCGATAGCGAATTGGCGACGGTCGCATATGATCCGGCATCGATGCAGGCGATCAAGCTCGAGCCGATCGGGGCCACTGGCAGGCGCGGTGACCGGGGGCATAGCCTTGGCCGTGGATCAGCCGAACGTGACCAATCGACAATGCAGCGTGCACCGATTGTGCGCGGCGGATCAGCAAAGGCAGTGCCAGATCGGACGCGGATCAAGTGGCAGCCGCCGAGTTAAGCGCGCAATTTGCTCAACCTTATCGGGTAGTCATCGTCGGTTCGCGAGGCGACTATTCGCTCAGCGCGATAGCGCGGGCCATGGGAGGCGGGGGTAGGAATCGAACCCGCGTAGACGGCTTTGCAGGCCGCTGTACTATCTCATAGATCAATAAGATAGGCGCGTTTGACACCCCGTTTGACACCCGCACCTGGCTCGCATGCTTGCTGATTGCAGCGTCGTGTGCCGCGATGTTGCTGATGAAGGTCGACTACAAGACGCCATTTGCAACGCACCGTGCTCGCCGACATGAAGGTCACGTGCGCTCGATCGTGATGACCTCTTGCGCTCGGACCTTCAAGGCGTCGGCGACTTCTTGTAAGCGGTCGACCGCCACACCCTTGTAGAGAGTGGCTTCGCCTGCAGGCTTCGGCCTGCGGGGCTCGCTGAGACGTGTCCAGTGTGCTGCGCGGCGGGTCCTGGAACAACAATGCGAGGAACTGCCGCGCGGCCAACCGCAACGACAACGACCCGGACAACCGCAACGACAACATCGGTTTTCGGGGATGATGACGCTCGATGGGCCGCAACACCCTCCCCGGCGAATTGCGGCTAACTCGACGACCAAGAACACCGAATGGAAACCTAAGTCAGCCGGGGCTCGCGCCCGGTGAAACCGTGCTTGGTCTGATGCTCGATGATCCGCGAGCCGACGTCTGGCGGTATGAGCCCGGCCGCGAAGAGCCCAAGCCCCGCGCCGATCGCGCTGAGCCCATCATGTCGATCCGCCAAGGCATCGCGCGGGTGAGACCCTCCCGTGTCGAAATACGTCGGCGCCAAGTCCCCGGCCAAGGCGGCGAGGTACAGCGTCTCCAGATACGCCACCCCGATCGCGCCACTGGTCGTGATCGCGAACCGATCCGAATCCCAAAAGCCTCGCGTTGTCGCATCCTTGGCAGGGGCGTCATCCCGTGGCGCCAGCAGCTTGTGCAGCATCTCAATGCGGCGTCTCACCGCCGCAGCAGACAGACTGGCGCGTTTCCCTCGCGCGTCTGCCCAGCGGTTTTCGAGCTCGAACACAGCGTGCGGTTTGCCGTCGATGGGCGCCGAGCCGAAGAAGAACGCGCGCTCCGGATCGCGATCGCAGGAAACCAGCATGCCCCCGGGGCAATGCCGAATGCCCAGGCGCCGCACGAGCCCCTCGATGCCGAACTCGTGCTCGACGCGCTGCCCCGCGCTGAGAAATGCCCCGTAGCAAATGCCATCTCGCACCTGAAAGACCGTCGCGTAGGCCGCTTTCATGTCGGGCGATTCAAGCCAGTGTGAGGAGCGCGCCCAGCGCCGCCGGTGAAGATCCCAGGATCCGCTCGGCGACCGTTGCGGTCGTCGCGATCAGCCGCCGATCGGAAGCGATTCCGGCCCTCGCCAATGCCTCCGCCGAGCTTGTGGCTTGCACCTTGCCGATCAGCGTGCGCTCGCCTTCCTGCACGGCTACGATGATCCATATCGAGTTCACCGGAGTCTTGCGTTCCCAACGCCGGCGTTCGTCCCGTTCGCCGCCGCGCACGATCGCTTCCAGACGGCGTATCCCCGGCCGCAGTGCAGGCCGTGTGCGATCCACGCCCGTTACGCGCAGGTGTGCGAGCATCAGACCGGCTTCGTCGTCCGACAGGGCAGCGAAGCCTCCCGATGTCTTCAACAACGACACCTGCTCCGGAAGGACAACGGCGGCAAGTGCATCGAGGATCTCTTCCTCCTCGGGAGTGACGCCCCGCCAGGCGATTGCCTCGCCGTCGCGCGCCGCGGAAGCTCGGCGCCAGGCCTCGATTTGGTCTTGCGCCCGGCCGAGCGTAGCCACAATATCGGCCACCGCTTCGGTGAGATCCGGCGGCCAGTTGCGCGCAAGTGCCCTGCGAATGGTGGCGATCGAGGCGATGCACTCCTGATGCTTTTCCGCGCTCAAGCGCTTCGGTGCACGCTGCGGCAAATCGATCAAGGATGCCGTTCGATAGGGCGCGCGCGTCGCGTCATAAGGATACTGCTCGATCGGATATTCTTTGATTAGCAGCGCTTCGAGGCTCACCAGCACAGCCCTGAGCGTGCGGTCGATGGGTGATTCCCGTCCGCCGATGCGCCACAGCGTTGCGAATGCGGCGACGAGATCGCGGTGCTCGTCGATCGCGAGCGTCGGATCGGCGCGCCGAGGCGCTCGCCCGTCGAACGTACCTTCGAATTCGAATCCATCCGACGGTCGCAGTTCTTCGATCAGGCGCAAAGCGTCCGACAGCTCGATCTTGGCCAACGCGGCAAGCCGCTCGGCTTGATACGCACGCCGCCACCGCACCGCAAGCGATGCGCAGTGCGAGTCTGGCGCCGACAAATCGAGGCGGCCTCCGAGCCGATGGCATTGCTCCCGCAACGCTTCCCATTGCGGGTAGCCGAGAATCTTCGCCGCCCACTCGCGCGCGTGCGGAAGTGGCAGTGCGAAGCGCTCGGCCAGCCGCTCGGAAAGGTCATTCGCCGGCGTCACCGATGCGAGCACGATTCGCATGATCAGCGGTTCATCCGCGGCAGGGATGCTGCATTGCGTATTCTCGGTCCACGCGGTGACTGACATGCGCCGCGATTACTCTCTTTTCGTTCTTCTTTCACTCCGACCACAGGGCCGGCAGGGGCACGAGCCACAGCTTGTCGCCAAACGGGACCAGTTGGTCGCCCGTGTAGAGCACCACACCGGCGCGGAATCGTTTGCCAAGCTGATCGCGCAACGCCTGAAGCGCCGCGAAATCAGATGCGGCCACGGTGGCGCCCGCCTTGACTTCCACCCCGGCCACCGAGCCGTCGGTCTTTTCAAGCAGAACATCCACTTCCGACCCGGCCGCCGTGCGGAAATGGCAAAGGGCCGTACGCGGATTGGCCCAGGAAAGCTGCTTGCGGAGTTCGCCGACCACGAAAGTCTCCAGCGTCCGCCCCATCAAGGAACGGTCTTCGTTGAGCCGTCGGGCGTCCGTGCCGATCAGGTGGCAGGCCAGACCGGTGTCCACCAGGTGCAGCTTGGACGCCTTGACCAGGCGCTTGCCCAGATTGGGAGACCACGCCGGCAGGCGATGAACGAGGAAGACGGTCTCCAGCAATGACAAGTAGCGGGTCAGCGTCGTGTGCGGCAAACCGGCGTCACGGCCCACGTCCGCAAGGTTCAATAAGCCCGATCCGCGGGCGGCCAGCAGCCTGAGCAGGTTCGGCAAGGCGTGCAATCCATCCACCCGCGCCAGATCGCGCACGTCCCGTTGCAGAATCGTGGAAATGTAGGAAGCGAACCACGCCGAGCGGCGATCTTCGGCTTTACGTTGCACTGCTTCCGGATACCCGCCCCGAACCAATCGGGCGGCGAGATCGTCTTTCGCGGAGCTCGATTTTGGTCTGGCGATGGTGCCGTCAAACAGACGCGTCACGAACCCTTCGCGCCGGCCGGCCAGTTCGCCCGCCGAGAACGGAAAAAGGGGAATGATCTCCATGCGTCCGGCGAGCGATTCGGAAAGGCGCGGCAGCGTCATGACGTTGGCCGAACCGGTGAGCAGAAAACGCCCGGGGCGACGATCCTTGTCCACCGCCAACTTGATGGCGGGAAACAAGTCCGGCGCCTTCTGAATTTCGTCAATCACAACGGTGCCGGTGACGTTGCGGATGAACCCCGACGGGTCGCCTGCGGCCAGTGCAAGCGTGGCGGCATCATCAAGGGTGAAATACTGGACTCCTGCGCCGACCGCCATCTGCTGCGCCAGCGTGGTCTTGCCCGTCTGCCGCGCGCCGTTGAGCAGCACGACAGGGGTGTCGGACATGGCCCTCCGGACGGCATCGTGAATGTGGCGTCGAATCACGGTGAGATATTCACCGGTTTGTGGTGAATTTGCAAGAGATTCGAAGAGGTAATCTGCGCGCCGTGAATGACCTGTCGGCGACTCGCCCAGATGCTCGAGCGCCTGCCGGATCGAGTCCCGCTCGGTGACCGCGGCGATGAACGCGAGCCGCCGTTCGCACCGCGGGCACCGAGCGCGTCGACGCGATGGATGCGCCGCAACAACTCGGCCGAATCGATCCGGCGCATGCGTCGCCGATCAGGCGCGCGAGGCGTCCCCTCGCTGAACGAGTCGATCGCCGCTCCTCGCGCAGGCGGCGCCGTCGGGACGCTATTCGCCGACCCCACGCCCAGCGAGCGTGAACCGCGAGCTTTCGTACCGATGCCGTCCTCGTCCAGAATCAGCGTATCACTCAGGGCACACAGACGCGATCTGCGAGCACGTGATCGGAAAGATTCGACGTGATGGAATTGCTTTCAATTACCGCACCGCTCGCGGTTTGAGCAAGAATTCGCCCTCTACAGCGTGCAAACTCGCGTCAACAACCAATCAAGTCGCTGCAAACGCCTGTGGTCTCGGGTGTCAAAGACAGTTTGACACCCGACGAGATGCCTAAAAATCAGGCAATTGTGTGTTGCAACTTGTTGATCTATTGGAGGCGGGGGTCGGAATCGAACCGGCGTAGACGGCTTTGCAGGCCGCTGCATGACCACTCTGCCACCCCGCCAGGAGCGGCGACCGGCGCCGGTCGGCGCAGCGGTTCAATCAAAACGGGAGAGCCACCGCGTTGCGCCGTCTGGCTCTCCCTTCTGGAAACTGGAGCGGGAAAGGAGTCTCGAACTCCCGACCTCAACCTTGGCAAGGTTGCGCTCTACCAACTGAGCTATTCCCGCATTGGACAGCCTTAAATTATAGCGGAAAGCGCGCGACTGTCAAAATCCGCGTGGATCACCGGCAAGACGCCGGAGCGGCTGCGCGGATGTCGTCGTGATAGGTCGCCGCATTCGAGGCGCGGGGCCCCCGGGTTTCGCTGGCGCTCAACCCGGGCTACATGCCCAGTGCATGCCCGGTACCTGACCGTCACAACACCGCGGCAATCGCGTCGGCGACGTAGTCGATGTTGCGCTGGTTGAGGGCAGCGACGCAGATGCGGCCCGAATCCAGTGCATATACCGAGAACTCCACGCGCAGCCGCTGCACCTGGTCGATCGTGAGGCCGGAGTATGAGAACATGCCGCGCTGCTTCAGCACGAATCCGAAATCCTTGGTTGGTACCCGTGCACGCAGCCCATCGACCAGCGCCTTGCGCATCACGCGAATGCGTTCGCGCATCGCGGTGAGCTCGGCGTCCCACTGCACCCGCAGTTCGGGCGTCGTCAGCACGTTCGCCACCACCTGGCCGCCGTGCGTCGGCGGGTTGGAGTAGTTGGCGCGGACCACGCGCTTCAGTTGCGACAGCACGCGCGCGGCTTCTGCCTTGTCCGCGGTGACGACCGACAGTGCGCCGACGCGCTCGCCATACAGGGAAAACGACTTCGAGAACGAGCTCGACACGAACAGCGGTCCGGGCGTGGCGGCGAAGCGCCGCACGATCGCGCCGTCGGCATCCAGGGCCTCGGCAAAGCCCTGGTAGGCGAGGTCGAGGAACGGGATCAATCCGCGGGCGCGCACGGTGGTCAGGATGTGCCCCCACTGTTCCGCGTCCGGATCGACGCCGGTCGGGTTGTGGCAACAGGCGTGCAGCACGACGATGGTGCCGGCCTGGGCGCGCTCGATCGTGACCAGCATGCCGTCGAAGTCGAGGCCGTGCGTCGCCGCGTCATAGTACGTGTATTCGTTGACGATGAAGCCGGCGCCCTCGAACAACGCGCGATGGTTTTCCCAGCTCGGACTGCTTATGGCGACGTGCGCGTCGGGCGCGAACCGGCGCAGGAAATCTGCACCCACCTTGAGCGCCCCGGTGCCGCCCAGCGCCTGCACCGTCACTGCGCGACCGGACTGGCAGACTTCGCTGTCGGCGCCAAACAGCATCGCCTGCACCGCCTTGTCGTAGGCTGGCAGGCCGTCGATGGGGAGATAGCCGCGCGGCGACATTTTCGCGGCGATGTCGCGTTCCGCGCGCTGCACGCATTCGAGCAGCGGCACCTTGCCGGTCTCGTCGACATAGACACCGACACCGAGATTGACCTTCTTCGGGTTGATGTCCGCGTTGAACATCTCGGTCACGCCGAGGATGGGATCTTTCGGAGCCAGTTCGACCGCGGCGAGGATCGAGGCGGGAAGGGGTGCGTTCATGGGTATCGGGCGAGGTCGGAAAACACGTCATTGTAACGTGGCGACGGGATGGCGTCGGCGCCGCGTGCGTGTAGGCGGCGGACGGCGTGGCCGGCGTTGGCCGTCGGGCCGCTGCGTGGCGGCCGAGAATGCCGTGCCCGGGCTCAGCCTTGCAGCAGCGCGCGCACCACGCCCCCTGCTGCGCCGACCCACAGCGCTGCGAACGCGGCGAAGGTGATCCCGAATCCCCAGCCGCGCTTTTCGGCGGCGCGGTAGTAGCCGACGGCGTAGATGACCCGCCCGGCGATCCACGCGGTGCCGAGCGTCGCCGCCCACGTGGGGCTCACGTAAAACGCGAACAGCCACAGGGCGGGCAGGAAGGCGACCAGCTGCTCCAGTGTGTTCATCTGCACCCGGTAGATCCGTTCGAAGTCCGGATGGCCGGTGACGGCAGGGGCGTCGATCTTGAATCTGCCGCGTGCGCGTCCCACGTTGATGGAGGCCACGACGTAGAAGAGCAGCGCGGCAAGCGTGGTCAGCGCGGGAAGGGCGTAGCGCATGGGTATATCTCCGGGAGGACGAGGTGCCGTACGGTAGCGGCCACCGGAATCTGCGAGAATCCGTGCTGCGCCACCACCGTGGAAGGCTAACCCACTGCCCGCGCCACTGCAACGCCAACCCGCACCCGGATGATCCGCGAATGCCGCCGATCTTCCGTTCGAACCCATGACCATGGAATCCCCGCCCAAGATCTCGCGCGCCGCACCGTTGACCGCCCTCAGGACGCTCGGCCGGGTCGGGACGTTCCTCAAGCCCTATCGACGGCAAGTCGTCTACGCGGCGGTCGCACTGGTGATCGCCGCGACGGCCGTGCTCGCGGTCGGGCAAGGATTGAAGACCGTGGTCGATCGCGGTTTCGGCACCGGCGATGCGGCGGAACTCAATCGCGGGCTCGTGCTCCTGCTGGGGGTGGTGGTCGTGATGGCGACGGCGACCTTCATCCGCTTCTACTACGTGTCGTGGCTCGGTGAGCGCGTCACGGCCGATCTGCGCCGCGTGCTGTTCGACCACCTGCTGCGGCTGTCGCCGGAGTTCTTCGAAGTGACGCGCACCGGCGAAGTCATCTCGCGCGTCACCAACGACACCGCGATGCTGGAGACGATCATCGGCACCAGTGCGTCGATGGCGGTGCGCAACGTGCTTCTGCTCATCGGAGGACTGGTGATGCTTGCGCTGACCAGCGCCAAGCTCACGCTGCTGGTGCTGATCGGCGTGCCGGTGGTCGTGCTGCCCATCGTTCTCTTCGGCCGGCGGGTGCGCAAGCTCTCCCGGGCGAGCCGGGATCGCGTCGGCGACGTCGGCGCGTATCTCGATGAGGCCCTGCACGAAATCCGCATCGTCCAGGCCTATGTGCACGAAGGCGTGGACCGGAGGGACTTCACCCAACGTGTCGAGGATGCGTTCAGCACGGCGCAACAGCGGATCCGGCAGCGCGCGCTGTTGATCGCTGCCGTCATTTTTCTCGTTTTCGGCGCGATCGGCGTGATCCTCTGGATCGGCGGGCACGACGTGCTTGCGGGGCGGCTCAGCATGGGCCAGCTGTCGGCGTTCGTGTTCTACTCGGCCATCGTCGCGGCGTCGGTAGGCGCGCTGAGCGAAGTGGCCGGCGAGATTCAGCGCGCCGCGGGCGCCACTGAGCGGCTGTTCGAGCTGCTGGCGGTCGAGCCGGGGATTCGCGCGCCGGAGTCGCCCGTGGCGTTGCCGGTCCCGGCGGAGGGTACGGTGTCGTTCGAGGCCGTAACGTTCCACTACCCGTCGCGCCCCGCCAACCCAGCGCTCGATGGCTTTGTGCTCGATGTCCGGGCAGGGGAGAAGGTGGCGCTGGTCGGGCCGTCGGGTGCGGGCAAGACGACAGTGTTCCAGGTGCTGTTGCGCTTCTACGATCCGCAATCCGGCGCCGTGCGCATCGATGGCGTCGATCTGCGCGCGGCCGACCCGCAGGATGTGCGGCGGCGGCTTGCGCTGGTGCCGCAGGAGCCGGTGCTCTTCGCCGCCAGCGTTTCCGAGAACGTCCGTTACGGGCGTCCGGACGCGACGGAGGACGAGGTCCGCGCGGCCTGCGCGGCCGCGTACGCGGTGGAATTCATCGAGCGGTTGCCCGAACGCTACGACAGTTTCCTCGGCGAGCGCGGCGTGCGCCTGTCGGGCGGGCAGCGGCAGCGGCTGGCCATCGCCCGCGCGATCCTTGCCGATCGGCCGATCCTGCTGCTCGACGAAGCGACCAGCGCACTGGACGCCGAGAGCGAGCAGGTGGTGCAGCTTGCCCTCGAGCGGTTGATGACCGGGCGCACCGTGCTGATCATCGCCCACCGGCTCGCCACCGTGCGCCACGCCGACCGGATCGCGGTGATGGATCGGGGGCGCGTCGTGGCGGCGGGCCCGCACGAGCAACTGCTGCGCGAGAGCCCGCTTTACGCGCGGCTGGCGGCGCTCCAGTTCGCGGCCGCGGATGCGCCGGACGGGGACCGGGCGGAGGTGGCGCTTACGGCGGAGGGGCCGATCGCGATAAAATGACGGGTTCGGCCGCGCCCGCGGCTTCGCTTCCCGCACCCTCGGTACCCATGTCCGTCACCTACCCCGACAGCCCGTACGAACTGCATCAACCGTTCCAACCTGCCGGTGACCAGCCCGAGGCGATCGCCAAGCTCGTCGAAGGGCTGACCGACGGTCTCGCTTTCCAGACATTGCTGGGCGTCACCGGCTCGGGCAAGACATACACGATGGCCAACGTCATCGCCCGCACCGGCCGGCCCGCGCTGGTGCTGGCGCCGAACAAGACGCTCGCGGCGCAGCTCTACTCGGAGTTTCGCGAGTTTTTCCCGAACAACGCGATCGAGTATTTCGTCTCGTACTACGACTACTACCAGCCCGAGGCCTACGTCCCGTCACGGGACCTCTACATAGAAAAGGATTCGTCGATCAACGAGCACATCGAGCAGATGCGGCTGTCGGCGACCAAGGCGATCCTCGAGCGGCCCGACTGCATCATCGTCGCGACGGTGTCGGCGATCTACGGCATCGGCGACCCGTCCGAGTACCACAGCATGATCCTGCACCTGAAGGAGGGCGCCAAGCTCACCCAGCGCGAGGCGATCAAGCGCCTGACCGAGATGCAGTACACGCGCAACGAGGTGGACTTCAATCGCGGCACGTTCCGCGTCCGCGGCGACGTTCTCGACGTCTTTCCGGCCGAGCACGCCGAGAACGCGGTGCGCATTTCGCTGTTCGACGACGAGGTCGAGTCGCTGCAGCTGTTCGATCCGCTGACCGGCCATATCAGGCAGCGGATCGGGCGCTTCACGGTGTTTCCGTCGAGCCATTACGTGACCGGACGGCAGAAGGTCCTCGATGCCATCGAGAAGATCAAGGTCGAGCTGCACCAGCAGAAGGAGTTCTTCGCCGGTCAGATGAAGCTGATCGAGGCGCAGCGGATCGAGCAACGCACCCGCTTCGACCTCGAGATGATGAGCGAGATCGGCTTCTGCAAGGGGATCGAGAACTACTCGCGGCACCTGTCGGGACGCGCGGCCGGCGAGCCGCCGCCGACGCTGATCGACTACCTGCCGCCGCGATCGCTGATGTTCATCGACGAGAGCCACGTGACGGTCCCGCAGGTCGGCGGCATGTACAAGGGCGATCGCGCGCGCAAGGAGAACCTTGTCAACTACGGCTTCCGGCTGCCGTCCGCGCTCGACAACCGCCCGCTGCGCTTCGACGAGTTCGAGAAGATGCTGCCGCAGACGGTGTTCGTCTCGGCCACGCCCGCGGTCTACGAAAATACGCACGCCGGCCAGGTGGTCGAGCAGCTGGTGCGGCCGACCGGACTCGTCGACCCGATGCTGGAAGTGCGGCCGGCGCAGACGCAGGTCGACGATCTGCTCTCGGAGATCCGGCTGCGCGTCGGCAAGCACGAACGGGTGCTGGTCACGACGCTGACCAAACGGATGGCCGAGGACCTCACCGACTATCTGAACGAGCATGGGGTGAAGGTGCGCTACCTGCATTCCGACATCGACACCGTGGAACGGGTCGAGATCATCCGCGACCTTCGCCTCGGCGAGTTCGACGTCCTGGTGGGCATCAACCTGCTGCGCGAGGGCCTCGACATTCCCGAGGTGTCGATGGTCGCGATTCTCGATGCGGACAAGGAAGGCTTCCTGCGCTCCGAGCGGTCGCTGATTCAGACCATCGGTCGCGCGGCGCGGCACATCAATGGCATGGCCATACTCTATGGCGACAGGATCACCGACTCGATGAAGAAGGCGATCAGCGAGACCGAGCGCCGGCGGAACAAGCAGCTGCTCTGGAACGAGAAGATGGGCATCACCCCGCTGGGCGTCCAGAAGCGGATCAAGGACCTGATCGACGGCATGTACGACGCCGACGAGGGCAAGAAACAGCTGAAGGCGGCGCAGGCGCAGCGCAAATACGACGCGATGCCCGAGAAGGACATCGAGCGGGAGCTGAAGCGCCTGGAGAAGGAGATGCTCGATGCGGCGCGCAATCTCGAGTTCGAGAAGGCCGCCGAATTGCGCGACCGGCTCTACCAGCTGAAGCAGGCGGTGTTCGGCGTGGCGTTGCCGATCGAGACCTGATCCACGCGGCGTTGCCGTCAGTAGATCCCGCTCGCGAGGCCCGCGGCGAGCGTGGCGCCGATCTCGGCGCAGAGGCGCAGCGTGGCCTCCGGCACCGCGTGCGCCTGGGCGACGAGACCGCTCTTGTAGATGGTCCCGGGATGCACCTTGCGCAAACGCAGGCCCGTGGCGATGCGGTCGGTTTGCAGCATCGCGCCGGCGCCGTCATTGCTCGCGCACACCAGAACGCTGTAGGGCTTGCCCTCGACCCTGCCTTCGCACGGGTAGTAGACGCGCTCGAGGAAGTCCTTGACCATGCCCGACAGGGAACCGAAGTTTTCCGACGTGGCGATGAGCAGCGCGTCGCACTGCAGCACGTCATCAATGCCGGCGTCGGGCGCGCGCTTCAGAACTGCTTCGACGTCGCCGATCTCGCGCGCTCCGCCGCAGGCCGCTTCGGCCATCTGTGCCGTTGCGCCGAACTGCGTGTGGTAGACGATCAGCAAGCGCTTCATCGCCGCGGATCGTACCATTCGGGCCGTCATCCAGCGATGCGGGCGTTGCCGGAAATGCGGCCGGTGGCCCGCCAATGACAAAGGCGGGCACGTGCCTGCCTTTGCTGGTGCCCCGAATCGACGCCGATCAGTTCGCGGGAGGTTGATCCTTCCGCGTCTCTACGATCTGCAGCGGCTCGTCGGGCAGTTGCGTCCGCGGCCTGCGCGCGCGGCGCGGGCCGGCCGGGACTTCCGTTTCGGGTTCCGGCGCCGCTGCCGCCGTGCTGCTCGTTTCCACGAGGACGAGCCCCGAGTCCGACGGCACGCTCAACGTGACCGGCTGCAAATCGACGATCACCCTCGGTGCCACGACGGCAACCGGCGCAAGCTTCGGCTCCGGTCTGGGTTCCACGCGAGGCGGCGTTGCGGTCGCGACTGGGGCAGGTTCCGGTACCGCCGGTGGCGGCGCCTCCGCGGCTTGCGCAACAGCCGCGACCGCAACCGGAACGGGAACCGAGACCTCGGCGGCTTCGATGTGCGGTTGCGGCACCGATGTTGCGCGCGACGCATTCTCCGCGACCGATGCTATCGCGTGTTCCACGGGAATCTCCGCGGCAGTCCCCACCGGACTTGCCATCGGTGTGACGGCGTCGTCTGCCAATGCCGTCTCTTCGCGGGGGCCGGATTCCGGGCGATCGCCGCGATTGCCACGCCGGCGACGGTCGCGGCGACCGCGATTGCCGTTGTCCGTTTCATCGTTTCCGGCGATCGGTGCACCGTTGCGCGGGGCGCTTGCTTCGAGTCCGGCGGTGGCGCCGGGTTCATTCCCTTCGAGAGCGGATGCCGGCGCTTGCGGACGCGGCTCGCGTGGCGGACGCGGCTCGCGTGGCGGGCGCGGTTCACGTTGCCCGTCACGCGGTTCACGTGCTTCGCGCGGTTCCCGCGGCTCGCGCGGCGGACGTTCCGTTTGCGGACGCCCTTCGCCGTGTTGGGCGTCACGCGACTCATTCCGCGGGCCTTCGCGGCGCTGGCCGCCTCCGGCTGCTGGCGCACCTGCTCGCGGGGCCTGCGCGTCGCGCTGACCTTGCGGCCGCGGTCCGTCGCGCCCTTCGCCGCGGGTCTCCGGCCGGCGGTCGCGATCCTGCCGCCCGCGATTGTCGTCACGCCGGGAGTCGCGCTGGTCGCGACCTTCACGGCGATCCTGCCCGCGGGCCCGCCCGTCGCGCTGGTCGCGCCCGTCGCGGCGCTGGTCGCGCCCCTCGCGCGGCTTGTCGTCGCGCGGCACCGGAGCGGGTATCGCGGGTTTGGCCTGGAACCAGCCCAGCACCTTGGCGAACCAGCGGCCGGAGGCCGGCTGAGCGGCCGCAGTTGCCGGCGCCGGCGGCGGAGGTTCCACGGGGATTGGCGCCGGCTGCGCTGGGGTGATGCCCTTGACGACAGCTTCCTGGCGCGGCTCCTTCGCCTCCTCCTTCATCTGTTGCGCCACGTCGGGCTCTTCCGGGCGCACGACGAGGTCGAACGACGGCGGCATGGGCTCGCCCTGGTTGAGGTCGTCGTGTTTCAGGCGCTGGACCGTGTAGTTCGGCGTTTCGAGGTGGCGGTTGGGGACCAGCAGCACGTTCACCTTGAACCGGGTCTCGATCGACAGCACTTCGGTGCGCTTTTCATTGAGCAGGAACGTCGCGACGTCCACGGGCATCTGCGCCACGATCTGCGCCGTGTTCTCCTTCATCGCCTCTTCCTGCAGGATGCGCAGGATGTGCAGTGCCGACGATTCGGTGCCGCGGATGTGGCCGATGCCGTGGCAGCGCGGGCAGGGGATGTAGGCCGATTCAGCGAGAGCAGGGCGCAACCGCTGGCGCGAAAGCTCCATCAGGCCGAAACGCGAGATCTTGCCGAGCTGCACGCGCGCGCGGTCGTAGCGCAGCGCGTCCTTGCGGCGGGTCTCG
>Ga0315276_10001639_pt1 | contig 20104 bp, 16 predicted proteins | sample YL17G05_0_MG_FD_204542 | JGI IMG/M metagenome (GOLD analysis project Ga0315276, IMG submission 204542) | Sediment microbial communities from Yellowstone Lake, YNP, Wyoming, USA - YL17G05_0 | ecosystem: Environmental > Aquatic > Freshwater > Lake > Sediment | place: USA: Wyoming | collected... | reverse complement strand
GGACGCGAGCCACGCACCCCCGGGCGGACGCGCCCCGAGGACGACGAAGGCCCAGCCGGGCACCAGGACGAGGACCGCGAACGCCGCTGCCAGACGCAGCGGCCCGGGCAGCGCCGCCGCCGCTCCGGCGAGCAGCAGGCCGTGCACCGCGAGGCTGCCCGCAGCCACGCCGATGGCGCGGACCCGGGTCACGCGCGGGCCTCCCCGCGGATCCACCGGCACGCGAGTGCGCGCAGACCAAGGCCACGTCCCAGCCCCCACAGCACGGGCGCATAGACGAGCGCTACGGCGGCCGTGCGCGCCCCTGCGGCGAGGACCGACTCCGCCGGCCCGACCCGGCAGGCGACGAACGCGGCCGCCGCGGCCCACATGGCGGGCAGGAAGCTCGACACCGCGAACGCCAGTCGTCCGCCCGGACCGGGGCGCAGATCGCGCGCTGCGAGCGTGGCGATCGCCGCCGCAAAGACACCGTAACCGGCGCACGCCGCGCCCGCCACCGGCGCGGGCCGGGGCGCGCGCGCCGCGACCCCGAACACCAGCAGAGCGGTCACCGCGGCGCAGGCCAACCCGGCCAGGAGCAGGGACCGCGCGCGGCCGCTGCCCAGCAGCCAGTAGCCCGGCAAGGTCGCGGCCGAGAGCAGCAGCGCACCCAGGGCGAGTACTCGGACGGCCCCGGCCGCGTCCCGGTAGCGCGGCATCCACCACGCCAGCGCCGGCGCCACCCAGACCATCGCGACCGCCACCGCCAGCGGCAGCAGCACGGCCAGCGCGCGGTGCGCCAGCGCCACCTGCGCGCGGGTGAGCCCCAGGTCGCCCGCGTTCCCCGCGGCCGCGACGATGCGCGGATAGAGCACCGCGGCGGCGGATTCGGGCACGTGCAGCACGAGCCCGACCGCCATGAGCCCCAGGCTGTAGGCGCCCAGATCCGCAGGCGTGCCGTAGTGGATGAGGGCGAGCCGGTCCACCGAGCGCAGCGCCAGGGAGACGGCGAAGAAGGCGAAGACCACGAATCCGCCGCGCACCAGCCTGGCGCCTTCCGCCGGTGCGCCGGGCCGCAGCGGCACGTCGGGCGCCGCAAGGCGCGCCCAGGCCAGGGCCACGAGGGTTCCCGCGAGCCAGCCCCACAGCAACCCGGGAATCCCGAAGCGCCAGACCAGCGCGAGCCCCAGCCCACCGCCCAGCAGCGCCTGCGCCGCCGCCGAGCCACTCACCGCGCCGAAGCGCCCGCGCGCGCGCAGGGCCGAGCCGTGGTACTGCACCACGAGCTGGAGCAGCGCGGCCACGAGCATCAGGAGCGGGGCGCTCCAGCCGAGTCCGCGCAGCAGCGTGGGCCGTCCGCTCGCGAGCGCGGCGACGAGCAGCAGCGCGAACAGCGTCCCGCCCGCGAGTACCATGCTCCAGGCGCCGGCAAGCAGCCGCCGGGCCTCCCCCGCGTCGCCCCGCGCGGTCGGCGCGGGCAGCCGCAGATCGAGCCCCTGCAGCGCGCCGCCCGAGGCGTAGCCGCCGTAGTCGAGGATCAGATTGAGCGCGTTCCATTGGCCGAAGCCCGCGGGCCCCAGAGCGATCGCGGCCAGCACGCCGCGCGCCAGCAGCATCCCGCGCGCCACGTACTGGCTGATCGCGAGGCCCAGCGTGTCCCGGACGAAGCGCTGGCTCACCGCGACCCCGGGGCAGGCAGTTGGAACCCGGACGCGTGGTGCCCTAGAATCGCACGCCTGATGCCGACCTGCGCTCCGACCTCGACCGACCGGCCGTAACCCCCGTGCCCGAGACCCTCGCCTCGCGTGGCGGCACGCCCGTGCGCGCCACGTTCCTGCCCTTCTCCCGGCCCTCCATCGGGGCGCGCGAGAAGGCGCTCGTGCTCGAGACCCTCGAGTCCGGCTGGATCACGACGGGCCCGCAGACGGCGGAGCTGGGCCGCCGGGTGGCGGCCCTGGCGGGGGCGCGCCACGGCCTGGCGGTGAACTCGGCCACGGGTGCCCTGCACCTCGCGCTCGCCGCGCTCGGAGTGGGCCCCGGCGACGAGGTCATCACCTCGACCTACACGTTCGTGGCCTGCGTGAACGTCATCGAGCACGTGGGAGCACGCCCGGTGCTGGTGGACGTCGAGCCCGACACGCTGTGCCTGGACCCGCGTGCGATCGAGCGAGCGCTCACCGCGAAGACGCGCGCCCTCCTCCCGGTGGACTATGCCGGGCACCCCTGCGACCTCGACGCCATCGGCGAGCTGGCCCGCGCGCGCGGCATCCCCGTGGTCGAGGATGCGGCCCACGCGCTGGGGGCCTCCCTGGGCGGGCGGCCGGTGGGATCGATCTCCGACGTCACCGCGTTCTCGTTCTACGCCACGAAGAACCTCACCACCGGTGAGGGCGGCGCCGCGGTCACCGACGACGACGCGCTGGCCGCGCGCCTGAGCCTGCTCTCGCTGCACGGCATGAACCGCGACGCCTGGAAGCGCTACGGCGACAAGGGCTCCTGGTACTACGAGGTGACCGCCCCGGGCTTCAAGTACAACCTCAGCGACGTGCTGGCGGCCATCGGCCTGGCGCAACTGGAGCGCTTCGAGAGCATGCAGCGGCGGCGCCGGGAACTCGTGGCGCTCTACGACTCCCTGCTCGCCGCGGTTCCCGAGGTGCGCCGTCCGCAGGCGCGCGCCGGGGTGGTGCACGCCTGGCACCTCTATCCGGTCGCGCTGGAGCTGGAGCGGCTCACCTGCGACCGCGCGCGCTTCATCCAGGAGCTGCGCGCCGAGAACATCGGCGCCTCGGTGCACTTCATCCCCATCCACCTGCATCCCTATTTCCAGGACCAGCTGGGCGTGCGCGCCGGCGACTTCCCGGTCGCCGAGGACGCCTACCGCCGCGCTCTCACCCTCCCGCTCTTCCCGGACATGACGCAGCGCGACGTCGAGGACGTCGTCGCCGCGGTGCGCAAGGTCGTCGGGCACTACCCGCGCTGAATCGCCGCCGAGCCGCCCGGCTCGCGGGGTCACGAGGTCGTTTCCTGGGCCTGGTTGAGCGAGCGCAGCGAGAGTCCCTCGCGCCGCAGGTAGAACAGGCCCACCACGGTGACCGGCAGCCACTGCCCCGCCCAGTAGTACCACGAGAAGGAGTTGGCCAATTCGCGGTTGGTCACCCCGAAGAGCGCGAGCCCGGCCACGCACGCCAGGTTCATGGTGCCGATGTAGCCCGGGGCGGCCGGCGCCATGATGGCGAACGCGGAGATGACCAGCAGCGTGAAGCCCGCGTACCAGGGCAGGTGGATGCCGAACGCCAGCATGCTGAGCTGCAGCGCCACCGCGAAGCAGGAGAACAGCACGAACGAGAGCAGGAAGACCCACAGCAGGCGGGGCAGGTCGCGGAACAGCCCCAGGCCCTCGACGAAATGGTCGAGCGCGGCGGCCACGCGGCCCCGGTGGCGTTCGGGCAGCCGCGTCGAGAGGCGGTGGACGACGCGGCGCGCCAACCCGGGCGTGCGCTCGAGCACGATGAGCAGGAGCGTGAGCCCCACCGTGAGCACGATGAGCGAGGTGGCGCCCGCCTGGGTGAACTCCGCCGCCTTGCTGTTCGCCTGGATGGGGTGCACGAGCATGGTGACGCCCAGGATCGCGAGCAGCGTGAGCATGTCCACCACGCGTTCCACGATGACCGTGGCCAGCACCATGGTGGTCGAGCACCTCTCGCGGCGCGCCAGCGCCCAGGCCCGCACAAACTCGCCCAACCGGAAGGGCAGCACGTTGTTGGCCATGAAGCCGATCATGGTGGCGCTGTAGAGGCTGTGGAGCGTGGGTCCCTGCGCCCCGGACAGGAGCGAGCGCCAGCGCAGGGCCCGGATCCAGAAGCTGGCCAGCGTGAGGGCCATGACGACGCCGAACAGGAGGAGGTTGGAGTGGCTCAGCGCCCGCCAGACCTCCGGGACGCTCACCCCCCGCATGGAGAACCACACCGCCGCCACCGAGATGGCCACCCCCACGAGCAACTGGAGCGGCCGCTTCATGCCCGGTCCGCAGCCGGCGCGACCGCCGGCCTGCCACCCGCGCGAGACTCCTCGAGCTCGTGACGCAGCAGGGCCAGCTCCCGCGAGAGCGCCTGGCTCTCCTGGCCCAGCCGCGAGAGCCGAACCGAGAGGTGCAGCAGCATCGCCAGGCTGAACGCGAGCCCGAAGGCGAAGACCGTCGAGTTCTCCTGCACGATGCCGAGCTCGCGGCTCACCCAGACCAGCAGTGGCGTCGAGAACCCCAGCGCCGCCACGACGACGGTCGAGATCACCCAGAGCAGCGAGTACTCCTCGGACAGCTTGCGGCGCCGCACCAGGTCCAGCACGTAGAGCGCGAGCAGGACCGCACCGATCGCGGCGATGACCTGGGTCCTCGACAGGAACACCATGGGATGGCCCTCAGGGCTGCGCCGGCCGCTGAAGCAGCGCCATCAGCGAGGCCAGCAGGTTCTTGTAGGGGTAATACAGGGACTTGCCGAGCGTGTAGAAGGACCGCCCCGCCCGGCGCTCGCGCATCTCGACCGGCACCTCCTCCATGCGGAAGCCGCGACGCCCGAGCGTGATCAGCAGGGGCGCATCCGGGAAGTCCTGCGGGAAATCGTGCTGGCACACCTCCATGACCCGCCGGGCGTAGGCCCGGAAGCCGGAGGTCGTGTCGCTGATGCGCGTGCGCAGCACCGTGCTCACCAGGCCGGAGAACAGCACCATGACGATGCGGCGCGCGGCCGGCGCCCGGTAGCCGGAGCGCCGGACGTAGCGCGAGCCGATGCTCACTTCGCAGCGGCCGGCGCGCACCGGCTCGAGCAGCGTTTCCAGGTAGGCGGGGTCGTGCTGGCCGTCCGCGTCGAGCTGCACGCCCACGTCGTAGCCGTGCTCGACGGCCCAGCGGAACCCGGTCTGCAGCGCTGCGCCCACGCCCTGGTTGAAGACGTGGCGAAGCACGCGCACGCCGCGCGCGCGCGCCACGGCGGCGGTGGCGTCGCGGGAGCCGTCGTCCACCACCAGCAGGTCCGCCCAGGGCACGACCGCGCGCAGCTCGGCGAGCGTGCGCGGCAGGCTCTCCTGCTCGTCGTGCGCCGGGATGATCACCAGCACGCGCAGCCCGCTCACGCGGCCCTCCGCACTCCGGCCAGGCGGGCGATGAAGCCGAGCGTGAGCAGCAGGCCCCCGCGCAGCACCCGCGTCCAGGGCCGCTCCAGCGGCACGTCTGCCAGCTTCTCGAGATCCTCCCGACGCAACAACCCCAGCGCGAACATCCCCACCGCCGCGGGCGGCACCAGCGCGACGTGGAACAGGACCCGGGACATGCCGCGCAGGCTCAGGTCGCCCAGCAGGGTGACGGCCAGCAGCGGCAACAGCAGTGCCAGCGCCGCGAGCACGGTGCGCACACGGCCCGACGCACCCTCCGGGACCACGCGCGCCAGCAGCGCCAGGGCCACGACGAAGGCCACCAGCGCGCCGGCCAGGTTGGCCCAGGCCGCGCCGATGACGCCCAGCGGGATCACCAGCAGGAAATAGGCGCCGAATTCGGTCACGAACTTGACCACCGACAGGACCAGCACCGTGCCGGGACGCCGCAGCGACTGGAACAGCATCGTGACGGGCTGCTGGGCGGTGCGGGCCAGGGGCACCAGGGCCAGCACGCGCAGCATGGGGACGGCCGGCTCGAACGACCAGCCGCCGATGAGGACCGTCAACTCGCGGGCGAAGACGAACAACCCGAAGGAGAGCGCGAAGGCCAACGCCTGGATGAGCCGCAGGGCCTGGTCGAAGATCAGGCGCAGCCGCTCCCGCTCCCCCCCCGCGATCAGACGGGTGAGCGAGGGCATGAGCGAAGACGGCACCGCGTTCGCCAGGTCGTTGAAGCGCTCGATGGTCTGGAAGGCGAACTTGAAGTAGCCCAGGATCCCGGGGCTGAACAGCTTCCCCAGGACGATGGTGCTCAGGTTCTGCCCCGACATGAAGGTGATGCGCGCGCCGAGCAGGGGCGCGCAGTAGCCGAGCATGCTGCGGAGCAGCCCGCGCCAGGCGCACTCGGGGGCTGGCGGCTCGAGGTCCCTGGCGTTCCGCAGGCTCCACAGCGACACCGCGGCCTGCGCCAGGGCCAGGGCCACGGTCAGCACCGAAAGACCGAGGGCCAGCGCGAAGAGACCGTGGCGGCCCCGCCACAGGATGATCACCAGGACGATCTTGACGAGGTGGAAGAAGACGGCCAGCAGCGAGAGCCAGCGGAATTCCTGCCTGCCGTAGAGCGTGGCCCGGCCCGTGGTGGAGAACCCGTCGAAGGCCACCATGACCGTGAGGAGCGGCACGAGCACGAGCAACTGCGTGACGCCGAAGAAGTGGGCGAGCCACGGAGTGAGGGCCAGCAGCGCCGCGCTCGCCACGAGCCCGAGCCCGAGCTTGATGCCTAGCGCGAGGAGGTGGGCGCGGCGCAGGGTACGGATCAGACCGCGCGCCTCGTACTCGGCGGCGTAGCGCTCGAGGAACATCTCGAAGTTGCCGGTCGCCGCGGTGGCGAACCCCACGCAGGCCAGGGCGAGCGTCATGATCCCGAACTGCCTGGGCCCCAGCCAGCGCAGCAGCAGCACCGAGTAGGCCACGCTCGAGAGCAGCGCCGCCATCTTCTCGAGGGAGAGCCAGAAGGCGCCGCGCGAGACGAAATGGGCGACCTCGCCGGGTCTCACCGGGCTCCCGCCAGCCAGGCCAGCCCATCCTCGAGGTAGCCGCGCACGTCCTTCAGGTGGCGCACGCCGGCGGACACGGGATGGCTGGCAGCGAGCAGGGCGGCCATCTCCGGATGCGCGGGGTCGTAGCCATGCATGGCCGCGAGCGGACGCGAGCCCATGAAGGAGGGCACCATCAGCATCCCAGGATCGAGCAGGTAGATGTCCTCCCCGTATTCGCGCGCCGGGAAGAGCGCGCCGGCTCGCTCGAGCTCGTCATCCTCGAGCCAGCGGCCGCCGCGCACGCCCTCCAGCGCGGCTCGCACTTCCCCGCGCGCCGCGGCGGAACGCCACCAGAAGCGCGCGAAGGTCGAGTCGAAGAATGGCACATAGTCCCGTGGCCAGCGGCAGGAAAGCCCCGCGAGCGCGCCCATCACGTCCACGGTGTCGCGCACATCCAACATGCCATGGTCGGAGAGCAGCACGAGCTGCAACTCCTCGCCGCGCCGCCGGGCTGCGTGGACGTTGCGCGTGAGCCAGGCGTCGTAACGCGCCAGCCGCTCGCGCACCTCCGCGCCGCCCGACCCCTCCCGGTGCAGCGCCCCGTCGAGTCCGGCAGTGTAGCAGAACAGGAAGTCCTCGGGCCCGCGCTCGAGCGCGCGCTCCATCGCGCCCAGGGCCTCGGACTCGGACGTGCGCCAGTTCCAGCCCTGCCAGCGGACGCCGGCACGGGCCGCCGCGTCCCACAGCGAGTCCCCGGGCAACCCGCCCGGGACGAAGATGTCGTCACGCTCGGCCAGGTCGAACTCATCGAGCAGCTCGCGGGGGACCTGGTAGAGGCTGAAGTAGCCGCGCACGCCGCGCCGCACGACGAGCCGGGTGAGCAGCACCGAGAGCTTCCAGCTCCGCCGCAGCCGCGGCGGCAGCATCCCGAGCCAGCGGAAGCCGCGGAAGGGCGTGCCGGTGCTCCCCGCACGCCGGTACATGAGCCAGCGCCCGTGCTCGGCCGGCAGCCGTCCGGTGAAGAGCGTCGGCAGCGCGCCGGAGCTGAAGCCCAGGATGGTCTCGAGCCGGCGCCGGTGCGGCAGCTCGGCGGCGAAGCCGGGCGTGCGCGCCGCCAGCTCCCAGCCGAGCGCGTCCACGAGCAGCACGGCCAGGCGCCTTCTCATGCGGGCTCCGCGGTGCGCTGGCCGTCGAGCACCCAGCAGTCCCACGCGCCAGCCACGGCGCGCGCGGCGGCGGCCCAGTCCACGAGCGCCGCAGCCGGCGCCACGCCGAGTGCTGCGAGCGAGCGCTTCGCGCGCCCGGGCAACGGCGGGTCCGCCCCGCTCCAGCCCGCTTCCGCCGCGGCCAGGAGCAGGACCGCGGCCGAGGCGTTCACCCGGTGCTGGGGCGTGCCGCACAGCGCGTAGCGCAGCCGCCCGGCGAGCGGCGGGCCGAGGCCGCTGCGTGTGGGCCAGGAGAGTGCGCGGCGCAGCCGGCGCCGCAGGCGGGCGCGCCCAGCGCCGCGGACGGCGGCGTCGTACGAGGGCCCCACCCGCGAGCGCCAGATCGCGACCCAGGCCGCCGCCGCCGTCTGCCACTCGTCCCGCGCCCCGGCGGCATCGAGCTCCCCGACCTGCCCCGCGCGCCAGGCGACCGCCGTCTCGAGCAGCGCGAGGAACGCGGCCCGCCCGGGCCCACCGGGAGCGGAGCACCCTGGCCGGCCGGCCCACTCCGCGAGCGCCCGGGGTCCATCGGGATACTCACCCCGGCCGAGCGCCTCGACCCGCACCGCGTCGAGCGCGCACTTGAGCACGGCGTGGCGCGCCTGCAGGTGCGCCAGCGGATCGCGGGCCGCGAGCGCCGGCCAGGCGAGCAGCAGCTCGAACGCCCGGTTCTCGTGCAGGAGCAGGATCTCCTCGCGGCTCACGTCCCCCGGCTCCCAGCGCGGGACGCGATCACGCCACGCCGGATCACCCCCGAAGACGAGCCCGTGACGCGCGAGCTCGAGCGTGGCGGGGCGTGCCGGCAGGCGCGCAAGGTCCGCGGGGAGGAGGAAGGCCGCCTCGAGCGGGGCCGCGAGCCCCCAGGCCAGCAGTCGCGCGCGCAGCCCGGGGCGGTCGGCACGGGCGCGGGCCTCCGCCGCGCGCTGGGCGGCGCGATCCCGGACCACGGCATAGACATCCAGATCGGAGAGGCAGAGCTCGCGGCCCCCGAGCGCGACCCACACCCCCGCTCCGGTGGCGTGGCTCCCCCCCACGATGAGCGCGAGGGCGTCTCCCGCCCACGCACTCGCGAGCGCGAGCGGGGACGACAGGCGGGCCGACACGCGGGAGCCCGGGGTTCGCGTTGCGGCCGGCACAGGCTCCTCGGGCACGAGTCGGGGGTCGCTCACCGGGCGGGCTGGCGGATCAGATCCGCCGGTAGATGAATCCCGGGATCTCCAGACGGCGGCGATTGAGCACGATCCCGAGCACGCGTCCGCCGGCCCGGCTCATCAGGTCCACGGAACGCGTGAGCACGGGCCGCTTGGTGCGCCCCGCCTGCACCACGACGACGACCCCGTCAGCCACCACCCCGAGCGTGGCCGCGTCGGGCGACTCCAGCACCGGGGGCCCGTCGATCACGATCCAGTCGTAGCCACTGGCGATCGCGTCGAGCGATTCGCGCAGGGAGACCGGAGTGAGGGTGCGCGCCTCGTGCGAACCCTCGGGGAGGGGCATCAGGTCCGGGCTCCGGGCGTCGGACTGCGCCTGCCCGCGCGGCGTGGCGTGCGCCGGGCGCGCCACCGCGGGCGAACCGTCGGGGCAGTAGGCGGGACGCCGGGCGTGCGCGTCCGCCAGCAGGACCCGCAGGCGCTCGTCGCTCGCCAGCGACTGGGCGAACTGCGCGGCCACCGTGGAGGTGCCTTCGCCGCCCTGCGAGGCGAGGAACATCACGATGCGCGGGACGCGCTGCGTGAGGGCGGCCTCGAGGCTGATCCGCAGGCCGGTCATCTCTCGCCGCACGTCGGCCGGAAGCTCCGCGGCCCCCCCGGAAGTCACGATCCGGGGGCGGGCTCCCTCGTCCGGCGCGGCGGGGCGCTCCGCCGCGGGGCGGACCGCCTTCCTCGCAACCGGCGGGGCGGCGGCGATCGCGAGTCGCGCCGGCGGACCCGCGGGACCGCGGGCCGGCGGAGCCGACCGGGCCTTGCGGAGGGCGTCGAACAGGCGGGTCATGCGGGTGTCTTCTCCGGCTTGCGGTGACGGGGACGCCAGCCACCCCGCTTCCGTTCCCTGATGGCGGCGAGCACCGGCAGCCGGACTTCCTCCTCCGCCTGGCCGGACGTGTGGACCGTGAGGTCGAGACCATCGACGAAGAACGCCAGACCGATGCCCACGACCAGGCTGAAGGCCGGCGCGAGCCCGAGCCGCACGTAGTCCTGGGCATTCTGCGGCCGCGCGGGGCTGGCCGGGTTCAGCATGAAGACCGAGAACAGCGGGACCGTGTTCTCGTTGACGCGGGCCTGGTCGCTGCTCTTCGCGAGTTCGGCATAGCGGGACTTCCAGATGGCGATTTGGTTGTCCAACTCGACCATCTGGGCTTCGAGGTCCGGCATCCTGGCCAGCTTGGGGTCCACCGCCCCGATGTCGCGGTCCATCGCGTCTAGCTTCGCGCGCGCCACCTGCATGCGCGAGCGCGCGATGACGTAGCGCGCCTGCGCCTCCCGCTGTAGCATCCCGCGCAGCGTGTCGAGCGTGACCTGGGCATTCACCACCTCGGGCGAATCGCCCCGGTAATGCTCGAGCAGCCGGGCGATGCGGCCCTGCTGTTCGACGACCTGCCGCTTGACCAGGTCGATCGTGCCGTCAACCCCGCTGGGCTGCAACAGGCTCGGCTGATCGACCTCCGGGTTCTCCTTGAGCTCACCCATGATGCGGTACTGCGCAGCCGCCTCGGCCAGCTCCCCCGCGAAGAAGGCCCTGCGCTCTTCCAGCCCGCCGCGCAGGGAGATCAGCGACCGCCGCTGTTCGGACAGATCCACCATCCCGGTCTGGTTGGAGAACTGCCGGCGCAGCTCCGTCCAGCGCTGCAGCTCGGCCGCAGCCTGCTTGATCTCGTTGTCGAAGAAGCGCCGCGGATAGGTCAGCTGCGCGCTCTGGCGATAGTCGATGTAGGCGCGGAGGAGGGCGTCACATGCCCGCTCGGCCACTCGCGGGTCACGGTCGCTATAGGCGAGGACCAGCACGTTGCTCTTGCCGGTCACCCCCACCTCCACCCGGCGCTCGTCCAGCACCACGGCCGGCTGGCCGCGCCGCTCCTCGTCCAGGAACTTCTGGGCGCGCTGCAGGACAGGCCAGCTCCGCGCCGTCTGGATCTCGCTGCCGAGCTCGATCTCCCATTCGTTCGCAACCTGGCGAAAGGGATTCATCACGCTCTGCTGCTCTCCCCGCCGCACCAGCACCTGTCCGGACGAGAGATAGTACCGGGGCGTGGCCAGAGTCACGGTCAGCACGGTGGCCAGGGTCGCCGCGAACAGCCCGATGATGATCCAGCGGCGGCGGAACACCACCGCGAAGAACTCCCGGGCGGTGGCGCGCTGGGAGCTGGCGGGGGCCGGGACGGTCTCGGGCGTCATGCGGGCTTCTCCCTAGCGGATCGATATGCGGCCAGAGCCGAAGACCCTGTCCAGGTTGAAGAGCTCCCAGCCGAGCAGGGCGGTGGCCCCGACCGGGCTGATGCGCGCGAAGAACTGGTCCACGAAGACGTCCACGTTGCCGATGGTCGAGCGCGGCACGTAGACGATGTCGAAGCGGGAGAGCGGCACGTCGCCGCCGCCCCGCAGGAGCCGGTCCGCGCGGATGCGGGTGACACTCACGGTACCGAGGCCGACCCGGTGCATGACGATCACGCTGTTGCGCGCCGCGTCATCCTCGAAACCCCCGGCCTCGGCGATGACCTGCAGCAGGGTCGGGAGCGATTGGACCACCTGCGAGCCCGGCTTCTTCACCCGCCCCAGCACGTGCACCCGGCTCGCTGCCGACTTCACGAGCTCGACCGTGACTCGCGGCTGCTTGTATTCGCCGGCCAGCAGCCGGATCAGCTCGCCCTGGAGCTCGACCGGCGTGCGGCCCGCGGCCACGACATCCCCGATCGGATAGACCGTGATGCGGCCATCGGGGCGCACGATCGTCGGGCGGATCAGGTCCGTGCCGATGTCCTCGCGGGGGCCGAAGTTCAGCGCCAGCTCGTCTCCCGGAACGATGCGGTATTCCGGGGTCCGGCCCCAGTCGAGTTGGTCGACGGGAGTGTCGTCCGGGGCCGCCGCCCCGGAGACGGGACCGGGGGGCAGCGCGAGCGTGAGTGCGAGGGCGACGGCAGCGAAGCGTTTCACGACCACTCCAGGGATGGAGACTCCCCCCGAGACCCTGCGCATGGATGAGCCGGGGTGTACGGCGGTCGAAGAACCCTCTGGCCTACCAGACGCAAATGATCGGTATCGGGGTGAAACCCGGTCCACGATCCATCAGCAGGGTCCAATAACTAACCAGCCCTGCCCGAAGCGGTAGCAAGACGCGTCTTGGTGAGCCTCCGCCATGGAGCTAGTCGAGCACCGCAAGTCGCGGTGCGAAATGGACTTGAATTGTAGGCGGTGGCTGCCTGCGCTGTCAAACGTCTCGGCCCGTTCGGGCCGAGGGCAGCAAAACGCAAGGCCTGTGCCGAGCCCGGCCGCGGCTCAGGCTACCCGGTCCCCGGTCAGCGGGAGATCCGGGCCAGAACGGCACCCGCGAAGAGCGGGACCATGATCTCGTGGTGGCCGGTGATGGAGTAGCCGCGGGCCCCTTCGGCCCGCGTCGGGCGCTCGACCACGTTCACACGCGGCCTGTAGTGCTGGACCTGGTCGAAGTTCGCGGTCGTCAGGCCCTCCAGGCCGGCGCCCAGATTGCGCGCCACCGTGAGCGCCTTGAGGAAGACCTCGGGCAGGACCACGGCCGAGCCGAAATTGAGCACGGCCGCGCCGCGCGTCTCGGCCAGTGTCGCGGCGAAGATGCGGAAATCGCGCAACGATGTCTCCCCGAGCGCCGCCCCGTCACAGCGCGGGTGGTAGTGGACCGTATCGGTGCCCACGGCGACGTGGACCGTGGCCGGGACACCGAGCCGCCACGCCGCCGCCACGAGGCTCGCGCCGGCGTATGGCGGTGCTTCCTCGCAGAGCGCCCGCCCCCAGCACTCGCCCAGCCCCTCACCACGCCGCGCCCCCTCGAGCATCGCCGCGTTCATGAAGTCGCCGGTCTCGTCCACCATGCCGAAGGAGCCCGCCTGCAGGTTCGCCTCGACGTCCTCGGAGGTCCGGCCGGCGCGCGCGATCTCGATGTCGTGCAGGGCAGCCGCGCCGTTGAGGGCCAGGTGCGTGATCACGCCGCGCTCGAGCAGGGTGATCAGGCAGGGCGACACGCCCACCTTGACGACGTGGCCGCCACACATGGCCACCACGGGACGTCCCCGCCGGTGCGCCTCGGCGACGCGGTCCACGACCTCGCGCAGCGCCCGCGCCGCCAGTTGGTCCGGGAGCGAGCCCAGCACCGCCGCCGCGGCCTCGGGCGCGAGCGCGCGCGCGAAGTCCTCGATCCGGACGCGCGTGGCGCGCTGCTCGAAGGAGCCCACCGTGAGCCGGGTGAGATCCGCTTCCCGGTAGCGCGACATCAGACCCCCGCCCTGGCCTCGACCAGCACGACGCTGATCGAGCCGATGGCGACCTTGCTCTTCATGAGCACCGGCATGCGGCGCTCGTCGTCGGTGACCCAGATCACCAGCCGGCCGGAGCTCTTGAAGATGCCCCCGGCCTTCAGGACGGGCTCGACGCCCACGCAATCGAAGGTGCCGGCCGGGGTCGTGATGCGCTCGCGCCCCAGCACCTTGACCTGCAGCGGCTGGCTCTTCCGGCTCGCATGATAGTGGAAGACGATGCTGCCGCCGAGCGGCAGCGCCTGGGTGCGGAAGTAGTAGAACGCCGAGAGCGCGTCCTGCACCCGCGCCGGCACCGGGAAGGTGCGCCCGTCCGAGTAGACCGCCTCGTTGCGGACCGGGTCGAAGACGATGTCGCTCTGCTGGCGGAACTTCCCCTCGCGGCGGTCCTCGACGTAGCGCCGGCTGTAGAGGCCGCGGCGGTCCCAGTAGGACTCGATCCGCTCGCGGACCTTGTAGAAGCGGCTGAAGAAGGCGTTCGACTCGGCGCGCGCCAGCAGCAGGTAGACCTCGTGGCCCTGGTAGTTGCGCGTCTCGGGGATCTCGAGCCAGGCGCTTCCGGCGGGGATGAAGCCGTATTGCACCGAGAACTTGAGCGACTCCCGTGGGCCGAAGGCCCGGGCCGGGGCCGGCAGCACCTCGCGCTGGCCGGGGCCCGGCACCTGGATGGACGAGGCGATGTCGGTGCTGTCGCGGGGCACGGGCAAGGTGGAGTCCGCCGCGGGCAGGGCACTGGTCAAGGCGAGCGCCAGCAGGACCCCGGCAAGGGCACGCGCCAGGGGGGTGAACAGGTGCCTGAGGGAACGGAGTCGAGGCTTCATGACGGTCCCGGGAGGTTGCAAGTCCAGTGCCGACCGAGGCGTCGCTCCCATCGTCCGACACTATGTCGGCCGCCCAATCCACTGTCAAACCCGGCTCTGGCGCGAGTCTCGGCCCCCCTCAAGGGTGGGCCTGCGGGCCCTGAAGGACCCGTCCACGGCCGGGAGCCGGCGAGAGTGAGAGGCGGAAGCAGGACACCTGTGCGTCTGGGGTCTCACGCGGTCCGCGACGGTTCGGCAATGCCAATCTCCGCGAAATCAGGCAATCCAATAAGGCCAATCAATGGCATTGGTCTGGAAAATGGCGGCCTGATTGGAGCTTGAACACCAGTTGCGAACGTCTAGAATGCCTATTGGTCGGTGCCAATCGGAACCAGTGGCCGTCGCGACCGGAGGTTGATGTGGAGATCACGATCGATCGCAGCAGCCGCGAACCGATCTACCAGCAGATCGCTCGGCAGGTCCGCGACCTGATCACGAGCGGCAAGCTCCCGGCTGGCTTCCGCCTGCCGCCCGAGCGCCGCCTGGCGCAAGCGCTCGGCGTCAGCCGCAGCACGGTGCTGATCGCCTACCAGGAGCTGCGCGCCGACGCGCTGATCGACGCGCACGTCGGACGAGGCACGATGGTCACGCCCCCCGAAACCGCCCCCACCCACCCGGACGTGGAGCAGGAGCTGCCCTGGCGGCAGCTTTTCGGGACCGCCGTCTCGGGCTTCCAGGACCCGCTCGTGGGCGACCTGCTGCGGCTCACCGAGCGCGCCGACGCGATCCCGCTGTCCTTTGGCATGCCCGCCCCCGAGCTGCTGCCCTTCGCCGAGCTGCGCGACCTCATCACGGGGGTGCTGGACGATACCGGCCCCGCCGCCCTGCTGCACAGCCCCACCGAAGGGCTGACCGCGCTGCGCGCGACACTCGCGCAGATGATGGCCGCGCGCGGAGTGGGCTGTGGCCCGGACGAGGTGCTGGTGCTGTCCGGCTCGCAGCAGGGCCTCGACCTCGCGGCGCGCATCTTCCTCGACCCCGGCGACGCCGTGGTCGTCGAGCAACCCTCGTTCATCGGGGCGCTGCAGACCTTCCGCGGCGCGCGGGCGCGCCTCATCGGCGTGCCCACCGACGAGCACGGGATGCGCACGGACGTGCTGGAGAGCGTCCTGGCGCGCTTCCGGCCCAAGCTCATCTACACTCTGCCCACCTTCCAGAACCCCTCGGGCGCGGTGCTCCCGCTCGAGCGCCGTCAGCACCTGCTCGCGCTCTCGCAGCGTTACCAGGTGCCCGTCCTCGAAGACGATCCCTACTCCGAGCTGCGCTACGAAGGCGATCCGGTACCCTCGCTGCGGGCACTGGACCCGGCCGGCAACGTGCTCTACCTGTCCACCTTCTCGAAACTGCTCTTCCCCGGCATGAGGCTCGGCTTCCTGGTCGCCCCGCGCGCGGTGGTGCGGCAGTTCGCGCTCGCCCGGCAGACGGCCGACCTGCACTCGAACACGCTCGGCCAGTGGGTGCTCGACCGGTTCGTACGGGGCGGGCGCATGAGTGACCACGTGCGCGCCGTGCGCCGGGCGTATCGGCGGCGGCGGGACGCGATGGACGCCGCGCTGCGCGAGGCCGCGGTGCCTGGTCTCGGCTGGCAGCGTCCCCAGGGCGGTTTCTACTTCTGGTGCCGGCTGCCGGCGGGCGTGCGCCCCGCGGCCCTGCTGGCGCGCGCCGCGGAGGCCGGCGTTTCGTACCTGCCGGGCCGGGCGTGCTTCGCCGACGAGCCTCCGGCAGAGTTCATCCGCCTCAACTTCTCCTACCCGGACGAGGATCAGATCCGGGAGGGTGTCGCGCGCCTGACCGGGGCGATCCGGCAGGAGACGGGCCACCCCCGCACCGCGGAAATCCAGGCCGCCTCGACGCGGCCCATCGTCTGAGACTCGAGGAGGACACCATGACTGCACGCTTCGCGCGACGCCTGGATGGGATGAAGGCCTCGGAGATCCGGGAGTTGCTCAAGATCACGCAGCGGCCCGAGGTGATCTCCTTCGGCGGCGGGCTGCCGGCCCCGGAGCTCTTCCCCATCGAGGAACTGAAGGTCGTGATGGCCGAGGTGCTCGACCGGGAGGGCCCGCGGGCGCTGCAGTACTCGACCACCGAGGGGCACCCCGGGCTGCGCGAGGTCATCGCCCGCCGCCTGAACTCACGGCTCGGCACCGCGTTCGAGGCCTCCGGGATCCTGGTCACTTCCGGCTCGCAGCAGGGGCTCGACCTGACCGGCAAGGTCTTCCTCGACGACGACGACGAGGTGCTGTGCGAGAGCCCCACCTACCTGGGCGCGGTCAACGCCTTCCGGGCCTACCGCCCGCGCTTCGTCGAGGTGCCGACCGATGACGACGGCATGGTCCCGGCGGAACTGGAGCGCTGCATCGCCGGCTGCAAGCGCCCGAAGCTCATCTACGTCGTGCCCAACTTCCAGAACCCGAGCGGTCGCACCTGGAGCCTCGAGCGGCGCCACGCCGTGCTCGACGCCGCCGCCCGTTATGGGCTGGTGGTCATCGAGGACGACCCCTACGGGCAGCTCTGCTACGAGGGGACGACCCCACCGGCGCTGGCCGCGCTGGCCCGCAGCGGCCCGGTGGTCTACCTCGGGACCTTCTCGAAGATCTTCTGCCCCGGGATGCGCGTCGGCTGGCTGGCCGCTCCGCGCGAGCTCTACGAGAAGTACGCGCTGGTCAAGCAGGGCGCCGATCTGCACACCTCGACGCTGGCGCAGTATCAGATCCTCGCCTACCTCGAGCGCTTCGACATCGACGCCAGCATCGCGCGCATCTGCGGGGTCTACCGGCGGCGGCGCGACGCCATGCTGCTCGCGCTCGAGTCGGAGTTCCCGCCCGGGGTGTCCTGGACGCACCCGCGGGGTGGCCTGTTCCTGTGGGCGACGCTCCCCGAAGGCGTCAGCGCCCGCGAGGCGCTGGTGCGCGCCCTCGAGCGGAACGTGGCGTTCGTGCCCGGCGGCTCGTTCTTCCCCAACGGCGGGCACGAGAACACGCTGCGCCTGAACTTCTCGAACATGCCGGAGGCACGCATCACCGAGGGGATCGCGCGGCTCGGCGCCGTGCTGCGCGAACTGTGCGCCGCGCCCGCGGGGAAGGCGGGCCCCGCCTAGGCCGGCCCCGTCTCCACCGGCCAGTCCCGCTGGTCGAGCCGATCGCCGGTCGCCGGGCCGATCGCGCTCAGCGCGAAGCGGCCGGGGGGCAGCACGCGCCGCGCCATCTCCACGACCTGGTCCCGGGTCACGGCGAGGACGCGCTCGAGCTGCTGGTCGGGCGAGGTGTAGGTGCCCCGGTAGATCTCCTCGTGGGCGAGGTGGACCATGCGGCTCGAGACGCTCTCCTGCCCCATGACCACGCTTCCCTTGATCTGGAAACGCGCCGCGGCGACCTCCTCCTGCGACGGCCCGTCCCGCACCAGCGTCTCGAGTTCCTGGCGCACCCGCTCGAGCGCCTCGCGGCCGCGTTCGGGCGCCACGCCGAGCTGGATCGAGACCAGCCCCGTCTCGCGGTGGAAGTCCGCCGCAGAGAACACGGAGTAGGCGAGCCCGGCCTCCTCGCGCACGCTCTGAAAGAGCCGCGAGCTCATCCCGCCGCCCAGCAGCATGTTGAGCACGATCAGCGCGTAGCGGTCGGAGTCGTTGTAGCCCAGGCCCCGCGTGCCGAGCGCGAGGTAGAGCTGGTGCAGGTCCTCTCGCGTCTCGTGCCTCACCCCCGGGGCGAAGCCGGCGGGCGGGCCCGAGAGCGGCAGGGCCGGCCCGTCGGGCGGGGCGAAGTGCGTGGCGATGACCTCCACCACGCGCTCGTGCTCGACCGCACCCGCGGCCGCGACCACCAGGTGCTCGGAGCGGTAGCGGCTGCGGAAGTAGTCCCGCAGGCAGGCACTGTCGAGACGGCCGACCGTGTCCGCCGTGCCCAGGATGGGCCGCCCGAGCGGATGCCCGGGCCAGACCTGCTCGGCCAGCATCTCGGTGACCTTGTCCTCGGGATTGTCCTCGACCGAGGCGATCTCCTCGCGCACCACCGACTTCTCGCGGTCCACGTCGGCGGTCGCGAAGCTCGAGCGGCAGACGATGTCGGCCAGCACGTCCGCGACCTCGGGCAGGTGCTCGGCCAGCGCCCGGGCGTAGTAGCAGACCTCCTCGCGGGCAGTGAAGGCATCCAGGTGCCCGCCCAGCGACTCGAGGCTCGCGGCGATGGCGCGGGCGTCGCGACGCTCGGTGCCCTTGAACAGCATGTGCTCGATGAAGTGCGAGATGCCGAGCAGTTCGCCCGGTTCGTCGCGCGCGCCGTTGCGCACCCACACGCCCAGCGCGAGCGAGCGCCGGTCGGGGATGCGCTCGGTGAGCAGGGTGAGCCCCGAGGGCAGGACGGTCTTGCGGTAGAGGTCAGCGTCCATCACTCGTCCCCGGGGGCTGCGCCCCTGCCCCAAACGCCGAGTGGCAGGTCGCCCTGCCACCCGGCCCAGCCTGTGACGGTCTGCAGCTAGCGACGCGGTCCGCGGCCCCGGTCGCGGTCCCGGCCGCGGTCCCGATCGTGCCCGCGGTCCCGGTCGCCACCTTCACGCGGCGGCGGCGCGACGTATCCCGGAGGCTCCGGCAGCAGCGCCTTGCGCGAGAGCTTGATCTTGCCGTCGCGGTCCACGCCGATGACCTTCACCATCACCATGTCGCCCAGGTTGAGGACGTCCTCGGTGCGCGCCACGCGATGGTAGTCGATCTCCGAGATGTGCAGCAGCCCGTCGCGCCCCGGCACGATCTCGACGAACGCGCCGAAGGTGACGATGCTGCGCACCTTGCCCTGGTAGACCCGGCCGACCTCGGGGTCCTCGATGATGTTGCGGATGAACTCCTCGGCCCGGCGGCCGGACTCCCGACTGATGGCCGCGATCCGCACCTCCCCGCTGTCCTCGATGTCGATCTGCGCGCCGGTCTCCTCGGTGATCTTCTTGATGATCTTGCCACCCGGCCCGATGACCTCGCGGATCTTGTCCTGCGGGATGTTGATGATCGTGATGCGCGGCGCGAACGGCGACATCTCGGCGCGCGGCTCACGGAGCGCGGTCGCCATGATGTCGAGGATGTGCACGCGCCCGCGGCGCGCGCAGTCCATGGCGTCCCGCAGGACGTCGAAGGAGATCCCGCCGATCTTGGTGTCCATCTGGAAGGCGGTCACGCCCGCGCGCGTCCCGGTGACCTTGAAGTCCATGTCGCCGAGGTGGTCCTCGACGCCCAGGATGTCGGTCAGCACCGCGACCCGGTCCCCTTCCTTGATGAGCCCCATGGCGATCCCGGCCACCGGCGCCTTGACCGGCACGCCAGCGTCCATGAGGGCCATCGAACTGCCGCACACGGTCGCCATCGAGGACGAGCCGTTCGACTCCAGGATGTCGCTCACCAGCCGGATGGTGTAGGGGAAGGACGTGTCCGACGGGATCATCGGCTCGATGGCCCGCTCGGCCAGCGCCCCGTGCCCGATCTCGCGCCGGCCCGGCCCGCGGATGGGACGCACCTCGCCCACGCTGTAGGGCGGGAAGTTGTAGTGGAGCATGTAGCTCTTCCACGACTGCCCTTCCAGCTCCTCGATGCGCTGCTCGTCCTGCTTGGTGCCGAGCGTGCACACCGCCAGCGCCTGGGTCTCGCCGCGGGTGAAGAGGCACGAGCCGTGGGTGCGCGGCAGCACGCCCACCTCGACCGTCACCTTGCGGATGTCGTTCACGCCGCGGCCGTCGGCGCGCACGCCCTCGCCGAGCACCATCTCGCGCAGCTCGTCGCGCTCGATGTCGTGCAGGATGCGGCCAATGTACAGCTCCTGGGCGGCGAAGCGCTCCTTGAGGGCGGCGACCGCGTCGGTCTTGATGCGGTCCACCTCCTCCTGGCGCGGCTCCTTG
>Ga0315276_10001638_pt1 | contig 20111 bp, 12 predicted proteins | sample YL17G05_0_MG_FD_204542 | JGI IMG/M metagenome (GOLD analysis project Ga0315276, IMG submission 204542) | Sediment microbial communities from Yellowstone Lake, YNP, Wyoming, USA - YL17G05_0 | ecosystem: Environmental > Aquatic > Freshwater > Lake > Sediment | place: USA: Wyoming | collected... | reverse complement strand
TTGTGCTTTTTGTGCTTGGGATTTCATTTTATTTCGCCAACAAGACCAAATCGTCCGCCGGGTACTATGCCGCCGGGGGAACGATTCACTGGGCCGTCAACGGCGTCGCCTTTGCCGGCGATTATCTTTCCGCTGCATCATTCCTGGGGATTTGCGGTATGATCGCTTTCAGCGGGTACGACGGGTTCCTTTATTCCATCGGCTACCTGGCCGGCTGGGTGGTGGCCCTTTTCGTGGTGGCGGAACCATTGAAACGAATGGGGAAATATACGTTTGCCGACGCCCTGGATTCGACGTTCAATAGCAAAGGTATCCAACTGGCGGCCGCCGTCAGTACCCTGATCGTGTCCATCTGCTACCTGATCCCGCAAATGGTGGGCGCCGGGGACCTGGTTACCCCGCTGCTGGGCATGCCCCACTGGGTCGGCGTTATCCTGGTGGGCGGCATCGTTATTTTTATCGTCGCCACCGCAGGCATGACCTCCACGACTTACGTGCAGTTTATCAAGGGCGGACTCCTGATCATCTTTTCGACGATTCTTACATTCTACCTGATCGGCAACGGACTGGCCAAAAAACCGTCCAGGGACTATCATGAGTTTAAATCGATTCCCGCGGTGGTTTCCGGGGGGGCGATTACTGCCATCGACAGTCCCGACTATAAATTGGCCGGTGAATTCGAAAAGAAAGGCATGCGCTTTGTTAAACTGGAAAAAGCGGGAATTTATTCCTGGTGGAAACTGAACGGTAAAGAAGGCGCTTTCATGTTGGAAGAAGCCCTTTCCAAAACAATCGCCGCGGACGGCTCAACTCTCTACAACGGCGAACCGCAAAAGGCCGGGAAATTCTACCAGGTGGGCCATATCGGTAAACTGGTCAAAGACGGCCAGGAAGTGGATAAAGTGGAGGGCCTGGATCCTTTTTCTTATATTTCCACGATCGAAAAGAGCGAAATCGTATCCTTTGCCCAACTGCCCGTACCTATCGAAGACGGCGGCGACCGCGTGACGGTCTGGTACCAGAAACCCACAGCCGGCAGCGAGATTATGCGCCCGGGATTGAAATTCAAAGTAGACAAAGGCGCAACCCCCTGGTCCAAATTGAATTTTATCTCCTTGATGCTGGCGTTGTTTTTCGGCACGGCAGCGCTGCCCCATATCCTGATCCGTTACTATACCGTTCCCAGCGCCAAGGACGCCCGGAAATCCACTATCGTGGCCATTGCCGCCATCGGTTTCTTCTACATCCTGACCCTTTATATGGGCCTGGGCGCCATGACCAGCGGCGTGCTGGATGTGGAGAGCAGCAACATGTCTGCGCCGCTGCTGGCCAAATATTTCGGCGTCGGTTTATTCTCCGTTATTTCGGCCATTGCCTTCGCGACGGTGCTGGGTACGGTCAGCGGGTTGATCGTGGCTTCTTCCGGCGCCGTGGCCCATGACCTGATGGACCGTTTCTTCAATCTTAAAATGACGGATAAGGGAAAAGTCAAAGCCGGGAAAATCGCCGCTGTTTTTGTCGGCGCCGTGGCTATCGTGTTGGGTATTCTCTTCAAAGGCATGAACGTATCGTTCCTGGTGGGTTGGGCGTTTTCCGTGGCCGCTTCCGCCAACTTACCCGCCATCCTCATGCTGCTCTTCTGGAAGAAAACCACGGCCAAAGGCATTGCTTATTCCATCCTGGTGGGTATCGTCTCCTCGCTTACCATCATCCTGTTATCCCCGGAGATGTATGAAAAATACGGCGTCGATCCGGCCACTGCCCCCATCCCGCTGTCGAACCCGGGGATTATTTCCATCCCCCTGAGTTTCCTGACTCTGATCGTGGTCTCCCTGGTAACTAAAAAAAAGGAAACCGCCGCCCCCATTAAAAAGTAATGATTTTGACTGGAGGAATTTAAATGAAACGAACAATTATTTTTGCAACCTGTTTTGTTTTGCTGTCCGTGAGCCTTATGGTCTTTGCCGGCGACACGGAGGAAAAACCCGATGTGAAAGTTTACGGTTTTATCAAACTGGACGCCCTCTATGAAACCGGCAACTCTTCCCACGGCAACTATATTATCTGGGCCAAAGACCCGGGTAACAGTAACGGTTTATTCTACGTGACCGCCAGGGAAACCCGCGTAGGGGTCGCGGTTTCCGGATTCAGTTTCGGGAAATTCAAAGTAACCGGCAAAATGGAAGTGGATTTCCAAAGCGCCGGAACCGAGGAAAATAAACCTTATAACTTCATGAGGCATGCTTACCTGGAAATTTCCAACGGCTCATTGACAATCACCGCCGGTCAGACCTGGGATATTATCTCGCCCCTGGTCCCGGTTACCCTTAATTATTCGGTTCTCTGGGGCGTGGGCAATATCGGATACCGCAGGCCGCAGTTAAGTATCCGCAAGGATATTAAAACCGGTAAAAACGTTTTCACTCTCCAGGCGGGTATTTTCCGTACCATTGCTTCCGACTATGACGGCGACGGTATCGAAGACGGTTCCGCCGCCGGGTTTCCCACTTTCCAGGGCCGTATCGCGGGCAAATTCGGCCTGGGCAAAGCCGGGTCCCTGCAATTGGGTATTTCCGGTCACTACGGCAAATCCAAAGGTCTTTTGGATTACACTTCCGATTCGTTGAACGCCGATTTACTGCTGGTTTTTTCGCCGAAATTCAAAATTATCGCCGAGTTCTTTATGGGGAAAAACCTGGGGACTTACATGGGCGGCATTATTCAAAACGTGAACACGGTTACCGGCAAAGAAATCAAGGCCAAAGGTTTTTATGTAAACGCGGTGGCCAACCCGTCGAAGAAGCTCCAATTAAGTTTCGGTTACAGCATGGATGACCCGGACGATGCGACCCTAACCACGGGCAGCCGTTCTAAAAATACGTCCATTTTCGGGAATTTCCTGGTCACGCTTTCTTCTTCCGTAAAAGTCGGGTTCGAAGTTTCCGACTGGATCACGGATTATTTGAACCGGGAGCGTCAGAAAACCCTGAGATTGCAAAATTCCTGGATTCTTTATTTTTAGTGGGATCGTTCCTAACCTTTGATACTTACAGTATGTGATCAATGCCAGCCAATAAAGAAATTATGACATTGGGATAAAATAAAAAAAAGAATTATGACTTCCACACTTCCATTTTATACTGGTATCCAGCCCCTGATATCAGACTTCTACTGGCTATGTGGTTCCTCTTTTTTATCTTTCTCACTTCTTATCTTTCGGTAATTTTTTAAAAAGGGGCTTGATTTTTTTTCCAAGGTGTGGTAGAAATAATTCTTTTCCGTGAAAACCGGCAATGTGTATATTAAAAATATTTCTGCTGTCGTGGTTAAAGAGGGTACAGGTAAAATTGGCACCCCTTAAGGGCGGAAGCACACGTACAAATGACTGATGAAAGCGGAGGTAAGAATGTTAAGTAATTCTCAAAAAATAATTTTTGCCACTTTAAGAAAATGCATGGCATTATTAATTAATAATATAGTCGATGCAATAAATCCGACGTCTTTCACTCTACTCAAAACAAAAAATAATGACCCTCTTACATTTAAAAATGTTTTTGACTTGCAAGAATTTCTTAGAAAGCTTGGAGAGAAAAGTTTATCTGATACACTATTAATATTAGATTATGGCATTATTGAAAATAATGATTGGACTGAATTGGTTGAATTCTTTTTATTATATCCTGAGTTAAAAATCAAGATTTTTGTTGAACGTGAATCAGTTAAAACGATTTTTGATATTTCCGAAAAAAAACTCAAACGATGCAATCTACTAATACGGGACATAAGAGAGTTTATTGAGGCTGGATATGCTATTTATGATGATAATATGATATTTGATCCCTCTGAAATAAGGAATGAATTAAAAATGAGGATGATAGAATCAATTGGATTTGACTCAAATAATTACCTCTTAAAGCAGGAGTCGAGGAAAAAAAATTTTGGGATATCAATAGATTATGATCCTTATCATGCTTTATTTATAGGTTATGGACTATACAATTTTGGTTATTCAGTAATCCCTGTAATCTCCTATAGTAATTTGGAATTTTTAAGCAAAAATAAGATAAAAGCAAACTTGATATGTCGGGAGTGTGATCTCCAATTTATTTATAATTCAATGCAGAGGTCAGTGGATGATGGTACACAATTAGATGGTTTTTCAGATCAATTATTCAAATGCCGTGGTATAGAAACAGATGGAGAAATAAGAAAAATAAAGAAGATTAGGAATGACTTTTATGAAAACCTTTTAGATAAAAATAACGGAGTAACATGGTTTGTTACACAGTATGAAAAGTTAGCTGATAAAAAAATATGGAAAAAATTGAAGAAGTCAAAATTTCATGATATTAAATTTGGGGATCAACCCCCAACGGAAAATCCTTTTTATGTAGTTAGTGGGAAAATCGAAGAAAGGAAACCTGAATTTAAAAGATTTGGTATTCTTACTAAAGAGGGTTCTGCAGCTGCATTCTTAAGAGGGCAAAGCAAAGTAATAAAAGGGATCTATAGTTTATTAGAATGCCCAGAAGTGAAGAGTGTTTACAATAGAGCCTTTGATGTTTATGAAATCAGTAGATTGCGGAAAGAAAGGAAATATCACGGCAAGAGCGCAATAAATCTGGAATTAGCGAGAAGAATGGTTAATAGGGCAAAAAAATTTCTCTTGGATGATAAATGCTTAGAATCAGCTGTATTGGCGTGCGATGCTCTCGAAGTATCGAATGGATTGTCAATGAGTTTATCTTTAGAAACCTTATATTTAAAAATACGGGCGGAAACACGATTGGAGTTGATGATATGTGGGATAGGTGCTCTTAAAAAAAATGATATGAAAGAAAAAATCAAAGAATTAAAAATCAATGTCCTACGTGTTTGCAAAAATAATGCTGAAGCGAAAAGAAATACACTGATGCAATTTTTTAATGGATTAAGGTTGATATATAATGAATTTGAGCAATTTGAAGCCGCGGAAACCCTTTATTCCGAAGTTTCAAAAATCGAAAGTGGAATAACCACCTATTCAGACCAAAAGTTAAACCAATTAATTAAAAAGAAACCAATTAGGGATAATGAAAACAATTCTGAAAGCCAGAACGTATTTGATTTATCTATGTCGAACAAACTCAAAATAATTTTAAAGACATTCAGCTATAATTATAATTTTTGGCTGTCCCTTATTTTTGTTACTTCTCTAACACTTGATTTGTTTATGGATTCACCATTTTTTCCTGTTAGTTATTTCGGGTTGTTTATAGGATTTTGTATGTTTCCAAAGAGGGCCATATATACAATAATAGGTGCAGGAATTAATTTTACTAGGTTTATTTCATGTTTTTTGATCTTTCAATTCATAATGATATTAATTTATTTATTCAATTACGATTATTCTAAAATCCCAGACTCTTTAAAGAATTCTAACAGCGTTCAGCAAAAAATAATAATAATCACGAATACTTTTCTATCAAGCTTTATTACTCAGCCATCACGCATTCTCGACTCAATGATGGAAAAACAATATATATTGATTCATTGGCTAATCAATTTCCATATGGCAATAACCGTTATATTCCTTGGAATATTCATTTCTGCATTATACCGATGGATTACCAAACGATGAAGCTCACACGCACATACAATCTTGTATACCCTCTCATACAAAAATGTATTTGAATATCTTTTTTTTATTTATGAAAAATTATTTCGAAATATTCTTTAAACACCCTTTAATTAAGAGTAACCGCCAGTTAAAGAGATTTGAATTTCTACAGGAGACAGGTGATATTTTAAATCATATTACTTTGGCAAAAGAATTGCTAATACATTCCAATGCTTAAAAATACGGAGGATAAATGAAAGTTAGAGTGATGAAGTTAGTACAACTGGTTTTAGTCGGCTTCCTGGTAGGGGGATTGGTTTGCTGTCAAAAAAGCGAGGAGAAACAAAAACTTTTGAGAATTTGGGAAACTGAAACTGATCCTGGAGCTGGGAGAGCAATAAATAAAATAGCAAGGGAATTTGAAAAGTTGCACCCTAAAATCAAAATTGAAATAGAGGCGATCTCATGGGAAGAACTTTCAACAAAACTGACTGCGGCTTTGTCTGCGGGTGATGTTCCTGATATCACGCATTTAGAGCCGTTTATGGTGGCCTCCATGCAAAGTAAAAAACTATTGGCACCAATAGATGATTTAATTGAGGCTATTGGAAAAGATGATATTTATGATTCTGTCAAAAATCTACAATTATTTGATGGTCATTACTATGGTATTGCCTATGCAATGGGGACAACATATTTTTCTTATCGAAAGGATTGGGCAAAAGAGAAAGGATTAAAAATCCCAAAATCGTGGAGCGAATATATTGAGTTTATCAAGGCATTAACCGAAGATATAGATGGAGATGGAAATATTGATAGGTATGGAGTTATTCTTCCTGGAGGTTCTCCTTTTTTTATTGATCAGTTAACTGCGGAACTTATTGCTTCCAACAACGGACGACTATTTGATAAGAATTGGAGGCCCACTTTTACTGAAAAAGAAGTAATCGAAGTTCTCGATTTCTGGCAGAAAATGGTTAAATTTGCACCACCGGATTGGACAAGTGAAGCATATATTGATCAGTTCAGAACTTTTGCCACAGGAAAAGGCGCAACAGTTCCTGTCACTTATGCTCGGGCCAGTAAACAAATCGACATGGATGCCGCCGAGAAGCTGAGGACACCGGATGTATTCGCTGTGATGCCGCAGCCAATTGGGCCCTCTGGCAACAAAAGCTATGCCACAATAGATTGTGAACCCTGGGCCATCATGGCATCCTCAAAAGTTATTGATGAAGCAAAAGAATTCTTAAAGTTTTTTTACAAAAAAGAAAACTATTTGCGTTTTTGTATTCAGGTACCAATTCATCTTATTCCAATAAGACCTTCGGTTGCAGAAGGTAATGAGTATAAGGACAACAATTTTTTAAAAAAATGGCAACCCTGGCTTGATGAATCTCTGTCAATGATAAGAGAACAAAGAGTAAGGCCGATTTTGCTCGTAGAAGAAGATGACAAAGAAATTCCTTTTTTAATGGAATTACAGGGCTCTCGTATACTTACAGATATGGTATTAGCTGTCACCATGGAAGGAAAGACCTCAACGGAAGCAGCCAAAGAAGCCCAGGAAAAAGCAGAAAAGCTCATCGAAAATATGGGATATAAAAAGTGGTAATAAAAAAGTTTCTGATGAAACTATTCCCCTGAGGTGATTATGAAAAGAATTGGGATAAAACAAAAAAATAAGGTTTTTGCTTTAATATTGGTTTTCCCTACTGTTTTGGTGATTGTTGCTCTGACCATTTTTCCAATATTTTATAATTTTTATCTCTCATTTTTTCAAAAACATGCCTTTTTGGATCAGAAGGAACCTATTGGGTTAAAAAATTATATTGATATTATGAAAAACCCGGAATTCTGGAGTTCTTTTAAAAATGGTATTATTTACGCTGTATCCACGACAGTACTCCAGATGATAATTGGTGTATCAGGCGCTCTTATCTTGAATGAGCGGTTTAAAGGAAGGAATTTTATGCGTGGGATTATGCTATTTCCCTATCTGATGCCCACTGTTGTTGTTATTATCTTATGGAAATGGCTTTTAAATGCTTCTTATGGTCTCATCAATTATATTTTTTCTCTGTTGGGTATTATTGATAAACCAATTGTTTGGCTTTCAGAAAATAACATTATGATCACCTTAATTCTAATAAGTGTATGGCAATTTTTCCCTTTTGTTTTGGTTACAGCGTTAGCCAGACTACAGACCATTCCTGAAGATCTTTATCGTGCAGCACGTGTGGATGGCGCACCACCGGTAAGTCGATTTATTCATATCACACTACCACAATTAAAGAATGTACTATTCACAATACTTTTATTACGGGCAATTTGGATGTTCACAAAATTTGATACGGTTTGGCTTTTGGCCGGAAAAGAAGCAGTAGGTAAATATATTCAGACAATTCCTGTTTTGACATTCAGGCGTACATTCGACTATTTACAGGCCGGGATGGGAGCCGCATTATCGGTGATCTTATTTCTTGTGTTGTTAACTGGAGCAATTTTATATCTGCAAACCATTATGCGAAGCGTTAGGCAGCTTGATTGAAAGCTATGGGAGTGGTAGATGAATAAAAAAATATCAATTTTTATTATCTACAGTGCGGTAGTTGTTTTTCTAATTTTTGTAATAACGCCATTATTATGGATGCTCTTGACCAGTTTTAAAGGTGCCAGAGAGATTATTCAATACCCACCGAGTATTATCCCTGAGGCTTTTACATTAAAAAATTACTTTCGTCTTTTTGGAGATACGAACTTTATACAGTATCTCAAAAACAGCTTTGGAGTGGCTGCTTCCGTGGTGGTCATTACTGACATCGCTGCAATTTTTGGAGCTTACAGCTTGACTCGTTTTCATTATTTTGGAAGAGATATTATTGTGATTTCTTCATTGATGGGATATATGGTCGCACCAATTATGATTGTAATCCCCTTTTATTTGACGATGCGCTTTTTCGGTATTGGTAATACACATATAGCCCTAATCCTGGCTCACACGGCCTTCTGTTTTCCCTTTGCTCTTTGGTTGATGAAATCGTATTTCCAGGATATGCCGTATGAATTGGAGAAAGCCGCAAGAGTAGATGGTGCAAGTCACTTCCAGACACTCCTTCATGTTGTATTGCCCTATGCTTTACCAGGAGTGACTTCCGTTAGTATTTTCATATTTATCCTGTCCTGGAATGATTATGTTTTTGCAAGGATATTAATTACAAGTGATTTTTTAAAAACTATACCTGTTGGTGTTGAAGACATATATAATTCCACTGTAGTGGATTGGGGGTTACTGATGGCCGCCGGTGTAATTATTACAGTTCCCATCCTGATAGGTTTTATATTTATCAATAAGGCACTGATGCGAGGTTTGGGATACTCTGGTTTGAAAAGTTAATCGAGGTAAAATATGGCAAGTATTTCAATTCGAAATGTTTCAAAATTCTTTGGCAAAGTGAATGTGCTCAAAAACATTTCACTTGAAATAAGAGACAAAGAATTCGTTGTTATGTTGGGGCCATCAGGCTGTGGGAAAACGACTCTACTAAATATTATAGCCGGTCTTGAACCGGAGACAGGGGGTGATATATATATTGATGGAGAAAATGTAAATATCCTTTCACCAGGAGAGAGAGACATTGGATTTGTTTTTCAGAATTATGCCCTCTACCCTAATAAAAGTGTATATGACAACCTGGCATTCGGGCTCAAATTTAAAAAAGTGACCGCCCCGGAATTCGATGAATATAGAAAAGAAGCAAAACAGATTTCAAAGAAAATACTTGTCGATCAGCGGATTAAGGATATTTCACGTATTCTCCAAATTAATGATTACCTGGATGCGAGACCAGGGCAATTATCGGGTGGGCAAAAGCAGAGGGTAGCAATAGGGCGCGCTATGGTACGGAAGCCTAAACTCTATTTATTTGACGAACCCTTAAGCAACCTGGACGCTATTCTTCGTGTGTCCATGAGAGAGGAAATAAAAGAAATCCACAGGAAAATTGAAACCACTATTATATATGTGACACATGATCAGGTTGAAGCCATGACACTGGCTAACCGGATCGTGGTGCTAAACCATGGTGTAATACAGCAAGTAGGGACGCCCGAAGAAATTTACAATTCACCGGCAAATGTCTTTGTAGCCAGTTTTGTTGGCAATCCCCCGATGAACCTAATCCCAACCGAAATATTCCAAGAAAAAGGTCGCGTCTGTATATCTTTTAACGATGAATTAATAACATTCCCGGCGTTATTGCAAGATAAATTTCAGCATTTAGCCGGTAAAAAGGTAATTTTCGGTATCAGACCGGAAGATATTGCATTGAATGATTGTTTCAGTTTAGACTGCAAAGTGAATGCCGAAATACGCGAACAGGAATTTTTGGGCAACACCGTATTGATTCATGCTAGAACCGGAAAAGTAAGATTGGTGGTGCACTCAAATGAAAATAGGATATTGGACCGTGGCACTAGAGTAAAATTATTTCTAAATATGATAAAGTTTCATTTGTACGATGTAGAATCAGGCAAAATATTTTTACCAGAAGGAGTGAATGATGAAAAATATTAATTTAATGGAGGATAAAATAAAAAATTTTTTCGTATTACAAGAAAATTATTTCAAAAAGACCATATATTCACCGATTTCAATTTTCAAAATCTATCCCCAGCTAGAGAGTTTTATTAGACTTCAGATGGAGCCACTGTTCAGAATAATGCAAATGAACCCTAAAAAGTCTTTTGAAATTGTACGAGATACCAGTAAAAAATTTCTTGATCGTTATCTAAATGAAGGTTCTTTATGCAAGAGAAGACTGGAGGGAACAGCCAGAGATGTAGAAAAAGAACTTCACCGGGAATTTAATTTTTTCAATTTTGAAAGCAGCAAAAGCGAAGGGCAAAGGCTTATTCAGCTAAAAAATAGAGCTGAAAAGATATACAATCAGATTCATCTACCTATTAAAAAGTACTTAAATGGAAAGAAAATCAATCTACTTGATTTGGGATGCGGTGATGGCCTTGTAGCTAAAACCCTGAAAGATCGTGAAAAGGAACTAAATGTCAATTTCGAAAAAATTTATCTTGCTGATGTAGTTCGCGATTTTTCCCCCGATTACAGGGTGGAGGAAATAAAGAGAGATGAACATTTTCCTTTTACTAAACTTGACCCAGATTATGAGAGTTTAGAAATAAAAGATTGTGATAAAAAAATGCAGTGTTTTGACTGTATTCTCCTGTTGACAGTACTTCATCACAGTATTAATCCCCTTCGTGTTTTCCGGGCGTGCTGCAATATATTAAAGAAAAAGGGCATTGTCATTGTAATTGAATCTTGTGTGGGAATTACAAGAGATTTTGCAGAAAAAAGAACGAATACTGCCGGGGAATATATTTTTAGAGCTGAGGAACATAAATTCTCAACTGAGCAGTTCCTATCGTTATCTGAAGAGGAAGAAGTTATGTATACTACTTTTATAGATTGGTTTTATAACAGGGTGCTGCATAAAGATGTACTGTTAACCTACAATTATACAGCACCTTCGGAATGGGATGAGATATTTAAAAGTTTTGATAAGATGGTAAGTTTAGATACTTTTTGTGAAGGGTTTGACCAATTGACGGTTCCTGAGTTTCATACCCTTCATGTAATAGGAAAGAAATAAAAATGTTAGATGAATTGGTATTTAAGAAAAACCCTATGAGCACATTATTGCCAAAAGATAATAATACTCTATTTTTTGAGGTTCTGTCCATCCTACGTAGATTAACAAATGAAATTTCAAGCGATGCCATTAAAAAGGAAGCTGAAATGAAAGCGCTATATGATTTCTATGAGGAATTTCTACTCTTAAGACCCGAAGATAGTGTGGAAAAGCATAAGTCCACTCTCGCTAAATTCTTATTATATGAAAATCCATATCGAAAGTTACACATGTATCTTCAAGGAGTAGATTTCAGTGATGATATCGTGATAGAACCGAATAAAAATGAATCCTTTTTAGAAATACAGAAAAATGTATTGATGCTTCAAATGGGCCTTTTTGCTTATGCGGATGCTTCTTCATCAATATTAAGATATCTTTATGGGCCTCAAAATTTGCCTGAAGATCGAAAAAAATCACTTCCTCATTTTTATATTAAGCCTTTTTATTGCGAAGAAAAAAAGGAATGCCCTGGGGACTATGAATTTAAAGCACTTGATGTCAACAGTTTTTGGGAACACTCCCGGACATTCTATTATGGAAGGAGAGAAACTAATTACATCGGATTGGATTTCGTACAAATTTTGCAATCTACAAAAGGGTGCACAAACTGGGATAGACGAACCAAATTTGAACATGATTTGAATATTATTTATGCATCGAGCGGAGAAATGGATGCATGCATTCTCTCCTGGTTGTTTTTATGTGTTGACAAAAATAAAGCTAATACATTGGAATCGGCTTTATCAACTAATTCCAATACCAATACGATAAATGATTTAGAGAAAATCCTATTTCAAATTAAACTGGATGCGCATGCTGTGGAAGGATACCACTCTCCTTCAGATGAAGAGTTGAAGAAATTGAAACCGTGGGGTTCAGACCAAAAACCTGAAAATTTGTTTTATTGGCTGCATCGATTAAGATTAATAAAAGAAAAATCAGGGCCACAAATGATTAATATCACTGAACGTGGACATCGCTTAATTAGGTGGCTCAACCTTTATCTAAGAAGCCTTAAAGGGGAAAAATTAAATATTTTAGGAAAGCCAGAACCAACTTTCTATCGGTTGATTAAAGGCGTTTCGAAAATAAGTGTTGCTGATATCGAAGAAGATAAATGGCATGAATTTATGAATGAACTCCAAACTCAGGGAAAAAGAAATGAGAAATCACCATTATCTGGACTATATATTTTGTTTGAGGAAAGACTACAAACTCAGATACTTGAGTTTTTAAAATCCGAAACAAGGAAACCTGCTGATGAACTAAAGTATAAAATAATTGAAGAATTAAACAGAATCCTGGAAAATAATATTGATATTTTTGAAAAATATATTGAGGTTTTCAAATTTTCCGATAACACTTCTATTTTATTAAAACAAATTTTTGAACCATATTGTAGGAGTCGACTTTTTCTTGAAGCAAAATATCCAAAATATTTTAAGGAAATGTCTAAATCTTCTCCTGATTTTCCATCATGGCTTGACGGCATCGATAAGAATATTATTACGCTTTTTATTAATCGAGTCAACAATAAGAAGCAATGTGACATAAACGATCTCCTACAAGTCGTACATATTTTCTTAAAATGGCGGGAAAGTCATGATGATGACAAAAAATTTACAGGAAGATGTCGGTTTAATCTACTGGGTCACCTCACACTTCGCGCCAGTTGGGAAAACCCACAAATTATTGAAACTGCTTCAAGGGCATGGATTGTATTTCCTGTGAATTTTGATTACATTGAGACTAATAGCAAAAGAAGCCTTACCAGTGTGGGTTTTTTTCTCGGTACTTTTAAAGATAGCACAAGTGATGGTCAAGGCTCTTTAGAAAACTTTCATAAAAAAAAGGTTGCATCGCATCTAATAGAGCAAATTTCTAGAATTCAACAGGTCACCCACATATTAGCTACAGTTGAAAACCGTGAAATCTATATGAAGGAAATCTACAATATCCATATGCAAGATGCAATTGAAAAACAGCATAAATGGACAATTCATGAAATTCGAAATAGCATATTAAAAATAAAAGAATATGTCCTTAAATTTACTGAAGAAGATTTTGAAAGAAATTCGCATGACATATATATGGCATATGATGTATTCAAAAAAAATTACGCTGAGTTTGAAATGATTTTACAATGGGTTGATAAATTAATGAAATCGGAAGTGTGTGAAGGTGATATCAAATGGGTGAATAGTAACCAGTTATATCATGAGGCATTCTCGCCTTATGTTGAAAGGATTTTAAATTCAGAGGAAATTATTCGTGTTAATGAAAATTTTTTAGAAGACAATCATGCCAATGTTTTGGGGTCTCTTAATTTGCATGAAGAAATAGAAATACCCTTTTTTACATACAAAAATTTGTTACATGAACTAAGTAAAAATATTTTAAAATATGCAGATCGGGGAAAAAAATGTGTTTTCAATTTTACATTGAGCGAGAATTTTTTAATTATTGAAATTAAAAATATTTATAAAAAAAATAAAACTCATATGATTTCAACCGGAAAAGGATTAGAAGTTTTTGATAGATTTCTTAAAGTATATAACTCGAATTCTGAAATAGATCGATCTGGGTTAATAAATAAGGAGGTTGGCGATGAATGTATATGTAAAGTAAAAATTGCAATTAGGAGAAGGAGGTAAAATATTATGCTTTTTAAAGAAAATAATTTTTTGTTAGTCATTAGTATTCTTGATGATCGAGGGGACAGTAGAGAAGTTGTGATGAATACTGTGATTAATGCTGGGTTAGGATATTTTAGCTTTGATAAAAAAGAAGATTTGCTGGGGCATATGATGTTTATGCCTGAAGAAGAATTTAAAAAAATTGAACTTAAGAAAAACGAATATACGTTACCTTATTCAACTTATAAAAATGCAAAAAATTTTTTACGCAGTGATAGGATTAGGTCCACTGATTTAATAATAATTGATGTAGATTGGGCTCCTGGGACGGGAAATATAGATGGTATAACACTCAGTGAAATAATCCATGAAAATTACGAATTCGCAAAACTTTTTTTTACAGGATCAGATAAAAAGATCGTGGAGAACGGCATTAGGGAAAAGATACCTGATATTTTAACGCAAGGGAAGAGATTTTATCCGGAGATATTTTTAAAACCCGATGATTTTGAAAACGATAAATTTTATAAGTTGTTGGATTATACGATGGATATTTTCCGAATAAAAAGGGCAAAGTATTTAAAAGAGAATTGCCATTCTCCAGAAATTATAAATTTACTCGGTAAATCATCTTTAGAAGGGGATGACGTTTTATCAATAAGAAATATTGGGGGCTATCAAAAAATACAATTAAAAAATATCTTTTTTGAATGCCACACATCCGAACAATTTAAGGAAGAATTATCTAGGTGTTATCATGCCAATTGCAGATTTAATACAATGAAATATTTCTGGAGTAATGAGGATATTAAATTAACTTCCCATTTGGGCCAAAACCCATTTAATAAGAAGGCTAAAGAATTGTTGGCAGCAGGAAAATATAAAGAACATTCATTTAATAAGGCAACCAGATTTTACTATGAAGAGATAAAGCCAGAGCTTGGAAGTAAGGAAATCAGGATAATTGAAGAATTTTTTCAAGAAATAGAAAATATACTCAATGAGTTTGAAAATAGTAATAAGAGTACTAAAGTTCTCAATAATGCAATGAGTGACATTAAACACGCAGGAAGTATGCTAAACAAGAAAACAAGACTTTACCTAAATGACTTAAAAAAACTATTTGGAAACGGAGATGTCCAATTGTCAAATTTGCATCTATACAGTGAATGGTTCTGCTATGTTGGGGATTGTAAAACGAATTCACCCTCGCTAACTTTGAATGAGGTGGAAGATGATGGTGTTAAAGGACATTTGATGACAATATGGAACTTATTAAGTCCCGAAAATAGACGGATAAAAGACTATGATATCAGGAAAGACTTTGGTTTAATATTACTAGAGATTAAAGGTAAGCTCCCCCCCGATCCAAAACATTCGGATAATGGAGGTGCTTTTTCTCTTCATGGTTCAAATCTTGCAGATCGAATAATGACGGGTAACAATCTGAAAAAAATTAAAGAATTATTACCATACTATTTCAGACCTTTCTTGGTTGAGTCATTTGGCTCGGATAATAAATGGCATTGCGTGTGCTTTTCAACAGAAAAAGAAGCCTTCTATGAAATAACAAATCCTGAAGAATTTCTTCATTTGTTTGGATTAGAACCTATTAACCAGGAGAAGGGATCCCTAACAGGAATACGTTGCCTGCTTGGTATTGAAAAGGTTTAATATGAAACGGATAATATGGATAATTGATTATACCAAAATTACAAGCCCTAATTACCAATACAGGGGAGAAAAATTAGAAGAGATCATAAATCGGTTTTCTATTCATGGCAAAAAACCATTTAACGGTAAGTTTTTTCAATATGCAAAAGATCTGCCCTGGAATCAGGAAGATGCGTTTGATCTTTCAAAAACATGTTTATTTCTTCTGCACAGCAGCAATGCCCGCAATGCTGATGACGAGAGGTATTGTAACAGACTTATGGATTTTTGTCATCAATATGAAATTCCCCTGGTTGTTTTTTCCGGGGGCCCGGAACCAAATGAATTAAGTGTGACCCAACTTGAAAATAGACTTGAAAAAGTGCTGGAAAATTTATTTGAGTATGAAAACAAAAAAAGTAAATCAGAGCTTGAAAAAATGATATCTAGCATTGTAAATGAAAAATCATTAAAGGATGATATCTTACATTACTTTGACACCTTTATTTTGCCCCCTTTAGCTATATTGAGACATATATTTGAAGCATTTTTAATACTCCATCAAGAAAAGGGGTTTGAATGGTTTTTAGACTACAGCGATTCTATCGGCCAGGACTCATCTGCACATTCGTCTAGGTATGATTGGTTTGCTCCACTACTGTCTGAAGACCTTGGTATACAAAATTTTAAAGTCCTGAACGGTTTATTTACACCGCAATTTGATAGAAAACTAACTGAATTATTTTGTTTATTATGGAGCGGGACATTTGAATACCCTGATGAGTATCTTCGACAATCCCTCCTGGATGCATTCGGAAACGATGAAACGGAAATGGTAAATCTTATTTTCGAAATAAGCGGTAAAAAATACAACGACTTGGATGACATTTGCAGAAACGAAGAAAGTATAGGTAAATTACTTTATAAAAATGCAGGAAAATACACTGTCCCTTTATTATTAAGCCCGGAAAGTCCTCCCATTTCTCAGTTAGAGAAGAAATACCTGGAAAATTTTTCTATTTCTGATGGCCTGAATGTAGCAATATTTTTAAATCTTTGTAGTGAAGAAAAGAATCTTGAAATTCCAAGCCAGGTTCGGAGATTGATGAATAATAGTTTAAGAGAATTTGTGCAAAAAAGACTATACCAAAATAAAGAAGCAATCACAAAAGGAAGTACCATTCAAAACATCGAAGATTTTAAAAAAGATGTGTTAGCAGCCTATAAACAACTAAAAGAAATAATGTTTCATTTTGAAAGACAGGTGGGAGAGTAGATATGAAATACATCACAGAATTCTTGAATTTAAGAGAGCGGCTTAACCACAATTATATCAAGACGAAATTACTACTGCTTATCCAACCGGATCCGGAGACGATAAGGCATACATTTAAAAACCCAAAAATATGGTATCAAATTAAACTAAGAATAAATTTGCTTTTTGACATCGGTAAGAATACTTTTAAATTGGAGAGTCAGGAAGTTTTTGTTGATTTAAAAAAAAGGATAGAAGAAGTAATCGATGATCTTGACAAATTAGTTGCTACAGTAGAAGATGAACCAGATGCATGTCAACAGGTTGTCAATAATTCTATGTTACTTTCTGAACTGCTCCACAATATGTCAAATTATGTCTATACAGTTAGATATGATGATATTGAAATGAGTGATAAACAAAAAACAATAGATACAAGCCAAATCAAAGAGACTTTCCGCAAATTGGTTGAAACCCTTGAAAATACCTTAATAGTTAATGGTGGGTGGGATAATGATTTCCTGGAATTATTGAGGAATTACTGGGATGTGCGGGTTTCTTTGGAGAAATTAGTTATTCAACAAGTGATATTTAATGATTTGCAGAGCATAATACCAGGAAAAAAGTTTTGGGACATACTTTTCCTTTTGATTGATACAGACTGGATAGCTGAAGAAGCATTATCTATTGAGGCATCGATGTTAGAACGAAAAAAGAATGTTGATAAATTATTGGCTGAGAAAAAAATGGAATCAATTCGTGATTATTTTGAAAAAGTTGAAAGTAACTTAATTAGTGCCCTGGAGGTTTGAAATGAAGAAAGTATTGATTATCGATGATGAAATCGCAAAAACCGATGAGCGCAAAGGTTTTGAAAGAAAATACGGGTGTTCTGAGTACGAATTTATTTTTGCAAAAGATAGACAAAATGCGATCCAAACACTTGAAACAGAACGAGATATATCCCTAATCCTTTTGGATATTGTCTTCGATAACACGAATGAAGCAGAGAGCTTGGAGGCGATCAAGCGAATTTCTAAAGAGATTTGGCCGGGCGGAAAAGCAATGCTTTCCGGTAACGAGTATGGTTTACCTATGCTTAATGATCTCAAAAAAAGCTACCCGGATATCCCAATTGTCATGTTAAGTTCAAAACAAATCCCGGATATCCTATTATGGTGTTGGCAGCATGGGGCATGTTATTATATTATGAAACCCCCCGAGAATAGTGCTGTATTAAAAAAGCAAATGGATATATTTTCAAGATATTCAGCTCCTTCTCTTTTAATTGGAAATTCGAAGGCAATGGTTAAAGTCAGAAAACAAATCACATTGGTGGCTGAAAATGAGAGTTCGATTTCTGTCTTAATTTTAGGTGAGTCCGGTACGGGGAAAGAATTGATCGCTCAATCAATACATGAAACAGGTTGCCGTAAAAACAAACCATTCGTCGTTGTTAATTGTGCGGCTATTCCTGGGGGTTTAATGGAGAGTGAATTGTTCGGTCATAAGAAAGGATCTTTTACTGGTGCTATTTCAAATAAAAATGGTAAATTTCTAGAAGCAAATGGAGGGGTAATATTTCTTGATGAGATTGGTGAACTCTCTCTTGAATTGCAGGCAAAGATGTTGAGAATTATGGCAAGAGGCATGCGTTTTTCTCCTATCGGCTCTGCAGAAGAAATCGAGTGTGATGTTCAAATTATTGCTGCGACTAACAAAAATCTTGAACAGGCCGTTAAGGATAAAAATTTCCGTGAAGATCTCTACTACCGATTGAATGTTTTTCCGATTGAAGTGCCTCCTTTGAGAATGCACACAGAGGATATTCTGATTTTAGCAGATCATTTCCTGAATATATTTAAAAACAAACAATATCGCTCCAAAGCTCATATCGCAGGATTCTCTGAAGAAGCAATGAAGTATTTAATGCAATATCGGTGGCCGGGAAATGTAAGAGAATTAGAAAATGCAGTAGAATATGCTTTGGTGAGAACTTTTGGTTCTGTAATCGAATTATCGGCATTACCTGATAAAATAAAAGGATATCAAAATCAATCATTTGAATCGAAATTTGAGTTAGGAGATGGTTTTAATATCATAAATTACATTAATGGTATACGTTGGAAGATAATAAGAAAAGCATATGAAACAGAAGTGGTAAAAGGCCAAAATGGATTGATAGAGAGAATCGCTTTATGTATCGGGTTACATAATCCAAGTGATATCCATAGAACAATATTGCCTCAAATTAAAAAATTCTGCCCAGAACTTGCTCAAGAAGTAGAAGCCCTATTGCCGTCAAAAAGAAGAGAATAAAGCAAATTAATCGATTAGAAAAAAAATTTGATCTTTCTTACGTTCGAGGTCGAAAGACGTTGTAACTTCCAGGGCGCGTGAGATAACTTCCCAGGAGGGGGACAGAACGGGAGAGTTAAAAAGACGGAGAAAGGTAGGACATGCGCCCTGATTTTTCCTCTACTAAGTAACTATACAAAAAAATTGCTTGTGGGGGCACTTTAAAATCTGGTTCCCTTGCCTTTTTTTATAATGAACGTCTCTAAATGATGGTTATCCCTACATCTGAAGGAGTTGGAATATTATTGATATCAGGATGTCTGAAAATATGAAAGATAAAAACATCTATGGTTTCATGGTATCGGAAAAGCCGCTGGAAGAATACTTCGATTATGTGCGAAGTCATGGTATTCGTCACCTGGAATTGGATTTGCGAAGGAAACATGCGCGGATAAAAACGTTTACGCCGGGGCGGGTTGACCGGGTGCGGGAGTATGCCGCCGCGCAAGGCGTTTCCCTTAGTTTACATCCTCCCTACAACATCAATCCCTGTTCGGCGATCCTGCCGGTGCGGCTTTACTATAAATCATATTTGCGAAAGTGCATCCGCCTGGCCCACCGGTTAGGGGCCACCCACATCACGCTGCACCTGGGAAATTTTCACAGGGAAAACAATTGGGCTGATCCGAGGCCGTTAGCCCTGGATAGGTTATGCACGGTATTGGGGCAGATCCTGCCGGAATGTGAAATCCACGGGGTTGTTTTGGCGTTGGAAAACGTGGTCCCGACCCGGCATGAGGCCGGGTTTTCGTTTTTAGGCGATAATATCGAAGATTTCCACTTCATTTTTTCCCGTTTTGAGTCCCGGTATTTGAAGCTTTGCCTGGATACAGGCCATGCCAATACCAACGAAGGGCCATTGGAATATGTGGAGAAGCTGGGAGATAAAATCGCCTGCG
>Ga0315276_10001637_pt1 | contig 20115 bp, 11 predicted proteins | sample YL17G05_0_MG_FD_204542 | JGI IMG/M metagenome (GOLD analysis project Ga0315276, IMG submission 204542) | Sediment microbial communities from Yellowstone Lake, YNP, Wyoming, USA - YL17G05_0 | ecosystem: Environmental > Aquatic > Freshwater > Lake > Sediment | place: USA: Wyoming | collected... | reverse complement strand
GTGAATGCTAAGAGGATGAGCAAACTTTTATCTGATGCAGGCTTGTCTTGCGTAGCGCTTGCTGCCCATATGGACTTAACAACGGAAAGTTCGATCAGTGAGTTTAAAAAAAGGATGAATTATGCGAAAAGGATTGGAGCAAGGATTGTCCATACAAAGGTAGGACCGGTATCAAGAAAGAAAAAATTTATGAAAAATATCGAAGAATTAGCTCGTATGGCGGAGCAGATGGACATCATTATCGGGCTAGAAAATCCTGCAGAAGGGGAATACGAGATCATTGATTCTGGAAAGGCAGGTGCCTTGATTATCAAAGAAATTGGATCTCGTTTCGTGAAGCTAAATTACGATTTCGGGAATACGTTCGCATATTCACACGGACAAGTGAAACCGGAAGACGACTACAGGAAAGCCCTTCCTTATGTAGTTCATTTACATCTTAAGGATGTGAAAAAAAATGAATCTGGCTGGTATTTCTCACAAATTGGAAAAGGTGTTATTAATTACGATGCGATCATTGAAAACCTCATAAAAGAAAAAAAGTTACTTCCGATGAGTATAGAACTTCCTTTTATCTTCTACATATCTCATGACTTTATTGTGCGAAGATCTGAAAAACCTATGGAACTTTCTCAAATCACAAAAACACTTCAAAATTCTCTTAATTATGTTAGAGAGACAATTCAAAAACACAGTGAAAAGTTGTAAGGGATCGAAAAATACCAGAGATTAGTAATTATGGGTGCCATCAATCTCCAACACAATAATTCGAGGAGAGGAAAAGGTTATGAAGAAGTTTATCAACGATCCGTTTGACGTCGTGGATGAGATGTTGGAAGGGTTTCTCGATGTTCATAAGCATCATGTGAGGAAACTCGAAGCGGCAAGAGCCGTTGTGCGAGCGGATGCCCCGGTAAAGGGTAAAGTCGGAGTTGTCACCGGAGGCGGTTCCGGACACAAACCCGCCTTCATCGGGTTTATTGGGAAAGGAATGCTCGACGCAGTGGCTGTGGGAGAAATTTTTACCTCTCCTCCCCCCTTGGCCATTTTTGAGGCAGCCAAGGCCACGAATGGCGGGCGGGGGGTATTGTTTCTTCTCGGAAACTACTCCGGGGATGTCATGAATTTCGGTCTTGCCGCTGACATGTGTCGGGATGAGGGAATCCCCATTGAGCAGGTGATTGCGACAGATGATGTGGGCTCCGGGCCGAAGGAGAAGGCCTCCAATCGAAGAGGGGTCGTAGGCGAATTTTTCGCGTGGAAATTTGCCGGGGCCAAGGCAGAGGCTGGCGGCAGCCTTGAGGAATGCAAAGCCGTGGCGGAAAAAGTCAACCGATACACAAGGACGTTGGGGGTAGCCATCACGCCTTGCACGGTCCCTGCTAAAGGAACCCCCACCTTTACCCTTGCCGACGACGAGATGGAATATGCTGTCGGACATCATGGAGAGCCAGGAACTGCAAAAATCAAGATGCGGTCGGCGAACGAGATCACCGAGAAGATGCTGGATGATGTCCTCAAAGATCTTCCCTTTAAATCCGGAGATGAGGTAGCCGTTCTCATCAATGGTTTGGGTGGGACCCCTGCTCTTGAACTCTACATCTGTTATCGACGAGTGAAGCAACTTCTGGATCAGGAGAAGATCAAGATCTACAAGCCCTTCGTGGGCGAGTTTTTCACGGCACTTGAGATGGCCGGATTTTCAGTGACCTTGATGAAACTGGACGAAGAGATGAAGAAACTTTTGGATGCCCCGGCGGATACACCCTATTACAGACTTTAGGCAAAGGACAACTTATCCTGACAGTTGCAAAACGGACACGGGCAAACCGCCCTTCAAGGCTTCGGAAGGCGGTTGTTTTGAGAATTTAAGGGTATCGGAGGACATCACTCCAAGTGAATTCCAGCAGGGGAAGGGGACGAGAATGCCGATTCGGCCAAAGGTTCGCCTCGAAGCCTCTCCGAACGGCTTGCCCATATCCGTATCGTCAAAAGTTTATCAACGTTAAGGTTATGACTCCCGCCTGAAAGGAGGAAATCTGTGCGTTCGACGCTTTCGTCTCCCGATTTCGTCAAAATCATCGACGCCATGTGCGACACGTTAGAGCAAGAGAAGGGCTATCTTTCGGAATTGGACGGTGCTATCGGCGATGGGGATCACGGTGTCAACATGGCCAAATGTTTTCGTGAGGTGAAGAAAAAACTTCCGGAAAACATAGATAAGGATACAGGGACGATTTTAAAAAATGTGGGGATGGTTATTCTCAACTCTGTGGGCGGGGCCATGGGTGCCCTTTACGGAACCTTCTTTCTCAAAGCCTCAAAAGAGGTGATGGGAAAAATGGAAGTCAACCTCGAAGACCTGATTAAGATGTTCGAGGCAGGGGAAAAAGGTATTCAAGAGATGGGCAAGGCCCAATTGGGAGACAAGACCTTGCTCGATACCATCGACCCCGCTGTCAAAGCTTTGAAAGAGGCTCAAGCCAAAGGAAGATCGTTGATCGACGCCTTAGCCGATTTTTCTGAAGCAGCGAAAAAGGGCGCGGAGTCTACTCGAGAGATGATCTCTAAAATAGGAAGGTCCAGCCGGTTAGGAGAAAGGACGATTGGCCATCAAGATGCCGGTGCCACCTCGTGTTACTTCGTCCTTAATGCTTTCTATCAGGCAATTACTGAGGAGTCCATAATTGAAAAGACGTAACACTTTAGCTCTTTGAAACGAAGCTCTTTAATGGTCCATTTCTCCTGTCATTCCCGTGAAAACGGGAATCCAGGACCAAGAAAATGAAAACTGGATTCCTGCTTCCGCAGGAATGACAACTTTTTTAAACACATTTCTTCTATTTTCAAAGCGCTAAATTGATACGAAAAGAAATATTGTTGTGAAAATCTCCCCTAACCCCTCTTTGCCAAAGAGGGGAAATTCCTCCCTTTAGTAAAGGGAGGTAAGGAGGGATTTGGTCTCCAGTGTCTATACAATTAGGGCCTTATTAGTAAGTAGAGTCAAGGAGAGTAAAATGTCGATTGCCATTGGATGTGATCATAATGGATTCAGATTAAAAGAGCTGATTAAGGAACATTTGAAAGCATTGGGTAGGGATGCCGAAGATTACGGTGTTTATTCCGAAGACCCTGTCGACTATCCGGATATTGCATTAAGATTAGCAGAAGCCATCTCCCAGGGAAAACATGAAAGGGGAATCCTCATCTGCGGCACGGGAATTGGAATGGCAATTGCTGCGAACAAAGTACCAGGAGTCTATGCGGCGACCTGTCATGACGCCTTTTCAACGGAGCGGGCGAGAAAGAGCAACAATGCTCAGATCATGACCATGGGTGCACAAGTCATCGGCCCTGAATTGGCAAAATCTCTTGTGGCAATGTGGTTAAAATCGGAATTTCAGGGTGGGAGGTCGCAGCCCAAAGTGGATAAGATCAAGAAGATCGAAGAGAAATATATGAAGAGGTAGGTTGAAACTGTCCTCTAATCTTCAGCGATCTTTGTCTTCCCCACTATTTTCGGATTGGTGAACCCATCCAGTAAATCCCTTGCCTTGCTTGAATAGTCATCGATGACAGCCCCTTCCTTCCTAGCCTGAAGCCAATGGATGGTTTGAGGCTCGATGAAATACTGATGAAAAAATTGACAGACCGTAAAAAAGTTTTTAGATTAGATATAATCTTGTTCAAAGAGGAGGTTCATTAAGATGAAGTATCGTTTTCTTGGATCCTCTGGCTTGCTCATTTCACGTCTCACTCTTGGAACAATGACCTTTGGTGCCGCTGATTGGGGTTGCGACGAAAAAGATTCACACGCGATCATCAGGAAGTATCTCGATACCGGTGGTAACTCCATCGATTCTGCTGATGTCTACGCCGGGGGTAAGGCAGAGGAGATTATCGGAAGCTTTCTTCCGCAGATTAAAAGGGATGATGTCATTATTGCCTCAAAATGCTATTTTCCTATGGGAAACTTACCCAATCATTATGGGGTTTCGAGAAAACACATTATTGCCTCCTGCGAAGCGAGTCTGAAGAAAATGAAAACCGATTATATAGATCTCTATTATATTCATGGCCCCGATCCTATTGCACCTTATGAGGAAAGCATGCGCGCATTAGACGATCTCGTCAGACAGGGAAAAGTGCGTTATCTGGGATGTAGCAATATCTTTGGGTGGCAAATAGCTAAGGCTGTGGGTATATCGGCACGGATGAACTTAGAAATCCTTGTTGCAGGTCAATATCTTTATAATCTGATTCACCGTGAACCGGAAAGAGAAATCATACCGGCAGCAGTAGATCATGGATTAGGAATGGTCTGCTTTAGCCCTCTTGGAGGAGGCTTGCTCACAGGGAAGTATAAGGGCATGACCGAACCGGTTAAAGGGTCCCGACTCTCATTCCGTACCCAAGTGGATGGCCCTCGGTTCTGGCATCCGAAGGGGTTTGAAACGGTTAAGATTTTGGAACAGGTTTCCTCGAAGTCAGGGGTCCCCATGTGGAAGCTTGCCATCGCTTGGCCATTGAGACGTAAATTCATTACTTCGGTTATCATCGGAGTTAAGAACCAAGAACAGCTTGAATCAAACTTGGAATTAGGTGAATGGGATATGCCGGAAGATGTCTGGAATGCTTTGGAAGAGAAGACCAAGCCGGAGGAGGAGTATCTTAGCTGGTTCAATAAAAAGAATTACGAGAGGTTTTTTTCAGCAGCAGAGTTTCATGATGGAAGGTCTGAGCTTCCTTAAATCTCAGAAGCTGTGAAAAAATTAGGGGCAGCGGACCAGCCAGAGGGATATCTCCAAAACTGTAGAATGCGGACTTTGAAAATGTATGGGTCATGAGTCAGTTTAACTTATCAATCTTACATGGTTTTCAATCCCTATCATTAAGCCTGAAAGAGGTAGCCGCTCTACAGTTTTTCCGACATCCCCCTGTCCGCTCTGTGAGTCTTGGGATTTTTTCACACCTTCTCAGAGTTATGTTTTATAAAAAATTTCCGGATTAAATTCCAATATAAAGCTGTATAAGTTAAGGATTTATTTTTTGAGGAGGATATCACCGTAGTAGGCAGTGGCTGATTCACCCGTATTATATGTATCGGTCATAATGGCTACACCTGAGATGTCTCCTCTGATTAAGTTTTACTTGGAGGAGATCAGAGAAGCCCGAAAACGTGAGGCTGAGTAAAAGGCCACTTCTTGGAAGGGGATAAACTTTTTTTATGAGGTTAACGGTATGACCCGCTTAGAGGTGGTGGGGCTTCTTCCAGGATAAATCGCTCCGATTCGTTCACACCCCTGCAAATTGAGAATCCTGGCTATCTCCTTGATGGAACCGGAGAAAGATTCAACATGGATGCGGAACCTTGTCAGTGAAGGGATCATCAATGGTTTCATCTACCATGGGCGGTCTCCGGAGCCATCTTGACAGTTTTGAGAAATCGATTGAAAAAATGAAAGATCCTTGATAGTCTTATAGAAAAAATTGGGGGTGAAAGGGCGATGATAAGATTTTTATTGGGAGTGACCGTTGGCATCCTCATTTTCTTTTTCTTCCTCTATTTCGGTGGTGGGAAGACCGTGAAGAGGATCGGAGAGGGTTTAACAGATACCGGTAAAAAGATGGAGGTCTTGGAAGAGACAATTAGAAAAGAAAAAGAAGATGTTGGGAAGGGAATACAGAAAAAATTCTTCAAAGAGGAAAAGGAGATCCAGAAAAAAAGTCAGTAATTGATCGAAAAATCCTCAAATTCCCCAGTATAATTCTCCCAAGTGGCATAGACCTTTGTCACCCTCGCCTCAGGTGGGCCTCGATGGCACCATTGGATGATCTTCTCAACCTTGTCCTTATCTCCTTCAAAGACCGCCTCAACATGACCGTCCCTCCGGTTTTTGACCCAGCCATTGACTCCCAGTCTAAGAGCCGTCTCGTGAGTATGGTGGCGAAAGAAGACCCCCTGGACCCTTCCTTCAACGGTCACGTGTGCCCTTGCTTTGTCCATATCGATTTGGAAATTATCGCAGAATCACCATTAAATCAATGATGAAAATGCAGTTTGACTCGCAACCTTAATTACTTATCCGCTATACGTGCAGCTGGCGGCCAATCCTTGCAAGGTCTTGTTGTCTGAGATGATGTCATGCGGAACAAGCAGGTATAACCACGGTTTCCCACCGTGTTTCTGCTCATGGGCTGTAGCGTTCTTGCACCATTCCAGAGCAGCCCTGGCTTTGGCCTGCACTTCTTTGTCAGTCATCTCGGCAGCGCTCTTCGCTTCACAGAGAAACTTGGTCGATTTTGTTTCTGCCACAAAGTCAGGTTCGTAGGATGCATCGCTCGTGTAGTGAATCTGGAGGTTTCCTTTGGCTGGCTTGAACCACTTCATCACTTCCTTGTCGTTCTCAAGGATCACAGCAAATCGGCGCTCTGAATCCGAGTCGAACTTCTGAATCCGGTATAGACATTTTCTGAACCCGCTAAAAAGCATCTTTCGGATGTCATGTTTATCAGACACTGGCGCCCGGAAGTCCCGCTCGCTTTCCCCGGCAGGGGCGGAATAGTTATTGGGACGAAGTGTCGTAAACCCTTTACTTATGTGTGCCTCATAAGAGGCCGCTTTTTCCTCGTAATGCTCTTGCATCTGCGCGTGGATCAGGTTCACCAATGACTGCTGATGGTATTGCAGGACATTGACCACCTCGTCTTCGCTGTTGAGGTAGGACCGAAGGTGGGCGACAGCCTGCCCGGCCAGTTTATAGAGTAATTCGGCATGATCGTCGTAGCAGATATCGTTGAAGTCGATGAGACCTCGGATAAGGTAATCTTCGGGCCGTTCTTCCGGTAAAATGCCGGTGCCGCTCATCAACCGGTGTTGCTCCCGCCGGTGGAGTTCCTGGATAAGAATCTCATTATCCACTGGCAAGAGACGTATGGAGGATAGATTGAGACCGAATTCCCGGTACCCGCGAGTTACATCGCCGACGGGCTGAACGATGATGCGTGGGATATCAATGGAAAGCTCATTACGAAGGGTAATGGTTGAGGCGACCACCTTAGCCACGTCCACTTTTTCACCGATCCCTTCGAGTTCCTCCTGGGCAGGAGTGATGATTTCTTTGACCTTTTCGGCAATTTGCTGTTGGATTTCGGGCTTGGTCAGGTCAGCGGAACGAGGCAACCGCTCGAACTCCCGCCGGATGACTTCCAGTGTAGCCTTTGCAGCTTCCTGCTCCTTCGGGTTCTCAAAGAGCAATCTCTGCTCTCTTGGACCTTCGGACCTCTCGTAGGCATCTAAGCCCTCCGAAACTCGGCTCATGATTTCAGGCTCAGCAACATAAACCTTATTTCGCTCGTCGGTGATGTGGATCACCTTCAAACCGCCCCGAATGATGGAATCCGGGCTGTTTGCATAGTCAACGATCTCCTGAAACTTGTCATGCGAGACGATGGTCAGCCGGTCTACCGAGCCCACCTCCGTCCTCTTTCCGTAGGGAAGGCGAAGTCCCCGTCCAATGGATTGCTCCACAAGCGTCTTCGAGTTTGCGGCCCTGAGAGGGACGATGGTATAGAGGTTGGTAACGTCCCATCCTTCTTTCAGCATGTTTACGTGGATGACGATTTCGGTGGGGTTTTCCGGCTTCTCCACGTTGATGAGCTGCTCGATGGTTTCATCCCTCTCCTCCCCGCTCTGCTTGGAATGGACTTGAATTACCTTACCCTTGTAACGGCCCTCAAAGAATGTTTCGTCTTCGATCATCTTCATAAGGGAATTGGCGTGTTCCGTGTCTCGCGCAATTACCAATAGGAAGGGCTTCACAATGGGTTTGCCATTCTCCCGGGCGTAAATCTCCAGCTCAACTTTGGTGTTCTCGTGGATGCGTACCCCATCCTCCAATTTCAATCTTTCCAATCCGGCATCATCGTAGTTGCGGACATCAAAGTTTTCACGGGTGGCAACAGCTGGTTCCTTGACGAATCCGTCTGACATTGCATTCGAGAGCGGATAGCTATAGATGACGTTCCTGAACGCCTCCGGGCTTCCGCCTTTCTCAATCTGAGGCGTTGCCGTAAGCTCAAGGCCTAAGATCGGCTTAAGCTCACTGATGGCCCTCATGCCCGCTGATGCCCGGTAACGGTGCGACTCATCCATCAGGAGCACCAGATCATTTAGATTGGATAGATATTCAAAATAGCTCTGGCCAATGTATTCCTGAAGTCTTCGGAAACGGGGGATGGTGCTCTTGATGGCTCCTTTCGGTGTCTCCGTACTGGTGATCTTGGAGATATTAAAGATGTTGATATGAATTGGGGTTTCCCATTCTATACCTGGCAGGTAATCCTTTTGTCGGATACCGCGACCGGTCTCGTAGTTGTCTCCGGTGATAATCTCCGGTGGTGTAACAGCGAACTCCGCGACGCCCTGGAAGACATATTTAGGCGTATTGGGAGTGAAATCCGTGGTGAGCTTGTTATAAATAGTGAGATTTGGCGCGAGAACAAAGAAATGCCGGATATTCCTGGTCTTGAAGAGGAATGCGATAAATGCCCCCATGAGACGGGTTTTGCCCACACCGGTTGCCAGTGCGAAGCAAAGTGATGGAAAATCGCGCTCAAAGTCCGAGACCGAAGGGAATTCCGACTGAATTACCTGGAGTGCCTGCACGAGGTCGGCATTTTTCTCAAGTGGGATAATATCGCAAACCCTGGCGAGAATCTCCAGTGATTCGCGTTGCGGTGGGCGAAGACTCAGGCGATTTGAAATTGTGTTGACGATGTTATCCATAGTGGTCAGTCCTCAGCGGTCAGCTTCAGTAATGCTTTATAAAATCTCTCCTCACCTCCCTTTTTCTACGGGAAGAACAGTAATACCCCTCTTTGGAAAAGAGGGGCGAGGGGAGATTTTGTGATCCATGTCAATTCAATTCTGAGACCCTTCATTACCTATTTTACAGACTTTTTGTCGGCGGCAACTGTCAAGTATTCCTTGACAACTGAATCTATTCTCTTCACGTTTTTTCGGAAGATGATCAGTCATTTCTCTTACCGCCTTTCCCTCCGGCTAGGTCAAAAAGAGTAGCCTGCTTTGGATTATGTCCGTTCTTAACTCTGGCGTTCGGAGGGGATTCAGCTTGGTCTTCAGCCGGTTCCACCTGTTTGACCTGAAGGTTTTCAATCTCGAGACTGTAATCATCTTTTCCCCATTCACAACGGCTCATTACTGCCTTAGGAATTTTTTTGACCGTGAGATTAGAGAAATCATCAAGGTTCTTTACACGGAACGCGCCACACATGACAAGTAAGCTCCGGCCCTCACCTACCTCGTCCGAGAGCCGCTGGAACTGCTCACGGGTGAGCGTCTGCGTGGTCACATAGATGAAATCATTTTCAGTGGAATGGCCGTGCTGCCAGTAGACCTCATCACTTGGGGCGTAGATGAAGCCCTCCAGTTTGCAGATGGCTTCGGCAAGCATGGCGGCATTATACTTCTTGTTGATGATCCAATTGCCAAACTGGTCCTTTTCGAGAAGCGAGGGACCAAGCCGGTAGTAGCGGAACCCCCCGCCCCCTTTCCAGCCCACGGCTTCCGTGATACCTCCCTTGTCCATGCCATCAATAACCTTCTTCATACGCGGGATAATGTGCGTGTGGCAGTGTTCGCCCAATTCAACCATGATCCACCGCCGCCCCATCTTGTGCGACACCGCGCCGGTAGTACCTGAACCGCCGAAGGAGTCGAGAACCCAGTCCCCAGGGTTCGTGCAACATGCGATCAAGTACCAAATTACCCCTTCAGGTTTGGGAAATGCGAACTTGTTTTGTAAGCCGAAGATATCCATGCTTTCATATGTACCATGCTGTGTGTAATAGCCATCAATGATCGAATATGGCTTGGCCATGCGTTCTTTACCATCAGGATCACGAAGGTACTGTTTATACGACACTGTATATTTCCCATTTTTTTTTGTGATGACAAGCTCATCATTCTTCACTGCTTCCTTCACTCTATCCTCTGACCATTGCCACTGCTTCTCGGGCCATATTTCTGTTCCATCTGTGGATATAATGGGATACCTTAGATTTGGGCGCTCATCCATGCTTGTTGTTGCAAGAGGCTGAAGGCGATAGGGTCCTCTTTGCTCAAAGTGCTGATCTTTATACTTGTAATACTTGATTGCCTTCTGATCTGGTGGAAGGAAAAAATTGCCTGTAAGGGCTAAGTCTTTAGCATAGCAGAGTACATATTCATGAAGATTCACGACATACCGGGACTTTGCTCCACCCCCATAACTCTTTTTCCAGACAAATGTTTCAATTCGATTGTCACGACCAAATATCTCATCAAGTAAAATGCCAAGATAAAACAATTCGTTGGAATCAATTGAGCAAAAGAAGATGCCCTCAGGACATAAAAGACGATAAAGAAGCTCCATTCTATCTCTAATCATTGACAGCCAAATCGAATGTTCTACCCCGTCTTCGTAATGAGTTAATGCAGCGCCCGTATTGTACGGTGGGTCAATGTAAATACACTTGATCTTCCCCGTGAATTCTTGCTCCAGTGCCTTTAGGGCGAGGAGGTTGTCCCCGAAGATAAGGCGGTTGTCGAAGATATCGTGGTCTGTGACGCGATGCGGAGCGTGGTAGGACTTTTCGGAATCTTCAAGAAGGATGCGCGGCTCCAGTCGTGGCCGGTTCTCCTTCCCAATCCACGTGAGTTCAAGTTTGGTCGCCTTGGTCATGTGTGGTCCTCAAAACTTCGCTAACTTTCATTCAAGTTCAACAATTGCCGTAGGCATAGTCACAGTTGCCTCGACCACCAAATGTGAAGTATTGGAATATGCCCTTGCGAAGAGAGTTTAAGCATCGATCCCACAGCACTAATGGCATGAATGGGTAGTCACTCCCGAGTCAGGCTACGAACTGCACCCATCTTTAGTTCCCTTTTAGGTTAATTGAAGGAAGCGCTTCTTTTAGCCAACTGCTTGCCCGGGCATCCTTTTCGTACTGTCGGCCTACCCGGTCCATGACTTTTCTGAAGAATTCGGGTTGCCTTACCAAGGTAGCTAATTCTGCTGTCTCCAGTTCGCTTTGATCCATCACGGCCTGGACGTATAAATCTCTGGCATACTCGGCATATTTGCGAAGGCGAGATGATGTCGCTTTGCTGAGGACGGCCGATTCCGAACAAATGTTTAGGTAGGTTGCACCGTTACGCAACGACAGGATTCTGGACATTGCCGCGAGCGCAAAGAGAGTTCCACCTTTTTTCAAAATGCGCAGTTCAGGATCAGTCTTTGATCGCATAGCTTCTTGAACTACTTCTCTCACAATATCACCGCATATCCATTGAAACAAAACCTCTTCAACTCTGACATCTGGCGGGAATACATCATCGTGGTATTTAGAGAAGATAAAAGCCTTATGCTTGTATGCCAAGACAGCGTCATCTCGAAAAGCTGCGGCATACTGTCCCATGATGTCAACTCTTATCTGCCTGAGCTTACCCCCCTCTCGAAACTTGTTGAGATCAGTTTTTGGACGAGCACCTCGTCGCGTCAAATAAATAAATGGTTTGGATAGCTTTTCAAACCCTGCCTGTAATCTACGTTGAGTTCGATCTTGTGACGCGATGTCCCATGTGCGTATCGGATTTTGGGAATTAGTATACCTAATGATATCATCTACAATTCCTGCTGGAGCGGCGATAAATCTTACAAGAACCGATACCTCGATTACATTCGCTTTTGGGCCTTGGGCAAGGGACACAGCTGTCTGACACCCGTTGACAATACTAAAGTTGACGAGTTTGACTTTTGAATCATCAAGCGAGAAATCATCGCAGATAACTGTAATGCCGTTGTTGAATGCCCAAAAACTACCACATTCTGCTCTTTTACTCAATGTCTCTGCAATTCCAGCGTTAACTGATCCTTTTCTCACCCCCAAGAATAATCTTACGTTTCTGTCGAAAAGGCGCTCCTCATATTTCTTGTAAAGTCGGACAATTTCGCCGCCTTGAACTGTGGCCACCATAGCTTTTCCAAATGCCCCTTCAAAAGGAAGTGTCGCGCCGACAACTACAGCAATCTCATCCGAGTCAATACGGCGAGATGTCCCTTCCAGTTCTTCCCAGGTAGCCCGCAAGAGTTCAATATGGTAGTGTCTAAATGTTCGCCTTTTTTCGATGTTATCCTTGTTCTGGTTATATACTCCGATATGCTTATCGATATTTAAACATTTCGGCCCTGTATAAACGAACCATAGTTCCACACCATAGCCTTGACTTACAGCCTCGATATAATCATCAGCAGCCTGAGCGAGATCAACTTTGCCGTCACGTCGCAATGCTTCAGGATTGGCAAGCCAGTTAAGGCTACTCTCAAGCTTCGAGATTTGTGAAATTTTAGGTTGTGTTGTAAGCTTGGCTGAATATTTGCCTTGAGCGATGACAACCCGTCCCTCGTCATCATCTACCCAAAAAAGATCAATACCTTTATCATTAGCCCCTTCTACAGATATTGCCTCACGTGCGTCGTCTTCGGACAATTCAAGGATGCGGACTGCAAACCAGAAAAGGAAAGCTTTATCGGGGGAGAGCCGCTCGCGTTGACTAATTTGTCTGATTTCTGCTTGCAGATAGTTATTGAATGCTGTTGCCATGGTTAGTCTCCTTTTTCTCCTCATTTAGTTCTACAGCACGGGGTGGTCCGGGATGCTTCTATTTGCTTCTGTCCTGCCAGCTTGATTCCCTGTTCGATAATCATCTATTCCCCTTTCCCCCTGCTTGATACTTCCGGACCCGTTCCCTGGTCTCATGGATGGCCATTCGAATATCGCACCATTAACTTCCACTATTTTCTCCGTCTTTTCTGCTCAATTCAGCTTCGATCTCTTCTGGACTGGGCAATAATCCCTTGAGCTTTTTCGGACCTTTCTGCGTGCCGCACAGGCAGAAGGGATTCTGTCAACCTGGTGACATAACCGGATATGCCGACCGGCTTATTGTTCAGAAGGTAGAGAAAACGTCCCCGGGGAATTTGGGCAATAAGCTGTTGCACAAATTCCCGGCAGCCGATTTTGCCACAGGCTGTGGCACTTTTCCCTCCCCTGCCATCATGGCAACTGACCGCCCTTTTTCGAAGGTGATCCCATTTTTGCAACGGCCTGTTGCAAAATTGTCCCTTCTCGACCGATTAAAAAATGTTTGACATTTGAAAAGCGTTTGTGCATCATATAATTAATCCAATCATTCGGAGGTGGATGGCGTAGCCATCGAGGCCCGAAAGGGCCTTTTTTATTACCCCCTCAGATGAATTTCTTTCCCAAACAACGTACTCCTTGTTGATCGTATTTAGCTCGAAGGATCAATTGCTTGCAAATTGCTTCTAAATTGCTTCCAAATTGCTGAATTTCAGCAAAGCCCCAATTAAAATAGAATTAACAAATGGTTAATAAAACAAATGGTTATACAGCTCTTCCGGGTCCAGTAACTCAAGGGTCTATTGCTTCTTAGTTAAATGGTTGCAATCCGAACTCTGCGGTCCCGGGTACCAACGGGCACCCAATGTTTTCCCGTGAACATGAATTTTGGCTTCTTTTACCAATTCCCTCAAAAGAAATTGAATCTGGTTTCGGGAATGGCTGGGCAGCACCTCACGAAATTCCTCCATCCTGGAGCCATGTTCTTGATTGTCATGGATGTGTTTCACAAGCAGGCTCTTATTGGTTTCCCGATCTAATCCCTTTTTTCTTGTATAGGTGCCTCTTTTGCCGATAAATTCATAAAACTGGCGAGATAAGACATAACGTGTACCTCGTCCTCGGCTGATCTGCTCGATCACTCCGCTATCAACAAGCTGCATCAAATTTTCCCTGAAGCATTCAGACACGGGTTCATCCCGAAAGACGTTATCAATGACCAGAAGGTCTTGCGTCGTGAATGACTCAAGCCGTTCCTTACCGAGTTTTTCAAGAAAACGGAGAAATTCCGGATGTTGCACATCGCCGTGGAGTGTTAACCAGACATGGTATGCATCCGTATGAGTGAAATCGGGTTTGGGTTTGCTTTCTCGTATGCAGACCTCATAAATGCGATTCATACCTTGGCCGGAACGTTCCACAAGACCACATCGGGCCAGAGTTTCAGCGATCCGGCGGTTGCGTGGTGCCTGTTCCCAGAGAATATTCTCTGGCGTGATCCCGGTTGGGAATCCGCCTGGGCTTACAATTTCCAGACGTCTTGGAAACTGGCGGATGAAAACAGATCCTCCCATTCGGTAGTCACGATGACTGATTGCATTCAGTATGGCTTCGCGGACTGCTGATTCATTGAAGGTTGGGATATCCCATATGAACAAACCATCTTGAAAGTGTTGTTTGTCATTCCTGAGATTGATGAGCTTCCATAATTCGTCATAGAAGGAGAAAAAACCCTGACGGAATTCCTCACGTTGGTGGGCTGGACCAGAAACGTCACTGGAGCGATATTCAAAGATGACCTCAGATTGAGCAAGAAGTCTGCCCAGTGCTTCTCTTTTCCCGAAAAGGATCAGGGCGGCATACGTTACACCCTCGCCTGCAAGTAATTCAGCATCAGATAACAACTGTTTAAAAGTTGAAGCGCGCATTTTTCCATTTTTTGATTTCTTTATCCACCGATTCCGAAACTCTTCAATGGCAAAAGGATCAAGATCGTCCATATTAGCTTTGGGACAGATTTCTGCTGTGTAGTCTGGACCTGACTCATCAAAAATACGCTTCAGCATGTCGGGCAACATGGGTACCAAGTTCCCTCCCGAGCGCATGAAGTAACGTCCTTCATAATGAATCGGTGCGCCAATAGGCCGGGACGGAACCTGAAAAACCAGCACCCTCCCATTTGGATGCATTACTTCCTCAGCATCGATTCGGAGATGTATACGTTCGGTCAAGCCTGCCTTCGTTCGCTCAAGGTTCCCAAAAGCCTGCGTGCCGGTAACGCGACGCGGCATCTTATCAGTAACTCCAAGAATCATCTTGCCACCGCCCTCATTTGCGAGAGCCACGCAATACTTCAAAAGCTCCTCGAAATCGTAGCGCTGTTTCGCCTCTTTGAACTCGACATGCTCGTTCTCTTTGGCCTGCATCCACGATTCAAGTTGTCGAACACGTTCATTCATTCGACGGTGTTCCTCGCATCCAATCTGAGCCGGTTCGCTTCCCCAATCCGGGTTAATAGCGGTGAATCATTCCAATTTCCAGCGAACTCTAAACAGCTCAAAAAGGGACGTACGCTGCTGCAACTTACCCTCAATTTCAGCGATCAAACGTTCGCGCTGACGGTCAATTTCATCCTGGGCATCAAACAAGGCACGGCGCTTGGCATTGCGCTGCTGCTCAAGGGCTTTAATCTGTTTCTGCCCCGCCAACTTCTCTTCCAACGTGAGTGCAGCTGTGGCTGTGCGGCGGGCTTCCTTGATTTGGCGGTCAAGTTCTTTTATTTCCTGCTCAAGGCCGACTTTCAAGTCATCTGCCCAACCGTCAAGTTTTTCAGCCTCAGCTTCAAAAATGGCTGCATTCCGTCGGGATATGGCCAGTTGAATCGTCTCTCTGTGTGCATTGACTTCTGACTCAAGGATTGGATGTTCGGGAGACGCGGATAGGAGATTACCCACCTTGGCCGATAAACTAAAGATGCGACGGATAATACCTTCTTCCAAGGGCTCCTCACCATCCGTCACACCAGAAAAGATAACATAGTCTTCGCCCTGGTCCAAGGACTCAACCGTGAATAGGTGGAGACTCAGAACTCCAGATTTGTCCGTCAGAAACTCAAGAACGCTCACTTTGCCGTCGTGTTCACTCAGGTTAAAAATAATTTCTGAAGGCGGAAGGGACCGAGATTTTGCCTGGACCAGAATCCTCTCGGCCAGAGGATGGTTGAGCCGATAGAGATGGGCTTCTCCTGAACGTCGGGGAAGTTCATAGAGCCCAAGCGGAATGTCTCCAGGAAATGGCAAAGACTTCAGCCTGAAAGTGGAATCACTTGTGAACTCGGCATGGCCATTCAGTTCGTGGCGAGTAACCTGCATGAGCATCCGCTCAAACTGGTTGAGGTAGGCCCGGGAATCTTCGTCCCTTATCCGCAGTTTTTCCCGAACTTCATCGTCGAAGTTCTCAAGCAACTGTTGGCGTGTACGTCTCATCGTATCGTCAATCTGAGCATTTAATTCAAGTTGAAGCTGGTCAAAGGCGGCATTGATTTCCTCTGGTCGTCGGCAGCGATGATAGATATCGGCAATGCGCTTCTCGAAATCCACGCCCGATTCAATTGCCCCAAGCACTTCGTCGCTTACGCCAAAAACACCTTCAAAGAGCTTGAATTTTTCGGAAAGAAGTTGAAAGACGCGTTGATCGGCCTCATTCTTCTGGTTGAGGAAGTTGACCACCACCACGTCATGTTGCTGCCCGTAGCGGTGACAACGGCCAATTCGCTGCTCGATGCGTTGAGGATTCCAGGGTAGGTCGTAATTCACTACCAGGGAGGAGAACTGAAGATTAATGCCCTCGGCACCAGCCTCGGTAGAAATCATGATCTGTCCTTGCTCCCTGAAATAATCCACCAGGGCAGAACGCAAGTCCGCGGTGCGGGAGCCCGTCACCCGGTCGGTTCCTTGATATCGCTTTAGCCAGGCAGCATAAATCTCACGAGACCTCTCGTCATTATTTGAACCATTGAAAAGGACAATGCCATCCTTCCAGGGACTTTCAGCAAGTACACGCAGGAGGTAGTTCTGTGTCCGGCGCGATTCGGTAAAGATAACGGCTTTTTGCGCTGCTCCCAATTCGGCGGCCTTAGCAAAGGCGATATCCAACGCATTCAGCAGGGCCTTCCCCTTGGCATTGTGTTCAATCGAAACGGCCAGTTGCCACAATTCCTCAAGGTCAGCAATCTCTTTTTCGATAGCGTTACGATCCCCTTCCGACAATGCCGTATCTGTCTCATTTTCTGACCACTCTTCAGCCGTTTCATCGAGCGCCTCGTAATCGTTTTCAAGCTGTTCCTCCAATGTTTGCGTCTCTTGTTTTTTAAGGCGAGCCTGGAGGCGACGACTAAGTACATTGAGCGATCCCGCAATGGCAAAAGTTGAGGAGGCCAGCAGTTTGCGCAACACAAGGGTCATGAGGGATCGCTGGCTGGCTGGGAGGGCCTGCAGGTTATCACGGCGCAGGTATTCAGATACGAGGTTGTAAAGCCGGTCTTCGCTTTCTTCCGGGGTAAAGGGCTGGACGATAGACAAGCGTTGGGTGAATTTCACATACGGCAGTACCTGACGTCGCAAGGTCCGGCAGCAGATGGGCTTCAGACGTGCCTTCAGGGCATCAAAAACATTGTGGTCATTCAGATAGGCAAACTGCTCTCTGAAGCTTTTCAAATCCCCAAAGGCATGGGTGTCGATGAAACTCACCAAACCGAATAGCTCAAGCAAGGAATTCTGTAGTGGTGTGGCAGTCAAAAGAAGTTTCGGCGACTCCCTCAACGCCTCTTTAAGTGTGTTGGCAATCACGTTTGACGGCTTGTAGACGTTACGAAGGCGATGGGCCTCGTCAATGACCACCAGATCCCACCGAATCTGTTTGATCTCTAACGCTTTTCTTCGCGCAAACTGATAGGAACAGATAACGATGTCATCCCCTTCAAAGGGATGGGTATCTCCCTTTCGCGCCAGGTCGTTGTAAGATTTCGTTTCGATGATACGACATGGCAGGAAGAACTTCTCCTGCAGTTCCTGGTGCCATTGTTTGCGGAGATTGGACGGGGTGATGATCAGGACCTTGCGCTTTCGTTCGGCCCATTTCTGAGAGAGGACAAGTCCAGCCTCGATTGTTTTGCCCAAACCGACTTCATCGGCGAGCATGGCCCCCCTCGACAGAGGAGACTTGAAGGCAAACAAAGCAGCCTCAATCTGATGGGGATTGAGATCCACCTGGGCATCCACCAAGGCACCAGCCAACTTCTCCACACTGTCTGGGGGACAACGCTTGGTGAGTTCGTGAGCGAAGTATTTGGCGTGGTAGTCGGTTAGTTGCATTTAGCTCATCCAGGTCCGTGGCTTCCTGAACTCCTTCCTGGGCACCTTCTTAAGTAATCGAAAAGGTGATCAAATGGCTTGCAACCTTTCCCTATATTCCTCCCCTTAGAAAAGCGCGAATCACCCCCCGGAAGTTGACCTATTTATACCAAAAATTGAATCTTATAGCAATTTCCAAATGGGAGCAGTAATGGGGAAGGTGCAGCCCCCCTGAGAACGAGGAGACGGATTGGGTCAAAGACCACAGTTTGTGATGCTGAAGAAATTAAACTTGAAAAGGTGGAATGAAATCGATTAGAATTTTGTAATCCCCCCAACCCCCCTTTTTTAAAGGGGGGTTGGGGGGATTAGCTAATGGGGAGAATGGTTGAAGGGGATGAAGACACTCTATCTGGGTATCGATGTTGGTTCTGTGAGTGCCAATACCATCATCATGGATGATCATCAGGAGGTGTTGGAGGAGCATTACACCCGAATGAAGGGTCAGCCTCTCTTAACTGTTCAGAAGATATTGGAAGAGATCCTCCAACGGATTCCGATCGAACAGTTTCACACACTCTCTTTTACAGGGATCGGAGGAAAACTTCTTTCAGAACTCTTGGGCGGAAATTTCGTCAACGAGATTATCGCCCAGGCAAAGGCTGTTCAAAATTTTTATCCACAAGTCAGGACGATCATCGATATCGGGGGAGAGGATTCCAAACTCATCGTCGTTGAGGAAGAAGATGGCCATCTTAAGATCAGCGACTTCTCAATGAACACCCTCTGTGCTGCCGGCACAGGATCCTTTCTGGATCAGCAGGCCAGTCGGCTGGGTCTGACGATTGAGGAGTTTGGAGAGCTCGCCCTGAAATCGACGAACCCTCCTCGAATTGCAGGACGATGCAGTGTCTTCGCCAAAACGGATATGATCCATCTTCAACAGATCGCCACCCCGGATTACGACATTGTCGCTGGCCTCTGTTATGCCCTGGCAAGAAATTTTAAGAGCAACATTGGTAAGGGAAAGATCTTTGTGAAACCCATCTCCTTTCAAGGGGGTGTGGCAGCCAATGTGGGAATGCGAAGGGCCTTCATGGATGTTTTAGAACTCTCCGATGCAGAGCTTATCATCCCAAAACATTTTACTTCCATGGGAGCCGTGGGTGCTATATTGGTCACACAGGAAACAGGAATTAAACTTGTAGGGGCGTTGAGTTTAAAGCCCCTACGTCAATATCTCCAAGAGTATCAGGAAGAGCAGACTTCATTAAAGCCCCTCAACCTCTCCTCCCGTCACCTCATTTCACCCCCACCCCAGCTCTCCCCCTTCAAGGGGGAGAGGAGTAAACTTGATATGTCAGGGGCAGAGAAGATCGAGGCTTATCTCGGATTGGATGTGGGCTCGATCAGCACCAACCTGGTCGTGATCGACCGTGAAAAAAGGGTTCTTTCCAAGCGATACCTGATGACAGCTGGACGGCCCATCGAGGCCGTTCGCATCGGCCTTCAGGAGATTGGTGAGGAAATTGGTGACCGGGTGGAAATCAAAGGGGTTGGAACGACCGGCTCCGGTCGTTACCTGACCGCGGATTTTGTCAGTGCGGATCTGGTGCGGAACGAAATCACCGCCCAGGCTACTGCTGCGGTTCACATCGACCCGAGCGTTGATACGATCTTTGAGATCGGTGGACAGGACTCAAAATATATCAGCCTCGACAATGGTGTGGTGGTTGATTTTGAGATGAACAAGGTTTGCGCCGCAGGGACCGGTTCTTTTCTTGAAGAGCAGGCGGAAAAACTGGATATTTCCATCAAGGAAGAATTTGGCGCCCTTGCCCTCTCCGCCGAAGAGCCGGTGAGGATGGGAGAGCGATGCACAGTGTTCATTGAATCCGACCTGGTTCATCACCAGCAAATGGGTGCACAAAAAGATGATCTCATCGCCGGACTCAGTTATTCCATTGTTCAGAACTATCTTAATCGTGTAGTGGGGGACCGCCGTATCGGGAATCGAATTTTCTTCCAAGGTGGGACGGCTTTCAATAACGGAGTGGTC
>Ga0315276_10001635_pt1 | contig 20118 bp, 16 predicted proteins | sample YL17G05_0_MG_FD_204542 | JGI IMG/M metagenome (GOLD analysis project Ga0315276, IMG submission 204542) | Sediment microbial communities from Yellowstone Lake, YNP, Wyoming, USA - YL17G05_0 | ecosystem: Environmental > Aquatic > Freshwater > Lake > Sediment | place: USA: Wyoming | collected... | reverse complement strand
GTCGGCCCTTGCGCCGGACTCCGGGAAATCGGAAGGGCAGTGCGCGATATTTGTCACAGACGTCGGCACGCTCGACGCCGTGACGTCGCTCTGGGACGAAGTGTTCGGCCCGGTCTCGGTCGTCGTCTCCTGCGCATGTTTATCCGATTTCGAGCGGGTGGCTCGGGGCATGCGCGGCCACCTGACGGCGTCCATCCACGCCACGCCCGAGGACATGTCCGCGTGCGGCGGGCTGGTCACGGTGCTCGAGCGCAAGGTCGGCCGCATCGTGTTCAACGGGTTCCCGACCGGCATCGAAGTCTGTGCAGCGATGCACCACGGCGGGCCGTATCCCGCGACCACCGACGTCCACTTCACGTCGATCGGCTCGGCGTCGATCGACCGCTACGTGCGGCCCGTGTGTTACCAGAACTTCCCGCAGCAGGCGCTGCCCGTGGAACTGCGCGATCGGAACCAACGCCGGATCTGGCGCCTGGTGGACGGCCGACCGACGAAGGACGACTGCTGAGCGAAGAGGCCGGCGAGCTGCTATCGTCACGCCGAACCACGCGCACTACGACCCGGCGATGAAGGCGATGAAGGGCGGCACCGCCGGGTGCTGCGAGCAGCCGCTCTGCCTGACGCTCAAGGAGGCCGCCGACCAGATGGCCGAACCGACGATCCCGTCAGAGCACCCGGAAGCCTTCCACGACGCCGTGCCCGCGCGAAGTGCTCGGCCTCGATTGACACGTACCCATTCGCTTCTACGAAACCCCGCGCCGGTCGATCTGCGGCTGCGGATCATCCACGATCTCCTGTGCGCGGGCGTCGGGTCACCCGCTCGCTGAGAACCGATGCCGTCCGACCGGCCACCACGTCCCGAACCGCAATCAGTCCAACGTCCGAACAATCACCGGGGCCTTAGGATAGGCACAATCTCCCTCGTCCATCCAGCCGATCGGCCGGGGGTCGGAGACGGGACCGAGGCGCCGAGTCCCTCCCTTGGGGCGACTCGAGAAGCGCCAGCCTGCGCTTGACAGGCAGCACGATGGGCTAGCATAGTTCGAGCCACCAACAAACGTTGACGAACGTGGTCGAACCCCACGGGATCGCGTGACATGCGCAAGATCGACCTGACCAACTTCCAGGTGGCGACCAGCGAGACGGCGCGCCACATCAACCGGCGCATCGCGCTGAATATCATCCGACGGTACCAGCCGTTGTCGCGGGCCGATCTGGCGCGGCGCTCCGGGCTCCAGCGCAGCACCGTGTCGGCGATCATCGGCCAGTTGATCGCCGAGGGTTGGGTGACCGAAGGGGCCAGTCCCGTGTCCAGCCGCGGCCGTCGTCCTCGCTCCCTCCACCTGAATGTCGAGCGGGCGGGCATCGTCGCCGTCGACCTTCGGCCAGTGACGACGCGCGTCGGGCTGGCTGGTCTTGATGCCCGCTTCCTCATGCAGACGGAGTGGCCCACGCCGGAGTCGCCGGAGGAGTTCGCGGCGGAAGTAGCCCGGACCCTCGCCACATTTCGGAGCGCGCATCCCGAGATCGTCTACGAAGGGATGGGTGTCAGCCTCCCCGGTCGGGTCGATTCGTCGGGTCGCCTGGTGTTTGCTCCCAATCTCGCGTTCGGCGGGGTGGATCTCAAGAGGATCCTCGAATCCGCGGTTGAACTGCCCGTGGCGCTCGAGAACGCCGCCAGCGCGTGCGCCCTCGCCGAGCTGTGGTTCGGGCGTCAGCCCGACGACGTGAAGCACCTTGTGGCCGTGACCGTCTCAGAGGGCATCGGCGTCGGCATGCTGCTCAACGGGCAGTTGATCCACGGTCGTGATGCGATGGCTGGCGAGTTCGGGCACGTGCCGCTCGAGGAGAATGGCCCCCCGTGCTCCTGCGGGCGACGCGGGTGTTGGGAGCAGTACGCGTCGAACACCGCCGCCGTGCGCTATTATCGAAGCCTGCAGGGCGGCGATTCCGACGCGTCGGAACTTTCGATGCGCGCCTCGGCAGTGAAGTTTACCGACATCCTCCGCCTCGCCGACGACGGCGATGCCCGCGCGATCGACGCACTCGAACGCATGGCGCGCTACCTCGGGATCGGGCTGGTCCCCGTGGTGACAGGTCTGGCGCCCCAGGTGGTGGTCATCATCGGAGAGGTCACGGCCGCGTGGAGCAGGGTCGGACCGATCGTCCTCGACGTGGTCAGGCGGCGGACGCTGGCATCGAACACAACCCAAATCGTGGCGACCGACGCGGCTACCCAGCCCCGCCTCAGGGGCGCCGTCACGCTCGTCGTCCAGCAGCATTTCGGGGCGCCGACCGTCGCCTAACCCGGCCGCCCCGTCGTGCACCCGTCCCGCTACCGATACCGGAGACCGAAGCCGTACTCGAACAGCGGAACGTCCTTCGGTTTCTCAGCATTTGGGCCGACGTTAATCGGGATCTGCGCCAGCGCGCGGGGCCACGTGTGGCTCAGCTTGCCCGTCGGGTTGTACTTTCCGAACAGCACGTCGGCGATGCCGTCGCCCTCCGTGCCCGGCAGCCACGCCGCGACGATCGCGTCGGCATCGGCCAGGATCGGCTCCAGGATCATCGGCCGCCCGGAAACGAGCACAACGATGGTCGGTACGCCCGAAGCCTTGACCTTTCTCACGACGGCCACGTCAGCGGGATCGAGATCGAGTGAGGCGCGGTCGCCCGGGCCCTCGGCGTAGGGCGTTTCGCCAATGACGACGATCGCCGCGCGAGTGCCGGCCGGCACGTCGCCGGTCTTCGAGTAGCTGACGGCCGCGCCGGGCGCGGCGTTCTTCACCGCCTGGAGCACCGTCGTGCCCGGCGTGACCGCGCCGGGCTTCCCCTGCCAGTCGATGGTCCACCCGCCGCACTGCATGCCGATGTCATCGGCGGCGCGGCCGGCGACGAGGATCGCGGACGCCGACGTCTTGATCGGTAGCGCGCCGTTTCGATTCTGGAGCAGGACCAGCGACTCGCGCACGGCCTGCCGGGCGATCGCGCGGTGACCGGCGGAGCCGACCGTCGTAAGCCGCGTAGGATCGCCAAACGGGTGCTCGAACAGTCCCATCTCGAACTTGACCGTGAGGATGCGCCGCACGGCGTCATCGATGCGGCTCATCGGCACGCGGCCTGATGCTGCGAGTGCCTTGAGGTTCGTGAAGAACGCGGGGTAGACGTCCGGCACCATCACCATGTCGATGCCGGCGTTGATGGCCGCCTCGATCTGCGCGGGGTAGCCGCCGGGCAGCTGTTCCAGCGCCTTCCAGTCCGAGACCACAAAGCCCTTGAAGGCGAACTCGCCCTTGAGCACCGTCGTGAGCAGGTACTTCTGGCCGTGGAGTTTCTGCCCGTTCCAGCTGTTGAACGAGGCCATGACCGAGCCCGCGCCGGCCTTGATGGCGGCGATGTACCCGGGGAGGTGAATCCGACGCAGCGTGGCCTCGTCGACCTGCGTGTCTCCCTGGTCCTTGCCGTTCGTCGTGCCGCCGTCACCGACGTAGTGCTTCGCGGTCGCGAGGATGCTGCCCGGCTTCGCGAGGCTGTCCTGCTGGAAGCCGCGCACGGCGGCGGCCCCGAGCTCGGCGACCAGCTCCGGCGACTCGCCGAAACCCTCGTAGGTGCGGCCCCACCGCTCGTCCTGCGGCACGGCCACGCACGGCGCGAAGGTCCACTGCATGCCGGTGGCGAGCACCTCTTCGGCCGTCACGCGCGCGGCCTGCTCGACCAGCTTCGCATCGCGCGTGCAGCCGAGGCCGATGTTGTGCGGGAAGATGACGGCACCGCGCACGTTGTTGTGGCCGTGCACGGCGTCAACGCCGTAGAGGATCGGGATGCCGAGGCGCGTTTTCAGCGCGCGCTCCTGGAATCCGCGCGTGAACGCCGCCCAGCCGGCGGCCGAGACGTCCGGGATCTCCGAGTTGCCGCCGCTCAGGACGGAGCCGATGAAGTACGTCGCGACGTCATCCGGAGACTTCAGATACGTGTGGTCTGGCTGCGTCATCTGCCCGACCTTTTCGTCGATCGTCATGCGGGCGACCAGATCACCGACGCGTTCGGCAACCGGCCGACGCGCATCCTGGTAGGGGAGCCCGCCCGGCGCCCGGCCAGGCTGCGCTGAGGCGGCCAGGCCGATGGCACCCGCGGCGGACACGGCGAGGATGAGGGCCGAATACCGAGTCACCATTGAGTACTCCCTTCAGAAAGGTGGATGATGACGATCATGCCATTCTCGACGCTCAACTGCAGACCGGCCGCTGCGGCGGCTTCCCTGAGGGCGGCGTCCAGCATCGCCGCCGGATCGGGGCCAACGGCCAGCCGTCTGAGCATCCCTTCTCCAGTCCGGTCACCGACCGACAGCACAATCTTCAGTCCCCGGCGCCGGCACTTCACGGACATTCCGTCGTCGAGCTGCACGTTGATCGGCGAGAGGTACGCGTCCACGTAGTGGACACCGACGCCCGATCGGTCGTCGGCGCCGGGCGGCAGCTTCTCGACCGCGTTCACGTTGACCTTGCAGATCGTCGTCTTCATGAGTGGCCGTCCCTCCCGTGGAGATGCGCATCGAGCGCGCGGCTGAACTCCCGAATGTGATCCGGCGTGCTGCCGCAGCACGCGCCGATGATGCGGGCGCCGGCCTGTACGAGCGGTACGACGCCGCGTGCCATGTGGGCCGGCGTCTCGTTGTACACCACCCGCATGTTCACCAGCACGGGCTGGCCGGCATTGGGCTGGGCCATGACGGGGAGGTCGGTGACCATCCGGTAGCGATCGACCGCGTCGCGCGCCCGCGCCATGTCCATCCCGGTCCCGCAGTTGAGGGCGACGATGTCCGCGCCGTGCTCCTGCATGAACGCCGCGGCCTGCTCGGGGTCGACGCCCATCATCGTCCGGAATGTTGAACCGTCGAGCGTCACGTCGTACGCCAGTGACCCGATGACGCAGGGCGCACCGGCCTCCCGCGCCGCGCAAAGGCCGAGCCCGAGTTCCTCGAGCGAGGTCTGCGTCTCGATGATGATGGCGTCGACGCCCGCGGCCACCAGGGCGCGCGCCTGTTCGTCGAACGCCTCACGGACGTCGGACGCGGGGACGTCGCCGTACGGCTCGAGCAGGCCGCCGAACGGGCCGATGTCGCCGACGACGTAGCCGTCCCTGCCCCGGAACGCCTCCCGCGCGATGCCGGCCGCGGCGGCATTGATGGCGACGACCTCGTCGGCGTGGCCGTGGCGGGCGAGCATGATGCGCGAGCCGCCGAAGGTATTCGTCAGCAGGCACTCCGAACCGGCATCGACGTAAAGGCGCTGGATGGCCAGTACCCGCTCGGGCTGCGTCAGGTTCCACGCTTCACCGCACCCGCCTTGTTCGAGGCCCGCCAACATCAGTTGGGTGCCCATCGCGCCGTCGGCCAGCACCGGGGCACGCGTGATTCGCTCCAGCAGTCGACTCGTCATGGGTGTACCGTGCCTCCGCCTGTGCTGCACGTCGACACACTCGATCATCCGGCCACCCGTCCCGTGAACGCGAGCGGCTTGAACTGGCAGCCCTCGACGAAATGGTCGAAGAAGTGCGGGTGTGACTCAAGCCGGCAGTGCTCGACCGTTCTGACGAGGGCCTCGAGTTCCCGGCGCTTCGACTGCGAGAGCAGGGCGATCGAGGCCCCTTCGATAGCGGCGTTGCCCAGTTGCACAATGCGCAGCGGCCCGCGGCGCATGGTGTGGCAGTCGATCCGTCCCGCATCGGCGATGATGCGAGTCTGGCACGACAGGCGGAACCGGCCCGTGAGGTGACGCTCCTGGTCGGTGGGTCCGGACACGCACTCCATGCCCGCGGTGATGTCCACGATGCACTCCTTGCACCGGCCCTGTTTCCGGCAGGACGTCGGCACGCGGAGGCCCACCTGTTCAGCACAGTCAAACAGGGACCGGCCGGGAGCGGCATCGGTGATCCGTCCGTCGATCGACAGCGTCACCGGCACGTCGCTAGGCCCGCGTGGCGAGGCGGAGGAAGAGATCGACGGCGGCCGAGGCGTTCGCGGCATAGCCGTCGGCCCCGATCTCATCGGCGAATGCCTGGGTGATTGGGGCGCCGCCGACGGCCATCTTGATGTGGCCCAGACCGGCCGCTTCGAAGCCGTCGATCACCGTCTTCATGTAGGTCATCGTCGTGGTCAGCAGCGCGCTCATCCCGATGATGGTCGGCTGGCATCGCTTTGCGGCCGCGAGGAACTTCTCGACGCTCTGGTCGACTCCGATGTCGTGCACTTCGAAGCCGGCTCCTTCGGCCATCATGCAGACCAGGTTCTTGCCGACGTCGTGCAGATCCCCGCGGACCGTGCCCATCAGCAGCACGCCGACGCGATCGTGGCCGCCGGCCATCGTGCTCAAGAGGGGCTTGAGGACACTCATACCAGCCTTCATGGCCCGGGCCGCGATCAGGACTTCCGGGACGTACAGGATGTTGTGCTTGAAGTCCTCACCAACCACGGCCATGCCGGCCATGAGCCCCTCGGTCAGCACTTCCTGAGCGGGTCGGCCTTCCGCCAGGGCGTCGCGGGTCATCTGCTCGACGTCCTTGGCCCTGCCTTCGTACACGCACTGGTTCATCCGGGCGTAGTCGACCATCGACGCTCCGCGAGTGGTTAGTGGCGACGCGCGTTGAACTGGTTCAACGCCTCGAGCATCGCCATGATGTTCTGGCGGGGCATCCCAGGGCTCACGCCGCCGCCCACCGAGAGGATGATCCCCTCTCCGCCGGACCCTTCGAGGACGTCGAGCGTGGCGGCCCTTACTTGGTCGGGCGTGCCGCGGACCCCGACCTCGAGCGGGTTGACGTTACCCATGAGGCACATCCGATCGCCGACGCGTCGCTTGACCTCCCGGATGTCCTTCTGCTTGCCCCAGTTCAGGACGTTGAACCCGGCGTCTGGCAGATGGTCGAGGCACGCATCGACCTCGGCGTCATTGTGGTAGATCTTCACCCAATCCGCCGGGAACGCTTCGCAGATCCGCGTCAAGTACGGATGCGCGAACTCCAGATAGTGCTCCTCGTTCACGAAGCCGACGATGTCATCCAGAATGAAGATGCCCTCAACGGTACTGCCCAACGCTTCGCGCTGGGCCTTGAGCCAGTCGATGACGACGCGCGTGCAGAGGTCGATGAGTTTGTGAGCGCCCTTCGGGTCCTCGACCAGATCGATCATGAACTCAGTCGTGCCGCGCACGAACCCGGCTGTACAGAGCGGACCGCGTGCGGTCACCAGCGGCAGGACGTGCCCCAGTTCCAGAATGCGCGATCGGTGCATGCGGATCCGGTGCAGCGTCATCGCAGCGAACCCATCCGCCTCGACCTCGTAGTCGGGGAAGTGATCGGTGTCTTCCAGGCGGCAAAGCGTCTGATACTCGCTGGGCGGGCTATCGCGCCAGAACTTGATCTTCGCGCCGAGCACCGACGGTTCGGCGGCCATCCCGTACTCCACCCACCAGGACGGCACGAGAATGACGTCGGGGAAGTCGTGGATGATCCGCAGGTTGGCCTGGAACCAGACTTCAGGGTCCAGGTAGTAGTCCATGTGCGGGATCCCCAGGTACCCCGGAATCCACGGGCTGTCGACGATGAGCGCCATCGGAATCTTCGACAGTTTCTCGCGGCGCGCGGCCCGCTTGAAGCTATCCCATTGTTCTGGCAGCATCCCGAATCCTCTCACCCAGGCCAGGTCCAAACCCTCGACGTCACAGAAAAGTCCATGTCGCGAACTAATGTGCCGCACAGGCTCGCAAGAGGGCATGGGGCCGGTCGAGGTACAGGCGTGGATGACCCCATAATAGCCACGCCAGACTGGATATGGTATCCCAACTCGCCACGCCGGGCGATTATATGACGGGTGGACAACAACAACCAGACGATCGGTGGCCTTCGGCGGTCGAAATCCCGTACTTCATCCGCTGACGGTCAGCCTCCATTGCCGCCGCCACGGCGGCTCGTGGAACCGGCTGTCACGCTCCGGGGGGCTGCAGCGCCGTTCCCAGCAGCCGGCACGGCACGATGATGCAGCCCAGGATCGCGATCACGGCGGCGGCCATCTGCCCGTAGCCGGCGACCGGGCCGGTCAGCCCCAGGTGCATCCATCCGTAGGGCAGCAGCGCAATCAGGCCGCCCAGTCCGCCCGCCAGGGCGCTGGCCCGCGCGGCGGCTCTGAGGCTCGGGCCGCGGCTGCCCGCGATGGCGGCAGTGGCCGCTCCGGCCAGGCCGAAGCCGAGCGCGAAGCCCCCCACCACGGCGCCGATGATCGGCAGCGTCGATTCGCGTCCGCTCAGGCCCTGCAGGGCGTGGAACGCGGGCGTGACAATGGCGCCCCCCGCAGAAAATGCCGCCGCCGTCTGCAGCGCGACGCCGCGACCCGCGGAGAGCCGACCGCCAGCCATCCATCCCGTCGCGGCGAAGCCCGCGAGCGCGACCACCCAGGTCAGCGCCTCGACGCCCGACCGCACCGGATGCCCGAGCATCGAGGCCGCGCCCAGCATGGCTGGCGGCAGGATCAGGCCGGCGATGGCGAAGCGTGCCGCGCGAGCAAAGTGGACCGGCAGGCTTGCGTCGCGGGTGGCGTGACTGAACAGCTCCGGCATGCCCGGCACTATATCGCAGGCGGCCTGCGGCCCGTGCCAGCTCCGGCACGCTATACCGATGACCCTGGTCGGCCGATATGACCCTCTGATGAGCCGATCCGTACCCGCCTTCGCCCATGCGCTCGGAGCAGGAGCGCTGTGTCTGTTGCTCTGGGGCGCGTCCTGGACGCCCGCGCTGGCGGCCACGGCCGCCGCGTCCGAGGCGCCGCAGGACTACCTGGCCCAGGCCCGTCAGCTGGCCTCGAGCGGGCAGCGGCCCGCCGCGATCAAGATCCTCCAGGATCGGCTGGTCACCCGCCCTGACGACCTCGACGCGCGCACACTGCTCGGCATCATCTACTCGTGGGAAGGGAAGTACGCCGAGGCGCGCACGCAACTGCGCCAGGTGCTCTCGGACAAGGCCGGCTACTACGATGCGATGGTCGCACTGGCGAGCCTCGAGTTGTGGGATGACCACGCCGACCTGGCGCTCGGGCTCGCGGACGGGGTGTTGCGCACGCACCCCAAGGACACCGCCGTCATGCTCGTGCGGGCACGGGCGCTCAGCGCCCTGCATCGCACGCCGGACGCAATCGATGCGCTCGACCGCCTGCTCGCCATCGATCCGAAGGATGCCGCGGCGCGCCAGATGCGCGACCGTCTGGCCGACAGCCGGCGCGCATGGTCGGCGGGCGGGGGCGCCAGCGGCGACTGGTTCAGCGACGGCCGGCAGCCCTGGCAGGAGACCTGGCTCGGCGTCAAACGGCAGACCGGGGTTGGCTCCTTTTCGTTCACCGCCCAGCAGGCCAAGCGCTGGGACGAGCGCGACGAGCAGTACGAAGTTGAGGCCTATCCGAGGATCCGGCCGGGCACATACATGTACCTGGACGGCGGCTGGGCGTCGAAGGCGACGTTGTACCCGGAGTACCGGTTCGGCGCGTACCTGTACCAGTCGCTCGGGCGGGGCTTCGAGGGGTCGTTCGGCTACAGCCGGCTCGGCTTCGGCGACGGCGTCGACATCTACATCGGGTCGCTGTCGAAGTACCTCGGCAGCTGGCTGTTCATGGGGCAGATCTTCGTCACGCCGAACGCGACCGGCACGAACGTGTCGTATCACGGGGCGTTCCGCTATTACTTCCGCGACCGCCAGTACTTCGGCGCGCGTTACCATTACGGTGCCGCCAAGGAGCGGATCTCGACCATCAACGACCTCCTGATCCTGAACGCCCAGGGGGTGTCGGCGGACACGGTCTTCCAGCTCGGCCGCCGGTTCGAGTTCACCCTGCGCGGGGCCTACGAGGACCAGGAGCGGCCGTACGGCGGCAACGTGAAGCAGTACACGGGCACCGCGTCGCTCTACGTGAGGTTCTAACCGGCATGCACGCCTGGCCCGCGCGCGCCGGCGCCGCGGCGGTCGTCCTCGGTGTCTACTACTGGAGCCTCGCCGTGAGTCCGCCGGTGGAGCCCGCGAGCACCGAGGTGATCGCGGCAGCCGTTCCGGGCCGCGCCGTGCCGTCAGGGGCCGGCGTGTCGGTGGACGAGATCCGGCGCCTGACGGAGGAGGCGGACGGGCTGTACCGTGCCGGGCGCTACGACGCGGCGCTCGCGCCCCTCACGGAGCTGGCCAGGCGCACCCCGAACAACCACATCGTCATCGAGCACCTCGCGACAACCTATACCCATCTCGAGCGGTCTCGTGAAGCGGCCGAGGCATGGGAGCAGTACCTGCAGGTCTCGCCGACGCCGAAGGATGCGTGTCCGGCGCTGCCGCGCGCGTACGAGGCGCAGGGGCTTATCGACAAGGCGTTCGACGCCCATGCGCGCTGCTACGCGATCGATCCGACCGATGCCGACCTGCTGTTGTACTTCGCGCTGGCGTGCGAGCGCCGCGGCGAGACGGCGCGTGCCCGCACGCTCTACGAGCAGGGCGTTGCGCTGGCCCCGCAGTACTCGGACCTCCTGACGGGGCTTGCACGGACGTCGCTCAGGGCGGGAGACGTCGCGGCGGCCGAACGGGCGGCGACCGCGGCCGTGAAGGAGGCACCCACCAGCGTGGACGCGTTGCTGGTTGCCGGGCAGGTGGCGCTGCGGCGGGATCGGCCCGCCGAGGCGCGCGCGTTGCTGACCAGGGCGCTGGCCCAGAAAGAGGCCTACGCGGATCTCCATCTGCTGATGGCCATGGTCGCGCGCCGCGACGGGCAGATCGCCGAGGCGAAGCGGGAGGTCGCCAGGGCGCTCGAGCTGGCTCCCGCCAACCGTGAGGCCCAGGCGCTTCGCCGGGCGCTCGAAGAGGCAAAGTGACACGCGTCGTCTTCCTCGCGTGCCGCGGGTTGTTCACGCTGGTCTGCCTGCTGACGTCGGTCTACTGCCTGCTGGCGTTCCTGCCGTTCACGTACCAGAACGTCATTGAGTTCAAGGTCGTCGGGTGGACCGGCGACTTCGCGTTGCTGCATCCGTGGCTCTGGTGGATCGCGCTCATTGGCGCGGCCTGGACGATTGCCGACGACTACCGGGCAGGGACGCGCGCGCTGGTCGTGGGGTTCCTGATCGCGGGCGCGGCGTCGGGTGTCGCCCTCGTGGCATCGCCGCTGCTGGCAGGCATCCGCAACGAGTTCCGCAGTCTCGTGTGGGCGGGCCTCTGGCTCGCGCCACTGTGGTGGATCGCGGCCATCGATCTGTTGGGCGCGGGCCGGCACCTCAGGTGGAACGGCCGCGACCAGCGCGACGGCGCCCGCGTGTTCTGGTCCTGCGCGGCGGCCGGCGTCGCCGTGCCGCTGGTCTACGCGGGCATCCACGCGATGCGGACGGGCGCCGCCGGCGGCACAGGCGGCCCCGATCCATGGTCGCCCGGCGTGGCGGCATGGAGCGTCGGGCTGCATCTGCTGACCTTTCTCGCGCTGTTCGCGCTGGTCTCGCTCGTCCGGGCGCTGAGCGCCGCGTCCCGCCGCCCCGCGCTGTGGGAGTTTGCGCTGCTGGGCGCGGCCGAAGCGATCGTGCTGGCTGCCGTGATCCGGACCGTCGTGTTTCCCGCGGTGTCGTTCCTCGGGACGGAGGGGCTGGTGATGGCGGCGTTCTACGCGGCGTCACTCACCGTCGCGGCGGCCGGCATGGCCGTGCGCATCTGGCCGCCGTCCGAGCCGGTCCGCTCTGGCCTCGACCTGGCGGCCCGCCCGTTCACCGTCGCGCCCGACGGCCCGGTGATGGTGCGCGTGTTCGTGCTCATGGTGTGGGTCGGTCTGGCGTACATGCTGGCCGTCTCGACGGCACGGATGGACTGGAACTACCTGTTGCAGTCGTTGGCCGCGCTCGCGATCTGGCTGCTCGGCCTCGCCTGGATCTACGCCGTGCTGCCGCACACCGGGCCGCAACGCCCCGCAACGGCCCTCGTGATGCTCGCGATTCCGGTCGTGCTGCTGTTGGGGTACCGGGGCCTGGTGGCGAATCCGCCCGCATGGCCCGGCCTCGGGACGGATGCCGCCCAGCGCTCGGCCCGCCTCGAGCGCTACGCCGGGTACGACGTGTCGTTCCGGCTCGTGCAGGGAATCTTCCGGCCCATGGCCGCGGCCGCCGTGCCAGGCGGCGTCGATATGGGCGCGTTCTATGCGTTGCTCCAGCAGCACACCAACATCCCTCGCACCGTGAAGATCGATGTGCCCGACCTGGGCCTGGTGCCGCAGGTGACGCCAGGGGCGGCCCGGTTGCCGCACATCTTCATCATCGTCATCGACAGCCTGCGCCAGGATTACCTCTCACCGTACAACCCGGCGGTCACGTTCACGCCGTCGGTGGCGGCGTTCGCGCAGGGCCCGGGCACGGTCGTGTTCAGGCAGGCCTTCACGCGTTATGGCGCGACGGGGCTGTCGGAGCCGGCGATCTGGACCGGGCGAATGGTCCCGCACCAGCAATACCCGTCGCCGTTCGGACAGGCCAACTCGCTGCAGAAACTGGTGCGAGGTCTCGGCTACGAGGCGTTTGTCAGCGTGGACGTGCCGCTGCAGGCCGTGCTGTCGCGATGGCCCGAGCTGACCGAACTGGACAAGGGCATCGCGAACCGCGACTACGAGGTGGGGCGGACGCTGAAGGAACTGGAAGCGAAGCTCCGGGCGCGGCCGTCTGACGACGGGAGGCCCGTGTTCGCGTACACGCAACCCCAGAACATCCACGTCTCGGCCATTGCCCGCGAAGGCACCTCCGTGGTGGACGGCGCGGATTACACCGGGTTCTACGCGCCCTATGCGTCGCGCGTGCGGCAGATCGATGCGGCATTCGGGCGCTTCATCGCGGCGCTGCGCGAACTGAACCTCTATGACGACAGCATTGTGGTCTTCACGTCGGATCACGGGGATTCGCTCGGGGAGGACGGCCGCTTCGGCCACGCCTACACAATCTACCCGGAGATTCTGCGCATCCCGATCATCGTGCATCTGCCGACGTGGCTGCGCGATCGCCCCCGCGACGTCAGCGGAGTGACGCTGTCCACCGACCTTACGCCGACGCTCTACGACCTGCTCGGCCAACGGCCGCTCGCCTCGGGTCCGCTCGTCGGGCGTCCCCTCTTCAGCGATCAGGCCGGCGAGCGTCGGGCTCATCGAGACGAGGGCTTCGTCGTGGCGTCCAGCTACGGTCCGGTCTACGGCTGGATCGCCGGCGACGGGGCCTCGCTCTACATCGCTGATGCGACCAGCTTCCGGGAGTATGCCTACGACCTGACCACCGGCGTAGCCGGGACGCCCCGGCCCGTCACGCCGGCATTGCGGGAGGGCGCTGCCGCGCGCATCCGCACGGCCATCGACGAGGTCGCGCGCACCTACCGCGTGCCCGCCGCGCGCTGAGCCCACGCAGCGAAAAATACTCCCGGAGTTGTTTCGGGTGTCAGAAACAACTCCGGGAGTTATTTCAAGCCCGCGAAAACAACTCCGGGAGTGGTTTTCCTCCGGGGAGTTGTTCCCTGCGGCTACTGTCTCGGTGAAAGGAGGCGCGCCACAGTCGGGGGCGCGTCGGCGATGGCCCGGTAGCCTTCGTAGTCGTGGATGGCGATGCCTGCGTAGCTGGCATGCCTCGAGAACGCCTGCTCAGCCAGCGCGAGTTCCTTCTGCATCGCCGCCTTCGACAGGCCCGCGAAGGTGAGCTTGGGCAGCATGACGCCGGTCGCGACGATGCCGGGGTAGGAGCGGCGCGTGGAGGGATCGACGATCGGCCGCAGTTCGGGGTTCTCCCACTCGCGGTCGTGGCTGAAGCCGCGCACGGCCTGTTCCTGAGCGACGGCCGCCCGGCCGGCCCCGGCGGGGGTGCTCAGGACGCCGAACTTCGCCGCCAGCGTGGCAAGGGCCTCGACAAACGGCACGGTCGGCCTCACGCGATCGGCTTCGGGGATTGAGAGGCCGATGTGGCTGTTCAGGCCGTCGTCGAACACGCGCACGCGGTAGCTGCCGAACCGATTGTCGCGCCCGATGCCGGTGCCGGGACGTTCGAGCAGGCGGTCGACCTCGGCCGAGGGCAGACCAATCGCAAACCAGACGGGGGAGGGCGCCGATCGCGTCGTCTCGACGCCCATCCAGATCCTGGCCGCCTTGGCCTGGTCCGCGTAGACGAGCAGATCGGTGCCGTGGGCAATCAGGCCGTCGCCCCCGTCCGCGGCGTTGCGGTAGTTCATGATGCCGACATTGTCGACGCGGTCGATGAGGTGGGCGCTGGCCGCCTTGCGCGTGCCGTCGAAGGCGACGTCGGCAATCGGACGCCCGGTGCGGTCGTCGGTCGATTGCCACCAGTACGGGATGTCCGCGCCGAACTGCATGCCCGGGAATTCATAGAGCCGCCTGCGGCACTCGATCATCAGGTCGAGGTACTCGTGAAGAAGAGTCTCGCGCGCGAGGCGGAATCGCCAGGGGATCAGCAGGTACGGTTCGATGTCCAGGTGCAGGCCGTCGAACTGTTCCGTCGGACCGACGGCCCGGTTGAACGCGAGCAGGGCGTCGACCACCCGCAGCGTGATGTGGTGATACGCTTGCAGCGCGTACGACGGGTCGCCGTCCAGCGCCTCGATGCGGACGTGGCGCCGGTGCGCGTCGGCGAGCAGACTGCGCCACTCGGCCTGATAGCGGACGCGCGGCGCAGGCCCAGGCCCAGGCTCCAGACCGATCTGAGCCCAGACGCGCCCGATGCCTTCCCGTTCGAGCAGGTCGAACAGTGCCATGCGGGCCGCGGCATCGGTGAGCGCCGGACCGGGACTCCACAGCCACAGCGCGCGGGCCGGCTTCGACTGTGCAGAAGGCGTCGGCGCCGCGCACACGACGAGGGCGGCGAGACAGAGGATCACGGGCACGAGTCGGTTCGACATGGCTCGTGCCGATTGTACAACGGTCTCCCGTGAACGGATCGGAGGCTGCGTCGCGTGTCGATGAAGGTCGGCATCATCATCAACCCCGTCGCGGGGCCCGCGTGGCGGCGCATGTCGCCGACGCAGGTGGAAACGTCCACGCGCGCCGTGGTCGAGCATCATGCCGCCGACGCCTGGGTCGTGTACTCGAAAGGCCCGGGCCACGCGCACGATCTGGCCCACGAGGCCATGGCCCAGGGCGCCCACGTCGTGGTGGCGTGGGGCGGCGACGGGACGGTGAACGAGGTGGCTTCGGCCGTGCTCTACGGGCGGGCCGTCCTCGGCATTGTGCCGGTGGGGTCGGGCAACGGCCTGGCGCGGGAACTCGGGATTCCGGCCGACCTGGACGACGCCCTGAACGTGGCCCTGGGCGGCGACGAGCGGTCGCTGGATGTGGGCGAGGTGAACGGCCGCCTGTTCTTCAACGTCGCCGGCATCGGCTTCGACGCGCACGTGGCCGAGCGGTTCGCGAACGCGCCGATGGCGGTGCGGGGGCTGACCGCGTACGCCGCGGCGACGCTCGGGGAACTGTTCCACTACGTGCCGCCGCGCTGCACGGTGCGTACGGGCGACACGGTCCTGGAGGACGGGAAGGCGCTGTTCATCGCGATTGCCAACACGCGCCAGTGGGGCAGCGGCGCCCGCGTCGCGCCGAAGGCCCTGATGGACGACGACCGCCTCGATCTCGTGTTCGTGGGGGCGCGACATCCGGTCATCGTCGCCGCCAACCTCTGGCGTCTCTTCTGGGGCGACATTTCCGACCTGGGCGGCGTCGGCCATCACCTCGTCGAGCGCGCCACGATTCACGCCGATCCGGCCGCACCGGTCCACGTGGACGGGGAACCCATGGGGCACCACGAGACGATCACGATCGCCGTGCGTAGCCGGGCGCTGCGGGTACGGGTGCCGGCGCGGCGGTAGCCACCTCTTGCCTTACTCGTCGAATGGCAGCGGTCGCGTGGTGCCGGGCCGCGGCTCGGGCGTCTCCATTGGCTGATCGACCAGCCCGTGGAGGGACACGCCGAGGAGGCGGACCGGCCGCGACGCCGCGGCGGTGCGCGCCAGCATGGCGACCGCGCGCGCGGCCAGCGCCTCGGGATCGCGGCTGGCCGGCTCGCGCGTGTCGCTGCGGGTGACGGTGGTGAAGTCGCCGTAGCGGACCTTGATCGTCACCGTGCGCGCGAACAGACCGTTCCGATCGAGATACTCCGCATCCTCGCGTGCCATCCCGGCGACGGCGTCGGCCATCTCTCCGGGATCGGTGAGGTCGTCGTCGAAGGTGTTCTCGGTCCCGATCGACTTGCGCTCCCGGTGGGGCTCGACGGGCCGGTCGTCGTGCCCGTGCGACAACTGGACGAGCCACTCGGCCCAGCGGCCCACCGCCTGTTTCAGCCGCTCGGGGTCCGCGTCGCGCACGTCAATGAGCCGCTCGAGGCCGATGCCGCGCAGTTTGCGCGCGGTGACGGGGCCGACGCCCCACAGCGCGTCGATCGGCAGCTTCTGCAGAAACGCCTCCACCCGTTCGGGCGCAATGACGGTGAGGCCATCGGGCTTCTGCCACCCGGACGCGATCTTCGCCAGGAACTTGTTGGGTGCCACGCCGGCCGATGCCGTCACCCCGGTCCGCTCGCGGATCTCCGTCTTCAGCCGCTTCGCAATCGTGACGGCGAGCGGCTCTCCCCACGCGTTCTCGGTGACGTCGAGGTACGCCTCGTCGAGCGAGAGCGGTTCCACCAGCGGCGTCACCTCTCTGAACAGCGCGAACACCTGGCCGGAGACCTCCTTGTAGGTCGCGAAGTTCGGCGGCACCACGACCAGCGACGGGCAGAGTTGCACGGCGCGGGCCATCGACATGGCGGACCGCACGCCGAAGGCCCGGGCCTCGTAGCTCGAGGCCGCGACGACGCCGCGCCGGTCCGGGCTCCCGCCGACGGCCACGGGCCGTCCGCGCAACTCCGGCCGGTCGCGCTGTTCCACCGACGCGTAGAACGCGTCCATGTCGATGTGGATGATGCGGCGCATGGGCAGGGATAGGATACTGAAGACAGTAGTCAGTAGTCAGTAGTCAGTAGCAGAAGACCCCAGACGCGCGGCGCACGGTGGGCGGTCCCGGAGCAAACCATGCGAGCACGGCGATCACGACTGTTCGACAAACGCGTCGGAAGGGCCGAAAGCCGCGCTGGGTTGGGGACCCAGCGCTTCCGCCAACGGAACCCTGGAGACGCGTTTGTCCGCCGTGTCGAGCGGTTTGCAGAGGGAGCGTCCACCGGGAGCCGTACTCCGGACGCCGTCCCCCGAGCCCCGATTCTGATACCGTAGAAAGATGGCTGAGAAGAAGAAGCGGTTCAAGCTCTCCGACGTCTGGGAAGAGGCGCGCGGATTGGTGTGGGCGCATCGTGGCCGGCTTGCCCTCGGCTTCGCGATCATGCTCGTGAACCGCGTGGTCGGCCTTGTGCTTCCGGCGACGTCGAAGTTCCTCGTCGACGACGTGATCGGGAAGCACCGCGCCGACCTCCTGCCGATCCTCGCGCTGGCGGCGGCGGGCGCCACCATCGTCCAGGCTGTCACGTCGTTCTCCCTGTCACAGCTGCTGAGCGTCGCCGCGCAGCGTGCGATTACCGAGATGCGCAAGAGCGTGAACGACCACGTGATGCGACTGCCGGTGCGCTACTTCGACACCACGCAGACCGGCCAGCTCATCTCGCGCATCATGAACGACGCCGAAGGCGTCCGGAACCTGATCGGCACCGGGATCGTGCAACTGGTCGGCGGATTCGTCGAGGCGGGGCTCGCGCTGGGCGTGCTCTTCTGGCTGAACTGGCACCTGACCACCGTGACGCTCGTGGTGCTGGCCGCGTTTGGCGGGGGCATGGCGTTCGCCTTCAAGAAACTCAGGCCGATCTTCCGCGAGCGCGGCGAGATCCAGGCGCAGGTCACCGGCCGCCTGAACCAGACGCTGGGTGGCGTGCGGGTGGTGAAGGCCTACGTGGCCGAAGATCGCGAGCAGGCCGTGTTCTCCTCGGGTGTCTACCGGCTGTTCGACAACGTCCGCCGGACGATCACGGGGATCTCGGCGGTGACGGCGGGCGCCACCCTCATCGTCGGCGTCATCGGCGTCGTGATGATCGTGGTCGGCGGCCGCGCGATCCTCGCGGGCGAGATGACGCTGGGCGACTTCATCATGTACCTGTTCTTCACCGGCATGACGATCGCGCCGGTGGTGAACATGGCGGCCATCGGCACCCAGATCACCGAGGCCTTCGCGGGCCTGGACCGCATCCGCGAGATCCGGCGGATGGCCACCGAAGACCAGGAGGACGCAACGCGGGCGCCGCTCCCGACCCTGGACGGCGACGTGCGCTTCGAGCACGTGGCGTTCGAGTACCACCCGGGCGTGCCCGTCCTCAGGGACGTGACGTTCTACGCGCCGGCCGGCACGACGACGGCGCTGGTCGGGTCGAGCGGGTCGGGCAAGAGCACGCTCATCTCGCTCATCATGACGTTCAACCGCCCGCAGGCCGGGCGCGTCCTGGTCGACGGCCGCGATCTGCAGACGATTCGCCTGCGCGAGTACCGCAGCCACCTCGGCATCGTGCTGCAGGACAACTTTCTCTTCGACGGCACTGTCGCGGAGAACGTCGCCTACGCCCGGCCCGACGCCACGAGAGACGAAATTCAGGCGGTGAGCCGGATCGCTCACTGCGACGAGTTCGTCCGAGGGTTCCCGCAGCAGTACGACACGGTGGTGGGGGAGCGCGGCGTGCGCCTCTCCGGCGGCCAGCGGCAGCGCGTCGCGATTGCGCGGGCCCTGCTCGCGAACCCGCGCATCCTGATCCTCGACGAGGCCACGTCGAGCCTCGACAGCGAGAGCGAGGCGCTCATCCAGGACGGTCTGAAGTCGCTGCGCCAGGGCCGCACGACGTTTGTCATCGCGCACCGGCTCTCGACGATCCAGAGCGCGGATCAGATTCTCGTGCTCGAGAGCGGCGAGATCGTCGAGCGCGGCACGCACGACGAACTGCTCGCGATGAACGGGCGCTATCGGCAGCTGTACGACAAGCAGTACCGTTTCGAGCGCGATCGCTTCATCAACCCGGGTGAGGATTTCACGCCGGAGTCTTCGTCGCAGCCTTCGGCGGCTTCGGCGGCCAAGCCCCGAGTGTCCTCGCCGCGGTCGCTGTAGTCGCCATGGCGACGGCGCGTCTCCAACGGACGCCGCGACAGACCCGGTCGTCGGCGGTGCGGTGTTGCCATTGTTGGATCGTTCCCTGTCCGAGGAGTCGATGATGACCTCCACGCCGCAGACCCCGCCCGGGGTACTGGTGTTCATGCAGTGCGCGTTCCTGGTGATGCTTCTCGTGTTCGCCGCGCTCGTGCTGAGCGCCGCCGCCGCCCACGCCCAGGGCACCGATCCGAAAGATCCTCGCGAGGCGCAGCCGGAGCGCCCGACCGTCGCGACGCACGCCTTCACCGTCGCGCCGGGCATCATCGAGCTCGAGTCCGGCGGGCTGCATCAGCCGCTCGATGCGTCGGTCAGCGCGTTTTCGGTGCCGGTCCTGTTCAAGATCGGCCTCGGGTCGCGCGTCCAGCTCGACATCGCGCCCGGCTGGCTGCAGACCACCGACCACGGTGTGAAGACTGCGGGTGTCACTGACCTGTCGCTCGCCGTGAAGTGGCGGCTGTTTGACAACGCCCCGGGACTGGGCGCCTTCGCGCTGCAGCCCACCGTCTCGGTGGCGACGGGCTCGGTGACCGACGGCACGGGGATCGGGACCGGGAGCGTGGGCCTGTTGGTGATTTCGAGCCACGCACTGGGCCCGGTGGCGCTGGACCTGAATGCCGGCTATACCCATCGCGGCGGCGACGGCTCCGTCGTGCCGAAGGATGCGACGGTTTGGACCATCTCGACCGGCTTCCCGGTTGCCGGCCGGCTCGGCTGGTGCGCGGAACTGTTCGGCTACCCGCGCACGCACGGCCTGTCGGGCGAGGCCGGCATCGTCGGCTTCCTCACGGGGCCGACGTTCACTCTGCACAAGTCGCTGGTCGCGGATGTTGGCGTGGTACTGGACGTGGCCAACCTCGGGGGCACGCAGGTCTACGGCGGGATCACCTGGAACATGGGGCACGCCTGGAAGCCGCGGTCCCGCCAGACCC
>Ga0315276_10001634_pt1 | contig 20144 bp, 33 predicted proteins | sample YL17G05_0_MG_FD_204542 | JGI IMG/M metagenome (GOLD analysis project Ga0315276, IMG submission 204542) | Sediment microbial communities from Yellowstone Lake, YNP, Wyoming, USA - YL17G05_0 | ecosystem: Environmental > Aquatic > Freshwater > Lake > Sediment | place: USA: Wyoming | collected... | reverse complement strand
GCATGCCACATCCTCCTTCGCAAAGCCGATCGCAATCGAGCGCGCCGCCTGAAGGCCCGCCGCCGATCGCTCCAGCAGCCACTTCGCCCGCTCGACGTCCGGATCATCGAGGCCGTCGATCGGGTGCGTGAGCACGAGCCAGGGCTTGAGCACGTCCATGTCCGAGCAGTCGTCCAGGATGACGAACTCCGTCACCTCGGGATGAGCGGCGATCCACTCGGCGATTTCCCAGCCGCGTTCGAGAAGATCGAAGGCAAACGGCTTGCCCTTGGCCACGTGCCAGTTGTCGAGCCACGCCCTGTCGTTCGCCAAATCCGGCGTCTCGCCGATCACGTCGGCGCACAAACCATGGCGCACCAGCGCGGCGCCAAGATCTAGCTCCTCGGATCGCGCGTAATTCCTCCAGCTCGACGAGATGACGATCTTCGCGCCCGTCTCCGCGATCAATCGATTGAGCCGCGCCAGACACTCGGGGGCGATCGGAATCGGTAGCGGCTCCTCGACGGTCGGCACCACGGCATGCCGCGTCTGTGTGTGGTTGAGGACTCCGTCGATGTCGAGGAAGACGATCTTCATGCGGGCTTCTTGGAAGTCGCTGTGCCACGAGCGTACATCGCCGGACCAGCGTGGCGTCCGCGAAGCAGACGCGCCAATAGCCCACGCTCGACGAAGTTTTCGACCCAGAGCGCGACGGCTGTGTCCTAGAAACCCGTCTCGTCTCTTTTTCGCGCAACCTGTCCAAGAAATCTACGCGTAGCGTGGTGTCAAGTTTCCACGCTAGCCGCATCGCACCACGTCTTTTTTAGACACGCGAGATCGCGTGCTCGATGATCGCGTTGGGTGGGATCAAAGAAGCGCGCGAAGCCGAAGCCGAAGCCAAAGGCGAAACCGAAAGGTCGCGCACAGCGGCGGCAACGAGGCAAGGGAGGGCCACCGAATCCACCGAGGCCGAACCCGCCACCGCCACTCCCCCCGCCGAATCCAGGTGACACGTGGGACGACGTGATCCGTACCTTCATCGCGCTCACCCGTCTGGAGAGCCAACGGATCCGGCTCCAAGTGTTGAAGCTCGTCGACGAGTTGAAGGCGCAGGCGCTCACCGTCTTTGAACTCGGTCGAATGCTTGAATGCGGGCGCCCGTTCTACGACCCCTACGATCCGGACAGGCTCACGAGGTATGGACGCGACGCAATCGTCGCCGAGCTAAACCAGGCGTTCGCGGCGGAACACATCGCGCTCGCGAACACTGACACGCTCCTCGTGCAGCTCGCAGCCACCGCGCAAGCAGCGCCGGACTGGTACCGCCAAGGGCTCTTGCTTCTGGATTGCGCGCACACGCTGAGACTTCAGGTCGCGGTCTACGAGTATCGGCTCATCCAGCTCCGAATCGAACGCAGCGCTGAGGGCGCTGAGGACGCTGAAGGCCGCGCTCCGTCGGTGGCTTACGACTACTTGGCCACCGAGCAGGAGCGATGGGGCCGCACTGACGTGCAAGTGACGGCGAGTCTCGTCATCGCTCAATTCATCCCGAGCAACGAGACCTTCATCGCGAGATATCAGGAAAACGTCATCAAGAGGCACCGTCTTCGTCGACGAGCGAGACTGGGACAGAACGCGGAATAACGAAGTATTTTGTCCCGCGTCAGAAGTTCATTTTGTCGTCGCCAAAGACACCTAGGTGACCGGCGCGCATGCGATTTGTTGGTGCATGCCGAAGCCAACGAACCTCGCGAACCTCCGCAGGCTGCGCGAGACGACGCAGCGTCTCTACGAGCTAGAAATTGCCGACCTCGATCGCCAGATCAAGGCGATCGAATCGGCAGAACGTCCTCGTGTTCCCGGCGTGCGCACGGGGCAGTCCGAACGTATCGAGGACAACCAGCTTGCCGTGCTCCGTGCGATGCAGGCGGCAGGAGAGCCGCTACGCGCCGGTCAGATCTGCGAGCTGGTCGGCGGCGAGCAACCCTCTGTCGCGCGCTGGTTGAAGTCGCTGGCGAAGCAAGGCTTCGTCACGGTGAGCGGAACGCGTAGTGGAACGCGATACGCCGTCGCGAAGGAGGTGCCCAAGCTGTAGCACCCATCGACGACGACGAACCCTTCCCTACAACCGCAACCCATAGGTTGGCCTACCGAGTCATCACCTCGGGTCGGCCGGCCGTCTCAACGAGGACCCCTCGATGACGCTCAAGGTCCCTGCTTCGACGACGAACACGACTCTACCATCACTTCTCGCGAGTACGTGCTGTCTCTTTTTCGGCCGCAAGTGCTCGTGCTCTCTCCAGCCCCACACCGCGCAGCCAGATCGACATCGGCATCCCCGCGTAGCTCGCAGCCTCCTGGAGCTGCTTGTACTCAGCCTCGTTCGTGACGACGCGGATGATCTTCTCCCGACGATCCGCAGGATCCAGCTCTGGCCGACCGCCCTGATTCTTCCCGGTGGAAACTGCGCTGACCTTTTTTGGCTTTGCTGCCATAGCCTTACCTACTCCACGAAAACCGTCAGGTCAAGCCTGTCAGATAGGGTTGTTATGGTCATGACAACCCAATGGCGACGATCCCTACCCCCACCGAGTCTCAAGCTCTCCCCACCTCTCGCGAGGAGCGCGGCCGACAGATCGCCAAGCTCGGCGGCATCCGTCAGATCGGCGCTCGCTACGTCGTGCCGTCGCAGTCCATCAACGCGGCGTGCCCAACGTACGTCGTGGATCTCGTCGAGCAAACCTGCACCTGCCCCGACTACGCGACACGCCTCAAACCGTGCAAGCACCAAGAGGCCGTCATGTTCTGGCTCGTCTGGGAGGCCGGCATGAGCGGCATCGAGAATCCTCCGACGGAAACCGGCACGGCACCCAAGGCGCCCAAGCGGCCGACCTATCCGCGGAACAACGCGGCGATCAACCGCGCGCAGACGACCGAGAAGGATCGCGTGGCCGTGCTTCTCAAGGGACTCTGCGAGGGCATCGAGCAACCGCCTCGCGAGCCTGGCAAGCGAGGTCGCAACGCGTACTGCATCCGTGACGTGATCTTCTGGATCATCATGAAGGTCTTCACGACGCTCTCGGGGCGCCGCGCGAAGTCGGACATTCGCGCGTGCAAGGAGCGGCAGCAGATCGGCAAGGTCTACGCGGTCAGCACCATGTTCCGGGCGATGCTGGAGGAGTCGACGACCGCGATCCTCCTCTACTTGCTGGAGGCGTCCGCCGCGCCGCTCGCCGTCATCGAGAACCGCCTCGGCCAGCTTGCCGTGGACTCGACGGGGTTCCACACGCGTGTGTTCGAGCGCTGGTTCTCGCACAAGCACGGCAAGATGAAGGCCGAGCATCCGTTCATGAAGCTCCACATCATGGTCGGAACAGAGACCCACGTGGTGACTGGCGCGATCGTGTCGAACGCTGCGGACTGCCCGCAGTTGCCCGAGCTACTCGATACGACGACGAAGCAGTTCGTCGTGCGCGAGGTGAGCGCGGACAAGGCGTACCTCTCGAAGAAGAACCTCGAAGCCATCAACAAAGCCGGCGCGACGCCGTTCATCCCGTTCAAGGAAAACTCCGTCGGGATGTCGAGCAAGTCCGAGTATTGGCGGCGGATGTGGTGCCACTTCACGCTCAAGGCCGATGACTTCGCCAAGAGCTACCACCGCCGGTCGAACGTCGAGACCGTCATGCACATGATCAAGTCGAAGTTCGGAGCTGCGGTCCGCGCGAAGACGCCACGCGCGCAGATCAACGAGATCCTGGCGAAGCTCATCTGCCACAACCTCTCGTGCATCGTGCAGGCGATCGAGGACCACGGGATTCAGATCGACCTCGGCTCGGTGACCCTGACGCCGACGACGACGGTGGATCTCGACACGACGTTGGTGGAATCGTGAAGCTCGATGGCAAAGAGCAAAAGCACGTGCGGACCGCGCTCCGGTTCCTCCGATACAAGGTCGGCGGTTGGCAGCCTCTCGCCGACGCGCTCGGGGTGAAAGCAGACACCATCGGCAAGGTGCTGCGCGGCGCACGCGACGTGACCGCCCAGCTCGCCTACTCGGTGGCGCGGCTGACCGACGTCTCAATCGACGATCTGCTCTCGGGGGCGCTCCTGTCGCACCGTACGTGCCCGCACTGCGGGAGAGCGCCGGACTTCGAGGACGAGGAGACCGTCGTCGAGGATCGGCCCCGCGAGGCCGTGCTCAAGCTCGTCAGGTAGGCCGAGGCAGGACATAACGAGCACGAAAATCGCATTTTGTCCCGGCCAGCGGTAAGCTCGACGGAGCCATGGCACGACAGACAGCGATCAATACCGCGGACGACATGCGCTGGTTGCGCGAGGTGCATTTGCCTCGGCTGCCCGCCAAGTACAGGTCCGCGATCATCGTCGGCAACGAGGACTTTCCTGATCGCATTGAGGTCTACGAACGACGAGATCCGCGCGTCACGGACGTGCCGGTCGTCTTCAAGGCCGACGAAGATGGCGTCTTCAAGGAGACGGTCAAGGGCACAGCCGGTGCGAAGCGGTCACACGCGGCCAAGAAAGCAGGACTCTCTGCCGATCAGCGTGCCGAAATCGACGCGGCGCTCGGCGCGTACGGAGCGCGCCTGACCGACGACGATCGCATCGCTAAGGGGGACAAGGTGATGAGCGTGCAGGTAGAAGCCAAGGGCGGACGCCTCAAGATGGTCGGTGGGGGGAACGTCTTGGCGACCTATCCAGCCTCTCGCGCCGGCCAAGGCGTGTCCGACTTCGTCGAAAAGTTTTGGTTCTGGCGGAAGGACGCGACAGCGTCAGCGCACGCGACGAAGAAGACGCCGCCCGCCCAGCTTCAACGCGAAATCGACGAGGTGCTCGCGGGCGATCCAGAAATGCGGTGCGATCGGCTTGTTCGCGAAGTTCGCGAACTTGAATCGCTGGCCGATGATGGGAGGCTCGGTTATCGAGCGCGGGGCGGTAGAGGATCAACTTCTGCTAACGAGCTATACCACGCCTCTCTACGCGCCCTTGGCCTCACAAAAGGTGCGCTGAAACGCGGCGACTGTACGGACGCTGAAGTGAACCTGAAGCGTGCTTATCAGTACTTTCACAGGGCCGAAGGACTCGCGGAACCAACAGAGCCCATGGACAAGCCCGCGCGCAAGTTGTCGCACGCGACCAGGAAGTCCCCCGTCGAGGCGAAGTTCACAGCGAGCATCCGTCTTTCGGGCGCTCCTGCGGCCATGCAAACGCGTGAGTTCAAGCATCGTGTTGACGCTCAAACATGGCTTGATCAGCAGCGTGAGATCGCAGATCGTCGCGGCTGGAGCAACTACAGGTTCGAGTTGACCGAACAACACGAGGTCAAGCGGAAGGGACGCTAGCTACCTCGCAATCGAAGGTACGCGCCTACGCCCGCCCTACGGACAACGGCCAAACGACGATGAGTGACTATACGAACAAGCTCCTGGTTGCGACCCGTGAGCAGCTGATCGACGAGGTCCTACGCCTTCGCGGCGAACTCGCCGGGAAGTTGCAGACGATGGTGTGCCCGCACTGTGGCCGCTCCGAGGAAACGGCATTTGAGGATCGACCCGACTCGCAGAGCGTGTAGCGCCTGAATTCACAGCCGCCTATCAACCAACTCGGCTGCCCATCAATCTCTGCCCGTTAATCGATCTATGGGCAACGCCTCGTGGGAGGACAACTCCAACTACGACCGTCGTAGCGACATCAACTGGCTCGACTGCTACTTGGAGCAAACGAGCGCGTCGATCGCGAAGCTTCTCGCCGAGTCCGATGCCGTGCTTCGATCAGCGATGAAACGCGAGAAGGTGCGACTTCGCGTTCGATGAAGGGCATGAAGGTCCTAGCAATCTGCCTCGAAACCGCGCTAGTGGCGTGTGATGCCGAGACACCGGAAGGGCTGCCTCAAAGCGCAGCGGCATGCCTCGCAACCGCGCCTCATAACCCCGTAAAAGGGCAAAGCCGCTGAATCGCAGGCGGTGCCGTGTCGAAAACGCTCATGGCCGAAGTCTACCGCCACCCGGGACAAAATTGAAGTTTCGTGCACGTTCTGTCCCGACCTACCTGACGAGCTTGAGCGCGGCCTCGCGTGGCCGGTCTTCGACGACGGTTTCCTCGTCCTCGAAGTCCGGCGCCCTTAAGAAGCACCCTCTTTTTCAGCGGACCCTTATTCCAGCGCTCCGTATCCACGAAGGCAACCTGTCCAACTCTCGTGAACGGCACGTTCCGAGCGCCAGATTCTAGACCCCGAAACGCGGTCATCACAAGACACAGCTCGCGCAGCACGTCGTACGGGATAGCGCGGAACATGCGCTTCGAAGCCGAGCGGGACAAAATGGGCATTCGTTCGACGATCAGGACATGAGCTGCGATGCTGTCGGAAGAAAACATCGACGGTAGCTCGTAAAGAAACTTCCGAGGAACCACGACTCGCGTGAGGCGCTGGTCGAGAATGAACTGCCGGAGCTTGTTGGCGCCCTCGACGCGGCATTGACAGTTCTCCAGCTGAGCCTGTAACGAAACCGTATCGCCGTATTTTTTGAACAGGTAATCGGGCACCGTCGGATGGCTTGCCACCATGATCCCGCTCCAGATGCCCTTGCCTGCCACGTCGAAACCAGCCTCTCGCCAGCGACTTGGGGAGGAGAACAGCTGGGGATCGCGGAACAGCTCGTGCGAAAGCTCCATCCCTTCAGTTTAGATCTACGGCTAGGGCGGCGAGCACTACCAGCGACGATCGATCTCCAGCCCATCGTCGTCTGCGACCAGCTCGCGTTTCTCCTCGCGTAGATCGGCGTTTGCGTTGACGAGCACCTCGTCTCGTCGACGACGCGCAGCGCACCCGCTGGCGCGAAGCTTCGCGGCCACTGCCGCAGCGTCACCAAACGAGCCGTCGATCTCCGCGACGACCTCCCAGTCGACAGCCTGGATGCGCACAACGACGGGAGGCTTCACGAGCACGCGATCTCCGGCGCGATAGTCACCGCGATGCGCAGACGGCGCGCGTACTCGCGGATGGTCTTGACGGGGGCGTCCGTCCAGCCGGTCTTGCGAAGCCGCTGCACGTTCCGCACGCTGTAGCCCTGTCCGATGAGCGCACCCGCGAGGTATTCGAACCACTGAACGCGGTCCGTCGAAAACCGTCTCTTGCGCAGCGACGTTCGTTTCGTTGGGCGCTTCGTCGGCCGCGTTCTGTGCGACGCAGCAGCCAAGAACCGCGCGTGCGCGGCGTCGTAGCGCCAGACCTCGCCATCGGACCACTGCACGTGAAGGCGCGTCTTCAACCGCCGGATGATCGTGCCCACACGATGCGGCCACCAGCGATCGACGACCACCCCCGTCAGGTCAGGACGGAGTTCCGGGCTGCCGAGCGTCATCGATCGCCGCCAGCACCGTCACCGTCTGAAGGCTCCTGGACGACCGTCGCCTTGACACCTGGCGACTCGAACAACGCGCGTACCGCGGCCTCGGGCACGTCGAGGATCAGCTCGCGTACGTTGATGTCCTCTCGTTTCTTGAGGTACGGCGGCGGAAACTCGCAGTTGTTGTCGACGGTGTACTCGTCGACAGCATCGATGATCCACGGTGCTTCGTCGTCGTCACCGCGATGCCAGAGCGTGTAGATGCGCACGTTTCCCATCCTCCTACGACCAACGCTGCTCGTCGGCCTGCGAGAACACGTACACGACTGCGTACGCGAGGTAGCTCGGATCGTTCTCCTGGCCGAGCTTCTTGTTGATCGCGACCATGTTCGGCTCGATCACCTGCTTCTGGATCTTGCCCTTCGCATCGATACCGCCGTGGTCCTTGAAGAGGGTCAACGCCTCGGCGATTTGCGCCTCGGTCAGAAACTGCGGCAAGGTCATATTCTTCATTGCAGAGGTCCTCCTTCGCGCGCGCTGACGAGTCGCGCGATCTCGCGGAGCTGATCTGTGAGGTGCTGCGCCGCTTCCTTTGCGCTGTTGCCGTGGCCGGAGATCTTCCCGTCGAACATCCGGATCGTGACCGTTCCGTCGCCATTCTCGACGCGCTCGGCCGCATGCGGTCCTGCACCGAGAAAATAGCCCGTGACCGTCGCCTTCGTCGTCATGGAGCTTTCCTCTGCGGCTTGTTGTACCGCCGTTCTGTGAAGTCCCGCAGCTTCAGTGGCGCGTCCGCTGCGCCGGGATCGCTCATCACGCAGCGCTCGCACTCGCGCACGCACCACTTGTTCATGTCGGCGGCGCTACGCACGACGAGCGGCTTGGCGTGATCGCCTTCCGTGGTTCCGGGATCCGCAGGCGCGTCCGCCAGCTCCCCGTCGGCGATGTAATAGAAATCATCTATGTCACCGCTGAGCTGCACACTCGGGCGGCTGTTCATGCCCCACGCCTTCGAGCAGCGCCCATCGCACGCGACCTTGGCGGACTGACCGAAGAAGGTGACGCGCTTCTCCAGGTGACGGGCGGGCGGGATCGGGGTCGGATCTTTCACGACGCTCAGATGACGTTTCACGCAGCCTCCTTGAGAGCGGTCTCGGCGGCGGCGATCGCAACGGCGACGTTTTCGCCGGTCACTTTCCACGCGGACACGTGCCCGCACAGATCGAGACCGGACGAAGCCCTCCGATGATCACGGCCGTAGCCGTCCTTGCCGGTCAGCGTGTCCAGAAAGTAGCGCGACACGAACTGGCCGAGCCCCGGCGTGAACCGCGGATCGTTCTCGTAGGTCGCGTCCCAGAACTCGATCATCGCCGCATCCTTGTCGTGGACGAGGCAGTCATCGAGGCCGTAACGGTCGCCGCGACACACGAGGCGAATGTTGAATGCGCGGCCGGTGTCGTTGACGACGCGCGCGATGATCTTCGTGCTCATTTGGCCGACGCTTTCTGCACCGAAGCCTCGTGGAGATCCAGCTCGGTGTCGAGCTGGAGGAAAACTTCTCGAAGGGCACGGCCTACGTACTCGGGCGGAACGCCAAAGCCGGCGTCCTCGAAGTGAATCTTCACGTCGTTGGCATTCCACTTCTCGCGCTTGGTGACGCGAACCGGAACGCCGTAGATCTTGACGACCTGCCCCTTGCGCACCGCCCTCGCCTTGACCGTTGCCATCTCGCCGTTCACCGCGGCACCGCCTTGTCGATTGCGTACTTCGCGATGTTGATGAGCTGGCGGATCGTGTCAGCGTCCTGGTCACGGACCGAATACTCGATCGTGCCCTCGTATTCGCGGCGCCGAATGAGTTCCTGCGCGTTCGAGAGCGTGCCCATCGCGTACCGCGCGATGTCGCGAGGCTCCGCCATGGCCGCCAGTGTCTCGTCGATCGCGGCGGCCGTGCAGCCAAACATCTTGCGCTCCCGCTCTTCCTTGACGCTGTTCACGTCGAGGCGCTCCCAGATCACGCGGACGCTGTCCTGCACGTCGTGCAAAAGCTCAACCGAGGGCTTGTTGCCGGCCCACGCGCACAGGCGCTTGCGCACCGTGCTGCCGACCGGGCCGTGCACGATCCCGCGATCCCACACCAGCACGTAGTCGCACGGCAAAAAGTCGCCGATGGCGACGTCAACGACCGCGAGCTTGGCAGACGCGAGCGCGTCCTCGGCGACCGGCAGCCCGTGCTCCACGCCGAACGCAGACGAGCACCAGTCCCGATACTGCTTGGCGAGAACCTCGAAGGCGGTAGGGGTCAGCTTGTCCATGCCGTGTTCTTGAGCAGCTCGCGTGCCGAACACAGACACGTGCAAACGCGCGATAGCAAACCCTGGGTAGCCCGTAACCCGTCTCCGCGCAAACACGTACCACGAGTCGAAACCCGAGGAGTGTGCCCAGGAACCACGGTTTTCCCAGAAACCCCTCGGCCTTCCTCGAAACCCGAATGAACCGTTTGAAAGCACCCGCGCCGATCGCGGAGCGTGCGCGTGGGTCGCGTGCTGCGCCGACGGCACTTACACTGGGTGCCGACAGAAATCGAACCGCGCTTCCTCAAAAATCGACAGAAGTAGAATCAGCGCGGCGATCGTTAGAGCGCCGTGTACGTCCCGTTGGCGTTGTATCGGTACCACGTCGTTTTTCCGCCCGTGGTGTTGTGCGCGACGATGTCAGGATCGCTCGTGCTCGGTACCAGATGCGAGATGCCGCCTCGTGGTCCTTGGATAGTCAGATGCTTTCCCTTTCGACCGTACAGAACGCGATACACCGTGCGACCGAGCTTGATTGGCGGAATCGTCGCGATGATCTCCTGGTGCTTCTCCCGACGGTTTTCTTCGAGAGCGTCGGCCGCGACCTGAGCGATCTCGTCCGCGGGGAGTGCGTAGTCGTACCTCTGCAACGCTTCTGCGATCTCGCGATCTAACGCGGCAGGCGACTTCTTACGTGCCGCGTAATGACGGCGATCAAGCGGTGCAAGCCATCTTTGGAACTCTGTGGTCGTCTTCGCCATGATCACTGACCGCCTTGTCGTCTTGATTCACCGGCGCGCGCTAAATCGATCGAAGATGAGCTTCTCTTCTTGCGCGGTGAAGTTGCGCAGGAAGAACTCTTCCTGTTTCTCTTCGCCCTCCCCCATCTCGCCTGTTCCCGTCTCGAACTCCGTCTCGTACCAGACACCCGGGAGGAAGCGCGTCGAGGACGTCTCGCTAGCTCCGTGGTCGCGGAGCCACTGGATCGCCTTGTCGACGATCGCATCCGTTACCGGCATGCGGCTGCCAGCGTCGACCTGGTCCTCGATATCGCCCGCGTCGACATCGATCTCGTCCCCTTCCTTATCCTCCCAGCCCCTGGATGCGTAGTCGCCTGCCGCAGAGGACTCCTCCGTGACGGTCGTGAACGCGGTTGCGATTGCCCGCTGCTTGCTCTGTCCGAGGATCTTCTCCGCGCGGTCGTACTGGTTGCTCAGTGCAGCATCGTTCGCGACCATCAGTAGCTCATCCTGCTTAGGGCCTGCGTCGGACTTTGGCGCCTTGACTGTCGAGTGCGCGCGGCGGCTAGTCTTCTTCAGTCGTGTCTGCTTGCGACGGCGATGCAGAGCTTCGGCAATCTCGCGGTCCAACTGAGCTGGTGACTTGCGCATCGGTTCACTACCAGACTTCTCTGATGACAGCCTCGCGGCCGAAGTCGGCAGCGAACCGTTTGACGGACGGCAAGTACGCTTCCGCTTCAGCACGCGTGGAGAACACGACCGATTCATTACGCTCGCGCGGAGCATCAAGACCGCCTGGTCCGATGCCGCGAGGTCCCTTGAGAATGGGCACGCTCACGATCTGATATCCGGGCTGACGGCCAGCGGGTCGGGCAAACCCGGCAACCTTCTTTGTCGAGTGCGCTCTGACTGCTCGCGGCTTGGCGAGCGCCTCGTCGATTTCGCGTTGAAGCTGCGCAGGTGATTTCTTCGTTCGGTGGCCGTGCTTGAGCCGGTCAACGAACTCGTACGCGGAGGCAACGTCATCCACCAACGCGGCCTGCGATCGTGAGCGCTTCGTCGCGTGATGCCGCGTCGCGCCTTCGCGTGTTGCTCCAGACAGTCTAGCGAACGCCTTTGCGGCCTCACTCTTCGCCTTGAAGTCGCTTGCAACCACGTTGGCCTCGCTTCCCTCACCGATAATGACGTACCAGCGTCCGAAATTATCGGTGCCGAGCTTGCCACGGCGTCCTTGATACTCGATATCGAACTTCAGTCCATAGCCGCCTTTACTTCCCGGACGAGGTGTCAAGACCGGCGAAGGTCCACGGCGTTCGCTTTCAGCTTCGGCAATCTTTCCCCGAAGAACGTGGAGTTCCTGAGCGGCTGGATTCAGACCGCCAATCATTCGCCCCATCGGATGATGCTGGCCTTTATCACCGTACTCTGTAACGAGTTCCCGGCGACGTGCCTTCATCCGGCGAAGTTCTTCATCCGAGTATCGCGTTGCTCCAGCCATACCGCGATGGTAACAAAACGCTGCAAAGCAAGCCCATTTTGTTACCTGGCTGCGGATCCCTCGTCGGAGGACACTGCAAGGACCTTTCCACAGTGCGGGCAGGTTGGCTTGGGCAGGGCGATACCCTGGATCACATCGTGGAGCGACACTTCGAGGAGCTTGGCGATCCGAAACGCGATCGTCGTGCTCACCTCGGTGCGTCCCTCGGTCATCTCGACGCGCTGACTGTGCGAGATCGGCAGCGCGCGCTCGACGGTGAGCCAGTTGCCGAACCGAGTGCGCAACGCCCGCATCGTGTCGAGGACGTTTTGCTGCTCGATGCGGGACAGGTCGCGGTACGGCATGACTACTCGACCTCGTCTTCCTCGGTGACCTTCACGCCGAGGCGCTCAAGCGCGACGTCGCGAGGTTGCGTGCTGCCGAATTCGGGCAACTTGTCGATCAACTCCTTCGCCCAGTACCGTGGATCGATCTGGAACTCCTGCACCGCCATGATGAGCTGGGCGACGTTGTGACAGATGAGCCGCAACATGATTTCAGCGAACTGGGCCGGCTTCGCGCGGGAACTAAGCGTGTAGCCGAAGCGCTCCTTGACCGCGTGCATGCCGCTCTCGGCCAAGCTGCGCCGCCCGTAACGCTCCCAATACAGGTCCTGATCGTCGTTGAGCCGACGGTACAGACGACCAACGGTGTCCGGCCGCGTCTTTCCGGTGACGTTGTCCTTGAAGTCAAAGAACGGCGTCGCGCCAATGTCCTCGACGGCGCGGATGTTGTACCAGGCGTTGTACGCGATATCGCCGAGCCACTCCTTCACGTGCCCGCCGTTCGCGACGATGCGCCGAAGCAACTCGGGCATGAACCTCGATTCGCCGACGTACTGATCCGTGACCTGCGCGGCCGGTGCGCAGAGCGTCCGCACGCCAAAGACGATTTTGGCTTCTGCCCAGCCGTGCTTCGTGGGCTTTCGCTTCTCGGCGTCCTTGCCGTGTTTTTGCTTGTAGTGATGATCGTAGACGCTCGTGCCGAACCCCGTGCCGTCGACGGCGAACGTGTCCTCAAGACCGATCAGCGGCAGCGCCGATCCGGCGAGCAATCGATGGAGGAGCGCCATGTGCTCGGGCCTAGCGAACACGTGGAGCAACGTGTTGTAGTGCGGCAGCTTGGTCAGCTTGATGAGCCCGGCCTTCCAGTAGACTTCCGCCTGCGCGATAGCCTCTCCAGCGGTGAGGTTGTAGAACGCGCGGATCAGTGCGATCAGCAACACGTCGCGGAGCGGAGTCTCCGGGGGACGTCCGTTGTCGCCCGGCTGCCAACCGCGGAGTTCCAGACCGTCGACGAGCAGCTCGAAGTAGTGCGGCGCGTAATTCGGGATCAGCGTCCGGCAGACGTTGGTCGCCTTCCAGTTCCGCGGGTACTTCTTCTTCAGCGGCTCCTTCATGATCAGCTCAGTGCCGTCCGCCAACTTCACGACGTGAATCACCGCGAAGATGTGCTTGCAGCGGTGCGCCCGACCGTGGCCACCCAGCTTGGACCAGTCGAGGCAAGAGCACCGCTCGTCGCCGGTTCGCAAGTCGACCACGTACGTGCTGCCGTTGCCCGCAGCGCTCGGCACGAGGTACTTCGTGCCGACGAGGACTTTGATCGATTCTTTGTTCGCCTGAGCGAGAGCGAGGCCCCGCTGCGAGCGAATGTCCGAGGAGATCTCGTCGTTGTTCATGCGTAATGTATATCCAATAGCTATGACATCCCATTCGGTTTGACTCCGTGCGCTAATCGATATACAAGCGCTATCAAGGACATGGCGGCAAAGAAGAAGGCGAAGAGGGCGAAGAAGGAACCGGAGCGCCGCAAGGCGGTCCGCAAAGACAAAGGGATCCTGATCCGAGTCACCGAGACCCAGAAGGCGGCGCTGGCCGAGGCCGCCGCGAAGGAGGCACTCGGGGTCAGCTCGTGGATGCTGGCGGTGGCGATGCGCGAGATCGAGCGCAAAGCGAACGCAGCGGCGAAGGCCGCGAAGTGACGATCAGTTCAGCTCGGATCCTCCCTTCGGAACGGTGAGTGCGTACATCGGGCCGTACTCGTTCGCGCCGTGAAACGCGACGACGCCCTTCTCGATCAGGCGCGTGATCTCCTGTCGGAGCGTTGCCTCGTTGAGCTTCCGGCCCTTGGAGCGGAGCAGCGTTTCGACCCGACGCGCGATCAGACGCTGTTCCATCGGCAGGCGATCTTTCGCGAGAACGTCGACGACGATGGCGGAGATCGATTCGACGCGCTGGACAGGGACAATGCCCGGAAGCGTCCAGAGTGCCGTGGAGCGCTTGCCGTGCTGCTCGACGCGTCCCTGCTGTTCGAGCAGCTTCAGCGTCTTGAAGGCATTCGGCCCTGCCTGGCGCGTTCGCTTGGCGATCTCGCACAGCCGTAGACCTTGTCGATTCTCGTCGAGGATCTTGAGAATCAGATCGGTGTACTTCGGGCCGGGCTGCTTCTTCCCCGGTGCGCGCAGGCCGAGATGCTGGAGGCGCTTTCGGAAGTTCGATCGATCCACACCCGCCAGCTCGGCAGCATCCGTCACGCAGCCGTTCGCTTGTTCCATCAAACGCGCGAAGCGCTCGCGCTCGACATCTTCCGCAGCTCGCCGCTTTGCGTCCACCGTCGACAAGTTCGTCACAGTCGAGGGGATCGGCGCGCTTGGCGACGGTGAGCTTGGCGACGGCGTGCTCGGCGGTGGCGCCGTAGTGCTTGCGGTTGCTTCGTCTACTGCACCTGCAAGCCGTTCCTCGATCTCGACGTAGATCACTTCGCACTGCTCGTCGGTGAGCTGTGCCACCGCAGCACGTGCAGCCGCGAGCAGCTCTGCTTTCAGGAGAGCAAACTGACGGGCCTTATCGCGCGGGGTGCTCGACACCCATTCGATCTCTCACGACGAAGCATCACGAGAGCCCGCAAAAGATCTCGTGGTTCGTTACCGTGGACAGTCACGAAACGGACCCGATCGGCGCCCTTTCGTGACGCTTCCCGCCCAAGAGTAACAAAACGGCTTGCGAGCACCCCATTTCGAGACTTGTTGCCGCGCAGCGTAACGAAACGAGGCGCCTCCCGCGGCCTTTCGTTACTTCTTCTTTTTGCGCGGCTCCGGGCGACGTCGCGAGCGATCCGTCGTCAAAGGCCGGGGCTTGAACCCCTTCCCACGAATCCCGGCCTCATGAAGCCGTTCGGACATCTCGGTCGGGCCGACTTCCCATTCGCGCATCTTGATCAAGACCTCGCTCTTGGCCACCGACGGTATCCGGCCCGTTGGTAATGGCCTGAGCTTCTTCAGTTGTTCCTCGTGCCATTGCAGGTTCATTCGGATCAGCTGGGCCGCGTCGAGGAGAACCGCGGCCTGTTGTCGAAGCTGTCCACGGGCAGTGACCTCGACAAGCTGATCTAGACGCCCCTCAGCGACGCGCAGGTGCCGCTTGTTCTCAACGCCCCAACGCTTGAGCCTCGCCACGACCGCGCTGCGCGCGTAGTGCGTCAGCTTTACCTGGAGGCTCGGCGGCTGGAACATGCTCAAGCCGTCCAGAACATCCGCGTGTCGATGCGCGCCATGCCCCTCGTGCTCGATTGCAGTCGCGAAGTTCGCGACGTCGACGCGGAACTTCGCATCGTCGAGATCGCAGATCATCGCGATCCAGGTGGTCAACGCCTTCCAGTTGTCTGGCCCGAAGTCAGGGCTCTTCTTCCGTGGCACGCGCCGAGATCGTCGAGCGATTAGATCGCGGGGGCAAAAAAGAACCTCGTTGCTGCACGCCTACGTAACTGCTTCGTGAAGCACCGTTGCACGCGCACAGGAGCGGCTCGTCGAACTCGGCCCCGCTCGCCGATAGTGGCAGCGTTAGCGCTCAACGAACCCGAGGAATCCTGCTCGCGCCGTCGACGACTCGCGGATGACGCTCACGATCGTAGAGGGGCGAAAGGCGCCGACGCAGCGAGGCGGGCCGTCGATCAGCACGTGAACCGCGCAGCCATCGCCCCAGAAACCGAGGTCAGGCCGTCTTCGCATCAGCCACTCGGCGACCCAGCGCTTCACCTTGCCGTCGGGTCGACCAACGAACATCCACGGCTCGAAGCGCGTGTGCGTTCCGTTCTCGCCGCGATAGTGCGCGATCAGGGTCTGCGCCTCGACGGTAGGGCGGAAGCCGTCGACGACCACGCGGTGCTGATCCCAGTTCTCGTCGAGCGAGGCGTCGTCGCGCCAGCGACTGATGAGGCACCAAGAGCCATGCTCGCCAGTGATGCCGTGCGCGCGACGAAGGGCAGCCTCGTTGAGCTGCGGCCATCGAGGATCGTCGGCTGTGCGCACATCCACGAAGGACGTCTCCATGCGGCCACGCTACAGCGCCGCGGATCGATCCGCGATGTGGTTTGGGAGCCACGGGATCGCGCACGACAGAAGTAGAACTCGTGCTTCCCAGAAACTCGACAAGAGTAGAACCGCGGCTACTCAGACCCATGGAACGCGCCGATCGGCTTCCCAGTAACCCGGACAGTTTCCCTAGAACCCCCCGTTTTCGGTGGGGGTTTCTGGGCACACTCACACCCGAGCGCGTGGCACGACTGACACGGGTGGTAGGTTACCCGGGGCGGTCACGGCTTGCGCTAGGCCGGTAGGCCGGGACAGAACGCGCTAGAAAGGCGCCTTTTGTCCCTGGCGGCGTTATGCTCGTCGGCATGACGGCAAAGCGTCGCATGACCATGGCAGACATCAAACGCGCTGCCGAAATTGCAGGCTCTCCGTACTTCGAGCGCGGGAGCGTCCGATTTTTCGGAGGCGACAAAAATTCTGGGCCCTACGTGGGCCCTGGCGGAATCTACTTCGCGCAATCGAATCGTGCAGGTCACAAGGTCAAACATGTGACGCTCGAACCTTGGAGCATCCACACGGCAGAAGATGCGACATCGCATGTCAACGCGCGTGAACAGGCCAAAGCGCTTGCGCGCTCCAGCCCGTCTCAGGCAGCGCGTGCAGATCACGCGACGAAGAAGTCGCCGGCCCAGCTTCAACGCGAAATCGACGAGGTGCTCGCTGGCAAGGGCACTTCGCGGGGAAGTCATCACAGCTCGATTTCCGATAGCGACAAGATTCGCAACGCCATCGCGAACTTTCCGTCGACGTTTGGACTTCGGGGTTTCCCGGGGGGCGTGTTCCGCATCTCGCCAACGTCGAGCTACGTCAGTGGCGGGCGCGTCATGCTCTACACAGAGCGCAAGGACAATGGCGACTGGCTAGACTTCTCCAAGGGAACCGAAGCCGAGCTTCGGAGCGAAGTCACGTCACTTGCATCCACAGGCGGCAGGTCGCACTCGACGAAGGTCCCCACAAACCGAGAGGGACTTACCTGGGAAGAATGGCGAAATGCTGCGCGCTTTGCCGCTCCACGTACAGGTCTCTCGCCTGGACTGATCAAAGCCTGGCGGTCTGAATGGCGCAAAGGCACGGATCCGTCAGAGATGGGAACGGAAGACTGAGCATGGCGAGGAAAACCTTGGGCCCTGGTTGGGGCCGATACGGCGCGACGATGAAGACACCCGCCGCGCAGCTGGATCGTGAAATCGCCGAAGCGCTGAGCGGATCGAGTCCAACGATGGGCTCGATTGGCGATCGTTTCATGGAAGCCCTCACCTACGGCAACTTCAACGAGGCGCAGCTCGCGCGCGCCCGCCGCGCGCTTGAAGTGATCCTGCACGGCCAGCTCGACGGCAAGATCTACGGGCCGGAGTACAAGGATGCGAAGGACACCCTGAGCCGCCGATTCGACGAAGCGTACACGGGGCTTCGCAACCGCCATCTACAGTGGGGCGTCGGCCACACCGATGCCCATGAATGGGAAGACAAGCTCGGATCGCACTACGGCCTGCACAGCGCGATCTCCGTCGCCAAACGCCTCGCCAAGGCGCCGCCGGCTCCAACGCCGGACTTCGATCGCGAGGCCCGTGAGTTCTTCGCGGCCACCCAACCGATCGCCAGCATGATCGCTGGGCTCAAGGCCAAGGTGATCAAGGGGCGCAAACCGAACCCCGACGTTGTCGCCAGGAAGGCTGCCGTGGCTGCCTCACGCGTGGGGCGCGACGGGGAATGCCAGATCTGCCAGCACCGGCAAATCCTCGACAGCCGAGGAAACCTCGTCCTGCACGGCTATCAGCGTCCAGGTCACGGCTACATCGTCGGCGACTGCTTCGGCGTCGGGTACCCGCCCTGGGAAGTTTCGAGCGACAGGCTGGCGGAATGGATCGAGTACCTCCAGACGCGATCTGCACGGCTCGCAGAGGAAGCAACCAGGACCGCCAAGCTCACTACGATCGAGGTCAACCGCGGATCCGATCGGAACCCCAAGTTCGTGACGGTGACCAAGGGTGGTCCTGTGAGCTACGACAGCTGGGGCAAGCTCAGCTTCGAGGATGAGCTTGCGAAGCGCGTGAGCGATCTCAAGCAGCAGTCCAAGTGGCTCGCCGACGATGCGAAAGTGCAGACGCGTCGTCTCAAGACGTGGAAGCCGAAGCGCGTTGCGGAGGCGGAGTAAGCTCCGCGGATGTCGAACGACGAAACGCACGGCCTCGAAGTGATCCCGCCCCACGCGCTTCCGAATCAACTGCGCGTTTGCTATCGCGGCGTGCTTACGCAGGAGCAAGCGCAGGCGCGCCTCGGCCCCGCGTATCGGGTGCTAGAACTTTGTCCCGCGCGCTGCACGAGCGAAGATCCCGAGAGCAGCGACCTCGTGGAAGCCACCGAAGTTATCTTCGCCAAAGCGGCGGGTGCGTAGCGACATGGCGAAGAAACGTGGGGGTTCCCTGATCCTGCCGCTGCCTAACACCAAGGCCCACGTCAACGCAACGGTGCGTGACCTGCGTCGGCGCGGCTGGGTGGCCGAAATCGAGAAGACGGATCACGAGACGTACGTGTGGACGGACGCACCAATAAAGCAGCGCGCCTGACCCCCACGATCTCGTCGGATGTTTTTCGCAGATCGCCGTTAGGGGTGATCATGACGAAGAAGAAACACGCGCTCCGATCCATCGGCGGTCCAGCAATCTGCGGCAGGGGCCAAGGGCAAAGGTCTTTCCCAAATGCAGCCACGACTGCTTGGAGCTGATCCGCCGCCCGATTGAGCGCTTCGATAAGTGCTGTTTCCCGATCCTCCGCGTCCATCGCGGACAATTCCTCTTGAGTGATGCCAAGAATCGACGGATCCCAGGAACGGCGAGTCTTCTGCGATGCCAGTGATGCCGCGATCTCAGCATCGAGCTGCGCAGCAGGTTTCTTATGCGGCGGCATGTAATCCTTTCAGCGATCGTTACTACAAACTGCACCTCGCTGACGAGGGCTAGTCGTCGATCCACATCCGCAGGAGGTTCGTGTACGACTTCGACAGGAGATCGACCTCGATCGACTTGCCGAGCTGATCCGACAGACGATCGCGAGCAGCCTTGAGGTCGAACAGAATCTCGCGCTGGGCCGCGCCACGCACCAGACTCCGCACCCAGGTGACGGCAACCTGACGCAAGCCTCGCGTGACGGGCGCAACGCGATGGAGCGTGGTGGTCGGGTACAGCACCGCGGAGCCGGCCGCGAGCTTGATGGATCGCTCCCCCGTCGGGAAGTACATGATCAGCTCGCCGCCGTCGTAGTCGGTCGGATCACAGAGAAACAGCGTGAGCGACATGTCGATCCGCTGGTTGCTCATGAGCGCGTTGTCCATGTGGAGGCCGTACTCCATGCCCTCCGTGTAGCGAGAGAACAGTGGCGGCATGACGTCCTTGGGCTGCGACGCCGTCATGAAGATGGGGTTCGCCCACAGCGCGTCGAGAACGATTTCCTGCATCTCTTTGAGTCGTGGCTCGGGCCGATCAGGGTCCGAGCTGACCTGCTCGTTCTTCTTCACCATCGCTGCGGTGCCTCCGGCGGTCGCCTTGCCATCCTCGAAGGCGGCCTCGGCCATCCAGCCTTGAAAACGGGCGACGGTCTCCTTGTCGATGACGTTCTCGATGCAGATCAGCATGAGCGCTTTTTTACTCCGTCTTGGGGACGCGTTGGGACGCCAACACAGCCGTAGGACGCGAGGGAGATCTGCTCGGGCCCATCCGCGGCAGCCCAGACATCCGCACGAAACTTCAATTGTTTGCCGTCTGTAGGTAAGCTCAACGCAGCATGATGGAAGGCCAGCTCAAGAACCGCGACGGCAAGCTCTACGTCGTGTATTCGACCACTGAATATGGCCGCCCAATCCGCG